>Ga0315286_10002451_pt1 | contig 17317 bp, 30 predicted proteins | sample YL17G10_0_MG_FD_205038 | JGI IMG/M metagenome (GOLD analysis project Ga0315286, IMG submission 205038) | Sediment microbial communities from Yellowstone Lake, YNP, Wyoming, USA - YL17G10_0 | ecosystem: Environmental > Aquatic > Freshwater > Lake > Sediment | place: USA: Wyoming | collected...
GCTCGACCTGTTCTTGGACACGCTCGACCCGCAGCAGCGTCTCAACATGACGCTCGCGATGAAGCTCGACGTGCTGTCCGAGAAGATGGGCGGCGAGGAGAAAGAGGACGACGACATCAGCGACGAACTCCTCGATCTGCTCGGCCAGGATGTGGTCAAGACGCAAGAGGCGATCCACGAGATGCAGCGCGAACTGGGCGAGGTGCAGCGCGAGATGTCAAGACTTCGCGGCGCCCTTGACGAGACAATCAACCAACTTCGCGAGATTCAGGGCGGGCCGAAGGCGCCGAAGCCGACGCCGACAGAGGTGACCGCCGCCGTGCAGGAGACTCAGGCCAAGGCGGCGGCCGGCATCACGCCGGCGGGACACCGCAGCAGGGCGAAGTCCTTCCGCGGCGTGTACTGCCGCAACTGCGCCAAGGAACTGACGGGCAAGCACCAGTCTCTCTTCTGCTCGCGGCGCTGCGCTGCACGCTGGCGGACGCAACACCCAGACGAGCTCGCGACTCCGCGCCTGAGCATCAAGGAGAACGGCTTCGAAGCCACGGTCGCCGCCGGCATTGGCGTGACGAAGGGCAGCGTCAGCGCCTGAGCGACGAAAGGGCGGGCCGGCATCCATCGCCGGCCCGCCCTTTCTGCGTTCAGCGACCGAGCTCGAAGAGACGATTCGACTGTAAAGGCTTGCCGGTGAGGGCTGCCTCGGCCGCCAGGCAGATGTCCATCGAGAGCTCGTAGGGCATGCGCCTGTAGGCAGCCGTTGCCTCGGGCGTCCCTTTCTTGAAGGTGCCCATTGACTTGAGCGTGCCCTGGGAGCCAGTGCGTGAGCCGCGCGGAGCGCGGACGTGGCACGGGTCGCCGTTCTTGCACATCGGCTTCAGCACCAGACCCGGCGGGAAGTGCCCCCAGAAGTCGGTCGGCTTCATGTAGGGCATGCCGTACTGGCACATGGTCACGCAGCGTCGCTCGAGCCCGTCGACCACGGGCAGCTTGCGAAGCAGCCCGCGTGGGTTCTCCATGACGAAGTAGGCCGGGTTGAGGATGCGGACTGCCTCCAGCGTGCGCTCTACCAGGGCCAGGCCGAGGCGCCCAGAGTCTGACTTCGGCGCGTGCGGATAGGTCGTCCAGTGGTGCCGGCACGACATCATCGAGAAACTCTGGCACGGGGGCGACGACCAGACGAAGTCGTAGGGTCCGAGGTCGAGCACCTTCTGGAACACGTCGTCATCGAGGATGTCGCCGGTGACCGTGCAGTGGAAGGCATCGTGGATGTCTGTCGTCACGACCTCGTGCCCACGGTCCTCGAACGCCTTGGTTCCGCTCGCCAGGCCGGCGTACATGTCGAGTACCCTCACAACCACTCCCCGTAAAGCCCGCCCTGGTCGCCGCGCATCCACTTGTAGCCCTTGGCGTTGACTACCGGGTCGTCCAGCATGCGTGCCATGTACTCGCGAATCCCAGATCCGACCTGGAGGTTCGACTGCCGGCGATACACTCCCTTGGCCTGGGAGTAGTAGTCAGCGAAGCCATCGTGCGCCGGGTTCTTCTGCTTCGGCTTGTTGAGCTCAGAGTAGTCGCGCTGGAAGAACCACTCCATCACGTCGTGCCCGCGGAAGGGCGCCATCAGGCTCTTGCCGGCGCGGGTGAACTCATCGCGCACGAACGACCACCCTCCTGTCGTCTCGTCCGCCATGATTTCGCGCCGATGCGCCTCGAAGACTCCCCGGTCCTTGCTGAATCGGATAATCATGTAGGCCGCGCTACCCCAGAGATCGTCGGCACTCATGCCTGTGAAGACCTGGCGCTCCTCGATGGCCGGCGCCATCCATGTGAACGGCCAGGTGCATTCGACGTGCGTCTTGCGGGCACTCCCCATGCGCTTGACGAGCGGCGCCACGTCGGCAGCGAGCTCGACAGGGGTCTGGTGGGGGATGACTACCTCGGTAAGCTCGACACCGTAGAGACTGGCGGCTCGACGCGCGGCCTCACAGTCCTTCGACTCGTTGCCCTCGAGATGGAACGTGTAGGCGTGGACGGCGACGCCCAGGTCGAGCAGACTCCACATCACGCACATGCTGTCGGTGCCGCCCGAGAGCAGCAGCCCGACATGGCGGTCGCGTACCTGAGCCTTGGTCGACGCGATGAGTAGTTGGCGGAACTCCTGGCCCAGGTCCGTCATCACTTCACACCAACCCAGCCGGCAAAGTTCATCCAGCGCCAGAAGCACTCGACTCCGAGGAAGCCGGCGCCGGCGAGCATCTCCTCGTTCTCCTCCGCGGTTACCGGACTCAGTACGCCCTGGAGCGCCGTCGCCTTGGATCTGATGGCCTCGTCGCTGTAGCCGTTGCGCCGCTTGCTGGAATGGTACAGGCCGGTGAACAGGCCGTCGTTGTGGATGCTCTTGCCCTGGACCTTCTCCACAAGGATGAAGACGGCGCCCTTGTCCATTGCCGTGTAGCAACGACGGACGATGTCGGCTCGCATCTCGACAGGGTGGACGAACTGCAACGTGAGCACCGCCATGACAACCCCCAGGTTGTAGTCAGGGGTCAGCACCACTCGGCCTACCCGGCCACCGATATCGCGCTGGATGATGGCGACGTTGTCGTAGCCCTTGAAGCGCCGGCTCGCCGCCTTGACCATCGGCTCGCTGATGTCCACTCCGGTGAACTGCACGCGCTCGAACTCCTCGGCCAGCTTGGCGATTGCTTCGCCGCGGCTACAGCCGAGGTCGAGCACTCCCGACCCGCCGAGGCGAACCAGGAAGCCGGCGGCGATGTCGTGGACGGCGCGCCTCATCACCTCGTACTGGGGGATGCTGCGCTCGAGCATGTCATCGAAGGCGTCTGTCACCTCCTGGTCGAACTCCCACTTGCCTGTCGGCATTGTCGTGTCCTGCATGTCCTCTCCCTCATCGTCTATCAGCCGAACGTGGTACTCGCTTAGTCCGCCCTTGATGGCTCTCTTGCCTCTCTTGTAGGCCTGGTCGGAGTCGTCGGCGTACACCCTGAACGTAGTCCCGACCTCGTACTCGAACTTGCCGTAGTCGCCCTTCATGGCGCCGGCACCACAGGGCAGCCAGGGCAGATGACGTTCTGCACCATGAACGGCGAGTTCCGCTTCGACCAAGCCACCAGCGCGTCGAACTCCGTCACCCTGGTCGGCGCGTACGTCTCCACGCCCGCTTTGCGCCTGCGCTCGGCGGCCACCATCTGGTCGAGGCTGAAGCGACCGCCTGCGGTGCGTTTGAGTTCGATGACGTGGGCCCACCCGTTCACGTAGAGCAGGTAGTCGGGTGAGCCGCGATCGCTGCCGGCCTTGTCTGCGCGCCGCTGGTTGATGCGCTCGCCGTGGATGGGCTGGAGCCAAGTGTCGCGCAGTTCGGTGATGGTCTTGTGGCAGGCGTTCACAAGCTCGCTCTCCAACTCGTAGGCGCTGGTCATCTTACGCATGGTCGTCGGCCTTCTTCTCAACCCAGTGGTCGACACCAGGGAGGAACCAGCACTTGCTGTTGGGCGTCGTCGGTGGCACGCCGACACCGCCACAGATGCAGCGGTAGGTCGTGGGCGCCGGCTTGTGCCAGTAGTTGCCACAGTTGCCACAGCACTTCAGCCGCTCGATGGTGGCCTCGGCTTTCTCCGCACGAGTAGCGTTGTTGAAGGCGACCGGCTGAAGGGCGAGGAAGCGGTCATGCCACATCTCGACCTCGGCCTCCAGCGCAGCAATCGTCTCGCTCACGTTCGCCAGCATCTTGGCGTCCTCGATGGCGTCCATGTTGCGATTGTGGATGGCCTGCTCGAGGATGCTGATGGTCCTGCGCTTGCTCATCATCACTCTGGCCCTGCCAGCTTGAAGATCTTGTCCGCCGTCTTCTGGTGGATTCTCTCCTGCGTCCCGGCGCGGATGCTGTTGAGCGTCGCATACGAGAGTCCAGTAGTCCGTTTCATGTACGACCATGTGACGCCCCTGTTGTGCAGGCCGATGATGTAGTCGCGATACCACTCCACCGGGATGGTCAGGCGCGTCATCCCCGATCACCGGCACTCGACACCATGAGCTCGAGGTTGCTGGCGAAGTGCGTGTGAGGGTCGGCATCGTGCCGCCACTTCACGGTCACCGTGTTGCCGGCCGTGGAGATGACCTCCCCGTCCAGAGCCCTGCGCGGCATCATCCGCGACGGCCAGCGGGCCGCGAGCACCAGCCACTCGTAATGGTCCTCGCCGTAGCAGACCGTGTCGCCAGGGCAGAACGCGCTGTCGTCAGTCGTCGTCGTCGTCGTCGTTCCCATCCCTCCAGCCTCCCTTCGTCAGTTCAATGTCGTTCGCCCTGGCGGCAGAGGCCAGTCCCATGACCAGCATGCCAAGGAAGCACCCAGTGAAAAGCCCGATGATGAAGGTGACGAGTGCCATCAGAAGGGTATATCTAAGTCGTCCTGAAGCTCAGGATCGTTCGCCGGGTCAAACGAGCGCGGCGCCGCCTGCTGCTTCGGGGCCGCGTCCGACGCCGGCCTGTTGGGGGGCTCGACCAGGCCGGCCTGCTCGGCGGCCTCGCGCTTGGTCGGGAGCTCGACGCGATCGGCAACGATGGAGACTCCCTGCCGCTTGTCGCCGGCTTCGGTCGTCCACTCGCGCCAGTCCAGCCGGCCGCTGATGGCGATATGCGAGCCGCGCTTCAGGTAGTCCATGCAGACCTCGGCCGTGCGGCCCCACACGTCCACGTCGAAGTACATCGGGCTGTCCACCCACTGGCCGTCCTGCTTGCTGCTCTTGTTGGTCGCCAGCCGCAGCTTGGCGAGCGACTGGTCGCCCACGGTCTTGAGTTCGGGATCCTTCGTGAGGTTCCCGGTCAGGGTGACGACGTTGATGTTCAAGCGACCTCTCCTGTCATGGAATCTACGGCGGGCATCTGCCCCTGGATGAGCTTCACGACGTGCTTCTGGGCCTGTACCCGCATGAGCGCGTCGTACGCCTTGTCTGTGGCCGCGGTGGCCGCCTTCTCGGCCTTCTGGAGATCGCCCTCGAGGTGGTTGAGGATGGCCGTGGCCTCATCGAGCTCGGTCTTGGGGAACATCTCGGTCTGCTTTGCCATCATCGAACCTCCACTTTGCATTCGAGGACCGGCACCCGGTCGATGCCGGCGCGGTACTTGGCGATTACCAGGGCTTCGCGTTCGGTCGTGGCGAAGACCTCGTAGTTGTAGGCCGTCTCTGAGTCGAGGATGAAGCGCACTAGGTAGCGCTGGTCTTCGCGCTTGCTCATTCGGGCGCGTCAGGGCCGGGGAACTCGATGACCTCGTCTTCATCTTCGGAGGCAGGGCGACAGACTTCCACCGCGATGGGACGATAGTCACCAACCGGGACTACGATTGCGGGCTGCTTGTCGTTCGTCCCGCCACGATCTTCGCGTCCCTTGAAGACGAGCTCTCTACCTGCCAGTTCATCGACTCCGATGTACCCAGAGAAGTCGGTGAACTTGAGAGCGAAGAACGCCGGCACTCCGAACGCCCGAGACATGGCGAAGAGCGAGTCCCACTTGCGGAGGTTCACGAACGCGGTCGGGAATGCGTCACGAGTTCGTTCTCTTACTTTGACCTCGAGGACAGCGCACACCCTCTCTCCGCGCACGGCGTAATAGTCCGTCCTATCGTAGTCGGCAAGGCGTCTCATATCACAGCGCCATGCCTCACCGATTTCTCTGGCGAAATCATCCTCGGCTTTCTTCTGCTCATCGGTCTGGTAGCCCACTATCCCTCCCTCGAGATCTTCATCCTGCGCCAGTACTCCTGGCGCTCGAGCAGCAACTTGGTCGGGATGTGCGGCCCGCTTCCCGCCGGCGGGCACTCCCGGTGGTAGAGCCCGCGTACCTCGTCGTAGTGCATCTCCTCCATGTCCACGAGGGAGATCGCCTGGTCGCAGCGCCAGCAGTACGACCACTCCTCGCGCTTGTGTCCGTACACGTCCACTGGATCGACGGCGAAGGAGCCCTCGGCGGCGTTGAGCAGCAGCGCGCCTTCGCTCGGCTGGGCCGCGGCCTGCCAGTAGGCGCTGCGGAAGTCGGCCATGCTCGGGCGCCAGATGGACGACTCGCGAAGCTCGTACACGGCGCGCAGGCTGACCTCGCCGTCGAGCGGCTCGAGAAATCTCGCCCACTCCTCCCGCTCCTCTCTCGTCGCCGGCTTCCTGGGCGGCCAGATACCGTCGAGGCGCCTCATGACCGAGCGGATCTGGTCGTGGGTCATGGCTTGGCCTCATCGGCGCGGGAACAGCTACGCAGGTGCTTGGTGCCGGTTCCCATCACATCGCTGACTCGGCACTCGGGGCAGATGGGAGCGTCCTCGTCTATCCCTTCGTGGCTCTCCTCGGCGCGGGCCTTGAGATCGGCAAGCACCTCGTCTTCGGTCACGTCACGAGGCCCGTGGTCGCTCACCATCCCAGCCAGCAACTCGACCGCCAGCCGCAGCATCCTGTCCCTCTCTGCCAGCGCGGCCCGTAGTTTGTCAATTTCCTTGCCCCTAGTTCTGTAGTCGGCCTCGGCCTGCTCCAGCAACTTCCGATTTGCGCGCCGCTCACTGACGAGCGTTGCGATGATGCGCTCCTTGGCCTCGATGGTGGCCTCGGCCTCGATGCGGAGCTTTCGCTCTGAGTAGACTGCTGCTGCTCTGTCTGCGTAGGCGTCGCGCTGCCCCTCCAACTCCCTGATGCGGTCAAGGCATGAGTCCAGCATCGCTGGCGTCACGGCGCTTGCGGTGCGCCACTGTTGGTAGTTGAAGTCACTCATCCTTGCTCCCCTCCTCGTAGAGTCGGCAGGCGTTCCACTTCAGCCGGTGGTCGCTCTGTGCGCTGCGGCTGATGCGCCTCCGGTTGCACTTCCAGTAGGTCCGGTGGCCGGTCGGGCAGGTCTGGACGACGTGGCGACAGGTCTTACACCGGGCCTCCTCCGGTCCTCTGCCGTGAAGCACGACCATCGGGTTCGGGTCGAAGTTGTTGGCGAAGTCCCCGACAGGCATGAGCCGTGGGTTGTCCTCCTCCAACTCCGCGATGCGCCCCAGCAGTTCGTCGCGCATGGCGTCGGCCTTGTCTTGTCGGACGATGAGGTGGCCCGCTATCTGCGTCGTGTACTTCGCCCTGTTGCGGAAGAGTTCGTACTCCCGCGTCTTCGGTAGGTCAGTCATGACCATCACCACACGCCGCAGCGATCGCGGCATCGATGCTCGCCGCCTGCTGTGCGGCGCGTTCCTCACTGGAATCCACCCAGCCCGCCGGCACACCCTCGCGCCAGTCCTCCCAGTTCTTGCCGTGTATGAACGTGAGCGGCAGCTTGATGTGCTCCTTCGCCTTCTGGCCGTTCGCGAACAGTTCGCCCATGACCTGGGCCACGCCAATGGCGAGCTCTCGTTCTGCCCTGGTGAGGTGCCGCCACGCGATTTCGCTCTTGTGCCTGCCCTCTCGCCGCGGGTAGAAGGCCCAGAACATGTCGAACGACTCGTCCAGCGCGGGCTTCTTCGCCACGGCCTTGCCAACGGCCTTCGTCGCTACCTTGTGCGGCGCCTTGCCGTTGCCGTTCGTGCGGGCAAGGTCTTTCACCGCGTACGATCCTCGAGTCTTGAGTTGACGACTGCCGGGGGTATACGTCAGCCAGGATGGCAGTGGCAGGTTGGGTGACTGCGGGTTACGCGGATGCTCGTGGTTGTGGAAGGCCGTGATGTAGAGGATCTGCTTGCCGCCAACGTCGTAGGGGATGAGCTTGCCGGCCTCGCACATCTCGTCACGCCACTGTTCGATCATCTCGACCGTGATGTCGTGGTCGAGAGGGCTTCCCCAGATGAGCACCTTCCAGTTGAACGGATCGTCCTCGATGCAGCCTGAGTCTTCGGCCATCGCGTAGAGGCCGGCGTAGGTGAAGCGCTTCTCGCGCGGCCAGCGCAGGAGCTCGCCGTCCGACCAGAAGTCAGCCTTCAAGATGCGGTTACGGAGCCGCGCCATCACTCACCAGCCGTGGGGCGCACCGCTTGAGCGCAGAGGTACAGGGCTTGGTTCTCGCTGAACCCTGCGGCTTGGTAGGAGAGGAAGATCTCGTGCATGGCGATGGCGGCCTCCAGCATGGTGCTGAAGGGCTCCACCGCCGACTTTCCCTCGTCCGTCATGTCTCCATCTCCTCCTGCTCCTCCGCGCCCTCGCCGGCCATGAGGTGGCGCACGACCTGGAGCGCGTCGTCGCGTGAGAGTTCGGCCGGCTTCTCGACACCGTACTCAGTGAGCAGGAGCTCGAAGCCCTCCTGCGACCACTTGTTGTTGCGGGCCGCGGCATTGATGGCGGCTACCTGCTGCTTGGTCGCCCGCGGCGCCGGCTCGAGCTCCTCTTCTTCCTCGATTTCGGCGTCCTCGATGGTGTCGGTCACCGGGTCATACTGGGCGCCGTCAACGATGGCGTCGACCTCGGCGTCGAAGACCTCGCCGGTGACCTCATCGACCTGAGCCACAGGAGCCGTTTCTGGCTCCGTTTGTGCCTCGGGGGTAGGTGGAGTCGGGGTAAGGGCTTCGCGCGCCCTGGCGGCCAGCGTGGCGCGTCCTACAGGGTCTGCCGCGCCGGTCCCTTCGGTAGCGATGCGGGCGGCCTCGTCGTCGTCCTTGATGCCACTGAAACCGAAGGCCACGCGGTAGCCCTGGATCATCGTCTTGTGGCGCAGCATGCGCTTCGTGTGGCTCTGCCACGGGGCCGTCTTGCGGTAGCACTCCTCGAGATACTCGCGGATGACGGTCGGGTGGCTCGTGTCCTTGCGGTAGACGACGATCTCCATCCACTCGGGGCACGCCTTGCCACCGCTCGGCGTGGTCATCTTGTCGGCGTAGCGGAACTCCTCGCCGTCGTACATCGGGTGCTGATGCGCGAGCGAGATCCAGCCGTCGATGGACACGACCGGCACGATGCCGCCACCCTGCGCCGGGAAGGCGTAGATCTCCTTGGTGGTCACGTCGAGGTGGTAGCGATCGGCCACCAGCAGGAGGGTCATCAACTGGCTCTTGTTGGCGCCCTTGAACATCGTCTCGGTCACGGTGCTGTAGAAGTCCGCGGCCTCGACGCCGCGCTCCTCGGCCATCTTCGCGATGAGGCTGCGCTTCGGCGTCGCCGTGGCAACCTCCATACCCTTCTTGGTCGTCATCGCCCTCAACTCCCTTGCTCGATGAGCAGCGTCGTGCTGCTCAGACTCTTGGTTTGCTGGTCGGCCCAGCCACTGCTTTGTAGCGAGAGCGGCCGGCGGCCGTCACCGCGTGGCACCCGCGGCCTTTGCTGGCTCGGTCATGAGTGCCGAGATACCAGCAGTAGTCGTGGTTCCCGGCGCCGCCTCCATCAACGTCCAAGAGTCCACAGAGGTTCTCACACGTCCCGCAGACCACCGGGACAAACGCAGTCCCGAAGTGGAGTCGCCCATCGTGATTGTTGGTGTCCGTCATGACTTCACCTCTGCCACCTTCAGCGGCCTCGTCTCGCTCTTCTTCGTGCAGAGTTCGGCCGCCGTGGGGAACCACTCGCGCAGCTTGGCCGTCTCGATGCTGGTCCGCGCCTGCGTCTTCCAACTGATCTTGTAGCCGCCGGCCACCCACGCCTCGCGCTGCTCGAGGGTGACCTTCAGACGGTTGGCCGTCTCTTCGCGCTCCTCCTTGGCCTTGTCGATGACCTTGCCCTGCGCCATGTAGACCTGGGCGAGGCGCTCGACCTCGGGATCGTTCGTCACCTCGATGAACTCCGGTTCGGAGCGCCCCCACTTGGCGGCGATCGCCTTGCTCGTGGCCTCCGTACCGTCGACCTCGGGCGGCACGCGCGGCACGAGGTGGTTCCAGTAGAAGTCGCGCTCCTTGTCGGTCAGCAGGACGATGAGCTCCTCGTCGCGGTGGACGATGTGCTGCACGTACTTGTTGCCGACGATGGCGGCGCAGTAGAAGTGGTCCCAGCCGGTGACGGCAAGCTGGTGCTGGATCTGCATGAAGTAGTGCAGGGGCACGTCCTCTTCCCACTCGGTGCTCATCCACGCGGACGCGGTCTTGGCCTCGATGCCGGCCTCGTCTGGATCGTAGGTCTTGGCGTCGATGAGGGCACCCATCGGGAAGCCGTACTCCTCGTTGACATGCCAGAAGTTCGGGTCCACGACGCGGTGCGGGCGCAGGCACTTGAGGCCCGTCTCCCTGGTGAAGGCGCGGATGACGATGCCCTCCATCTGGGTGCCCAGCCACATGGGGAAGGTCTGCTCCTTCGGCGGCAGTTCGCCGGTCATCTCCATGTAGAGCTCGTAGGGGCTGCTCCACGGTGACACGCCGGCGATGACCGCCGCCTTGCTGGCGGTGATGCCCTCGAAGCCCTCGTGCAGTCGCTGGACTGCGCTCTTGCCCATCAGATCTCCTCTTCTCTCGCCCTGTCGTACTCCACGTCTGCTCGGTCCTCGAGCGACGGGTGGTCGTCGTCCTGCTCCTCTTCATCTGGCGGCGTCGTCTTCCAGTTGTCGTAGTCGCCGCCGATGAACCAACTGCTCATGCGCGAGTCTCCCGCCACGCGATGCCGATGACGACCAGCATCAGGAGCGGCCCCGAGACGAACAACGGCACGCGCTCAGAAAGAGCCGTGCCGAGGGTCAAGACCATGATGAGAATGGCTGCGATGAACGCGGTCTGGAGCATGAAGCGGGTGGCTCGGTGGTGCTGCATGTTCGCCCTCCCTCAAGGTTTACACAGCGGTGTTCGATGTCCAGAAGAGGATATCCTGCCCATCGGACGGATGTACAGAAAAAGTTTGGCCCCACCGAGAGGGCGAGGCTCGGTGGGGCCGGGGCGCGGTGAAGAGGGAAGCCGCGCGGGTGGACTACTCAGACTTCGATCCTATCCCATACTGCGGGATCCAGGGAGCCAGGTAGTTCGTCGCAGCCATGCCGACCGCTGTGATCACAGCGGTGACGATCGCCTGGATCTCGGTCGTGCCGATGGAGAAGATGTCCCACTGAAGGACGGCCATCGCTCCGAGGAAGGCCCAGACGGCGGCGAGGCCGAGGGTCCACAGGAGTCGCTTCCAACCTGTCATGTACTCACCTCCTCAGAAGGCGGCGCACCCAGCCCAAGGCGACCAGCCGCCCGCGGGTACGAACTTTCGGTGATAGGCGTACCAGACATTATAGTCAGGGTTCGACCAGCCTTCTGGCGCAGGCAGGAGTTGGAAGAGGCCGCCGGCGCCGCTGCCACCGTTGGAGACGCCGGCTTGACCGCCGCTCTCGTAGCGGATCACCTGGAGGGCCGTCTCTACGAGATACGACGGCCAGTGCCAGCGCACCAGCGGGCGCCAACGCTCCCAGCCACAGCCGGTCGGGTGGATCATGCGGTAGCGGAGGATGCTGATGCCCTCGTGCGCGCGAGCACGGGCGTGCTTCCACTCTCTGCCGGCTGCATACCAGCGGGCTTGGGAGGCGTCCCTGCGCGGGCGATCGGGCTGGAGGACGACGCGCTCCATGTCCCAGCACCAGCGCGCCTTGTTCCAGCGCACATAGCTGTTCGCGGCGGCGCGGCGCCAGCGCAGCGCCCAGGCGACCATCTCGGCGCTGGCCGGCGGCTTGGACACAGCAGTAGCCGAAGGGCTGGGTGTGGGGGCTGGAGCGGGGAGGTCTTCTGCGAGTGCTGCTGGAGCGGTGATGCTGACTGCGAGAACGATGGCTGCGAAGATGACCTTCACGCAGCGGCTCCTTTCTCAGACAACAGAAACAGCCGGCCGGTATCATGCAGCGAGTACCGGCCGGCCTCGCGTAGTGAGGGACTACGCTAGTGGCATTCTACCTGAAGTGAACGACTCCTCCGCTACTTCTTGATCTGGTCTACCTGGGACCGCGCCCAGCCGGGTAGGCCGGCGTAGGGGCTCGCCGGCAGCGGCGAGCGCGGGTGGAGAATCCACCAAAAGAGCTTGGCGGCCGGGAAGTCGGCGTTCACGTCGATCTTGCCGTTGAGGTTCAACCACTGATGGTCGGTGATGTTGCGGTAGCTGAAGTTCGGGCACAGCGAGTCGACGCGACGGATGCGCTTCGCGAGCGCCTTAATCTGCGCGTTCGGCCAGACGTGCTCGCCAGGGCCGAGGTGACAGAGCTCGAAGCCGACCGTGGCCGAGTTCGCGTACTGCTCCCAGCCCTCGAGCGTCCCGTCGCGATCCCAGTCGAAGCGCCGGCACTGGCCGGCGTGCCACGCGGCCTTCTCGATGGACACGCACTGCACGATTGTGCCGTCGCGGTCGATCACGTCGTGCGCGCTGACCTCGACGGACCTGTTCTGGAAGTAGCGCGCCACGTCTTCGGCGCTGGTGTTCTTGCCGGTAGCCGTCCAGTGAATCACGGCGCCCCAGACGCTGCTACGTCCGTTCGGACGCGACGACCAGTTCGGGCTGCTGATAGTCTTGACGCTCACGGCTCCTCCTCACGGTCCTCGATGAGCTCGACGCCCATCCTATCGCGGCCACCAAGAGGATCGGCCACGTTCAGCACATAGATCGCCGCGGCGTCACCCACGTCTTGGGCGTTGCCGCGGAAACTGATGAAGACGTATCCTTCGGTGTCGTAGATGGTGGCAGTCACCTGTGTTCTGCGGGCCATCACCCTCTCCTCGCTGCCATCATGATAATCACCACGATGCCGATGAAGACGACCGCCCCGATGGCGTCGGTGAAGGTCATGGGCTGGGAGTGACCGTGATGGTCGCGGTGGGCCGTGGTAGCGCCGTCTCCTCGATGTGCAAGAACGCCTGTTCGGCGCGATTCGACGCCCACAGCGACCCGTAGTAGCTGATGCCGAAGAGCAGGATGCCCGCGATGAGCGTGCTGACGATGAGCCACGCCAGCTTCTTGAGCAGCGACCACCCGGCGAGTATCTCCCTGAAAGAACGGTCGTCGTCGGTGACCACCACCGACTTGCGCTTCTCAACGAACTCGGCATTCGAGGGGTCACTCTGACGGCGCGGCTCCCCGTGATGCTCGGCCATGTGCATGGCGTGAGTCGGCGCGTGCAACTCCTTGCTGACCTCGGCGGCGATCTCTCTGACCTTCGCCACGCACGTGAGCGACGACTCGGTGCGCCAGCCCTCCAGCGTGGTGATGCGCTCGTTGTAGACCTTGGCGTCTTCCAGATGGTCGGAAAGCACCTTGAAGGACTGGTCGTGGCGGGTCTTCTGCTTCTTGTCGAGCGTTTCGATGGACTCATCGACGTCCTGCGCCAGAGCGCCCATAGCCTTGAGCATGTCACGGTTGGTCGGGCCACCGTTGCCCTCTGTGCGCTGGAGAATCTCGTCCTTCGCTTTCTCGAAATGGTCGGCCACGGTCAGCCCTTCTTGCTCGGTTGATGTAGCTGGACTACGGGCTTCTTCGGGTGCCACCAGTGAGTCGCGCTTCCGACTCGCCCGCCGGCGGCTTGGATCTGGTCGATGAGGTCGTCCATCGCGAGTCCGACTTCAAGGTCGACGTAGCCCGTATCCACGTCGAGAGAGCAACTGGTGATGTACAGCGGCCCAGCGTTCGACTGCGCACAACTGATCCAGTCGGCCCCACGGATGTATGGGACCGGCTTCGTGCCGCCGTCGTGGATTGGGACCGTCTTGCCGGTGAGTCGCACTGTACCACTCGACAAGGCAAGACCAAGATGACTCGCCAGCGTCTTCGCGACCTTCTTCGCGTGGGCGTTCGTGTAGCGATGCTCGGAGAAGTCGACGGTCATGACAGACGCGGTCGACCCCGAGAACGCCGTGCCGACACCGAACCCCGGCGATGCGGGTGCGATGACTGCGTCAGGCGTCCCGGCAGGCCAGTCGCTCTTCGACGTGTGTCCGTAGATGAGCCGCACGGCCTTCGGGATGCCATCTTCTGGATGCTGCGCCACGTCCCACACCACTTCGGCGTTTGGCATACTCACGGTGTAGCAGTTCGACGCCTGGTAGATGAAGTGCGGGTCGGTGAGCATCGGCTTAGCACGGAACTCCCCAAGGAAGTAGCCCCACTCGACCAGACAATCTGCCTGTGCGGCGAACGACGCCAAGGCAGAGGCTGGGTCTACATACGGCCTCACCAGCAAGCTCGGCAGCACGTTGCCGATAGGATGCACGTCCTGCGAGCCATGCAGGCCGATGAAGTTGGCGACGGTGAGCATAGCTCCGTCGACACTCTTCTTGTCTCTATTCGTGTAAATCACCACGTCATCGACGGTCAGGTGACGCTCCTTCGTGGTCTTGATGCCGCCCGTCTTGGTTGCCCACATCGCAAGCGCGACGTAGCCGGCGCCGATGGTGGACGGAACGGCTTCATCGAGCTTGACGTTGCTCCTTCTGTCATCTGCTGCGGCAGCCTTCGACCACTGGACAATCGTCCTGTACGTGGACACGTCCTGGCTACCCTTGTACTCGGGCCACCAGATGAGAGCCACGCGGAGGTCGTCCTGAAGGTCGTAGCTCACGGTGCCGGTGATGCGCCTGACGCCGTTGAGTTCGTGGTCGTTCAAGATGTACTGCGCACCCATGTACGGGACGTAGCCGATGATGCCCGCTCTGTCGTTCGGGACGTGCGTGTCCTTGGCGACCCTGATGTCGATTTTCTGCCCGACGTTGAACGAGTAGCACTTCGGGTTCCCCTTGTTCTCGAACCACTGACTCGTGTCGGCGTCGGTGAAGATGAAGCCCATGTCGGTGCGGCCCTTGGCGACTTCGAGCGCGCCGCCGCACTGGATGTTGACGACAGCTTTCTCGCCTGCGTAGCCGGTGCGCGGATCGCTGATGATGAAGCCGTTGTAGAGGCCGGTCGTCACTGCGTCGACCGTGTGCGTGACCACTACTGTCGCGCCGTGATGAAGCTCCTCGAACTGGGTGCGAACGTGGAACGGGTCATCAACCTCGATCCAGAAGGTGCAGCCTCCGTCGCCGTGATGCGTGCTGTCAATCTTCATCTCGTGGCAGTAGTCGACGTACTCGATACCGTCGATGAGGACCGACAGACCACCATCTAGGAGGGACGTGAAGGCCACTACTCTTTGGGCTCCTCAAGCGCGGCCTTGAGCTTCATCTGCGTCTCAGCAAGCTCTACCTCTACCATCGTCTTGTCCACGATGAGTTGAGCAATCTGAGTGCCAAGAATCTTAATTACTGCGGTCGCGTCAGCCATTATGCCCCCGTAAATATCTTGAAGGTGTTCCCATCGAGTCGGGCATAGAGTTTCTTCACGCCCCCGTCCGATTTCATGTATATCTTCCATTGATTCGCGCTGTTGTCAGCGTCTTGGATAAACAGTCCGTCGTCACTTTGCCCGTCGCCCCACGGTGCGGACCTGATTGCTCCCTCTACGGTGAGCCCGGCCCCGGTGATATTGACTCCAGTATCGTAGTCGATGCTCAAGACTGCCGTGGCCGCTTCAAGAATGATGGGTCCAGACCCGGCGGTGCTACTCTCGATGAGGATGCGGGCTGGCGTTACACCCCAATCGAACCCAGTAATGTAGACCGTGCCCTTCGACGAACTACCGAGACAGGCTATAGAGGCAGGATCCACTTGATTGGCCTGCCCAGATTCTAGAGTCAGTTCACCGAACGTGCCATTGTCTCTCAAGAGTATGCGGCGAGCAGTCGTAGTGGCACTGGTCCGTATGACTGCGCCAGTGATGGTCGCAGAGGTAAGCTCGATGGCGACGCTGATGGTCCCTGCGGTGATGGCCGAGGCATCGACGCTCGTGACCACGAGGTTGCTCATGGCCGTCGATGTCCATGCGTAGACTCCCGGCGTGCCTGTCTCTCCAGCACCCGTGTACTGGTGGGTACAGACGTTGTGCATCAGTGACCCTCCCGGTGGAGTCACGTCGCCGTACTGGAACCAGATGTCGCCAACGATGTTCGGGTCGCTGCTGTTGGGCGCATCCGTCTCGTAGTGAACCGTGTTCTTGCCGTTGGCCGTGGTCTGAGCAGCGGTTGCAATAGCTCCTGCCGTGCCATCGCAGATGAAGGTCGCTGACGTGGCAGACCCGGCGATGCTGTAGACCGTGATGACGCCACCGGGCGTGAGCGCGGCACCCTCGGGAACGGTCACCGAGAGCGAGGTCGCGGAGGTGACGGAGAACGGCGCGCTGACGAATGTCCCAGCAGTCGCCCCAGTGAAGGCCACGGCAGTGACGACGACTACGCCGTCCAAGTCCTTGAAGTTGGTGCCGGTGATGACGACGACTGCGCCTTCGAGAGCACTCGTCGGGTTGATGCCCGAGATGGTCGGGATGAGCCCGATCGGGTACGTGAACTCATCGTTCGCGCTGATGGGGCTGAAGCCGAAGTCTGTCTCGACCACCACATCCATCGTGCCACTACCAGCGGGCGTGGTCACGGCAAGCTGCGTGTCGCTGTCGACGGAGAAGAAGACTGAACTCGCCACGTCCGAGGCGATTTGGTCAGGCCCAGCGGCGTAGTTCTGAAGCACCTCAGTCGGCGTGAGCGCGAACGGGTACATGCGTGCCGAGGCGATGCCGCCCTTGGTGAAGTAGGTGCCGGTCATCAGCCCGTAGTAGCGCGCTGCACCGATCGTCGCGAGGTTGACGCTGATGGTCCCACCTGGGGGCGCCCCACTCAGCACCTCGACCCCATTGAGGTAGCCCTTCATCGCGCCGGCGCCACAGGTAGCAACAGCGTGGTAGATCATTCCCGGCGTACGGCTGATGAGGAGTCCTGCACTCTGGACTAGTGACTGCGCTGCGGCATCGTCCTTCATCCAGAAGATCATCTTGCCAGACGACGATTCTAGGATGAGCGAGGAGAAGGGCGTTGCGCTCGTGCTGCTGCGCTCGTCAATGATGGCAGTGAACGAACCAGAGGGAATCTTCGGCGTCCGATACCAGACCTCGTAGCTGAACGTCTTGTCCTCGCACAGACCAAGGTCAGGGAGCACGATGTGGTCGTTGACGCCGTCGAACTCAAGCCATGTCATGACTCAGCCCACCCTGAAGTACGCATGGCGTTGGAGGCCCAAAGGTTCACGCGGGCGTTGGACGACAGAAGAACAGATGAAGCGTTCGGCCCAGCATTGTAGTTGTCGAGCACGTTGGCTGCCGTGAGCCCTATCGCCCAGATACGCGCCGTGAGCACCGAGCCAGCGAAGTATCCGCTGTACATGCCGCCGAGACGTGCTCTGGTCACCGTCCCGACAGTCTTCGCGGTGAGAGGCGTGCCGACTGAGTACCCGTCGAGATACAAGGTCTGGACCGTGCTCGCCACAGTGATGACCGCATGATGGAGAAGGCCGTTAGACACCTGACCGGGGCTCGTCACTACCGCAGCGACTCCACCCGAGT
>Ga0315286_10002452_pt1 | contig 17314 bp, 11 predicted proteins | sample YL17G10_0_MG_FD_205038 | JGI IMG/M metagenome (GOLD analysis project Ga0315286, IMG submission 205038) | Sediment microbial communities from Yellowstone Lake, YNP, Wyoming, USA - YL17G10_0 | ecosystem: Environmental > Aquatic > Freshwater > Lake > Sediment | place: USA: Wyoming | collected...
ATCAAGCATCATCTGGCGCTCAACATCGGGCGGCCGGAATCGACGATCCTCTTCGTCGGCTACCAGGCCCCCGGCACGCTCGGGCGACAGATCATTGAACGCCCTCCTCAGGTCCGCATCCTCGGCCAGATGCATCCGCTCAAATGTCTTGTCGCCCAAATCCAGGGTTTTTCCGGCCACGCCGGGCGGCGCGATATCGATCGCTGGCTCGGCGCGTTCAGAAACCCGCCCCGCCGCCTCTTCATCACCCACGGCGAAGAAGACGCCGCGCTCAGCCTGGCCCGGAGCCTCGAAGACAAAGGCTGGACGGTCACCGTCCCGCGATACCTCGAGGAAGACGCATTGAATTGAGGACGGAAGGCCCCGCCGTCCGAATCCGGGGTGGGATGATGCTTTCGAGCAAAAGGGATGGCCTATTGATAGACGTCGGCTTCGTAGATCGACCAATAGTATTTCCAATCTTTCCCCAGGTTCGTGATGCGGATGAAACGGGCTTCCCGGGCGGCCATAATGATATCGACGGCGAGGTCTTTCGGTTTCAGGAAAGAACGGATCGGGATGATGAGCGGATCGGCGCGAGCGACCTCCGTCCAATGGAATCCATCCGCCGATATTTCCATGGCGTAACCCCGGGGAAAGTCCAGTCCGCTCGGGCCGAATGTCAGCGATACCCGCCTGCAGATCCTGGGGCGGCCGAGGTCGATTTCGAAAAATTGGCCGGGCTCCTGCGGACCTGATTCCCATCGGGTCAGAACAGACCCATCGAGGGCCAGCCGGGCCCGCTCGTCGCCGACCGTGGCATGGGCCGTCCATCCCTCCCGAGGGATTTTTTTCAAACCGACGGGCGGGGCATCCCGGCCGGTCTGCGATCTGTCCGGGAGCACCTTGAGAAGGTAGTAGTCGCGCGCGAAAATTCCTTGAAGCTCAAGGCTGACGCCGAGAAGCAAGCCTAAATCCTCGCCGAGCTTGGGCCATTTCCGCTCCGGGACGGCGCCAGCATGGATCAGAACGTAATCGACATTCAAAGCCTGGAAATCCTTGATCAACTGCTCGACCGGAAACTTCTCCCATCGGCGGCAGATTTCCGTGTAGAGAGGCGGAAACCATCCGCTGTATCCGTTGACGAGGGCGTTCCGGTGGAATATCGACCAGTACATCCTGACGGCTTCCTGGCTGGCCGTTCCGGAATCGTATCTCGGCAAGGGAAGTTCGACAAGGGCTCCCGGTTTGGGATTTGCCGCCAGCCATCGATAAATCTCGGTCATCTCGCTTTTCAAGGGGATCGATGTCATCGGGATCGGAATGGAAACGTATTCGATGCCGATGACGAGGAGGACTCCGACGGCCAGTGCTTTCTTCCCGCCTGGAAATCTCTTGAATACGGACTTCAGGCCGAACGCGGCCAGGACGGCCAGCGCGAACATGACAAAAATATCGAAGCGGGCTGCGACGCGGACGGCCCGAAATCCTGGGACATATTTGTAAAGATATTCATATGGGCCGTTGGCTCCAAAGGTGAAGAGAACGGAAAGGACGAGAATGGCGGAATACCCCAGGAGATGGCGTTCGTCGGGATGAGAGGGATTCGGCCGGCGGAGTCCTGAGACGAGTCCGAGGAAAAGGCGAAAGACGATCAGAACGCCCAGAAATTTGAGCGACCGGTCGAGATTATGAGCGCTGAGGACACGCGCCCCGAAAATATTCAAGTCGACGCCGCCCCGGAGTGAAATCCCGGACGCCAGAATCGCGCTGATAGCGATCAACAGGTTCAATGCCCGGCGGAGTATGATCAAAGCTCTTTCCGGCCGAGCGGCCTCTGCGAATGTGATCCTCCGGGATTTAAGGAGGGCGAAGGCCGCGACGCCGCCGAGAACCGCGGCCATAAATCCCGGGAACAATTCTCCTTCGGGCCTGACGAACGGCGCCGTGATGCGCCCATACATGCGATTGATACCGGGCGCGGCCAGAAAGCTGGTCAATCGCGCGGCGAAGTCGATTTCCCGGACGAAGGCCATGTTCTTGTGGATTTTAGAGTACGCCAAAAAAAACGGGCCCGTGGTCGCGGCGGCGATCGCGCCGAAGAGGGCCGTGTGCGCCCAGAAGCGAGCGCTGACGAACCTTTTTTTAATCGACGCCCAATACATGATCCACAACCCGGCGAATAACGTCAGATAAAGGGCGTAGTAGCCGTTGGCCAGCGACTGCAGAACGTAAAACACGGTGAAGAGAAGGATCGATCCGAGGCGGCCCTTTTCGAAATAGCGATGCAGATAAAGAAAAGCGAAGGGGATTCCCCAAGCGGTGAGAATCTGAATTTGATAAAGATGGGACATGAGAAAAGGGCAGAATGCATAAATCATGCCCGCGGCGATTCCGGCCGCGTCGCTCCCGGTCAATTGCCTGGCGAGGAGATACATTCCCCAGGCGGAGAGAATGAAACCGAGGAGGAAGACGATATTGTGGGCGAGGACGGGATTTCCGGTGGCCATGAGAACCGGAAGCGCCATTAAAGCCTGGGGAAGAAGGTGCTCGGAATAGAGAAGAGTCCCAGGCTGAGGGTAGAAAATATTGGCGTCGAAGAAGCCGCGGAAATCGAACCGGGAGATCTTGCCCACGTCCCAGGAAAGCGTCCAGACGTTCAAAAGCGGATCGCCCAGGGCATCGATCGAGGTTCCCCTGAGGTAGCGGGCCGGGCTGAGAACGAGCGGATAGGTAAAAAAGAGGGAGAGAACGACGAAGACGACGAGGGCGATAAAAGCTTTCTGCCGGGAGGTCATCCGCCGCGACGGTGTTTTCATCTTCGGTCCGCCCTGACCAACCTCTTAAAAACCGAGCAGAATGGAAGCGACGGTATCGCCGACGCTTATTGCGGGGGGGATATTCGTCCAGGGATGGTTATCTCCGGAGCGGATGTAATCGACGCGGGCCCCATTTCCGTCGATGGTCAGCTTCGTATAGCCCGTCGGTCCCCAGAAATCCGTAGCGGCCGAGAAAGGCTCCCCGTCGGCCTGGTAAAACCCGTAACTTCCATAATGCTTCTGCCACAGAGAGCCCTTATACCAGTAGTCTTCGCCGAACCATTTCGGCGAACCCATCCGGATGCCGTACATTCTTCGCCCCGCTCCTCCCGACTCGGATGGAATGTCGCGGACGTGGAAAATGTGGTCATGGCCGAAGAACGCGGCGTTCACGCCGCCCGCCCTCATGATTCGGGTCAACTCGACCTGCTCGACCCGCTCTGGATCGTTCACGTAATCGGCGTAATCCGGGGCGATATAAAGCGGCCCGCGCCCGTAGGAGAAGGTCGTCGCCGTTTCGTTCGAGCCGCGCGGCCAGCCTCCGAGAACATGGTGAAAAAACGCGAATTTCCAATCCGTATCATAGCCGAGCGCGGTTTGAAGCCAGGCCTTTTGAACAGACCCGATCGTCCACTCCTCGGGTGTGTTCGGCGAGGTGGCATTGTAGCTCTCGTTGTCCAGGATCAAGAATTGGGGGAAACCTTTTCCATAGAGCCTGGGGCCCCAGATCAACTGAAAATAATTCTCGACCGCGGAGCTGCCGTGTTGGAGTCCGGGCTGCTTGAAATATTTCTTCCGGTATTTTCGGGCATGGACGCGGGCCGCATCGTATCCCGATTCCCCGTCATGGTTACCCTGGCAGAGATAGACGGGAATTTCCGGCGTCAGCCCGGACAGCATCCGGCGCATACGCAGCCAGAACAACCGGGCATATGCGTCGTATTCCTGTTCGGATATCCCGGAAGCGGGATCCTTCAGCCCGAGGCCCGCCCATTTGTATCCGGAACCGATTCCGGTCGAATCGCCGCCGAGAATGATGAAATCCGGGCGTTCGCGGCTGAGGATGGTATTGATGGTCGAGGCCAGGGTAAAACCGTTCATCATCTTCCGCAAATCGGATTCCGAGGGAGGATAGTAGACAGGATCGGAACGCAATGACCTCAAGAAATCATTGACATATTCTCCGCTCAGCCTTCGTTCTCGCCAGGTGGGGTCTCGGACGATGCGCGTTTCCAGGTCGGCGTCATCATAGGTATGGTCGTCGCTGATGAAAATGGCCTCCAAACGGCCGGTTCTCATAAAAGACGACGGAGTCTTGACTCTTCGCTCGGGTGTCGACCTCCAGGCACCGCTGCCGGTTTCCCTGTACTCCAGCTTATAGGTGAATTCGGGCGCCGAACCGACGATGGAGATGGGAATGTCGAGGCTATCATCGACAGCGGTGAAAGAAGCCGAGCTTGATCCGGCGGATATCGAGAGCTCTCCGGGCGGGCGATAGAATCGGATGTCGAGGCTTTTCCCCTCCTTGGGAATGATATTTATTAGCGCTTCATTTTCGTTGAGAAAGGCGAACCTTTCGGCCGCTTCGAAAAAGCCGACGTCATAGGGAAATGGCCCTTCTTCGGAGGCGGAAAAAGGCCGGGGGGGCGATCCTGCGGGGCGGGCGCCGATCGCCGGAGTTATCGCCGGCGAAGCGGCCAGAGCTGCTATCCGTTGAATAAAATCACGCCTCTTCATGGTCCTCTGCCCTGGAAGTCGGGCTTATCCGTCCAGCTGTTATGGTCTTTACCCGGTTCATTCGATAGCCGAAGAAGCCGTCATGCGCGGGGCCGGGGCGAAAACGTCCAATTCATGGATAGACCAGAAAAGGATCTCCGTTTCGCCCTCATTGACGATGCGGACAAACCGCGCCTCCTGCGGCCGAAACTCGATCTCGAGGCTCAGTTTTTTCGGCTCCAGGAAGGCGAGGATGGATAGGACCGTCCGCTCGGATGACGCCGCCAGGCTCCAGCCGATGCCGTCCTTGGAGAGTTCGACCCTGTATGCTCTCGGGTAATCCTGGGTGCTCGAACCGAGCCGCAATCCGAGGCCCGAAAGGAGGGATATTCGGCCCAGGTCAAGGACGAAAGTCTGTCCTTTCTCCTGCCTGCCGCCCGAGTCCCATCGGGTCAAAATCTGGCCGTCTATCGCCAAGGAAGCCTTCTCCGCGTTCACGCTCGCCGTCGCTTTCCAGTCCGCGCCTGAAAGAGGGATACGATCTTGGCCGATAACACCGCCGCCCGGTCGCGCTGTGATCATCTTCGTTCCCAGGATCTCATAGACGTAGTCGTCGTCGAAATTCCCGAAGAACCGGAATTCGGTTGTCCTGGCTTCGAAATAGTCGAAGACCGATCGCAGGATTTTTGGGTCGCAGAGTTCCGAGTGAAAGATCATATACCTGATCCCCAGGGTTTTAAGGTCGGCCACGTTTTCCAGGGCGGGAAATTGGGTCCAGCGCAGCTTCAATTCGTCGTAGAGAGGGGGGAAGAAGCCGCTGTAGCCGTTGAGGAGTTTTTGAAAATGAAAGCTGGAAAAAAAGACGCGCGGGCATTCCATCGGACCGATCTTATAGTCGGCATCGGGGAAAGGGACCTCGGCTATGGCGAAACTCTCGGGAGGGAAGGACGCAAGCCATCGATAGACCGAGGGCATTTGCTCACGGGCCGGAACGGCCCTTAGCGGCAAAGGACAAGAAAAATATTCGGCAAGGATGAGCAGGGCGATGGCTGAGGCGAACGCGATTTTGCCGCGCTTGACTCTTTGCCCGAGGAAGGCCATTCCCCGAGCGGCAAAGACGGCCAGGGAAAACATGACCACGACGTGGAATCGGGCCGGAACGCGAATGCCGTTAAACCCGGGAAGGTATTTATGCAAAATGACATACGGACCCGAAGCTCCGAAGGTGAAGGCGAAAGACAGGATGAGAAAAGCGAGGTAGATCGAAGGGCGGGGAAAGATCAAGGAGAAGGGCCGGCGACGGACGCCCCAGACTTTCCTCCATAGCACCCCGGCTATAAGAAATACGGCGAGAAGGATCAAGGGATTCATCGGATTGTGGGCTCTGATTTTACCCAGAGAACCAAGACGCCATTCGAACCCTCCCCCGAACAAAATCAGAACAATAACCGCGACAATCCCCAGGGTGATAACCGAAATAACCCATGATCCGACCCGGAACCATATCCGGCCCATATTCTTTGGACGGGAGGCATCCCTTTTCTTTTTCGGCCGGATCTCCAAGACGATGCCTATCGCGGCGAGGAGAAACGCGACCGCGCCCGGAAAAAGTTCGCCCTCGGGGATCAAATTGGGGGCGGTCGCCCGGCCGTAGAGCCGGTTGATCGGAGACGTGGCGAGAAAGCTTTTCGGCCGGGCGCTGGCGCCGATATCCCTTCGGAATCCCATGTCCTTCTGGATTTTGACGTATTGGAGGGTGAATGGGCCGGCCGTAGCGGCGATCAGGACGCCGGCCAAAACTAATTCCACCCAGAAGCGAACCCGGAAAATTCTTTTTTTCTGAACTGCCTTGACTAGAATAAACAGAGCGACGAAGAATGAGAGGAAGAGAGCGTAATAGCCGTTGGCCAAGACCTGGAGGATAAAAAAGAGGGCGAAAGCGAGGATATCCCGAAGGCGGCCATGATCGAAATACCGATGGAGAAAGAGAAAAGCGAGGGGGATGCCTCCGGCCCAGAGGACTTGAACCTGGAAGATGTGAGCGAACATGAAAGGATTGAAGGCGTAGATCAAGCCGGCGACGATCGAGGGCAGTATCTTCCCGGTCAAGTAGAGGACCAGGAAATACATCCCGAAGGCCGAGGTGATGAATCCCAGGAGGAGAACGATGTTATGGGCGAGGACCGGATTCCCGGTCAGCAGCGCGACCGGAAGAGCCGCCAAAGACTCGGTGAACAAATGTTCGGAATAGGCGAGCGTCCGCGTGTGCGGATAGAAGATGTTCGCGTCAAAAAAATGACCGACATGGGCATGGGTGATCTGGTGGACGTCCCAAGCCAGGATCCAGGTGTTCAAGAGCGAATCGCCGTAGTCGCGAACGGCGGTCCCGAGATGGGTCACGAGGGGATACGTCATCGCCAGAGAAAGTGCGATAAACAGGGCCAGGACGACGAGGTGGCGCTTCATACGGAAAAAGACTATATCTCCGGCCCTCGATAGGTGTCAAGAGATCGATGGGGCTCAAGGAGAGAGGCTTTGAGTGTGGTCCGGCCAGGATGGATTCCCCGGGAAAGAAGCTGTTACCTCAGGCATCTGGTCGTCAGGCATCGGTCGGCATAGAAATTGATCCGGAAGGAATTCGATTTACGGGGGATCATCATGAACGATTCGTTGAGCCGGACTCCGATCACCGCGGCGTCGACCTTTGAAAAGAGAAATCCCTGCTCCTCGAGCGGCCAGCCTTTGTAGCCCGGCGAGAACTTCCGGCTCGGCCAGAGGCCGCGAGCTAGAGCCTCCTCGACGATTCTTCGTTCGACCGTCTTGAACACCTGGAACGTGGCTTCCGACCCGAACGCGTCCAGAATCAGTCCGTTGAGCATGTCTCCGGCCCGGAAGGCTCTTGCCGATTCTTCCTCCAGTCCGGATCCCACGGTGATAACGCCCAAGGCCACGAGGATGGCGTGATCGAATATCGGATGACCGTTCGTCTCGTCCCGGCCGATGACGACGTAGGCCCCTTGGGGTCCCAAAAACGAGTCCAGCCCTGCTTCGATTTCCTTAATGAGCCTTAGGAGCGATGGGGCAGCGGAATTCAAGCCGCTTTTATGGCCGATACGGACGAGAATTTTCCCCACATCCCAGTGGAAGATGAAATCTCGAACGAGGACCTGGTTGGTCATCTATCCCCGGACCGCGGGAAGGCGGCTGACGCCGTTTTGCTCCGCATCCGAGAGCATGATCCGCTCCAGTTCTCTGCGGACGGATTCATCGACCACGTTGGGTGGCGTTTCCCGAAGGATTTTCTCGGCCTTGGCGTGGGCCCGTTCGGCCATCGGTTTCCCTCCTTGGGCCAACCAGGCGTCGTAGGTGTCACGGTCGGCCAGGCCGGGAAACGTATGTTCGGCTTTGTACCAGGTCCTTGTATGGGGAGACGTCAGAAACTGGGATTCCGGGCCAAGTCCCTCGAGAAGATGAAGGGCTAAGGGATCTTCTCTCTGGGAAATGCCGGCGATCAACCGATAAGCCATTCCGCAAATCTCGTCGTCGATCAGGAGCTTCTCCAGGCTCTGACAGCTCTCAAAATCCAACATCCCGGCTCCCGAGACGACGTTGATGCCGGCCAGAGCGGCCAGAGCCGCGCCCAGCCCTGTTTCGATGCCGGCCTGAGCGTCATTGAGCTTGGCATCGCTTAAGCCCATATAGGCGTGCGTCGGAAGGCCGAGATGTTTCCCGATCTGGGCGTAAGCCATATCGATCATCATCGTCTCAATGGCACCCATGGGGGTCGTACCCTTGCGCATATCGAAGCTTGCCGGCGAGCCCCCGAAAATGACCGGCGATCCTTTTCGGGCGAGCTGGCCGATGACCAAACCGGAAAGATTTTCGGCAACGTGCTGAACGAGAGTTCCGGCGATGGTCACCGGTGAAGTCGCTCCGGTCAATCCCATCGAGATGAGCTCCGAAGGAATTCCGGCCCGGGCGCAATCGATGAGACTCTGGGCCGTGAGGTTGCTCCATTTCAGGGGAGGGGAGGGGCAGGCGTCGAAGATCGCCAGCGGTTTCCGCCTCAGATTCTCGCTGCCGCCGCGAACGGCGGCCAACATCTCGAACATCGGCCCGAAGCCCTCGACCCGGAACGTGCCGGTCACGACCGGCTTGGAAGAAAATTGGAGGCTGATGAAGAGCCGGTAGCTGTCGGCGATGATTTCCGGAATATCGGAGCTCACGAGGGCCGTGCTCTGGAAGTGAAGGTGTTCGCAGCTCTCCGTAAGCCGGCTGATCCGGACGAGGTCGGACGTTTCGGCTTTCCGTTCGCGCTGCGCCGCGTGATCGAGAATCTTGACCGCGGCCGAGCCCGGGTCGAAATGAACCTCGTCGCCGCCGACGACATATTCCTTATCGCCGCTCCGGTCATAAAGCTTTATCACCTCGGGAGCGGACCCGACCGAATCCAGCACCCGCTCGCGGCTGATCCGGACGCGGAAGTTCGATTCGTCCACGGCCTCCCCGGCCTCTCGAAAAAGCGTCCGGGCTGCCGCATTTTCGACAAAAACGCCCGTCCGTTCCAGCACGGTCAGCGCTTCATCGATGACCTTCTCGACAAGAGCCTGGCTCAGGAGCTCGGTTTTTGGCCTACGGGTCGCGATCATGGCTTCGCTCCCCGAGCCATGATCTCTTTGGCCGCCTTGACCGCGGCCATCGCGTTTTCGCCGTAGCCGTCGGCTCCGATGTCCGCTGCCCACTGTCGTGTCACGGGCGCGCCTCCAACGAGGACCTTGAACCTGCCGCGCAGGCCGCGATCATGAAGCATGGCGATCAGCCGGCGCTGGTTGAGCATGGTTGTCGTGAGCAGCGCCGACAAACAAATAAAATCGACCTTTGCTTCGACGGCCCGGTCGATAAAAATACCCAGCTTGACATCGGCCCCCAGGTCGATGACGTCGAAACCGTTGGCCGAAAGCATGGACGACACGAGGTTCTTTCCGATATCGTGGATATCGCCTTCGATCGTGCCGATCACGGCTTTTCCCTCGGACGACGGCTCGCCCCGCGAAGATTCTAAGGCGGGGCGCAACAGGGTCATCGCTGCTTTCATCGCTTCAGCGCTGGCCATAAGCTCGGGCAGAAAATATTCGCCCTTTTCCCAGAGTTCTCCGACTTTCTGGATTCCGGCGGCGTAGCCGTTCTCGATGACGAGATGAAGGTCGAGACGATCGGCCACAGCCCGCGCGGCGAGGGACGCGGCTTTGTCTCTGTTTCCCTCGACGACGGCTTCGGCCATCAAGGCCAGGATCTCATTTGGATTGTTCATTGCCATCTCCTGCGGTGAATTCGAAAGGGGAGGGCCCTTTCGAAGATAAGCTTCATTCAATTCCACGCCTCGAGATTCAAGGCTTCGATGAATTCCTTTTGGAAGTCCTCGCCCATGGCCAGGCTGACATGACCGATCTTCCCGGCCAGCCGTTCACACCGGACGCGCTCGGGAAGGTTGAGAAGCAGGGCCCGGGCGCCGGCGAGCGAAGCATTGCCCACGAAAAACATTTTCGCCCGATCGATCCGGGGCAGAAGACCGATGGCCGTGGCATTCCGGATATTGAGATAGTTCCCGAAGGCTCCGGCGACGAAGATCCCGTCGAGGTCGGCGACGGTCAGGCGTCTCCCGGCGAGGAGCATCCGGATTCCGGTTTTCACCGCGGCCGCGGCCAGCTGGATTTCGCGGATATCTTTCTGGACCAGAAAAAGGCCGTCGCCGATGCCAATTTTTTTATCCGGATCCAGGATGCGGCCCCGGGGGGTGATACGGCCATGTTTCAAGGAAAGAGCGACGATATCAATGAGTCCGGTCCCGCATATCCCGCGAGCCGGGGCGTCGGCGATCGTCCTGACGACCCATGAGCCGTCTTTGAGATTCGCCCGGAAAACGGCGCCGGGCAAGGCCAGCATGCCGCGCGAAATCGTCATCCCTTCGAATGCCGGCCCGGCCGCCGTAGACGCCGCCACCATCTTCGCCCCTTTTTTAAGGACGATCTCTCCATTCGTCCCTAAATCGATGAAGACGAAGTTGCCCGGCCGGCGTTCGAGATCGATGGCGGTCAGACCGGCGGAAATGTCTCCGCCGACATAGCTCTTGATATTCGGCGCGATATAAACTCTTCCCCGGGGATTGACCCGCAGGCCGGTGTCCTCGGCCGGGACGGGGGGCAGAATCGAAAAAGCGGCATAGTACGGGGCGACGGCCAGGGTGTCAACCGGCAGGCCGAGAAAGAGATGGTTCATGGCCGTATTGCCGGCGATGACGGCTTCGTAGACCGAATCGGGGCGGATGCCCGTCCTTTGACAAAGGGCGTCGATAAGCTGGTTCAGACCGTCGACGACGGCCGTCCGCAGCGCGGCGCCCGTTCTTTCGGGATCACCATAGGCGGCGGCGATTCGGGAGATGACATCCGCGCCGAATCTCGTTTGTCCGTTTATTCCCGCTTCCGTACCGATCACGGCACCGCTGTTCAAGTCGACGATTTCGACGACGACCGTGGTCGTCCCGAGATCAATGGCAAGTCCGTAGTTCCGGCCGGTCGTATCCCCTTTTTCGACCGCAAGGAGTACTCGATTGCTATGAATAACAGCCGTGACTTCCCGATCCTGATGATCGGGAAGCCGCGCTTCGCCGGCCATCCTCCGCAGAGCCTCCACCGACTCGGGGAGACGCGCTTCGTGAAATCTGTCTTTGGCCAAATCCAAGAGAGCGGGGGGAGAACTCAAACCGGGCTTGGACAAGGCGTAAGAAATTTTTTTAACCGCGGGAGCCAAGCCGATCGAACGGGTGATGCCGTGCGTGAATACCGGCATTTCGGGGAGCATGGATTCCGAGGGGAGGCGAACGACGGTATCGGCCTCGATCCGATAGCCGCAGGCTAAGCGGCGGCGCTGGGGAAGCTCCCGGCGTTGGAGAAGAGCGCGCTCCTCGCCCGTCGGTTCGGGAACGGGGCCGCGGACGATTTCGACGAAGCATTTGCCGCATAATCCGCGCCGCCCGCAATAGAGACTCAGATGGAATCCGGCGGCCTCGAGGACGTCCGCGAGCGTTTCGCCCCGGCGAGCCTCGATCGCGGTTCCCCCGGGAAGAATTTTCAGGATCGGGCTCATTTGTGCGCCCCGGACGGATTCGCTTGTTTTTTCTTCTTTCTCCAGAAAAAATAGGCGGGCAGCCCGGTCAGGATAAGGCCCAGACCCGCAAGCGACTGAACGGGCCTGGAAAAAATCACGGCGGCGAAAATCCCGAGATTGAGCAGAATGTACATCGCCGGGAGGAGGGGATATCCCCAGGCCCGGTAAGTCCGAATGATGTCCGGCCTTTTCCGCCTGAGAATGAACAAGGATACCCCTGTCGCCGCAAAAAACAGGATCAAGGCGGCCGAGACGTATTCAATGAGGCTTTGATAACCCCCGACAAAACAGAGAAGGCTCGACCAAAAAGCCTGAGCAAGGATGGCTTTCGTCGGAACTTTAAAACGGGGATGAACGTAAGCCATTCCCCGGAAAAAAAGTCCATCGCGGGCCATGGCAAAAGCCACCCGGGGACAATAGAGAATGTTCGCGCTCAGGCAGCCGAAGACGGCAGCGGCCGCAAAGACGGAGAACGCAACCGCCGAATTCGGTCCGAAAAGCTCCTTAGAGGCTGTGAAGCCGATGGCCACGACTCCTTTCATCCGGTCTATGGGAAGGGCCATACTATAAACGATATTCGCCAGCAAATAAAGGAGGGTCACGAGGATGACGCCTCGGAGCAAAGCTCTCGGAATCGTGCGCTGAGGATCCTTGACCTCTTCGGCAGCACAATTCACCGCATACCATCCGTCATATGTCCAGATGACGGCCAGAAAAGCGGCTCCGAAATGCGTCCAGGCCGGCCACGCTCCTGAAGGGAGAAACGGATTCAAGTTCTGAAGATTCACCGTTCTTCCAATGGTCAGGCCCAAGACGGCGAAGGCCATCAACCCGATGAGCCGAATTGCCGTGGTCCAGTTTTGAAAACGAACCCCGAATATTACTCCTATGTAATTGATAATAGATAAAATAGAGATAATTCCCACGGCCACGACCTGAGTCATATTGAGCTGGATTTCGGGAATAAATCCGGGATGGCTTTTCAAAAGAATTGTGGTAGAAGCTAAGCCGGGGACCACGGCTCCCAGATACTCGCTGAATCCCATGGCCAGCGCCGCTATCCCGCCTCCTCCGATGATCCAGAAAAACGACCACCCATAAAGGAAAGCAGCCGGACGCCCCATCGCCTCGCGAATGTAAATATAGGGTCCTCCGGATTCGGGAAAGATCGTTCCAAGCTCGGCATAGATTTGGCTTCCTATAAGAGCCATAAGGCCGCCCCCTATCCAGATCATCCAGATACAGCCGGGGAAGGGGAGTTCTGCGGCGATGATTCCCGACGTTAAAAATATTCCCGATCCATAGACCGACCCGATGACCAGAAAAACAGCATCGGCCATTCTCAGTTTTCGGGCAAGCTCGGCCATGATAAATTGTCACTTATTGTATTCAAGCCCCTCCGATTTTCCAACAGAAATCTTAGCTGATTCCGATTTTATACGTTCGACGGCGCCAAACCCGGATTTTTAAATCGGGGTAAAAAGCGCCGCTCAGTATTAACCCTGAGCATACCCCGGGCTTTGCAGTCCTCATTCGCAAAGCAAATGAGGGCGGGCTTCAGCCCGGGGAGTCAAATGGGTTGATTTCTTAATGTTCCTATAGGTGGGTGGGAATTTTCTCATCGCTGAACGATTTCTGCATTTTCGAAGAGATTCCGGTCAATTGATGATGGCGCATTATTTCGGACATGCTCGCGCGCGGCGAGAGCACTGGGCTTATCCGCCGAAATCTCACAAACCCCACCTTCCATTCTTTTGTGTTTATGACTCTGTCTCGAACGATATGTTTTTTTAATAACATCACCTATTCTTTTTATAATGAATATGTTATGAACTATGTCGGCCGGCCGACAATTTTTTTTCTTTATGGCTTGAAATTGGCTCGATAATTCAGTATCGTTACGCTACCGGCGACGGAGAGCCGTCGCGGACCTGACTTAGGAGACCTCGGCCGATGATCGTAGCCGTGACCAACCAGAAAGGCGGCGTAGGGAAGACCACGACCACCTTGAACATCGCGGCGGCGCTGGCCCTTGAAGGCTATCGTGTCTGCCTCGTCGATACGGACCCTCAAGCGCACAGCACGAAGTCGTGTGTCCGCGAACATGAGCGTCACGCGGATTCTCTCTATGATATTCTTTTACGTCCCGAACGGCCGATCGCCGAAGCCCTGATGGCCTCGACCGTTCCAGGTCTTGATGTCATCATATCGCGGCTATCCATGGCCAAGCTTGAAGCTTCGCTTTTGGGCCAGATCGACGGACATTTTCGTTTGAAGGATGTCTTGGAGCCCTGTAAAAAACAATATGATTTCATGTTCATCGATACGCCCCCCACGCTCGGCCTCATCACCTTGAATGCTCTCGTCGCCGCATCGCATCTTTTAATCCCGATCCAGTCTTCGTATCTGTGTCTGGAGGGGACCGATGACCTCCTGGAAACGATAGAGAAGGTGAGAAAAGTCGCCAATCCCGGACTCCAGATTCTCGGCGTTCTTATCACGCTCCACGACTCCCGGACGAATATCGGCCGCGATGTCGTCGAACGGATCGAGCGCGTTTTTGGCGACAAAGTTTTCAAGACGTACATTTCCAAGAGCGTCAAGATCGAAGAAAGCCCCGCCTATAAAGAGTCGATCTTCACGTATGCGGCTCATTCGATCGGAGCGATTCAATATAAGCAGGTCGCTGAGGAGATTGTCAAACGTGCCAAAAAATAAGCGTTCCGGGCTGCCGGATTCCATAGGGATGCGTCACGATACTCATTTTGTGGATTTCATATCGAAGAAAACGGCGGCGCCGCTCGTGCGCATGGTACCCCTGGGCAGGATCGAACCGAACCCGCATCAGGCGCGCAACGAGCTGGGTAACATGGACGAGCTGATGGCTTCGATCAAATCCAAGGGCATTCTCGAGCCTATCATCGTCCGACCCCGCGGAGGACAATATGAGATTATCGCCGGCGAGCGCCGCTTCGTCGCGGCCCGGACGATCGGTTTGAAAGATATACCGTGCATCGAAATGAACGTCGACGATAACGAGGCAATGGAGATTTCGCTTATCGAGAATCTCCAAAGGAAGGACCTCGACGTATTCGAGGAAGCCGACGGTCTGAAAGCTCTCATGGATACTTATCAATACAGCCATGCTCAAATTTCCGACAAAATCGGCAAGGCGAGGTCGACGATCACGGAGATCATCAACGTCAGCAAAATCCCTCCCGAGATCCGGAAGCTTTGCCGAGCCGCGGCTATGGATAAAAACCGCAGCGTTCTCGTCGAAATTTCCAAGCTCGGAACGGATAAGGATATGCAGAACGCGATCGAAAACATCAAAGAGCGCGGATTGAAAAGAGAAGACACCCGGGATTTAACCCGGCTTCTTAAAGGCAAGGAGAGAGCGGCCGCCGTCGGAAGACCGAAACATTACGTATTCCATTATTCTCCCAGAGAGGATAAAAGCTACCGCGTCCGAATCGATTTCAAAAAAGAAACGGTCGGCAGGAGTGAAATTATCCGCGTGCTCGAAGACCTCCTGGCTAAGCTGAAGACCCGGGTATAGAATCGATTATTTTTCAAGACGAGGCTCGTTTTTAATTGAAAAAACATTAGTTTACATAATAATCGTTATGCGACTCATTTATAACAACTTATTTAATTTGTTTATTTTCAATTATTTACACTTATTATAAAACTGTGGATAATTCGTCATCCAACAAATTGTGCAGATGTGGAAATCGGGTTCAATCCCTGGGAGCTATTTTATTCCTCGGGTCTCTTTGACCTTGCGCTCATCCCCGCCGAATTCGATATATTTCTTGAAGTACTCCTCTGCCTTTGGCCTTTCTTTCAAACTCCAATAGACATTTCCAAGCTCGAGATAGGCTTCGAGGGCTTTCGGCTTGAGGGTTATGGCTTGTTCGTAAGTTTGGATTGCCGTCGCGTTTTGTCCAAGGCTCATATAGGCCTGCCCCAGCATCCGCAAAGCATGATATGAGATCGGATCGACATAAACATCGATGGCGATTTTCAAGGCGTCGCCGCCCCGAGCCGCTCCTCCCCTGGCCGATTTGGCTTTTTCCTTCTCGACCGCCGACCGCCAATTCTCCATGGCTTCGGCCAGCTTGCCCGCTTGATTATAGGCGAGGCCGAGGTTGTAGTATCCCAGGGGATTTTTTGGATCGAGGAAAACAGCTTTCTTATAAAACGGAATGGCCGAGGCGAAATCCTTTATTTTGTATAAAGCGCCGCCGATGAGGTCATAGGCATCCGGATAGTCGTCCTTAAGCTCGACGGCCTTCCAGGCATAACGCAGAGCCGCTTCCGTCCGGTTAAGGGTGTTATAAAGCTGGCCGAGGTTATAAAAAAGCGTCGGCGACTTCTCATAAAGATCGACAAAGCGGCGGACCCATTCGGCCGCTTCGGCGATTTCCCCCGATCTGATCAATTGAAGACAATAGTCGTTAGCGGTTTTGGCGACCAGCGCCGCTTCGGCCGAAAAAACATAGCGGTAGCGGAGTGGTCTATGATTGACGAAATTCTTCGTCAGGAGAATCTCCTCCATCGCTGTTCTTTTGTTCTCCGCCTGCTCCAGCCACGACCGGGCTTCAAAATCCCCGGGGTAAAGTCCGGTCAGCCTCCGGAGGATCGGCAGGGCTTTTTCGTGCTCGTTTCGGCTAAGATGGAACGCAGAGAGATTTTTGAGCGTAAACTGCTCAAAAGGCTTGAGTTCCATGCCCATCCGGAGATACGACAGGGCTGTTTCCAGTTCGCCGATCTTGTGATAAGCTAAGGCCGACAGGACACAAATTTCGGCCGCTTCCGTTCCGCTTTTGTTCGCGGTATCCCCCGCTAAAATAAGAGCTCCTGGCCAGTCATTTCTCTCCAGGGCCGCATCGACCAGCTGGATTCGAGCCTCGAGCGGTTCATAGCCGAGGCGAAGAGCCATCCTGAACATCTCGGCCGCCGCCTCCCATCGGCCCTGGCTCTTCTCGCGAAGACCGAGAATGAAACTCGGCAAACCTCCGTTCGGAGCTTCCCCAACGTTTTCCGCCCAGGATTTCTCCAAGTCTTTCTTGATTTTTTTCGCCTGGACGGTCAGATATTTCCGGCAAGTTTCAGAGGCCGAATCCCTGTTTCCCTTCTCGTATTGGATCAGGGCTGAGAGAATGAGCGCGTCTCCGTCCTCCGGTGCATATTTCAGCTCGTCGCTGAGAGCGCCCAGGGCGACATCGAGGCGGCCCTGGCGGTAATGGGCATACGCAAGCAACGTCCGCTGGCCTTTCGCCCGCGGATTGTCGCCGATAGCTTTGTGGAAATAATGTATGGCCTCATCATAGTTCATGAAGTCCAGGTTCATCCGGCCCAGCCTCAGATAATCCTCCGGAGTTCCGAGGACGTCACATGGAAAAAGCGGGATAACAAAAAAAATTGCGACGCCGCAGACAATAACCCACGGCTTTATTCCCATAGAAGGTAATTGTGGCATGACCCCGGTATGAGATGCAAGTTAGCGGAACCTGGGAAAAAGTCGAATCAACCCATTTGACTCCCCGGGCTGAAGCCCGCCCTCATTTGCTTTGCGAATGAGGACTGCAAAGCCCGGGGTATGCTCAGGGTTAATACTGAGCGGCGCTTTT
>Ga0315286_10002453_pt1 | contig 17314 bp, 14 predicted proteins | sample YL17G10_0_MG_FD_205038 | JGI IMG/M metagenome (GOLD analysis project Ga0315286, IMG submission 205038) | Sediment microbial communities from Yellowstone Lake, YNP, Wyoming, USA - YL17G10_0 | ecosystem: Environmental > Aquatic > Freshwater > Lake > Sediment | place: USA: Wyoming | collected...
GACGTCCGGATGTCATCGTCGAGTGCCGCGCGTCCGACGAGAGGAGTCTCCCATGCCGCGGATCGTCCTGATCGGCGCCGGCAGCGTCGAATTCACCCGGAACCTGCTCGGTGACATCCTGTCGTCAGCGGCGCTCCGATCGTCGGAGATCGTGCTCCACGACATCGACCCGGAACGTCTGGAGACGGCTGAGCGGATGGCTCGCTGGACCGCCGGCGCGCTCGAGGCGACGCCGACCATCAGCGCCAGTCTCGACCGGCGGGAGGCCCTCAGCGGCGCGGATTTCGCGATCAACACCATCCAGGTCGGCGGCGCGCGCGCGACCCAGGTCGACTTCGACGTCCCGGCGCGCTTCGGTCTGCGCTACACGATCGCCGACACGGTCGGCGTCGGTGGCGTCTTCCGGGGTCTGCGCACGATCCCCGTGGTGCTCGGGATCGCCCGCGACATGGAGGAGGTCTGCCCGGACGCCTGGCTCCTCAACTACACGAACCCGCTGGCGGTCGTGGTCCGCGCCGTGGCCGAGGCGAGCTCGATCAAGGTCGTCGGCCTTTGTCATTCGGTCTTCTGGACGATCGACACCATCGCGGGCTATCTCGGCATCCCGCGCGAGGAGATCGACTCGGAATCCGCTGGTCTCAACCACCACGCCTGGCTGCTCAGCCTGCGTCACCACGGTCGAGACCTCTACCCGGACCTCCGGCGGTTCATCGAGGAGGGCCGGACGCCGGATGACAACCTCGTCCGATCCGAACTGTTCACCCGGTTCGGCTACTACCTGACCGAATCCTCGGAGCACCACGCCGAGTACAACCCGTGGTACATCGGCAAGCGTGACGCCTCCGGTGACAGTGTCGAGCGGTTCCACGTCCCGATCGGCGAGTACCTCGATCGGGTGGCCGGGAATCTCGAGGAGTACGCGGAGGCCAAGCGCATGCTCGCCGCCGGTGAGCCATTCGAGATCGAGCGGAGTGGTGAATACGCAGCCACGATCGCCGAGGCGATGACGACGGGCGTGCCGGCGAGGATCGTCGGCAACGTGATCAACGGCGGCGCGCTCATCCCGAATCTGGAGGCTGGCGCGTGCGTGGAGGTCCCGTGCCTCGTCGACGGCCTCGGCGTCCACCCGGTCGCGATGGGCTCACTCCCGCTCAAGCTTGCCGCCTATATCCGGGGCGCCGTGGACGTGCAGGGTCTGATCGTCAGCGCGGCCCTCGACCATGACCGCGGGCTGATCGGCCATGCGGTCATGACCGACCCGATCGTGCAGAGCCACCTCACGCTGGCCGATGCCTGGCGTCTGACCGACGACATGATCGAAGCCGAAGCCGAATGGCTCCCGGGCTGGCTCGGCGGTCGCGCGCCGGACTGAGGGCGATCTCGAAATGGGGGAGTGACAAGCGGACTCGGAGTGGCTACGATGCGTGGTACGGACGTCCGTACGTCCCATCGGGAGCAGTGGATCCCCACGAGGAGATGGTGATGAACAGCGAACGAACGGGAGGCGGCATCACTCGTCGACTGCTGGCCCTCGGGGCGACGGCGGCGATGATCGTGTCGGCCTGCGGCAGCGCGACCACGTCCCCTTCGGGCTCGACGGCTGCGTCGATATCGCCAACGAGTGCAGCATCGGAGGCGCCGTCGGCGGCCTCGACCGCGCCATCGGCTGCCGCGTCCGACGCCGGCTACACCGGCCCTGAGGCGACGATCTCCTATTCGATCTGGGGCGACCCGGCCGAGATCAAGAGCCAGCAGGCCGTCGTCGACGCCTTCCACGCCGCCAACCCGAAGATCACGGTCAAGCCGACGGTCTCGGACTGGGACACCTATTGGGAGAAGCTCAAGGGCAGCATCGCCGGCGGTGCGGCACCCGATGTCTTCGCCATGGACGGTCCGTTGTTCCCCGACTTCCAGTCGCGCGACGTCCTCCTCGACCTGAAGCCGTACATCGACAAGGAAGGCTACGACCTGGGCCAGCTGGCTGATGCGGCGGTGGCCGACTTCACGACGGCCGACGGCCAGTACGGGCTGCCCCGCGACCTGAACGTGGTCACCCTCTATTACAACAAGAAACTCTTCGACGAGGCCAAGATCCCCTATCCGGACGGCACCTGGGACTGGGCCAAGCTCGTCGAAGTCGGCAAGCAGCTGACGAAGGACACCAACGGCGACGGCAAGACCGACCAGTGGGGCCTCTACACGGAGACCTCTGACATGGAGAACTACTGGTCGTCCCTCGTCTGGCAGAACGGCGGCGACATCATGGCCCCGGACGGCAAGACGACGGTCCTCGGGACCGACGAGGCCGCCGGCGGGATCCAGTTCCTCCAGGACCTGATCTGGAAGGACAAGATCGTTCCCGATCCGGCGCTGTTCGCGGAGACTGGCGACGCTTTCGAGCAGGGCAAGGCGGCGATGGAGATCAACGGCACCTGGCTCGTCCCGACCCACGAAGCTGCCGGGATCGACCTCGGTATCGCGCCGCTCCCCAAGGGACCAGCCGGCCTGGCGACCTCGATCAACCCGACCGGTGCGGTCGTGTTCAAGGGCTCGAAGAACCCGGAAGCCGCCTGGGCGTTCGTCAAGTACCTGTCGAGCCCAGCCGCGCAGACCAAGCTGATGGAACTCAAGGCGTCCCTGCCGGCCAACAAGGAGGTCCTCGCGGGGCCCTATGCGAGCTCGTTCGTGGGCGCCAAGGTCCTCGCCGACTCGCTCGCCTACGCCCACCTCAAGCCATCGTTCAAGGGCTTCGAGGAATTCGCGTCGATCCTCCAGGAGGAGCTGAATACGAATGTCTTCCTCGCGCCGAACAAGACGGCCAAGGAAGCGCTGGCGTCCGTCGTGCCGCAGTTGAACAGCCTGCTCGCCGGGCAGTGACCGAGCGCTCCAGCGCCGATCGCGAGTCGTGACCAGCCTGCGCCGCCCGACCACTCGGCAAGGCAGCCCGCTGGGTCATGAGGGCCGATGGGCGCTGTTGTTCCTTGCGCCGACGCTCATCGGCCTCGCGGTCCTGTCCGCGGGGCCGATCCTTGCAACGCTCGCGATCAGCCTGACGAAGTGGGACCTGCTGACCGCACCGCAGTTCGTCGGTCTCGACAACTTCGCCGCGCTCATGTCGGATGACCGGTTCCTGAAAGCCATGCGCAACACGATCTTCTACACGGTCGTGTCCGTCCCCCTCGGGATGGCCATCGCCCTCGGCCTGGCCATGGCGCTCAACCAGACCATCCGCGGGATCGCCTTCATCCGGACCGCCTATTTCCTGCCGGTGGTGACCTCGACGATCGCCATCGCGCTGGTCTGGCAGTGGATCTACAGCTCGGATGCCGGGCTGCTCAACCAGGCCATCGGGTTGTTCGGGATCCCGTCGCAACGGTGGCTGAGCGATCCGGTGCTGGTCATGCCGTCGATCGTCGCGATGTCGATCTGGCAAGGGCTCGGCATCAACGTGATCATCTTCCTGGCCGGCCTGCAGGCCATCCCCACGGAATTGCTCGACGCGGCCAGCGTCGACGGAGCCGGTCGCTGGGCGCGCACACGGCACATCACATTGCCGCTCCTGACGCCGAGCATCTTCTTCACGGGCATCCTCAGCCTGATCGGGAGCTTCCAGGTCTTCGACCAGATCTACGTCCTGGCCAGACCGAAGCCGACCGAAGCCACGATCACGATCGTCTACTTCATCTACGAGAACGGTTTCAAGTTCTTCAAGATGGGGTATGCGACAGCCGCGTCGTGGATCCTGTTCATCATCGTGGCGGCGCTGACGGCGGTCTACTTCCGGTCACAGGATCGCTGGGTGCACTACCAATGAGCGCGCGCACGATCCGTCGGACGATGCTCATCTCCCTCCTCGTCCTGGGCGGGTTCCTGATGATGGTGCCGTTCCTGTGGATGATCTCGACGTCACTGAAGACCCGGGCGGAGGTGTTCCAGGTTCCCCCGGTCCTCTTCCCGGCATCCCCGCGTTGGGAGAACTACCTCGACATGTGGAACGCCCTCCCGTTCGCGACGTTCTTCCTCAACTCGATCAAGCTCGCGACGCTCAATACGGTCGGCCAGCTGATCAGTTGCTCACTCGCGGCGTATGCCTTCGCGGCGCTCCGGTTCCCGTTCCGTGGGCCGCTCTTCGGGCTCCTGCTGGTCACCCTGATCATCCCCGCCCAGGTGGTCCTGGTCCCGAACTTCATCCTCTACCGGCTGCTGCCGGATCCATTCAGCGTCAGCGGCAACTGGATCGGCACCCATGAACCGCTGTGGGTCGGGGCATTCCTCGGGGGCGCCTTCGGGACCTTTCTGTTGCGCCAGTTCTTCCTGGCGATCCCGGGCGAACTGGCCGACGCGGCGCGGGTCGACGGCGCCAATCCGTGGCAGATCTACCGGTACATCTACATGCCACTCGCGAAGCCCGCCCTGGCGACGCTGGCGATCTTCACCTTCATGTGGTCGTGGAACGACTTCATCGACCCGATCATCTACCTGCGCGACCTCGAGACCTTCACCCTGACCGCGGGCCTGTCGCTCTTCCAGGGCCAGTTCGTCGGGAAATGGCCCCTGCTCATGGCCGGTGCGCTCGTCAGCGTGATCCCGATGATCGTCCTGTTCGTCATCGCGCAGCGTCACTTCGTCCGGGGGATCACGATGACCGGGATCAAGGGCTGATCATGTCGACGACGACGGGCCTGCCGCTCTACCGCCGCATCGAGACGGATCTACGCGATCGGATCCGTTCCGGCGAGCTCCCGCCCGGCGCCCGGATCGAAACGGAACTCGAGCTGATGGAACGCCACGGAGTCAGCCGGGCGACCGTCCGTCAGGCCCTCGGCGGGTTGATCGCATCGGGCGCGCTGGAGGTCAGGCGTGGCCTCGGCACGTTCGTCGCGGCAGCCCGCTTCGAGCACACGATCGGTGGCTTCTACTCGTTCAGCCGGGAGATCGAGCGCCACGGTCGGCGGCCCGGGACGCGGGTGCTCGCCCTGGGTCTGGAGCCCGCGGACGACGCGGTTGCGGCTGCCCTCGGGATCGCAGCCGGAACGTCGGTCGTCGCCCTGCGCCGGATCCGGCTGGCCGACGACGAGCCGCTCGTCGTGGAAACGAGCCGTCTGCCGGCCGCGCGCTTCCCGGGTCTCGAGTCGGTCGACTTCTCCGCCGCTCGGCTGTACGACGTCCTGTCCACGACGTACGGCTGCCGGCCGAGCCGCGCCCGCGAGACGTTCGAGCCGATCCTGCTTTCTGCGGCGGAAGCGGAGGTCCTCGGCCAGCGCCCCGGTGAGCCCGCCCTGCGCGTCGAGCGGGTGGCATTCGATGAGGACGACGAGCCGATCGAGCACTGCCGGAGCACGGTCCGGGGCGACCGCTATCGGTATGCCGTGGAACTGAGGGACCGATGACGAACCCGATGGATCCAGGCACCGCCGAAAACCTTGCCGATCTGGACGATGTCCTTACGTGGCGTGAAGCATCCACCTCGGGCGCGGCCATCGACGCCGCCCTTGCTGCCGCCCGCCAGATGTCGCCCGGGCTGACATCGCTTCTTGTTGGCGCAGAGCGAGTCATCCTAACCGGCGCCGGCTCGTCCTATTACCTCGCCCGCGTCGCAGCGGCCGTGATGCGCGAGGAGACCGGCCGCGTCGCGATCGCCGTCCCGCTTTCCGAGTTGATCCTGCGACCGTTCGGCGTCCTTGGAGCCGCCGGGTCCGGCCGACAGCCCGTGATCGTCGTCTCCCGTTCGGGATCCACCTCGGAGGCGGTCGACGTGGCGGAGCGCATGCGCGCAGCGTCTCATCCCGTGATCGGCGTGACCTGCCGGGCCGACAGCCCGCTGGCCAGACTGTCCGACGTCGCCCTCATCTCACCGGCCGGTGACGAGGCGGCCATCGTGATGACCCGCTCCTTCGCCAGCATGCTGGCCATGCTTCTGAGGGTCATCGCAAGGGGAGCCCGGGATGCCACGTTGGCTGCGGACCTGGATCGACTCCCGGATCGCTGGCCGGAGGCGGTCGCCGCCGCCCAGGTCGGACGGGCCCTCGGCGCCGTGGACCGATCCCGAGTCGTGATCCTTGGAGGTGGTCCTGCTGCCGGGATCGCGGCCGAGTGGGGCCTGAAGCTGACCGAGACGAGTCAGGTCGCCACGGACGCCTACGAGCCACTCGAGTTCCGCCATGGCCCGATCTCCGTGTGCCAGCCAGGAGTCCTCGTGGTGGGGCTCGTCGGTGGTCCCGGCGCCTCCGACGAGGCGCGGGTCGTCCGCGAGGCGGCTGCCCTGGGTGCGGACACGTGGCTGATCGGGCGAGAGGCTGGCGACATTGCCACGGCCCGCGGAGCGACCTCCACGATCGGTCAAGGACTTCACCCCTCGGCTCGAGCGCCACTGCTCGTCTACCCAGCGCATGCGCTGGCGCTCAGCCTGGCCCTGACGCGCGGTCGCGATCCGGACGCGCCACGCCATCTGGGCCAGGTTGTGATCCTCGAACCGGCCTGATGTTGCTCGAGGACTACCGGCCACGCAGCCGTCTGCGGGTCGTGAGCCACGAGGTATCGCGGCCTCGCTTCCCCGTCATCGACGCGCACAATCACCTGGGCCCGGTCTTCGGCGGCGAGTGGTCCGAGCGTCCCGTCGCGGACCTCCACGCCGTGCTGGACGGATCCGGTGTGGAGACGCTGGTGGACCTCGATGGCGGCCACGGGGATGCGCTCTCGCGGCACATCGATCGCTGGGTGGCGCCCGATCCCGGCCGGGTCGTCGCCTTCGCCGGGCTCGACTACGCCGGGTGGGAGACTGACCGGGCGTTCGGCGAGACGGAAGCCCGCAGGTTGCGCGATTCTGCGACTCGTGGCGCCCGCGGCCTGAAGGTCTGGAAGCTCCTGGGTCTGCGCGCCCGCGACCCCGGCGGTCGCCTGGTCGCGGTGGACGACCCCCGGCTCGACCCGCTCTGGGCGACAGCCGCAGAACTCCGCCTGCCGGTCGTCATCCACATCGCGGACCCGATCGCCTTCTTCGATCCGCTGGACGCCACCAATGAGCGCTGGGAGGAGCTTCGCGCCAACCCGGATTGGCACTTCTGGCCGACCCGCCCGCCGGACTCGCCCGACGCCCCCGGATTCCCGCCCTTCGACGAACTCCTCGGCGCCTTCGATCGGCTGGTCGGGCGACACCCGTCTACGACCTTCGTCGGGGCGCACGTCGGTTGTGCCGCCGAGGACCTCGGCCTTGTCTCCGCGATGCTCGATGCGCACCCGAACCTGCACGTGGACATCGCTGCGCGGCTGGGCGAACTCGGTCGACAGCCGTACACTGCGCGCGCCTTCTTCCTCCGCCACGCCGACCGGATCCTGTTCGGGACGGACCTCGCCGCCGACCCGGCCGTCTACCGTCTCAACTACCGGTTCCTCGAGACGTTCGACGAGTCGTTCGACTACGGCCTCGAACCGACTCCCGGCCAGGGTCGGTGGCAGATCAACGGGATCGGGCTTCCCGAGGACGTCCTCCGTGCGGTCTACCGTGACAACGCCCGGCGGGTCCTGGATCTGCGGCCGCCGAGAGCGCCCTGACCTGGGCGTCGGCTCGAGCCGTCAGGCTTCGGGACCCGGGTTCCCCGGCCGACGTCGGCTACCCGGGTCCGTCGAGCTCCTCGATCGTCGCCTCTGACGGGGGGCGCTCGGCCTGCAGGCGCCGGGCGACGGCCTCGGCGCCCCTGAGCGTCCGGAGGACGTTGCCACCGGCCACCTTGCGGACGTCATCGTCTGAGTAGCCGCGTCGCAGCAGCTCGCCGAGGAGCGCCGGGAAGCGCGACACGTCGGTCAGGCCGTCCGGCAGCGGCTCGCCGCCGTCGAAGTCGCTGCCGATCCCGACGTGGTCGATCCCGGCGACGTCGCGCAGGTGGTCGATGTGGTCGGCGACCTGTGCCAGGGTCACGGTCGGACCCGGGTGTTCGGCCATCCATCGACGGCCCGCGGCGACATCGCCGTCGCCCACGTCGCGGGCGCCCAGGAAATGGTCGCGGAGCGCCTGCGACACGAACCCGCCGAGGAAGACGGCCATCACGACGCCGCCATTGGCCGGCATCCGCCGCAGGATCTCGTCTGGGACGTTGCGCGGGTGATCGCACACGGCGAGCGCGCCCGAGTGCGAGAAGACGACCGGGGCCTCGCTGACGTCGAGTGCCGCCGCCATCGTGGCGGGCGACACGTGGCTGAGATCGACCAGCATCCCGAGCCGATTCATCTCGCGCACGACCTCGCGCCCGAACGGCGTCAGACCGTCGTGGCGCGGCGGGTCCGTGGCCGCGTCCGCCCAGCGCGTCGTCAGCCAGTGGGTCAGGGTCATGTAGCGCACGCCGCGGGCGTAGGCGTTGCGCAACAGGGGCAGGGACGACCCGATCATGCTGCCGCCCTCGAGTCCCAGCAGGGAGGCGATCCGGCCGCTCCCGAATGCCGCCTCGACCTCGTCCGCGGTGGTGGCCAGGGCGAACGTGTCGGGATAGCGCTCGATGAAGCCGTGGACGACGTCCATCTGCTCGAGCGCTCCGATGACGGCATCGGGCTCGGCCAGATCGGCCGGGACCCACACGGACCAGAACTGGCCACCGACGGCGCCCGCCCGCAGCCGCGGGATATCCGTGTCGAGTCCCGGCTGTGGGCGGCGCAGGTCGACCGTCGACGCCCGCGATCCCGCCTGCGTCCGAAGGGCATAGGCGAGATCGTTGTGCCCGTCGATCAGCGGGGCGCCACGCAGCAGCTCCCGCGCCCTCGCTTCGAACGGGTCGGCCCTCGTCTCCATGGCGAGACCCTACAGGAGGTCGGTCCCGTCGTGCGCCGCGTGCGCCGCCACGGCCTCGGTGACCGAGCCGGCTCGCGTCGGTCCGGCATGCCCGGTCAGGAAGTAGGTCGGCGTCGGGCCCTTGCCCTTGACATCGATCAGGCCGCGCGCCTCAAGACGGTACGTCGGGCGCAGTCGCTCCATCACGGCGTGCGTCACCTGGATGCGTCCCGGCAGGCCGAGCGATTCCATCCGGCTCGCGACGTTGACCGTGTCCCCCCACACGTCGTAGATGAACTTCTTGCGGCCGATGACGCCGGCGATCGCCGGACCGCAGTGGATGCCGATCCGGAACCGGATCCCGAGACGGGCCGCGGCGTCGATCCGGGCGACCGCATCGAACAGATCCAGCGCCATCCCCGCCACCCGGATGGTGTGATCGTCCGACCGATCGGTCATGCCGCCGACGACCATGTACGCGTCGCCGATCGTCTTGACCTTCTCCAGGCCGTAGCGCTCGACCAACCCGTCGAAGGCGGTGAACACGTCGTTGAGGACACCGACCAATTCGGAGGGTGAGAGGTCCGACGACAGGCGGGTGAACTCGACGATGTCGGCGAACAGGAGCGTCACGTCGTCGAACCGGTCGGCGATCAGTGGCTCGCCCTCGCGCAGGCGCTGGGCGATCGGCCCCGGCAGGATGTTCAGCAGCAATCGCTCGTTCTCGGCCGCCAGCCGCTCGCGCTCCCTGGCCGCGGTGATGTCCGTGCCGTATACGTTGACGAACCCGAACTCGGGGACGTCGACCGGCAGCAGGGCGTAGACGCAGCCGCCGGCCTCGACCTCGACGGTCGACCGGTCCGCCGCCCGGACGCTGCGAAGGAGGGCCTCGCGGAGGTCCGCCGGCAGCCCCGCCCCGATCGTCAGATCCAGACCCGCGACGAGGCCCGCGCTCGCCGGGTTGGCGTACACGAGCGTGCCGTCGCGGTCGATCCGGAAGACCGGGTTCGGGTTCTGGTCGGGGAACTTGACGATCGCCCGTTCAGCTGTGACGTCCGTCCCGTACAGGTTCGTGAAACCGAGGTCCGGGATCGGGACGGGCCACACGGCGAATGTCCGGTCGTCGGCGACGAACTCGACGAAGCCGCGCGCCAGCGCGACCGCTTCCAGGCGGGCCACCACCTGCCGGGGGACGACCTCGCCGACCGAGACGCCGAACGCCTTCAGCACGCCGGTGCTCGCCGGGTTCGCGTAGATCAGGTGCCCGTCGGCATCCATCCGCATGACCGGGTTCGGGTTGTCGTCCGGAAAGCGGTTGATCGCGCTGACCTGGGCGCCGGTCAGGCGCGCGCCACCCTCGTGGGGTTCGTCGGCGGACCCTGGTGGGACGCGGGATGCCATCCCGACGATCGTAGGGCCGTCGTCAACCGGGCTCCCCTAGAATGGACCGGACATGACGCCCCTCCGAACCCCTGCCACTCCCCGGCGCCCGGTCACCGACGTCTATCACGGGGTCGTCGTCACCGACGACTACCGCTGGCTGGAGGACGGCTCCGACCCCGAGGTCACCGCCTGGAGCGCCGATCAGAACGCGACGGCGCGTGCCTACCTCGACGGCCTGACCTCGTTGCCCATCCTGCGCGGGCGGATCCGCCACCTCATCGGCGAAACGCCGCGCTACATGCCGACCGCGTCCGCCGGCGGGCGCCTGTTCGCCTTCAAGTACCAGCCGCCCCTCCAGCAGAACCTGCTGGTGACGATCGCCGATCTCGACGACCTCTCGACCGAGCGGATCGTCGTCGATCCGAACGCCATCGACCCGACCGGCGCCACGGCGATCGACTGGTTCGCCCCGTCGCTCGATGGCCGGCTCGTCGCGGTCTCGATGTCGGTGGGCGGCAGCGAGGACGGGACGCTGCACGTCTTCGATGTCGCCACGGGGGCCGAGACCGGCGAGGCGATCCCGCGGGTCCAGTACGGGACCGCCGGCGGCAGTGTCGCCTGGCTCGAGGGGTCGACCGCGCTCTTCTACACCCGCTATCCCCACCCCGGCGAGCGCGACGACGCGGACCTGCACTTCCATCAGCAGGTCTGGCGCCACGAGCTGGGGCAACCGGTGTCCGAGGATCGGTACTCGGTCGGACTCGAGTTCCCGCGGATCGCCGAAGTCGAGCTGACGTCGTCCGCGGACGGGACCCAGGTCCTCGCCAGCGTCGCCCACGGCGACGGGGGCGACCATGAGTTCTGGCACTGGTCGGCCGATGGCTGGCGACGGCTGTCGACGGCCGACGAAGGCGTCGTCGGTGGCATGTTCGCGCCGGACGGCGCGATCTGGCTGCGCAGCCTGGCCGATGCGCCGATGGGGCGGATCCTGCGCCTGTCGCCCGGTCACCCGGACCTGACCGGGGCGACGGTCGTGCTGCCCGAAGCCGGCGCATCGATCGTCGACTGGACCGTGACCGGCACGCGCCTGTATATGGTCTACCTGGACGGCGGGCCATCCCGGCTCCATGCGTTCGACCACGCCGGGCAGCCGGTGGCGATCGCGACGACCCCGCCGGTCTCGACCGTCCGGGCACTCGTGCGGACGAGCGGCGACGAGGTCATCTTCGGTTCCGTCAGCTACGCGACGCCGGAGGTCTTCGAGCGCTGGACCGCGGGGGCAGGGGAGACACGCCCGACCGCGATCCGGATGACCTCGCCGGCGGATCTGTCGGGCGTGACCGTCACTCGCGAGTTCGCCACGTCGCCCGACGGCACGCGCATCCCGCTTTCGATCCTGCGGGCGTCCGGGATCCCCCGGGACGGGCGTGCCCCGACCTTGCTGTACGGCTACGGCGGGTACGGCATCAACCTCGGACCGAGCTTCAACCCTGTCCTGCTGGCCTGGCTCGAACAGGGCGGGGTCTATGTCGTGGCCAACATCCGCGGCGGCGGCGAATACGGCGACGCGTGGCATCGGGCCGGCTATCTCACGCGCAAGCAGAATGTCTTCGATGACTTCATCGCGTGCGCCGAGCACCTGATCAGCGCGGGTCACACGGCTTCCGACCGGCTGGCGATCATGGGCGCTTCGAACGGCGGCCTGCTGATGGGCGCGGTACTCACCCAGCGACCGGAGCTGTTCCGGGTGGTCGCCTGCGACGTGGGGGTCCTCGACGGGCTCCGCGTCGAGCACGACGACAACGGGGCGTTCAACGTGACCGAGTTCGGATCGACGGTGGATCCGGCCCAGTTCGAGTCGATCCACGCCTACTCGCCGTTCCAGCGGGTCCGCGACGGGGTCGCCTACCCGGCCGTGCTGCTCTCGACCGGTGCCAACGATCCCCGGGTGGATCCGTACCATTCGCGCAAGATGGCGGCCCGCCTCCAGGCCGCGTCGTCATCGGGCCGGCCGGTCCTGTTGCGGACGACCGACAAGGCCGGTCACGGCATCGGCTCGTCGCTCGACGAGACCGTCAGCCTGCGGGCCGACCAGTTCGCCTTCCTTTTCGACCAGCTCGGGGTGACCGTCAGACCGATCGAGGACGCCTGACCGACGGTCGCAACGCGACGTCGGACGGGTCAGTCCGCCCTCGTGGCGAAGATCCGGCGGCGGTTGAGCAGGACGAACGGGAAGCGCCGCGCCGTCCGTCCGGGGGTCACCCAGGAGACCTCGGCATCGGTCATCGCGATGAGCGGAGGGTCGTCCGACCGCAGGAACGATTCCAGGTCGGCCTCCGCGTAGAGGTGCACGTTCCCGCGGATCTCGTGGCTCGCCGTCCAGACCGTGAGGTGCTGGGGCCTCTTGACGACGTGCTCGTTGATGGGCCGGCCCTCGCGCGACGCCGCGCGCTCGATCGCCGTATGCCCGATCAGGTCGATCTCACGGAGGTCGATCCACGTATCTCGGCCAGCGATCGAACCGGACGCGCCGGACGAGCCGTCCACGACCGCCTCGTGCAGGAGGAGGCCAGCCGTGGTGTGGTTGAGGACGTCGGACAGGCGCCGGCCGTGCGACCGGACCACTCGGCCCCACAGCCACACGTCGCCCTTGAAGAACTCGACGCGCTCGAAGTACTCGACCTCCGTGGCCGATTCGCGATCGACTTCAGGGGACAGCGGAATGCCCGCTCGATGAACGCTCTGGGGCGGGACGATGACGGTCAAGGCAGATCTCGCTTCGGATGGTGCCGTGATTGGCAGGCCTGAACGCCTGTCTGCTCATCGTCGGCCGGGTCGGTCCGCGAATCTCTGGTCCTTTCGGATGATCGTCGACAGCCGAACGTCCACGGGTTGAGCGGATGGATGGTCCGGCCCGCCGGTCCACGGCTCGGGGTCCGCCGCCCGGGGAGCGGACTTCGTGACCGATGGCACGGCGGCAGCCGGTCGGAACCGCACTTGGCCGCGCCGCCGCCGGCCCCGATGGTGGGCTCACCATGGCGCACGCCACATCGAAGGGTGCCTACCGGCAGCTGGCCGATCGGCTCGACCGGTTCCCGCAGGGCGCCCCACCGTCCGACCTGCTGTATCGGATCCTTGCGCTGCTCGTCAGCGAGCGTGAGGCGGGGCTGGTCGCCCAGTTGCCCATCCGGCCATTCGACGCGAAGAAGGCGGCGCGGATCTGGAAGATGCGCGAGGTGGACGCGCGGATCGCCCTCGACGCCCTCGCGTCACGGGCGATCCTGCTCGACGTGGAGACGCCCGACGGCACGGTCTACGTCCTCCCGCCGCCGATGGCCGGCTTCTTCGAGTTCTCGATGATGCGGGTCCGCGGCGACATCGACCAGCGGCTCCTGAGCGAGCTGTTCTACCAGTACATCACCGTCGAGGACGAGTTCATCCTGAACCTGTTCACCAACGGCGAGACCCAGCTGGGCCGCGTCTTCGTGAATGAGCCGGCCCTGGCCGCCATGCCCCCGCCCGAGTGTCCGCTCCGGGTGCTCGACTACGAGCGGGCCAGCGAAGTGATCCAGACGGCGGAGCACATGGGCGTCGGCGTCTGCTACTGCCGCCACAAGATGGAGCACGTCGGGCGTGCCTGCGCCGCGCCGAAGGACATCTGCATGACGTTCGGTGGCACCGCCGATTCGCTCATCCGCCACGGGTACGCCAGGCGCGTCGACGCCGTCGAGGGGATGGACCTGCTGCAGGAGGCCTATGCCAGCAACCTCGTCCAGTTTGGCGAGAACGTGCAGCAGGGCGTCAACTTCGTGTGCAACTGCTGCGGCTGTTGTTGCGAGGCGATGATCGCCGCGCGCCGGTTCGGGATGCTCGATCCTGTCCACACCACGAACTTCATCCCGCACGTGGTCGGCGACCTGTGCAACGGCTGCGGCAAGTGCGTCAACGCCTGCCCGGTGGAGGCGATGACGCTCGTCTCGGCGAACGACCCGCGCAAGCCGAACAAGCGCAAGGCGACGCTGAACGACGACATCTGCCTGGGCTGCGGCGTGTGCACCCGCGTCTGCCCGACCGACGGGCTCTGGCTGGAGCCGCGGCCCGAGCGTGTCATCACGCCGGTCGACACCCTGCATCGCACGGTCCTCATGGCGATCGAACGCGGCCGCTTGCAGGATTGCATCTTCGACAATCGGGCGCTGGCGAGTCACCGGGCGATGGCCGCCATCCTCGGGGTGATCCTGCGTCTGCCGCCGCTCAAGCAGGTCATGGCGACGGAGCAGATGCGGTCTCGCTACCTGGTCCGGTTACTCGAGCGCGTGCACCCGTAGCGCCGTCGAGGTCCTGCCCGACGGGTCAGCACCCCGGGCGGTCTGGTCAGCACCCCCGGGCCGTCTGACAGCGCCCCGAGCCGAACGTCCCAGCTTCAGCCGAGCGACCAGAACGGGCCGGTCAGGCCGAGGCGGTCGAGGATGGCCTGGTTCTCCTCACGCGTGCGCGGCCGCCAGTCCGGGTCCAGCCGGTTCGCCCACCAGGCATGGGCCAGGTCGCACAGCGTCGCGACGCTGATGGTGGCACCCGGCGCGCGTCCGGCCAGCCAGTGCTCGACGTGCTCTTCCGACCGGAAGAGGAGCATGGTCGCTCACGTGTACCCGATATCCGCCCACCACTGGGCGGCCGGGACCAGGACGTGGAAGACCGGGCTGCCGTCGTCGGGGCGAGCGTCCCTGACGGCCACCTGGAGTGTCTCGCCGCAATCCGGGCACGTAGTCCCGATGACGCAGTCCACGCCGAGTGCGGCGCCGATGCCGAACGCATCCCAGGCGCAATTCGCGTACCAGGACCGACCGGCGGCTTCCACCCGGAACGGGGTCGGGACGGCGGAGAAGGGGTTGACCATCCGCAGTTCCGCGAGATCGCCGTCGAGGACCACCGCATGGGCATCGTGGAGGCGTCGCCAGCCGGCCCGGACGTCGTCGATCGAGGTCGCCTCTTCGTCTGCGACCTCGGCGGCGGTCGGCGCACGACCGAGCTCGACGAAGCGCCGATACGTCAGGTTTCGGAGCCGGAGGTCGGCGTCATCCATCGAGGCGATCCTACTCGGCCGGCAGGTCGTCGTCGATCACCAAGGTGTGACCCCATGGCCCCCGGCGCAGGGCCGCTCGGCCCCTCGCCGCGATGCCCGGCCCGGCCTACGATCGCAGGCATGGCTGCCGACCCGGACCTGGAGCTGATCCGTTCGCTCGTCGAGGCGGCTCGTCAGGCGGGGCGTGGATCGCTGCTCGAGCCCGAGGGCTATGCGCTGCTGCGGAGCGCCGGCATCGCGGTCCCCGCACACGTGTTCGTGCACCGGGCGGCCGAGGTCACCGAAGACCTGATCGGCGCCCTGCCCGGAGAACGGTTCGTCATCAAGGTCGCCTCCGCGGAGATCCTCCACAAGACCGAGGTCGGCGGGGTCGTCGTCGTGGCGCGTGACCACGGCGCGGTCCGTGGCGCGATCACGGCCATGGCGGACCGGCTGCGTCCCATAGCGGTCGGCTACACGATCGCCGCCTTCGTCGAGCACGACACGGGGCTCGGCGGCGAGCTGCTCGCCTCGATCCGCTGGACGGACGACTTCGGCCCGGTCGTCACGGTCGGCGCCGGCGGGACCGATGCCGAGGCCCTGGCCCGCCATCTCGACCCCGACTCGCGCATGGCGATCCTCTCTCCGACCGCCACGCCGCCGGGCGAGATCCGGGACCGGCTCTCGCGCTCCCTGGGGGTCGAGCTGGCCACCGAAGGCCTGCGAGGTCAGCCCGCCCGACTGGAGATGGACCGCCTGGTCGAGGTCGTCGAGCGTCTTTTCGTGCTCGCGGGAGCCGCCTGCCCGGATGCGATCTCGGAATTGGAGATCAACCCGCTGGCCGTTACGCCGGACGGCCTCGTCGCGCTCGACGTCCTGGCGACCGTCGGCGGCGGGCGACGCGAGGTGAGACCCGACCGCCCGATCGGCCAGATCCGCCGGCTCCTGGAACCCGAGACGATCGCGATCATCGGCGTCTCGTCGACGATGAACCCAGGCCGGATCATCCTCGACAACCTCCTGCGCGATGGCTTCGACCCCGATCTGGTGTGGGTCGTGAAGCCAGGGGCGGACCGCATCGACGGCTGCCGCTGCGTGCCCGATCTCGATGCGTTGCCCCACAAGGTGGACCTGCTCATCGTCGCCGTCTCGGCGGCCGACGCGCCGGCCATCGTGACCCGGGCGATCGAGCGCGACGCTGCCGCAAGCGTGATCCTCATCCCCGGCGGTCTCGAGGAGAAGCAGGGCACAGACGACCTCGTCGGTCGGATGCACGAAGCGCTCGCCACCGCCCGCGCCGCCGGCGGCGGGCCGCTGATCAACGGCGGGAACTGCCTCGGGATCCGGTCGCGACCCGGCAACTACGACACGATGTTCATCCCGGCCGCGAAACTGGCCGGGCCCGGCGCGCCCGCCGGTCCGCTGGCGATCGTCTCCCAGAGCGGTGGGTTCGCGATATCCCGGCTCAGCCGGCTGCGCGGTATCGAGCCGCGCTATGTCATCACCGTCGGGAACCAGATGGACCTGACGATCGGCGACCACCTCACCTACCTGGCGGACGACCCGGCGGTCGAGGTCTTCGGGGTCTACGTCGAAGGGTTCACGCCGCTCGACGGGCTCCGTTTCCTGCGCGCGGCGCGGGCGATCACCGAGGCCGGTCGCTCGGTCATCCTGTATCGGGCCGGCCGGACGCGGGAGGGCGCGGCTGCGTCGGCGAGCCACACGGCCTCGATCGTCGGCGACGCGGCTGTGACCCGCGCCCTCGCCCAGGCGGCCGGGGTCGTCGTCGCCGACACTGTCGCGGAGTTCGACGACCTCCTCGCGACGTTCACGCGTCTGCGCGGCCGGTCGCCGGCCGGGAGCCGGCTGGCCGCCGTCACGAATGCCGGGTTCGAGTGCGTCGCGATCGCCGACAACCTCGATTCGCTGGCCCTCGTCGCCTTCGACGGTCCGACCGCGGATCGGATCGCGCAGGTCCTCGCCGGGCAGGGGATCGCCGGCGTCGTCGACATCCACGATCCCCTCGACCTGACACCCATGGCCGACGCCGCGGCGTACGAAGCCGTCGTTCGGACGATTCTCGACGACGACGGCATCGACATGGCGGTGAT
>Ga0315286_10002456_pt1 | contig 17310 bp, 12 predicted proteins | sample YL17G10_0_MG_FD_205038 | JGI IMG/M metagenome (GOLD analysis project Ga0315286, IMG submission 205038) | Sediment microbial communities from Yellowstone Lake, YNP, Wyoming, USA - YL17G10_0 | ecosystem: Environmental > Aquatic > Freshwater > Lake > Sediment | place: USA: Wyoming | collected...
AACTCCACCGGTTCCTCCAACTCCACCAGTTCCTCCAACAGGTCCTGTAGGACCGGTTACTCCAGTTAATCCTTGATCGCCTTGTGGCCCTGTCGCGCCTGTAGGACCAGGAACTATTGAATCTTCACCAGCAGGTCCTGTTGCTCCTGTTAACCCTTGATCACCTTGTGGCCCTGTCGCGCCAACTCCACCGGTTCCGCCAACTCCACCAGTTCCTCCAACAGGTCCTGTAGGACCGGTTACTCCAACCGGGCCTTGAATTCCTTGGATACCTTGATCACCTTGTGGTCCTGTTGGACCGGTTGTTCCTGTTAATCCTTGATCACCCTGTGGTCCTGTCTCACCCGCAGGCCCTACTCCACCCGTTCCACCAGTTGGTCCTGTCGGACCAGTAGGTCCGGCATCACCTGTTACACCAACTCCACCTGTTCCTCCGGTTGGTCCTGTTTCACCCGCAGGTCCTGTAGGACCGGTTACTCCAACCGGGCCTTGAATTCCTTGGATACCTTGATCACCCTGTGGTCCTGTTGCGCCAACTCCACCAGTGCCCCCAGTCGGTCCTGTAGGACCGGTTACTCCAACCGGGCCTTGAATTCCTTGGATACCTTGATCGCCCTGTGGTCCTGTCGCGCCTGTAGGACCAGGAACTATTGAATCTTCACCAGCAGGTCCTGTTGGTCCTGTCTCACCTATTCCTCCGGTTCCGCCAACTCCACCAGTGCCCCCAGTCGGTCCTGTAGGACCGGTTACTCCAACCGGGCCTTGAATTCCTTGGATACCTTGATCGCCCTGTGGTCCTGTCGCGCCTGTAGGACCAGGAACTATTGAATCTTCACCAGCAGGTCCTGTTGGTCCGGTTACTCCAGCTAATCCTTGATCACCTTGTGGTCCTGTTGCTCCTGTTGCACCAGCAGGTCCTGGGATAATTGAGGCAGCACCAGTCGGACCAGTAGGTCCAGATTCACCAGCAGGTCCTACTCCGCCTGTTCCACCTGTTCCTCCACTTGGTCCGGTAGATCCTGTTTCACCCGGTGATCCAGGAACACCTGATCCACCGGTTCCACCCGTACCGCCTGTCGCTCCAATTCCTCCTGTACCGCCAGATGGTCCCGTTGCACCAGTAGGACCTGTTTCTCCATTTACTCCGGGTACTCCCATATTCCCCTGCGCGCCAGTTCCGCCGGTTCCACCAGTAGGACCAGTAGGTCCGGTTGGACCAGTTGGTCCGGTTGGACCAGTTGGTCCGGCATCACCTGTTAATCCAACTCCGCCTGTTCCACCAGTTGGTCCTGTTGGTCCAGGAACTGTTGAAGCTGCACCAGTTGGTCCAGTCGGACCGGTAGGTCCTGCATTACCTGTTACACCTACTCCGCCAGTTCCACCAGTCGGCCCAGTAGGTCCAGGAACTGTTGAAGCTGCACCTGTTGGTCCTGTCGGACCGGTAGGTCCGGCATCACCTGTTAATCCAACTCCGCCTGTTCCGCCAGTCGGACCAGTAGGTCCGGTAGCACCATTTGATCCGGGAATTCCCATATTCCCCTGCGTACCAGTTGGTCCTGTAGGTCCGGCATCACCTGTTAATCCAACTCCACCTGTTCCGCCAGTTGGTCCTGTAGGTCCGGTTGACCCTTGTGGTCCCGGTATACCTTGTATGCCTTGATTACCCTGTGGTCCTGTTGCTCCTGTCTCACCCGCAGGTCCTACTCCGCCTGTCCCGCCAGTCGGACCGGTAGGTCCGGTAGAACCATTTGATCCGGGAATTCCCGTATTCCCCTGCGCGCCAGTTCCGCCTGTTGGACCAGTTGGTCCTGTCGGTCCCGGGATAGTTGAGGCAGCGCCAGTCGGACCAATTGGTCCGGTTTCACCAGCAGGTCCTGGAACAGTTGAGGCAGCGCCAGCCGGTCCGGTTGGCCCTGTCTCACCTGCAGGTCCTACTCCGCCTGTTCCGCCAGTAGGTCCTGTCGGACCAGTAGGTCCGGCATCACCTGTTAATCCTTGATTGCCTTGATCACCTTTTGCACCTGTACCACCACTTGGTCCGGTTGGTCCTCCTGCAGGACCCGTTTCTCCAATTCCACCGGTACCTCCGGTACCACCAGTCGGTCCGGTTGGCCCTGTCTCACCTGCAGGTCCTGTTGGACCAGTAGGGCCGGTAGAACCTCCCCCACCGCCTCCTCCCGCTGCCGAGATCTCTATTATTTGCCCGATTTGTGTAAGAGTTACATTCGTTCCGCCGATAAGTGTGACCGTTCCGGTCAGGGCCGTCGCGCCGGACGAAGCTATTCCTGTAACAACGCTGGCAGAGATAACTGAAGGATCGAGTTTTCCCGTTCCATCAGTTGTTGGAATGATATTGGAGCCGGAAGCTGCGATCGTAAATCCTCCCGCTTTTGTTGAATCATCCGACAGCAAAGATGTGTAAGCGTGCGCGGCGCTGGCTATCTGGATCCTGGGTGTCATTTCGCTGTCCAGAATCCCGACCTGGACCCCCATCCATTTGTTCGAGCCGTCGAATACCGACGGAGGATATGATATGACCGCGCTGAATATGCCGTTGCTGTCGGGAGTAAGGGTTTCTACTGTTGTTCCGTTCATAACAGGTGTGTCGCTGCTTGACGAATTATATATCTTAAATGTGAATTGTGTTTCGGTGATTACGGGATTTCCGCTTGGATCCGTAAGCCTTCCTTCATATCCGATCATCTGCGGGATCGCCGCAAATGAAGCCGGGGAAGCTGCAACGAATATTATGAATACCAGGGCTAAGTATTTTTTAAACATTGAACTCCATTTTTAAGAGGAATTAACTGCGTAATTATACAGCATTTACAACTAGAAGTCCAGCGGTTTTTATCGATTTGAAAGGGTTTTATCTATAGCTCTGGCGGCTTTTTTCCCGGCGCCCATGGCTTCAATAACAGTGGCTGCGCCGGAAACTATGTCTCCGCCGGCGTATATATATGTAAGGGAGGTCTGCCCTGTTACCGGGTCTGCTATTATCCCGCCCCACTTCTCGATCTTTAGGCCTTTTATCATCCTCGGCAGGAGCGGATTCGGGTTGTTCCCAATTGCAACAACGACGGTATCAACATCCATCAGGAATTCCGATCCTTTTACGGGGACCGGCCGCCTTCTGCCGGATCCATCGGGTTCTCCAAGTTCCATTTTTAAAAGCTCAATTTGCGAGACCCAGCCGTCTTTTCCTGTTATCCTTGTCGGATTCGTCAATAACCTGAATTTAACGCCTTCTTCTTTGGCATTCTCGATCTCTTCAGCGCGCGCCGGCATTTCCTTCTCGCTTCTCCTGTAAACTATGGTCACTTCATCCGCTCCCAGTCTTAAAGATACTCTCGCGGCATCCATTGCCACGTTGCCCCCTCCAACCACCACGACCTTTTTGCCGATCTTCACAGGCGTCAGATATTCCGGGAATAAATATGCTTTCATTAAATTCACTCTGGTCAAATATTCATTCGCGGAATAAACCCCTCCGAGATTTTCGCCCGGTATTTTCATGAATTGAGGAAGCCCTGCTCCGGCGCCGATGAAAACAGCCTTGAACCCCCGGGCCAAAAGATCTTCGATGGTCAAAGTCCTTCCTATTAATGTATTTACTTTCACCTCGACCCCGAGATCTCTTATTCCGTCGATCTCAAAATGCACTATCTTCTTCGGCAGCCTGAATTCCGGTATCCCGTATGACAGGACCCCTCCTGTTTCATGGAGCGATTCGAACATAGTCACCTGATATCCCATCTTTGCCAGGTCCCCCGCGCACGTAAGTCCCGCCGGCCCGGAACCAACTACAGCTACCCTCACCCCTTTAGTTCCCCTCTCCATTTTCAATGGAGAGGGGTGTAGGGGTGAGGCTTTTATTTCATAATCCGCCGCAAACCTCTCCAATCTTCCTATAGCAATCTGATCTTTTTTATTTACCAGAACACAGACTTTTTCGCACTGCGTTTCCTGCGGGCATACTCTTCCGCAGATGGCCGGAAGATTATTTTTCTCCTTAAGTTTTTTCGCGGCCTCATCGAATTTCCCGTCGGCTATCAAGGCCACGAAAGCGGGAATGTCTATCTCGACCGGGCATCCTGCAATGCACGACGGTTTTTTGCATTGTATGCAGCGCTTAGCTTCGGCTACCGCCTGTTCCGCGGTATAGCCGAGAGCGACTTCATTGAAGTTCTTCGCTCTTATCTTCGGTTCCTGCCTTGGCATTTCCTGTCTCATTTTTCTCCTCTATGCGTCATTCTGAGCCCCGATTTATCGGGGCGAAGAATCTCGGCTAAGGCAAAACACAGATTCTTCGCTTCGCTCAGAATGACAATTCATTTGCATCTTTCGCATTTCTCTAAAGCTATTTGTTCTTTATCCTTATATTGACTTAATCTGGTCGCAAGCTCATCATAATCCACCAGATGTCCGTCGAATTCAGGGCCGTCAACGCAGGTGAATTTCACCTCTCCGCCCACTGTGACACGGCAGACGCCGCACATTCCCGTCGCGTCCAGCATCAGCGGATTTAAGCTCACAATGGTCTTGATATTGTGGGGTTTCGTGACATTGGACACCGCCTTCATCATCGGCACAGGGCCTATCGCAATGACCCTGTCGATCTTTGCGCCCTTCCCTATCAAATGCTTCAATTCATCGGAAACGAATCCTTTTCTGCCGCAAGACCCGTCATCGGTCGTGATGAAAAATTCATTGCTGTGCGACTGGTTCTCTTTCCTGAATATGAGCGCGTCCTCGCTCCTTGAGCCGACTATGGTGACAACCTTGTTCCCCTTTGCCTTCATTGCTTTCACGACAGGATATACGACAGCGATGCCTACGCCTCCGCCCACACAAACCACCGTCCCGAAATTCTCAACTTCTGTCGGATGGCCGAGAGGCCCGAGGATATCCAATATCGCATCTCCCGCCTCGCATTTCCCCAGCATTTTCGTGCTTGCCCCTACTTCCTGCAGGACCAAGGTTATAGATCTCTTGTTATCGGTATCAGCAATAGTGAGAGGTATCCTTTCCCCTTTTTCATCGATGCGAAGTGTTATGAACTGTCCAGCCCTGGCGTGTTCGGCTATCAGGGGCGCTTCAACGTCCAGCTTTACGATATTTTCATATAATCTCTGCTTGCCCAGTATCTTGAACATGAAAAGATTTTAGCATAATTTGCATGAAAAACGGAGCTTTGATTTTTATAGTATATGTTATAATAACGGCATGCCGCAATTAAGACAAAATCCTGCGACAAAAGAATGGGTGATAATAGCGACGGAGCGGTCCAAGCGGCCGGAGGAATTCAAGTCACCGGAAGAAAAAGAAACCCGGGGAAACCTGAAGGCCTGCCCTTTCTGCGCGGGAAATGAATCTATGACCCCGGAGGAACTTTTTGCTTTCAGGACCTACGGCACGAAACCCGGAACTCCCGGATGGTGGATAAGGGTTACCTCGAACAAATACCCGGCCCTGATACCGGCAGGGAACGTTAAAAGAATGCAGTTCGAAGGGTTCTTCAGGTACATGGACGGCGTTGGCAGCCATGAAATAGTGATCGAAAGCCCGGAACATGGCAAGTCCATGGCAGAAATGGACCAGAAACAGATAGAGGAAATATTCCTTGCATACAAGGAAAGATATTCCGCCCTCAAAAAAGACCCGCGATTCGAAATGATACTTATATTCAAGAACCACGGCCGGGAAGCCGGTACATCCATAAGTCACCCGCATTCCCAGATCGTAGCTACACCGATAACCCCGAACCATATAAGGCATTACATAGAAGAGGCGATGAGATATTTCGACGATAACGGTGAATGCGTTTACTGCGAAATATTGAAAAAGGAATTAACGAAAGAAAGAATGGTGCTTGAGACGGATAATTTCATTGCCTTTGTCCCTTTTGCTGCCAGGTCGCCTTTCGAGTTATGGGTCCTGCCCAGGAAGCATTGCTCTTCTTATGAACGCATATCAGCCATGGACACGAAAGAGCTCGGCTTTGTCATGAGGCAGACGTTAAAGAAGCTCCATAAAGGCCTGAACGATCCCGCATACAATTTCATGATACTTTCCGCCCCCTGCCATGAGGAAGACCTTGAATATTTCCACTGGCACATCCAGATAGTGCCGCGCGTGGCTTCGGTAGCCGGCTTTGAAATGGGTTCTGGTATTTACATTAATACCGTTATCCCGGAAGAAGCCGCCAAATTCTTAAGGGAAACAACAGTAGAGTGAAGATCCGCCTCGATGAACTCCTCGTGAAAAACGGCCTTTTTGAATCCAGGACCCGGGCCCAAGCTTCCATCATTGCCGGTTTGATACTGGCCGATAATCAGAAGATCGAGAAGCCGGGCATAAAGATAGAGGAAACGGCCGTTATCAGGGTGCTTGGCGACGCGTGCCCCTATGCAAGCCGGGGCGGGCTGAAGCTTAAAGGGGCTCTTGATGACTTCAAGGTTGATGTGAACGGGCTTATTGCCGCCGACATCGGCGCGGGAACCGGAGGATTCACGGATTGCCTTCTCAAGCGCGGCGCAAAAAAAGTTTACGCCATCGATGTTGGCTACGGGCAGATAGACTGGAAATTGAGGAAAGACGAACGAGTTGTCGTCATTGAAAGAAAGAACGCGAGGAACCTTGCCCAAAAAGATATCGGCGAAAAGGTCGACCTTGCGGTCATGGATGTTTCTTTCATTTCGATACTTAAAATACTTCCTGCCGTTACTGACATTTTAAAGGAGAACGGGATCGTGGTAACATTGGTCAAGCCGCAATTCGAAGCGGGAAAGGAAGATGTTCCGAGAGGCGGCGTCGTAAGGAACGCCAGTGTCCATAAAAAGGTCATCGATAATGTAAGGACGGGAGCTGAAGCCCTGGGATACGAATACCTTGGCGATACCCGGTCCCCTATCACAGGGAAAGACGGCAACATCGAGTACTTCATGCACCTGAGGAGGGCGCAGTGACAGCTTCATACATCATCATATTGATATTGTCTTCCATGTTTGGCGGGGCGGTCATCGGGTCCGTCATCTTTTTCTTTTTAAGCCGGGTGTTTCTAAGCATGAAGATGTCCAGAAGGGTCGAGCTTTCGCAGTTCTCCCAGGAAGAAGCGGAGGCGCTCCTGAAGAAAAAAGGATACAAGATCATCGGCAAGCAAAAACGGGCCGACGTTATAACTTACGTTGACGGAAAACCGAACTTGGGTTTCGTGCAGGCGGATTTTATAGTCGAAAAGAACGGAAAAAAATACGTGGCGGAGGTCAAGGCGGGGGAAATGGTCTCCGACCCGAACGAGCCTTCAACCAGGAGGCAGCTCCTTGAATACAAATTCGCCTACAAGCCGTACGGCATCCTGCTCGTTAACATGCTGGACAAGTCTATCCATAACATAGACTTTGAACATCCTTCCTACGGGGAAGATAAAATATTCAAGTTGATACTTACGGCACTTGTTGTTATCATTGCGCTTGGGATTATTTGGATCTTTATGTCGATTAAGATCCTTTGACATTGAAATTTGAAATACTAAATCCGAAATACTGAACAATGCTCAAGGTCCGAATGACCAAAGCTTAAAACATTGTTTGGACAATTTGAATTTTGGTAATTCGGATTTGTTTAGAATTTAGATATTAGAATTTAGGATTTAATGCTGGATATTCAAATATCTTACTATACCAAACAAAGAATTATTAAGCGCATCATTGATGTCTTCATGGTCGTATTCCTTATTATCACCCTTTTCCCCATCTTCTGGATGGTCTACAGCTCTTTCAAGGACAACACTGATATTTTGACCGGGAAAATGTGGCCCTCCCGCGCAGCCAGCAATGTCATTGCCATCGACTGCAGCGGAAAGGATTATTTCATCTGCACCGCGGACGGCAAGGTCACAAAGATGAACGAAAAGAACAGGATGCTCAAGAGCATGTCCATAAAGTCCTCCGCCACCTCGTTCGCTTTCGACGATAAATACATCTGGATCGCCACTTCGAACAAAGGCCTTGCAAAAATAAGAAAGGATGACCTGAAAAAGATCGCCTCTTACCGATACCCGCTTTACGGGATCGACCCGAACAAGGTCGCCTCCAGCGTCATATTCAAGGAAGGCGGCAAGATCTGGGTAAGTTTGGAGCTCAAGGACTTTGAGGGGGTCCTAGAATTCGATACCAATGTAAATAAATTTCTCCGGCTTATCGACATTAAGAGCGATATGACGCCCTTCCAGGTGCTTACAATATCAAAGGTCGGGAACGATCTTCTCGTGGGCGGAGACAAGGGAATGCTTTCTGTAGACCTTAAGGCCGGAAAGATCGCGAGAATATACCCTCTTGAAGTCGATTCGATAACAACCAAGGTCTGGAGGATAGTTAATTCAGGCGGAAAGCTCTACCTTGGCACATCCCAGGGACTGCTTGATTTCAGCCTGAAGAGCGGCGGGTACCTGAAAAGATATTCATCGGACAGCGGCCTTATTTCGAGCCAGGTCGGCCAGATAAAGATATACGGCGGCGACATGTACCTGGGCACGAACCGCGGGCTTTCCATCCTTAACATGAAAACCGGAGCGATAAGGAACTTTGAAGATATCTTCGCCAGGATCGGGAACGGCAGCAAGAAAGAAGGCGGATATGTTTCCGGCGACGTTCTCTCTATTTACAAGTCCGACGGCACATTAATGCTCGGCTCGACGAACGGGAGGCTCACCACTTTCGACCCGGACAATAATAAGATCAAAGGGACATTGGCGATCAAGCCGGGCCATCTGCTTTTCAGATGGATGAACTACGTCGATATGTGGTACAACATAGATTTCGGACTTTATCTGAGGAATTCCCTGATCATCTGCGGCATATCGATGATAATCGCGATGACCTTCGCGACCATGGCCGCTTACGCGTTCTCCCGATTCAAGTTCCCCGGCGCCGACCTTTTCGGCAACCTGATACTGGCAACACAGATGATCCCCGCCATTATGTACCTTATCCCTATATATATAATGTATGTCAAATTCAACGAAATAACGGGGGTACCGTTAAAAGGAACGTTCCCGGGGATCATATTAATATACTCGGCTTTCTTCATTCCTTTCAGCATTTGGATACTGAGGGGATTCTTCGCGGCAATACCAAAGGAGCTTGAGGAAGCGGCGCGCATAGACGGTTGCTCGCAGCTCCAGGTCTTCTGGCACATAGTACTTCCGCTGGCCATTCCGGGGATAATCGCGACCGGCGTTTACATATTCCTGACGGCATGGGACGAGCTTATGTTCGCGTGGGTGCTCTGCAACGCGGATACCATGACAATACCCGTGGGTATAAGGCTTTTTGTCGGCAACTACCAGAACAGGTTCGACCTTATGATGGCCGCAGCAACGGTCGCAACGATACCTGTAATGGTATTATTCTTCATGCTCCAGAAATATATTATCAAGGGCTTGACAGCTGGAGCTGTTAAAGGCTGACGGCTAACAGCTTACAGCGAACGGCAGTTAGCTGTAGCCCGGAGGGCGTGCCGTAAGCTGTAAGCTAAACTAGAAAGGAAAAAACAATGAAGGCTTTTATCTGTGCTTTGTTAATGCTATTGATCGGGGGAATATGTTCTGGCCTGTCATCGCCTTCCGGGGCATCCGCAGAAGGATGCTACCTGGGATTGTTCAGGGAAGGGGCTCCGCAGAATATGGCTTATATCAATAGCTTTGAAAAAACATTCAATAAAAAGCCGGCAATGATAATGTGGTATACGGATTATTCTTACGATTTCCCTGCGGAGGAGTGCGAAAGCGTATATAAATACGGGGCTGTCCCGCAAGTAGTCTGGGAGCCGTGGCTCTGGGGTGACGAGGAAAAAATAAAACTGGACAACATAATCAGGGGGGAATGGGATACCTACATTGAGGATTGGGCCAAAGATGCAAGGGACTTCAAAAAGACCATCTTCCTAAGGTGGGGGCACGAATTCAACATAGAGAAATATCCCTGGGGGATAGGCAGCAACGGTAAAGATCCCGAAAAGTACATCAAGGCATACAGGCATGTCCACGACATATTCAAGAAAGCCGGGGCATCCAATGTGAAATGGGTATGGTGCCTGAATAATTACCCGAATCCGGACGAGAACTGGAACAGCTGGGAACTGGCGTATCCCGGGGATGAATATGTCGACTGGATAGGGATAGACGGCTATAACTGGGGAACGACCCAGTCGTGGAGCGGATGGCAGTCTTTCAAGGAAATGTTCCGCAACCAGGTAAGGGAAGTTTCGAAGAAATATCCCAGCAAGCCGGTCATGATCGCCGAATTCGGCTGCACTGAATCGGGCGGCAACAAGGCGAACTGGGTCAAAGATATCCCCTCAGCCCTGAAAATAAGCATGGAGCAGGTCAAGGCAATAGTCCTGTTCGATCTGAGGAAAGAGAGCGACTGGAGAGTTACCTCTTCAAAGAAGGCGGAAGAAGCATATAGATCGATCTTCCAGGATCCATATTTTATAGGCTCGCCTGAAGGATTAATGAATGTGACCGCCTCAAAAAGTTTTACCGCCGCAATAAAACCGGTTATCACGGCAAAAAGGGCGAAAAAACCCGTCAAGATCGACGGCTCTTTCGGCCCGTTCTCTGAAGTCACGCCTATTATAATGGACAGCGAAAAATTCCTGAAAGAAGGTTCCGGATGGAAAGGGCCGAAGGACCTTAGCGCGAAAATATACCTGATGTGGGATGCCGACTTCCTATATATGTATGCAAAGATCACGGACAGCTTCCCGCTTGCGAACAGCAAGACGAACGGCGACCTTTGGAACGGCGACGCCATTGAATTCACCGTTCCCAGGTACCAGGCGGGGCTTAGTACCGGCGACGGAAGGGGCAATAAGCCCATAATATGGATATGGCAGAGAAGCAGCGCATCCAAGAACGGCGAAATATTCGTGACAAAGACCGTTGACCCTGCAGGCTACGTGCTTGAAGCAAAAGTGCCGTGGAAAGAGATCGGCTCTGTTTCTCCAAAAGCGGGGGGCTCAATACCATTTGACATATCCGTAGATGATGCCGACCAGACATGGGAAAGGAAGCAGCAATTCATCTGGAGCGGGGACTATATGTTCTATAAGGACCCGGATGTCTGGGGCGTTATTCAATTTGAAGATTGACCGTGAACCATGCGCAAGCTTAGGTTCATGGTTGACCATGAAGTATGCCGAAGGTTTCACTTCAGGGTTGACTAGCCGCCGGTTTTGTGGTAAAGTTGCCTCGAATTTTACAGGAGGGATATATGAAAAAACATGTTAAATTAATGGCTTCCGTGTCGGCCCTGTTATTTATTTCATGTCTGGTATGCGGTTTCGGAGGCCCGGCCCCTGTGGCAAGCGAAAGCAGAGGCGGCTACGGCTCCAATGTTTACATGATAGACGACTTTGAGGACGGCGATTACACATCGAACCCTGAGTGGTGGAAATTTGACAATGTCACCTTAAAGGTAGTGGATAACAAGGACTACCTGAACGGCGACCAATCATCCCTTAACGAGATAAAGAAATATTCATTGAACGTTAACGGCACCTGCACGGACTGGTATTGCGGCGGGATGGGCACTTACGCCGCGAGAAAAGGCAGCGATTTCTCCAGGTATAACGCATATCAAATGGAAGTTTACGGGAACGGCGCGGGGAGCGGCACGATAAAGATAGAGCTGAACGATGACGATAACGGGAACTGGCAGATAGAACAAGACCCCAAAAGGGGCTACTCAAATTTATATGACGACAAGTTCGCTTACAATGTCATTGTCGATTGGAGGGGCTGGAAGAGGATCTCTATCCCGATAGCGGATTTCGTGGATGAAAACCCCGGTATCGGCGACGACATCTGGAACCCCGAACAGGAAGGCGGTTCCGGCGGCCTCATACAAATGCAGATGATCTTTATCGGGCCAAAAAAGTCCGGGAACGTAAGATTCAACCTGGATAACATCTCGCTTGTAGTTAAGTAAAAACAAATGCTTGCCAAGTTTTTTTATGGGGCCCTATTTGTAATAGCAATTGTCATAGTTTTTGTCTCGCCTTCTTATTGTCAGGGTGAGCTCGGCATTGAACCCCCTGCTAACTGGGCATCAACCGGCCCCCAAAACGTTCTTACAGGTACCTTTCGAACAATATCAGGTGTATTACCCGGAGACTGGAAAGAGAACAATGAATATGCCGATATATACGGGACATGCTCTAATAAGGTTTTTTACAATGCCGACACGAACAGATACAGGGTCCAAATTTCGCTGAGCGGCCCTCTTAGTTCAGGCGCAAATACCATCCCGGCTTCAAATATGCAGTATATTATCACTTATGTTTATGCTTATTACGGGGTCGGAGACCCGAACAACGGCGAAGGGCAAGCCAGCTACAATAATAAGTCATATGTGGACTTTTCTCTTGCCCCTGCAACTGTTTACACAAGCACCGTGCAAGAGTCCGCCGCGAACGTGCAAGGCCAGTTCCAATTCAAGTATGCCGTAAAAGTACCGGATAACCAAGCCGTGGGAACATATAACGGGACAATAAATTACCGGGTCATCCGGGATGATACGTCCGCCGTCATAAACTCAGGCTCTGTAAGCATCAGGGTAGTTGTCGGGTCGCTTTTCCGCCTTTCCGTGGACAGGGGCTCCGTTGATTTTGAAAAGATGAAGCCCGGAGAGACAAAGAATAATGTGCCTGCGGAGGGCGTCATCGTGACCGCCAAAACAAATACTGGAAATCCCTGGTATTTAAAGATAAGCAATGACAGCCCGCTTAGCTCGGGCCCGTACGTCATCCCGAACACGAATTTCATTCGGTACGGCTGGACGGACGGTTCCGGCACCTGGTACGGCACTGGAAATAACCAGATGACCTTTGTGCCCGAGCTCATGTATGCAAGCGGCGCAAACGAGGGCAATAACCTGCCGAACGGCACGAATAATCACTTAAAGTTCAAGCTGTCCATACCGAAAGGCCAGCCGGGCGGCAAATATCTTTCCAACGTTAAGTTGACGTTAACGGAGTAATTATGAATAAATTCAGGCTTATCATTATCCTGTGCCTCCTGTCCTGCATCCTGCATCTTCCGGCATTCACCTTGCAGGCGGCCGGAAGCATTACTGCCGTTGTGACCGTTCAGGGAACGTTCAACCTTATGGTAAATACAGATTCTTTTGATTTTGCCCGTCTTACGCCCGGACAGACCGGGGGAATGAGCAGGTCCGAAGGAGTGGAGGTTGCCGGGACATCCAGCGGCGAGAACCCCTGGTATTTGAAAGTTTCCGCGGAAAAACCGCTGACATCGGGGGACAACACGATCCCCAATGAAAACTTCACCTGGCACGGCACAAGCGAGGGGACGGGAGATTGGAGCGGGACCCAAGAAAAAAGCCTTGCCGATCCGAACGTTGCGGCTTATATGAGCTCGGCTGAAGAATTGGATCAGGTCAAAAAGGTCATTAACAGGTTCGATTTCATGCTCCATGTTCCTGAAGACACCAAACCCGGCGAATACTCAACGACCGTAAAGTTCACAATGACGGAGTAAAATATGAAATTACCAATCACCAAATTCCAAGTACCAATAAATGCCCAAATCCCAATTCTCAAATTTGGTCATTGTTTATTGTTAATTGTTATTTGTTTGGTCATTGGTGCTTGGTCATTGGTGATTCCTGCATTTGCTCTTTCCATCAACATAGACCCATCCAATATTAAGGTAGTTTTAAAGCCCGGGGAAACCAAGACGGGCGAGATCCTTGTCCAAAACTTTGGGGGGACAAAGATCAAGGTAAAAGCATACACTGAGGACTGGGTCTACGCGCCCGACGGGAGCAAGACATTCATAAGATCCGGCTCTTCCGTATATTCCTGCTCTTCCTGGATAAAGCTGGATCCGGCAAGCTTTGAACTTGCGCCCAAGGAAGACAAAAAAGTGAAATATTCGATAATTGCCCCGAACAATGCTTCCGGCGGCCATGTTTCAGTGATATTTTTCGAAGCCGTCATTGACAGGTATGAAGGGATAGCGGTGTCAGGGAGGATAGGCACGATAGTGTACCTGGATACCGAAGGGGACATAAAGAGGTCCGGCGAGCTAAAAGACCTCGTTATCGAAGCTTCGGAAGAAGGTTCCCCTGTAAGCTTGAATTTTTCCTTTGTAAACAACGGAAATTCGCATATATCCGCACAGCCGAACATTAAGATAATGGACGGCGGCAAGATGATCATTGAAAAAAAGGCAAAGAACATCAACACGCTTCCGGGCGACACGAAATCCAGCATGATAAAGATCGGCGAACCTTTAAAGGAAGGCAAATATAAAGCGCAGGTTGAAATAAGCTTTGACGGCAAGACCCTCAAATCCCAATCAGATTTCACCATCAGTAAATCTGCCCAAAAATAGAAATTTTTCCCTATTTTTAACGATAATATAGTATAGGGGAGATCTAAACAGGTTTTTTGCCGATATAAAGCCCATTTTTTAGCATTATTACGGTGAAAAACATACAAGAATTGGCTTCATTAGTACGATAAGTATATAGAGGCCTGCCTGCCGGCAGGCAGGGGAACTATGCGAAAAGCATCGTTTGTTATGATATTTTCTGCGCTTGTTTTAATGCAGGCATGCACGCTTGCTTACGGAGCAGATCCTTTGTCCCTGACGTATGCGGGCGGAACCGGCGCGGGTGAATCCACCTCAAAATTCCCCGAGAACTCCTGGAACTACACGTATCAATATCATGTGTTTGTGCTTTCCGGGGATGTTCCGCAGGGAAGATTATTCTCTCAGCTGCAGTTGGGGGAAATTGATTCCAAAACAGGACTGACCTATGCACGGATGAACCTTTACGGCAGCACTTATTCGATCGACCTTGGAGACAATGTCGTGAATTTCTCCGACCTCACATTGAACAGTTTAAGCTATCAAGGCGCCGGCGTGACACTGAAGCCCTCGAGCAATTTTTCACTGTCGGTGGTAGGCGGCGCGCGCGGCAGCGGAATGTGGGGAGCCGATGTCAAGAGGGACACGAGGACAAAGGACAACTTTACAGGGGTCAAGACGGTCTTTTACCCGGGCATGGGATTTGGCCTTTCCGCCGTATACCTGACGACCCCGGGCGGGACTGATGTCCTTTCTTACGGAGGAGAATATATTTTTAATGATCTCAAATTTTCCGCCGAACACGGCTCCGCATTGGACGGAAAAGCCGTAAACGGCGAGGTGAAATATCAGAATAACTGGTTGACTTTAGGAACTGTCTACAGGAACATTGATCCGACATATGTCGTGCCGTTCGACTACGTCAGCCACAAGGGCATGAGAGGGACATATTCATCCCTCGGAATAAGGCCTTCAAACAATCTTTCGATAAATGTTCAGAGCGACAACTACATTGACAGGCTGAACGGATCCCCGGACGTCTCAAATCTTGACACCAGGGGCGACATAAACTGCAATTTCGGGAGCGGGACAAACATAGGATATTCAGGCTGGAGGAACGACAGGCCCGCCTACGAAAGGGGCGGCATCACCGATGGAGAGATGATGTACATAACACAGCAGTTCGTTCTCCTGACAAGGAACTCCGTATATTTCAGGAGCCAGCCGACCTGGTTCGAAAGCGCGAGCCCCTCGGAGGAATCCTACAGCGAGAAAAAAGACATTGCAGGGGTCAACATATCGCTTTTTGACCTTATCCACCTGAACTACGAGATAGAGAATGCCGAGAAAATATTCAAAAGCACCGACATAAAGATCAATCCTTCCGCTTATACCGCAAGGATGGACCTTTTTGAGACGCAGATAATGGACAGCCCTTTTTCCCTGGCAAGCTCGGTGAATTACAGGAAAGACATTCCGGATAAGGGTGTTTCAGAAGATGAGATATCCACATCTGTCTATTCCGACATGACGGTCAAATACATTCCGAGCTCCGACCTGAGCTGCTATATAACCGCTAAGGTGTTCAACATGAGCTCTCCCAACGAGGACAGGACGGCAAGGGAACAGAAAGACCTTAGTTTCGGACTTAATTACACTTTTAACACGAATTTTTATTTAAAATAGATCAAAAAGATCCGCTTCGAGATCCTTCGCGCCTTAAGCCTCGACCCTTATGATGGCCATTATCCCGCGGCGCCTACAAGACCAAAATAATCCTTGACTACCCATATGAAAGGAGTATAATAATATGCCTTAACGCTTAAATTTTCTCAAAAATAGGAGGCAAAAAAACAAAAAGACTCGGCAAGGGATCGGTCTACTCAAAAAAATAATCAAAAGGAGATAGAAGAAAATGAAAAAAAATATTATGATCGCGATGGTTGCAGTCTTGGCCTTGACTTTTATAGGGAGCGCGGCACACGCTGATAGTGCTTTTGAATTCGCGAAAAAGCAGTATCAGGCGACCGGAGACATAGCATGGGTCAATTATGCCAAAGGCGCGGCCACTGAGGCTATTGCCCAGGCCAACCTGGCAGCCAGTGGCTCATCCAAAGCCTTGGATGAGATCGCTAAAGCAAATAATGCGCTTGCAAAAGGAAATGCGGTTGCGGCAACCAATGGCGTGTTGGCCATAGACTCCTATAGCACCGCCTATGCCAGCGCCCAAAAAGCCATTGAGATCGTCGGCGGATCGCTGACCGGAAACCTTGTGGTGAACGGGACGCTCAATGTGACCGGACTTTCCTCCATGAATGACAATTTAGACATGAAAAACAACAATATTCTCAATGCCAACCTCTATACGAATGGCCTCTGGACGACTGGCGGGACGCAGCTAATCGATAATTTAGGCAACTGGAAAGGCCCGTCTTTAGGAATGACCGGCCCCACCGGACCTACTGGCGCTACTGGACCCATAGGACTTAAAGGAGATAAGGGTGATATCGGATTAATCGGCGCAACCGGACTTCAAGGGCTTAAGGGTGATCAAGGCGATACCGGTGATAGAGGACCTATTGGACCTGTCGGAGCAGTTGGACCTACCGGCGCTACCGGACCCATAGGACTTATAGGATTAACCGGTTCTACCGGACCTAAGGGTGATCAAGGTATTCAGGGTTTAAAAGGCGACATCGGATTAACTGGTGCTACAGGACTTAAAGGTGATATCGGATTAACCGGTTCTACCGGACCTAAGGGTGATCAAGGTGATATCGGATCTAAAGGTGATCAAGGCATCCAGGGTATTCAAGGTCTTAAAGGTGATATCGGATTAACCGGTTCTACCGGACTTAAAGGTGATCAAGGTATTCAGGGTATTCAAGGTCTTAAAGGTGATATCGGAT
>Ga0315286_10002457_pt1 | contig 17308 bp, 19 predicted proteins | sample YL17G10_0_MG_FD_205038 | JGI IMG/M metagenome (GOLD analysis project Ga0315286, IMG submission 205038) | Sediment microbial communities from Yellowstone Lake, YNP, Wyoming, USA - YL17G10_0 | ecosystem: Environmental > Aquatic > Freshwater > Lake > Sediment | place: USA: Wyoming | collected...
AGCGAGAGCGCGTACCCAAGTTGCCCTTCCGATGCACCGAGGTCCTTGCCGATGTACGGCAGGGCCAGCGAGACGATGAACCGGTCGTAGCCTTCGAACAACGTCGCGGCACCGAGCACGAAGAGCACGCTGCGGTGCCGGGCGGTCAGGCCCCCAGCGTGCGTTGCTGCCGGTGCTGCCGGGAGACGATGCGCGACGAGTAATGCGCCGCCGACCACGAGCGCCAGCCCGCAGTGGACCCATTGCCATCGCGTCCACGACTGCAGCAGCGGGCCAATGCCGTCGGCACCGGTGAGCGGGAGGGTCGCGACGATGCTGTGCTGGAGCGGATCGGTAGCCGTGGTTGACACCACGGACGACAGGACGAGCGCCACGATCGCAACCATCCGCAGGCGGCCGGCGGCCGACCCTGCACCTTGGCGCACGAGGACGATGACAATCGCAATCGTGGTAACCATACCGAGCGGAAACAGGATCTGGATCTGATGCGCGTTCAACGCGGCGAAGGCCTGGGCAAATTCGGCGGGCGCCGCCGGTAGCAGCGCGTACACCGAGCGCCACACGTGTAGCCGGAACACGCAGGCGGTGAGGAGAAAGAGCATGCCGAGCGCCACCGGTGCCACCTCGGTCACGCGCCCGCGCCACACGTGCCGCATGCGTGCACCTTGCCCCACTTGGGTGCGGTCATGCAAGCCGTAGAGAAACGAAAAACAGGAAACCGAAAACCGGAAATGGAAAACAGGCCAATTGATCAGTTTCCAGTTTCCGGTTTCCGGTTTCCGGTTTTCCATCTTCTTCCTCTTTGGTCCCGGCTCTGCCGGGTTAGGATCGAAGCGGTTGCTTGATGAGGCGGAGTCGCGGTAGAAGCAGAGGGGCTGGAAACTGAACACGAACGCCTGAGCCCCGCGGCACCGCAGTCCGGCGGCCATTTGGAAGGGAGAAATACAATGCAGTTGACGGACAACTCTTTACTTCCCCAGAATCAGGAAAGGCTGAGCCCGCAGTGGCTCCCGAAGGAAGCCCCAGCGAAGCTTGACGCCGCGGAACGGAAACGACTGCAGGACAAGGCGCGCGAGCTACGCGCGAAGATCGTCGAGGTCACGTACACCTGCGGAGGCTCTCACATCGGCGGCTCGCTCAGCCAGCACGACATCCTCGTGGCGCTGTACTACAGGTACCTGAATATTGACCCGTCCCGCCCCGCTTGGGATCAACGCGACCGCTTCGTGTTGAGCAAGGGCCACGGCGGCATCGGCCACGCGGTGATCCTCGCTGACAAGGGCTACTTCAGGGAGGAACTCCTGCTGGACTTCAACAAGACCGGCTCGCCTTTCGGTATGCACTTGGACCGCCTGAAGGTCCCGGGCGTGGACTGCTCGACCGGCTCGCTAGGCCACGGCTTCCCACTCGCCGTTGGGATCGCGCTGGGTGCTCGGGTGCAGGGCTACAAGTACCGGACGTACTGTGTGCTGGGTGACGGCGAGTGTCACGAAGGCGCGGTGTGGGAAGCGGCGATGGCTGGGGGGCACTACAAGCCGACAAACCTGACCGCATTCGTGGACCGCAACAAATTCTGCCTGGATGGGCCTACTGAGAAGATCATGGCGCTGGAGCCGCTCGACAGAAAGTTCGAGAGCTTCGGCTGGCGCGTCCTGAAAATCGACGGCCACGACTTTGACCAGATCTGCGACGCAATCGACACCGCGCACGCGGAGATGGAGCGGCCGGTGATGATCATCGCCAACACGGTCAAAGGCAAGGGCGTGGACTTCATGGAGAACAAGACCGCCTGGCACTACGGCGGCCTGGACGGGGAGATGCGGGCGAAAGCTCTGGAATCGATCCAGAGGTCGTAGCAGTCGGTGCTCGCCGAGAAGAGGAGGTCGCAATGGCGAAGGCTGAAGGGCTCACCTGGACGATCGATGACGCGGACCACATGACGCAGGCCGAGATTTACGGCGAGGTCCTGACGCAGCTGGCGTTGAAAAACCAGAAGATCGTGGCGCTGACCACGGACCTGGCGCGCTCCACGAAGATCGGCAAGTTCGAGGAGAAGATCCCCGAGCGATTCTTCAACTTCGGGATCGCCGAGGCGAACATGGTGGCGATCGCCTCAGGCATGGCCGAGGCCGGGCTGATCCCGGTCATCTCGACCTTCGCGGTGTTTGCGTCACTGCGCGCCGCGGAGTTCGTGCGCACGGACCTCTGCTACCAGAAGCGCAACGTCAAGATCATCGGCACGCACTCCGGCACGTCGTTCGGCCAGGCGGGCACGACACACCACTGCACTGAGGACCTGGCGGTGATGCGCAGCTTCGCAAACATGGTCGTCATCGCGCCGGCGGACGCGCGCGAGACCGCGAAGGCTGTCGAGGCGGTGCTGGGCTGGGATGGACCGTGCTACATGCGCATCGGTCGCGGCTTCGAGCCTCCACTACACAAAGACCTGGACTTCGACTTCGAGATTGGCAAGGCGATCCAGCTGCGCGACGGCCACGACGTAACGGTGATCGCGTGCGGCGTTGCGGTCCTGCAAGCGATGGCGGCGGCGGAGCAGGCGGCGGCGAATGGGGTGTCGGTCCGCGTGCTGGACATGCACACCGTCAAGCCGCTTGACGAGGCGGCGGTGATGAAAGCACTCGAAGACACGCGCCGCATCATCACGGCCGAGGACCACACGGTGGTCGGCGGGCTCGGCTCGGCAGTGGCGGACGTGATCGCGAAGAGCGGCAAGGGCTGCGTTTTCCGCAAGCTGGGCTACCAGGACGAGTTCTCGATCGTCGGCTACCCCGAGGACCTGCTGCACCAGTACAAGATCGACGCCGACGGAATCTTGGAGACGATCGCCGCGGCGGTACGGGCCGAGTTCGAGCAGGACGAGAACTGGGAGGACGAGGATTAGGTTGTTACGTTGTTATGTTGTTACGTTGTTAGGTGTCATGCATGCAGCACAACAACCTGACAACTAACAATCTAACAACCTGGATTATTGAGGTTGCCGGAGATGGCTGATCAAACACAGGAGCTCAGGGCGCGGATATTTCTCCGCTCGGCCCTCCCGCTGGTCAAGGTCGTGGCCGAGGAGCAGCCCCGGTACCGAAAGCTGCTCTTCAAGGCCCGTGGCGTCGTGCAGTTCGCGGCGGGCGACAGCGAGCAGGCCGCCTGGATCGAGCTGGGCGACGGGACAATCGATGTCAAGCAGGGCCTGCACCTGAACCCATCAATTACGGTAAAGTTCAAGGTACTCAAGGATCTCAATACGTTTTTCGCGGGTGGTACGGCGCTGCCGTCGATCAAGGGGCTCGCGGGCATCCTGAGCCTGCTGCGGGTCGTGCCGTTTCTGCTGAAGCTGAAGATTCTGATGCCCAATGCGGTGCCGACGGACCCGGCGGGCAAGGCGCTGAAGGTCAAGATGCTGCTCTACATGGTCTCGAACGCCCTGAGCCAGCTCAACAAGGGCGGCGACGAAACCATGGTCAAGCTGGTCAAGAACAGCCCGGATCGCGTCTTTCAATGGACGGTCGAGGGCGGCGGACCCGCGGCGTACGTGCGCATGCGCGGCGGCCAGACCAAGGCCGGCCACGGCATCTATACGCGCCGGCGCCCGTACGTCCACATGATCTTCCCCGACATCGAGGGCGCGTTCGACGTGCTGACGCAGAAGGTGGGGACGGTGGATGCCGTCCGCTACAACAAGCTGCGGATGGAAGGCGCGATGGAGGGCGGCAAGGAAGTCGGCGTGCTCATGCAGCGGGTCGAAGCGCTGACAACAGGGGGCTGATCCGGGAAAGTCCGTCGAGCGCCCTGCCCGTTGACTGATACAGGCCGGCTAGGCTGCGCACAGAAGGAACGATAGTCTGCTCGCAACAAAGTCCGCAGCCCAAGAATACGTCCTCGCCACCGCCGCTTAAGATTCCTGAATCGGACTTCACCGTAGTTGCGAAATGGGGTATTAAGCACTCACGTTCGAGAGCAGGAAGTTTCCCCATGCGCCGCAAGAGATCGGGCCGTCGGGCCGTGTCGAGTGGCAAGCCCCGTGTGGGGCAGAAATCCGGAAGCGTGGTCGACTTCACACAGCCCAAACGCGCCGAGGAACACCTCCAGAGTGTGGCGGCGTTCCCTGAAGAGAACCCCTTTCCCAAACGAGCCGCGGTGGCCCTGCGCGAGAGCGAAGCCAAGTACCGCCAGCTGTTCGAGAACATGCCCGATGGGTTCGCTCACTGCAGGATGCTCTACGAGGACGGCCGTCCGACCGATTTCATCTATCTGGATGTCAACGATGCGTTCACGCGATTGACCGGCCTGGAGAACGTGGTCGGCCGGCGAGTTACGGAGGTCGTCCCGGGGATCAGGGATTCGAGCCCCGAGTTGTTCGAGGCCTACGGCAGGGTCGCGACGACGGGCCAACCGGAGCGATTCGAAATCTACCTGAATGCCCTCGGAATCTGGTTCTCGATATCGGTTTACCTACGGCGTCAATCCGCGGTTGCGACCGCACGAATAGCCCTACCTCCGGCGTTGAGAATGCGTCTGGTCATCGCGTTGGAGCGGACGAGCGTGCGGTCGGGAGCTGGGAGGGAGGTGCTGGCGAGCTCGTCGAGAGCGGGGCGCGTTTGTTGCGTTGGCTGATCGGTCGGGTGGATCAGTGCATGGGTGCGTTTGCGCTCATCGAGATCGGCGAAGGCTTGGGGGGGACGGGCGAGGGAGCCGCAGAGAGTTGCCAGGTAGTCTTCGCGCGTCAGATTGAGGGCGAGCATGGCGGGGGGGGCAAACACGCCATGTCCGAGGTGAGAATCTTGCGCCCGCTGCGACGACGCTCGGCGTGCTTGCCGGTGTGAAAGAAGCCCTCGATCAGGTTGTTGGTGCGTTCGACCAGGCGGATTCCACCGCCCGCCCGAGCGGGAAGGGAAATGACGTGGCCCCACAGATGGTCGCCGGGGCGCGCGAGATGATCGAGGATGAGATCGATGGCTGTGCGCGTGTCCTGCGCTGGGGCGCGCGCGGGGCGCTGTGCGGCGCGCGCCGCCGTGAAGCGATCGAGGGCGGCGCGGATGTCGTTGAGCTCGGCCACCTGCGGGCTGGGCGAATCGGTGGGCGCACCGGCCGCCCGGCGTCGGGTGTCGCGTGAGCTGGTCAGTCGCAAGGCGTCACGCAGTTGATCGAAGAGCCGGGTGCGCGTCTGCAGTTGTCGGACCATCGGAGCGCAGGGGAGGTCGCGATGGAGAGGAGCGAGGATACGTTGGAGCCGGCGGGCGGCCCTGCAAACCTTGCGGTCGGAAGGCGGCGTGCGCAAGAACGCCGCGCGCGCGCGATGGGTCTTGTGGCACCGCTCGTAGAGATCGAGGTAGGGGCGATCGAAGGGCATCCCATCTCCGGTAGCGTCGGCGGCGTAGTCGAGCACCCACTGCACCAGGGCCCTCACCGTGGCCGGCCCGGCCTGACCGTCGGGGAGACGCTGGGTCCCGTCGTCGCCTTGCTGCCACTGCAGTACGGCTTGTCGTGCCCGGGTAATCTCGGGGCCAAGCTTGCACCCAAGATCGCGGGCCAGGGGGCGCAAAGCCGGGCGGAGCTTGACACGACGAAAGAGGGAGCGGAGCGCGCCGTAGGGAGAGTCGAGCAGATCGGTACCGACATCGCGCAGGAAGTGCAGATGGCAGGCGAGAATCGGAATGGGCGCCTCCCACTGCGCCACCAGCTCCGCGGCGGCCTGCTGCATCGCGCCGCCGAGGTCGCGCATGACGGCACCGGGACGACCAAAGCGTCCGACGACCTCCTGGGGAGGTGCGGCAGGATCTGGTCCGCGCGCGCACTGGGGATCTTCCAGGCGCCCAGGACCCACTTCCTCCATCCCGCGTAGGCCACCAGCAGAGTGCCGCGGCCGTCCTCGCCCGTGGCGTCGATGTGCAGCGGCCAACCGCCATCCCGCTCGAGCTCCGCGCGCAGCGCCGTGGCACGAGCGCGGTGCAGCGCCTCGAGATGGTCGGCGAAGCGCGCCGCTAACACGCTGATCTCGCCGATCGAGATGCGGATACCGTGCTCACGCTCCAGGGCAGCACGGATCTCTTCGCGCTGGCGGTGCACGTGGGCCCTCACCGCCGCGAGCGCCGCGAGCGTGACGCCGGCGTTTTTTTCCCCGTCTGAATCCTGTACCGCACGAGCCCGGCCTCGACCTGGGCCGGCGTCACCGCCTCCCCGCCTGTGCGCAGCCGCGCCGTCAGCGTCGGGATGTCGATTGGCGCACGGCGGAGCCGCAGCGCCTCGGCGAGCACGGCCATGGTGCGCGCCGGCGAGAGCGCCGTGGCCGTGTGCTCCTCTCGTCCAGCGACCTGCTGGGCGGCGCGAGCGGCAGCGCGGCTGACGTAGAGCTGACACCTCTGCCCGGCGTGGCGCGCAATGCGTTGGTGGGACACCAGATCGAGCCAGGTGTTATGGACACGAACCCGCAACAGACGCGCCAGCTCCCGATGCGTGCACCCCACCTCGGATTCCTCCACCTCCTTGACCACCGTCTCCTTCAGGGTCCCGGCCCGCGCGAAGCCGATGTTTCCATGGAACCACAGACCGTGCTCGTCGAAGCGTGCCAGTTCCCCCAGCGTGTAGTAGCGCCCCGCGTGCGTGAAGCTGGCGAGGTAGTCGATCTGCGCCCGGTCTCGGAAGAGACTGCGTCGCGAGCGGCCTCCCTCGCTCGGGATCGCCCGGAGCTCCAGCCCGCGGCGCCGCTGCAAAACCTTGACCAACCGTCCGACCGGTTCCTCCGCCATCTCCCCCACCTCCCCCATGCGGCACTATTAGGACTACACTCATCCCTATAGTGCCACAATCGGCGTGTCGATGGCTAGCGGAACTCCGGCTTTTCAAGGGTTTTCTTGATCCAACGCCATCAGCCGATGGCACAATCAGGACTCCGGATCGTGAGACACAGCCGTAGATTCAGGGAGTTGCGGAATCCAACCGCGGATTGACGCGGTAGCGGTTTACAGTCCCAAGAAGGACCATTTCGTGGCGGTGTTCAACAACATCACCGAACGTAAGCGGGCGGAGGCGGCGATCAAGGATCAGGAGGCGGAGCTAGCTGCGATCTACGAGCATGCGCCACTCATCATGCTGCTCGTGGACGGAGAGCGCCGAGTCTGCAAGGCGAACAAGGCCGCCGAGGAGTTCACTGGGGCCCCCGACCTGCTCGGCAAGCGCGGCGGCGAAGCCTTGCGCTGTCTGCACTCGCTGGATGACCCGAACGGCTGCGGCTTCGGACCGCACTGCCGGCAGTGCATCGTGCGTAGCACCATCGTCTCTACGTTCGAGACCGGTCGTAGCCATCGTCAGGTGGAAGCGCGCCTGCCGTTTACCGCCCAAGGCGAGAGACAGGAAGTCACGTTCCTGCTGTCCACTGCTCGAATAAACATCCGTGACCAACCCTACGTGCTGGTCACGATTCAGGACATCACGGCGGCCAAGAAGGCCGAGCAGGAACGTGAGGTGGCCATCGAGTTCCTCCGCTTGGTGAATGCCAGCACCGGCATCGGCGAGCTGATCCGGGCGGCCACGACTTTTTTCCAAGAGCAATCCGGCTGCGAAGCGGTGGGCATTCGGCTCAAAGAGGGAGACGACTATCCCTACTACGAGGCCCGCGGGTTTCCCAAAGAGTTTCTCCTGCTCGAGAACCAGCTCTGCGCCCGCGACGCCGCCGGCCGCGTGTGCCGCGACAGCACGGGCAACCCCCTGATCGAGTGCATGTGTGGCAACGTGATCTACGGGCACGTCAACCCGAAGAAGCCCTTCTTCACCGCGGGCGGTAGCTTCTGGGCCAACGACACGGCGCGGCTCCTCGCGACCACCACGGACGAGGATCGCCAGGCCCGCACCCGCAACTGCTGTAACGGCGAAGGCTACGAATCGGTCGCCCTGGTGCCGCTGCGCGTGGGGACCGAGCCGTTTGGACTCTTGCAGTTGAACGACCGCCGCCGGGGGATGTTTGCACCCGAGACCATCGCCCTTTGGGAGCGGCTTGCGGGCTACCTGGCGGTGGCCGTGGCGAAGGCCCGGGCCGACGAGGCGCTCAAGCAACATGCGGAGGGGCTCGGTTTTCTGTCTGGCACTGCCACGCGCATGCTGGGGTCTGCGAGTTTCCCCGGTATCTGCAAGCTGGCCGCAAACCGTATCTACTCGCTAGCTGGCGGCGCGACGGTCATCTTCAACGAGTTCGACGTGCGCAGCCGAAAGACGATTGTGCGAGAGGCGTGCTGCACGCCTGAGGAGCGGGAAAGGCTCTTCCGGATACTCGGAAGGGAACCGGAAGGGATCACGGTCGACTTCCCCGAAGCATCCCGAGCGCAGATAGCGCCGGGGGAGCTGTCTCTTGTCGAGGGTGGGATGCACGACCTGACATTCGGGCAAATGCCACGCCCTCTCTGCCAACGGATCGAGCAGGAGCTCGGCCTCGGCGACATTTTCGCCGTAGCCTGCGCCACTGACGAGGACATCCAGGGCACAGTCGCGATCCTGACGCATAGGCGCGGCGCCGTCCGCAACAAGAAGCTCATCGAATCGGTCGTCAACCAAGCCGCTTTGGCGCTCAAGCGCACGCGGGCCGAGGAGGCGCTCGCCGTTCTCGCGCGACTCTACGCGGTCTTGAGTCGAGTGAACGAAGCGATCGTCCGAACTCGCGATGAGGAGTGGCTCTACCACGAGACCTGTCGGATCGTCGCCGAGGAGGGCGGCTTCCCTTTGGTCTGGATCGGGATCGTGAAAGAGCTGGAGGTGGTCCCCGCGGCGTGGGGTGGCCCCGCGACCGACTATCTCCGCCAGATCAAGGCAGAGGTCGAGGGCGATCTGGGGAGCGGTCCAACGGGCACCTGCGTTCGCGAGGAGCGGCCCGTGGTCAATGACGACTTCGACACCAATCCATCGATGACACCCTGGCGTGAGCCAGCCCTCGCCCACGGGTTCCGGGCGTCAGCCGCCTTCCCACTGCGCCGGCAGGGACGGGTCATCGGCGCGCTCACGCTCTACGCGCCCACACCGGGCGCCTTCGACCCGGAACATGTCAAGCTGCTCGAATCGCTTTGCGCCGACATCTCGTACGCCCTGGATGCACTGGAGCAGGAACGGCTGCGCACCGAGGCCGAGCGAGCGCTGCGGGAGAGCGAGCGGAACCTTCGCGAAGCCGACCGCCGCAAGAATGAGTTCATGGCAGTCCTCTCGCACGAGCTGCGCAACCCGCTCGCCCCGATCAAGAACAGCCTCTACATCCTCGACCGCGCCGTGCCCGGCGGCGACCAGGCGCGGCGCGCCCAAGCGGTCATCGACCGGCAGGTCGGGCAATTAGTCCGCCTCGTCGACGACCTGCTGGACGTGACCCGGATCACGCGCAACAAGATCCATCTGCAGCGCCAGCGGCTCGAGCTCAACGATCTGGTACGGCGCACCATGGAGGATCATCGCTCGCTCTTCGAGAAGAGCGAGGTGCGGCTCGAGCTCCATCTGGCCCCACAGCCGGTGTTCGTCAGTGCCGACTGGAATCGCCTGGCGCAGGTGGTGGGCAACCTTCTGCAGAACGCAGCGAAGTTCACGGACCGCGGTGGCAGCGCCAGCGTGTCTGTCGCCACTGATGCGGCCGCGCGGCGAGCCATCATCCGAATGGCGGACACCGGGGTGGGCATGGCCCCGGAGATGCTCGCGCGCTTGTTTCAGCCGTTCATGCAAGCGGACACGACGTTGGACCGCAACAAAGGGGGGCTCGGTCTCGGGTTGGCGCTGGTCAAGGGGCTGGTCGAGCTCCACGGCGGCGAAATCAGTGCGCACAGCGCGGGGCTCGGTAAGGGGGCGGAGTTCGTCGTGCGCTTGCCGCTGGATCTCGCGGGTGCGGCGCAGATCGACGCCGGTCCCACGAGTCGCCAACGCAGCCGCTGGCGGGTGCTCATCATCGAGGACAACAACGACGCGGCCGACAGCTTGCGCGAGGCATTCGAGAGCGGCGGGCACGAGATTGCGGTGGCGTACAACGGTCTCGACGGCATCCAGAAGGCACGCGAGTGCGACGCCGAGGTCGTGCTCTGCGACATCAGCTTGCCCGGCTTGGATGGGTACGAGGTCGCCAGGGCGTTCCGTGACGACGGGAGCCTGCGCTCGGTCTATCTGGTTGCGCTGAGCGGTTACGCGTTGCCCGAGGACTTGGTCAAAGCGAAGGAGGCTGGCTTCGACCACCACCTGGCGAAGCCGCCGAGCATGGAGAAGCTCGAGCAGATTCTCGCCGACCTACCGGCGGAGCACAGTGCCCATTCCCGAGACGGCCGAGATCCTCAGCCGTCCCGCTGAGCGGCTAAGCAGCTCCGGATCCTGCTCCACGGTGAAACATGATCTTGGTTCTGAAACTTGCTGACGTTGGACGCGGGAGCCTCAGAGGTTGTAGAGCTCGTCGCCGAGGACGTGGACCCAGTTCCTCTTCAACATCTCGATGGCCTCGTCCGTCTTGTCGACGCTCAGGATGAGGATGACGTTTCCGCCCACTCGTCCCAGGTAGCCGTAGAGGTACTGCACGTTGATCGCGGCTTCGGCAAGGGGCTTGACGACCGCGTTCAATCCTCCCGGGTGGTCGGGTGTTTCGACCGCGATCACCTCGCGCTCGCGGCAGATGTAGCGGTGTCCGCGCAGGACCTTCACCGCCTTGGACGGATCATCGGCGATGATCCGGATCAGGGCCGTTTCGGCAGAGGCGTCCGCGACGGAGATCGCGCGGATGTTCACGCCTTCTGCGCCAAGCATCCCGGAGAGCTTGGCGAGCTTCCCCGGCACATTTTCGAGCTCAACGGTGATCTGCCTGATGGCCATTCTCTGCTCCCTCGAGGCTATCGTACCCGGCACGCAGACACTGCTCGTTGATCGCGATGAGGTTCTTCCGACCGGCGCCGAATACCTCGGGCAGGATCGCGATGACGGACTCGATCGCGACGAGCCTCGTCACTTTCACGAAGGCGCCCAGCATGACCACGTTCGTCCCCCGGGGGTTGTCGAGCTTCTCGGCGATCTCGCTCGCGGGAACGCGAAAAATCCCGACGTCCAGGCGATGTGGCTCCTCGGTGACGAGCGTCGCATTCAAGAAGAGCTGCCCGCCCGTTTGGATGTGGTTCTGGAAGCGCACAAGCGAAGGCGTGTTGAAGGCGACGACGTACTCTGGGGCAGAGGCCACCGGCGAGGCGATTTCCTCGTCCGAGATCGCGACCGTGCAATTCGCCGTACCACCCCTCATCTCGGCGCCGTAGGATGGCAGGAACGTCACGTGGCGTCCCTCGACCATGGCCGCGTTTGCGAGGGCATACCCGGCCGCCAGAACTCCCTGGCCGCCGAACCCGGCGAAGATCGACTTAATCAGCATCGCTGCTCCCGCCGCCGGCTGCGGTGGGTGAGGCCGGCTCGTTCGGTCCGCAGGCTCCCGACGAAACACCCCCGTCCGCGAAGTCCTTGACGAGACCGAGCGGGAACTGCTTGCTCATCACCTCGCCAATCCAGTGGACCGCCTCGACCGAGGTCTTCTTCCAGTTCGTGGGGCAGGGAGAGAGGATCTCGACCATCGAAAAGCCTCGTCCCTCCATCTGGGCCTGAAAGGCGCGTCGGATCGCCTTCTTCGTTCGCCGGATGTTTTTGGGAGTATCGACCGCAGTGCGCTCGAGGTAGGCGACGCCGTCGAACACTTTCAACAGCTCACACATTCGGATGGGTGCCCCATGAGCGAGCGGATCGCGACCGCCGGGGGTGGTCGTTGTTTTCATGCCGATGAGGCTCGTCGGCGCCATCTGGCCGCCCGTCATTCCGTAGCATGCGTTGTTGACGAAGATGATCGTGATCCGTTCGCCGCGGTTCGCGGCGTGGATCGTCTCGGCCGTGCCGATCGCGGCGAGGTCGCCGTCCCCCTGGTAGCTGAAGACGATGCGGTCGGGCTGGAGCCGCTTGATTCCCGTTGCGACGGCGGCGCCCCGGCCGTGCGGCGCCTCGGTCATGTCGACGTCGAAGTAGAAGTAGGCGAGGACCGCACAGCCGGCGGGCGGGACGCCGATCGTGCGCTCGCGGATCCCGAGCTCGTCGATTACCTCGCAGGTGAGCCGGTGGATGAGCGAGTGGCCACAACCCGGGCAGTAGTGGAAGACCGCAGGCTTCAGCGAGCGCGGCCGGCCAAAGACCTGACGGCTCATCGGGCGGCCCCCCTCTCGATCTGGTGGTACTGGCGGGCGACGATCCGGAGGAGCTCGGCCGGCGTCACGATCACTCCGCCGGGCCGGCCGTAGAAATGCACTTCGGCCGCGCCGTTCAACGCGAGCCTCACGTCCTCGACCATCTGGCCCATGCTCATCTCGAAGACGAAGAAATGCTTCACGTGCTTCGCCGTCTCGCGGAGAATCTCCTTCGGGAACGGCCAGAGGGTGATCGGGCGGATGAGCCCCACGGCGAGCCCCTGCTCGCGGGCGCGCTTGACCGCGCCGTGCGCGATCCGGGCCGAGGTCCCGTACGCGACGACAACGATCTTCGCGTCCTCGGTCCGGTAGGTCTCGCAGCGGACCTCACGCCGCTCGATCTGGTGGTATTTCCGGAAGAGCTTCCAGTTGTGGGCCTCTTCCACGTTCACGTCGAGCAGGAGCGACCGGATGAACCGGCTGTCACGGCCGGCGCATCCGGTCAAGACCCAGTCTTTCACGGGCAGGTCCTTGCGGGGCTCTTTTCCGAAGATGACCGGCTCCATCATTTGGCCGAGCATCCCGTCGGAGAGGACGAGGACCGGGGTTCGGTACACATCGGCGAGATCGAAGGCCTCGATCGTGAGATCGTAGAGTTCCTGGACGCTGCCGGCGCCAAGGACGATCGTCCGGTAGTCGCCGTGGCCTCCCCCGCGCGTTGCCTGGAAGTAGTCCGACTGGGCCGGCGCGATGTTGCCGAGCCCGGGGCCGCCGCGGACGACGTTCACGATGACGGCCGGAAGCTCCATCGCCGCGAGGAAGGAGATCCCTTCCTGCTTGAGGCTCATCCCAGGGCTCGACGACGAGGTCATCACCCGCGCGCCGGAGACGCTCGCGCCGAGGACCATGTTGATGGCGGCGATCTCGCTCTCGGACTGGATGAAGACGCCGCGGTCCATCCGATGGACGTTGCGGGCCATATACTCGCACATCTCGTTCTGCGGCGTGATCGGGTAACCGAAATAGGCGCGGCAACCGGCGCGGATCGCCGCCTCGCACACCGCGTCGTTCCCGCGCATGAGCCTCTTCTCGATCTTCGGCTCAGTCGTCGTCACGGAAGACCTCGATGACGACCTCGGGGCAGACGAGGCCGCAGATCGCGCAACCGGTGCATCCGCCCTTGCCATCGGCGTTCACGAGCTCGGCCGAATAGTAGCCGGCGGAGTTCAAGTCGCGGGAGGCGACGATCACCTTCTTCGGGCAGAACTCGATGCAGAGCGCACAGCCCTTGCATCTTTGGGCATCGACGGTGATGTAGCCTTTGGGCATTGCTCGATGGTGCCTTTCGCCGCGCGGTTTCGCGGCGGCGTGCGAAGGCGCTAGGCTAGTCATCGCTGTCGATCGTGTCAAATTCCACCGGTTGTCGCAACCGAAGGCCGGTTCGGCTCGGGCCTCCGGCACACGCGGGTGTGTGCCGCTCCAAGGTCCTTGTTTGTGACCGAGTTGAAACGTCCCGGTTGACTCCCAGCCGGCGATCCGCCAGTCCTTCTGGCCATGGCGAGCGTGCAACCAGCCGCGGAGCAGCCGGCCGTGCTGCTGAACGGGATCGGGGTGATTTTCCTGGCCTCATTCCTGTTCGGCGCGATGGCCGTGTCGGTACGGATTGCCAGCCGCGACATGCCGGCGATGCAGATCGCGTTTGTGCGCTTCGTCGGTTCGTTGCTGGTGCTCTTGGCGTTCAACTCACGGGCGGCTCTGCGGCCGCGACCAGGCAATTTCAAACGGCTGCTGCAACGCGGGCTCCTCGGCGCGGGTGCGATCGTGCTGTACTACTTGGCGATCCAAGACGCCGGCGCCGGTCTCGCCACCCTCCTGCAGTGCACGTATCCGATCCCGGCTTCGATTTTTGCGGCGTTGCTGATGGACGAACGATTGTCCGGTCGGTCCGTCGCGGCGGTCGGGCTGAACCTGGCCGGCGTGTTGATCGTCCTCGGCCCGGGGGCGCGCCTCAGCCCGGCGGCCACCCTCGGCGCGCTCAGCGCTCTGGGTGCATCCGTGCTTGCGGGAGGCGCCGTCGCCACAGCGCGCCACTTGCGGGCGAGCGAGAACGCCTCGTTGATTACCATCTACTTCATGGCGGTCGGTGCAGCGGTGACCGCGCCGGCCTCCTTCTTCGGGATGCCGCACCTCAGCACGACGTTGGTGGGTGCACTGGCCGCCGTCGTGCTCACTTCGGCGGGCGGGCAGTGGCTCTTGCACCATGGCCTGGGATTCACCTCTGCCACGCAGGGCAGTCTGGCGTGCGCGACCAGCGTCGTATCCGCAGCGGTTCTGGAAGCCCTGCTGCTCGGCGAGCACCTCAACCAGCACACGCTGTTGGGCGCCTGCCTCATGGTAGTTGCGGTGGGCCTTGCGGCCAGAAGTCAGCCGGAAGAGAGGAGCCAGAATTCAGGAGTCAGGAGGGATTCCGTTCCCCCATCTCCTGAATGCTGACTCCTGGCTCCTGACTCCTGTCTTCTCTCAATTTCCCCCGTACTTGTCGTCGGCTTGGCTGATGAGGTGCTCCAGCAACCGCTGCTCGGCGGCACGATACGCGATGGCGCACAGCAACTCTTGAGTCTGGTGGGCGAGCGGGACCGTGGCAAGATACCCAACTACCTGCGCCGGAGAGAGCTGGTCAATCGCCTCTTCCATCCCATGCATTACTCCCTCGGGGATCTCCGGCACATAGACCTGCCCAGCGATATCAAGGGCGGCCGAGAATCGTTCGGCGAAATGCTGCTTCGCCTGCGCCTTGTCTTCCTCGTTGCACTCAATGCGCAGTTTAGCAGCAGCCTTATCGAACAACCGGTCGAACGCCATCAACACGGCTTCTTTGCCAGTCATGCTGTCTCTCCGTCTCAGGATTCCGCCACACTAATCATGGTTGCCCACGCAATCAAGGGCGGTCCGCACCGTGGCGCATTGAGAACGATTGACTTCGCGGAAGCTGGCTCATAGAGTGCATTTGGCGTGCGGATCACACAGGCGGCACAATTTCGAAAACTCAGGGCTCGCCCTGGGGCAGTGATGCTCGCTGGCGTTCTGCTCGGATGCTCCATCGCCAGCGCGCAAACCTTTTACAAGTGGACTGACGAGAAGGGGGTCGTGCACTTTTCGGACGTGCCTCCACCCGAGACAAAGGGCGTTGAGGAACGCCGCTTGCCCGTACCGCCAGCGGCCGAGCCAGCCCGGTCCGAATCGGACGCCGCCGCATCAACGCAAGCGGCAGCGAATCCCTCTCAGGGTTTGACGGGGCCGGCGCGCATCATCATCGTCTCGCAAAACACGCCGCGCACCGGGCCGTCCGCCCTGCACATCTCCGGCCAGGTCAGGAACGTGGGCGGTGCCGCTGCCCGATCTGTGGCGGTAACCATCTCGGCAACCGACGACACACAGGGGAACCCGTGCTTGAACGAGCAAGCTCCCGTTGAACCCCCGACTTTGCACCCGGGTGAAACCGGCAACTTCGATGTCGATCTCGACAGTCCGTGCCTCTATGGAAAGCCGGGCCTCGACGTGGCGCCGGTCTGGGAGTAGCTCGCAGGTCGCACGGTGCTCGGCCGGAGCGAGTCTGCGCCGCCAGCCTATGGCGTGCTCTCAGGAGAAAGGTTTGACAGGTCCGCTATTAGCTTGTAGACGAAGCTGGTGTGAGTGAGGGCTGCGTTTGGTGTGCGTGCACGCTCTCATTGCTCATCTCGTGACCGCAATCATTGCGCACCCGTGCCCGTCACGCCTCTCTGCTCGTGAGCGGCGTGATCACCGCCGACAACAGACTCGTCTGGCGTGCCCGTCGTTATAAGGAGGTTCTGAAGTGGAAGGTCTGAGTGTCTTGGACATGATCCAAACGGGGTGGGTGGCCACCTACCCGCTCATCCTGTTTTCGATGGTGACATTGAGCATCATCCTGGAGCGCGCTTGGTCGCTGCGCGGGATGGTCTCGCAGAGCCTGTCATTGGCGCACGCCATCTGCCCGCCGTTGGAGCGCGGCGACTTCGAGTCGGCGCTGGAAACGACGCAAGTACAGGGCGCAACTCCCGCGGGACGGATCTTCTCGGACGTCCTCACCCGACACCAATCTGACTCGATGGAGTACCTGTCCGATCTGACCGAGGACAAACGATTCGAGGAGTTGGAGGCGCTCAAAGGCCCGCTGTGGGTCCTCGGCACGGTCGGTGCCAGTGCGCCGTTCATCGGACTCTTCGGCACGGTCGTCGGCATCGTGAAGGCGTTTCACAACATGGCGATCATGGGCAGCGGCGGGTTCTCGGTCGTAGCCGCCGGCATTTCGGAAGCCTTGATTGCGACGGCCCTCGGACTCATCGTCGCCATCATCGCCGTCATCTTCTTCAACTACTTCCAGACCCGCGTCGAGCGTATCGAGGCGGCACTCACCATTGCCTCGAACCGGGTCCTCGACGCGATTCATCTCGGGAGACAGGCCCATGGCGCTCGGTAGCCTCAAGAGACGCGCCCGATCGCCCATCATGGCCGAGATCAACATCACACCGCTCACCGATATCTTCCTTGTGCTGCTGATCATCTTCATGGTCACCAGCGCGGCAATGGTAGAGTCCGGAGCGAAGATCAGCTTGCCCGAAGTGGACAACACGACCTCCCAACCGCGCGAGATCACCATTACGGTGAGCCCGAACCACGATATCTACGTCAACAGCGCGCTGACGGCGTACGACGACTTGGAGACCCTCTTGCGCGGCCTGGTGAGCGCGCGGCCGGACATCCCGGTCGTGCTGGAAGGCGACCGCGAAGTTTTGTTCGGCGATGCGGTGAAGATCCTTTCGATTGCACAGAAGGCGGGCGCGACGCAGATTGCCATCGCGGCGGAACGCCGGCGCGGGAGCTGAGCCACTAGTTCGAGAAGTCGTCGCATGGTGGCAAGAATTTCGGAATGTGGATTTCGGATTGCGGGTTCCGCAATCCGCATTGCGCAATCCGCAATGGGTTGCGGGCGAAGCCCGAGCTGAGAGGCGCATGCCGAGAACGCACCCGCCTCCGGATCCCCGCCGCTTCGACCCCTGGTCGGGGCTCTCGTCTTCGGGGCCCCGCGTCGGCGGATTGCGGTGGTTTGCGGTCTCGACGGCGTT
>Ga0315286_10002458_pt1 | contig 17302 bp, 23 predicted proteins | sample YL17G10_0_MG_FD_205038 | JGI IMG/M metagenome (GOLD analysis project Ga0315286, IMG submission 205038) | Sediment microbial communities from Yellowstone Lake, YNP, Wyoming, USA - YL17G10_0 | ecosystem: Environmental > Aquatic > Freshwater > Lake > Sediment | place: USA: Wyoming | collected...
CTGTGGCGGTAGCTAGTTCCCTCGCTGTTGGACTAAGACGATTAGCGTCGTCTACAAAAAACTTAGTGAAAGCGGTGGATGCGGGGACCATGGTATTACCGGGAGGGTTGTTTTGGGGAAGAGAAGCTCGATCATTCAAAGGCCGACTAGCTGGTCCATAGTCAACATCCCGGTAACTATTATTTCCCTTGGTATCAAGTGCTTTCCTAACGTTATCCAGATTGTAACCTTCTCGCTTAGGTATGGATTGTTGTTGACTACCTGGCACATAACGCCCACTTTGTAAAAGCTCTTGAGCCCCCATTCTTCCTCTCATATCGGCTTCTGATGCATAACCTAAATTTCTATAATTAGGCTCTGGCGTTGAACGCTCTGCAGTAGCCGCCAAACCTATTGCTTCAAGGATGCCTAAACCCCCACGTGTATTTGGGCTCCGAGCTCCTCCTGTGATTCCCGGTGGATTTCCTGGCATGTCTTTAAGAAAAATTCTTTGAACACGGGAAGTTGGCGATAGAGCTCCCCCTGGCGTTTGATTAGTTATTGCTAGGCTACCGGGAGGTTCTTGTGCAGCTAAGGCACCGTATCGTTCAAGAGCACCGTATCGGGCTAAAGAATTGTTTGGGTTTTGGTTAGGCACAACAGGAGCAGAGGAAGAAGGATTCGCTCTGACATCAAAAAGATTTAGTTGACCTGGTGAAACAGGATCAGGACGAAAAGAAGGGGGGATCGGTGTGCGACCTTGATTTACAGGTACTGGATCCGAACCTATAAAAGGCTTCCTGCTCCCAGAAAAATTCTGTGGGGTTCCACTTTTAGTAAAGAGAGAACCTTGCTTAATCGCTTTTGAAAAAAGTCCTATAGCTTCAAGTAAGTTAGGGTCCACGTAAAATCAAAGCTACTTCTTGTTTAAATATAGCCATTACCTCCATTTAGTGTAAAAATAAATGCGGTCCGCTCTTGCTGTATCAGGTGGTCCAGGTATAGCTTGAATAAATTCACCTCCACTTCGCTCGAAACGATAACGAGCTGTAACGGGATCTTTATAATTAGCAACATAGAGCATGTGCGCTAAGCGATCGCACTCGAATTGATAATTCTCTCGCCAAATTCTCGATGTCTCACGCTTGTCTTGAACGTTGATTGAGCGACTTACATCACCAAAGATTGTTTCTTGCCTACTAGTGGCTCGCCCGGTTGCTAACTCAGTTAAACGTTCGGCTTCTTCACATCTTTCAACTTGACCGACGATTTTATCGTAATAAAACTCAGAAGGTATGCTGCTTGTAGCTTCTAAAAGCCGAGCGTAGTCTCCGGCAGGTACGGTAGCTATGTTGTAGCCTAAATGGTACGCTACACGACTAAAGTTAAAGTCATCAAGTCTGTACCCGAAAGTCTGCGCAGGATTTCGAGTAAGTTGGTTAACCGCAGCATAAATTATCTCTCGCTTTGTAGCATCCGTAGTTGTTGCTTGGAATACAACACCCTGCTGAGCTAAATAGCTTTGAATTTGCTCAAGTTCTTGTTGAGAGAATTGAGACACTTTATTTATGCACTAGATATTGTTATTCTACCAAATTTAAACTAAAAATTTATATTACTCTACGTATACAACTCCAGCAGAAAGAACTTCGTCCCAATCAACACGAGTTATAGATTTAAGCTGATCTAATTTTGTAAATCTCTCCCCCGGCATGGATTGTTGCAATTCTTTGATCTCAACAGCGGTTTTAATTCCTACACCTTTAAGAATTTGTGTTAAACGCTCAGGAGTAGCTCCGTTTATGTTGATTCTGTTGTCAAAAGGGATCTCTGGTTGAATAATTTGACGTCCACGCCGTTTTAAGGCGGGTTTTGCGTCCTTTTTGTCTTCGCTACCTTCTACAATTTCAATTTGGCCTTTATGAGCGAAAAATACCTTACCTGTCGTTACCGAGCGGACCATTTTGTACTCACCTTCGTCGTGCTCACTTAAAATCTCAACTTTAACCCCACTTGGTTTGAACAAAACGTCTTGAACTGAGATAGCGGTCATTATGTGAGCAATGTCTATGAATAGTTTACTAATAAATTTCAATTTCAGTTGTCATATTGCCATACATAAAAAAACCCCCTCCGAAAAGGGGGTCTGTTCTTCACTAAATGAATCAGGAAGGAACGGTAGAGGTGAAAACGTTGGACTCAACGATACCCGCAGGTTGAAGAGCCAAGTCGTCACGATTAGCTGCTTCGTCGGACAAGAACCAACAAATTTCACAAATACCCAACGCCTTGTTTTTACCACGGAGTTGGTTATTGGTAGCACGGGGGTCAAAAACACCCGAAGCTTGTGCAAGACCAGAAGCGACTGCGCCACCAAGGTTGGCAACGGCAAACACTTTATACTGTGCCTCGGCTCCATTACGGAACAAGTTATTGGTGTTGAATACGTTGTTGGTGTTATAAGAACCGTTGGCAATACGGCTATTACTACCAGCAAGCGTTACAAAGAAACCAGACGCGGAAGGAGTGGTGGTAATACCAACGCCCACAGCAGGACCGAGGCCCAGTGTTGGGGCTGCAACGCCACCGCCAACGCCGCTGCTGATCACATCGCCACCGTCAACACGGAGAGCTAGACGATAAATATAAGCACCAGAAGGAACTTTGATACCGTCAGTGATGTCAGCACGTACGTCTTTGTAAGCATCCGGTGAAGGAATGATTACACTAGCGTTAGTGAAAGCAACGTTAGCTCCGTTTAGACCAGAGCTATAAGCCTGAGTGTAATACTCAAGTTGACTAGTGGTGCCCAAAGCTTGGTACGACAGGTCGACGTAACCAATAGCTTGTTGAGCAATCCAACCAGGGGTGAACACCACACCAACGGGACCGCCGACCGGTTGGTTGGAGTAGGTGGTCTCCGTATCGTTAGCGTTACGGAACTGGAAGGTCTTCTCTTCGTGCCAGTAACGAAGAACGTTTGTGTAGTTCCCAGGGAAGATCTTGGAAACTGCAATCTGGTTAGCGTTAGTTGTCATAATTAGTTACCTCCTCAAACGTTGAAAGAGTAGGCAACAGTAACGAAGTCAGCGTTTAGAAGTTCAAAACCTGCGTACAGGCTCCAAATCATCATGATAAAACGGCTGAAGTCGTCGTTGTTGTTTAGAAGCACCTGAGCATTGTTACCGCCGATACCGACGCCAACACTTTGGGGACCAAAGAACATACCGATAGCACTATCGTATGTAGTTGAAGTACCGCCAATAGTTGCTGTAGCACTCTGAGAAGGCATGTTAGTGGATTCGAAGAATCGCACACCTTCAAATACAAACCCGGTAGGCATGATGGGTTCGCCAGCCACGAAGGAGGCTTGTCCAAAACCTTGGCCCATGTAGATAGCAGCGTTAGGCTGCATCGCAGACATGAGTGGGTTGATCTGACCGTTACCTGGGTAGCGAGCCACTTCGCGGAAATCGCTGTTCTGACGCAAGTGCATCAGGAACGTGGGGTCGCAAACACAACGGTAGAAACCGTCTTGGTAAGTAGGAGTATTCCGCTTACGCAAAGACTTAACCACGCGGAGGAGGTCGTCCTTAACGTCAAACTTGGCTTGCTCTGAGTTGGTGTAGGTCAGTGACCCAACAGCCAAATCACCAGGGTAGTAGTAACCACCTTGGGTATCAGAGGACTTACCCTTAGAAACAGCTTTCAGGAGTTCGTTAATGAACACCCGATCGCGCCAACGACGATAGTCGTCGAGCAGGGTTAAAGAACCAATAGATTGGTGGAAGGCAGTAAGATTACCGGTATCTAACAGCAAACGCTGAGCGGTAATTAGTGTCTCACGTGCAATCTTAAATGTACTTGCTTGTGTAGGATCACTAGGGTCGGCAGGTCCGGTATATTCCCGGAGTGTCACCAACACTTTGTCCTTCACAATGTTGCGGCTGCTGGCAGTACCGATGGTCTGCTCTGCAGTACGCTCACGTGACTCTTTGCTTCCGGGGTTGCCCCAGAACCTGTAACGATCAAGCTGCACAGTCTGTCCTGGTTGCTTACTGAAGTCATGAACGACCACAGGTTCAGCAGCCATCTCTACAACGTACGCAGGATGCGGACGGTAGAGTTCAGCACCGAGCAGCTTCGGAAAATCATTGTCGACGAACAAAGCGCCAACCTCCGAAAAACTACTCTTTTATTTTAAGCTATTTAAAGACAGGCGGTATATTGTTTGTCGCATTAATAGCGTTAAATATTTTTCTGGTTACTGCTATTTACAGAGGAGCTAAATCTATGAGGCAACGCCCTAATTCCTTCCCCTGTAATTCCGTAAATAGAGCCTAAGTTAAACGCATATTTTGAAGATTTACCGCGATAAATGTAACGAGTGGGAGCTCCCATTAAGCCAGGAACGCGAGCATATATAGTTTCCGTAAATGACTCACAGTACATGGGAGGGTTGTATGTCCATTCTGCTCGTGTTACCTCAGCAGTCCCAGCAGCAGCCGAAGTAGTCAGTAACCCACCCATTTGACGTTGATGAGTTACACCTCCTCCAGTAGTTCCTTCTTCTGACGTATTACTTGCTGGTGTGTTATACGGGTCATAGGACTGACTTGAGGGAGCATCCCCGAAGTAATACGTATAAGCTCCTGTATCCCGTACACCAAATGGAGGATTGTAAGTTGTTGAGACTTTTGCGTTAGCAATTGTTTGCGTGGTGTAACCCCTAAATCCGTTATAAACGCTTAACTGACCGCTCGGAGAATAATACGTAAAATTGTTATCGTTCCAATAACCAGATACAGCCACGGGGGCTGCTCTCCAAGTATCTACGACATAAGCGCCTGAATTAGGGGGGCCAATAACAGGTCGACCATAATCAGCGCCGAAGTCATTAACTCCAAACCAAGAAACTTGGTTACCTAAAGAATCTATGTATCCGCTTGAAACAACTAGATATTTTTGAGCTAAAGCTAGATCATCTCCGATTCGATTAGGCCCAGACTGCTGTTGATGCGGTCCAGTATCGTACTTATAGTTAACTAGTGAAATGTAACCCACTTAAAATCAGCAAGGGTTACCCTAATTATATCTAGGTAGATTCAACAGTAGAAGTCTGAGTTTTAGCATCGACTGTAACGATGTCTAACGCAATCTTTTCCATATCAGCTTTGTACTCTTGTTTAACTGAATTTAATTCAGCTTTTAGTTCTTTTAACTGAGCCAGAAGCTCGGAGTTATCCGAAGATTGCTTTTGACGTGAGTGCCCAATAGGCTGAACCATGACTAAACTCCTTTACTCTTAGTGTACCGCTGTGCTTTATTTTTAGCTTTAAAATAAGCAAAAGAAATACCCATCAATTTCTCTTCATAATTCTTAACCTTATCTTCACAAGTTAATTTACTTTTAACCACGCTGAACGCGAATTACGAGATTAATAAGCACTAAAAAACCCTCGTTTCCGAGGGAATTTTACTCTGTACGTACAGATTAAGCAGCGTCTAAGAACAGAAGCTTCTGACGGAATGCGTCAGGACTCATCTGGCTCAAGTAGCGCCATGCTTGCTCAGGATTCTGGTTCATCGTCTGTGAGAATCCGTTCCACTGAGTGTCAGGATCGTGCCTTACAGCACCATTAGCTGCTGGTACAGCAGGCATGTCATAACGAGGCTGATAAGCAGCAGGCTGTTGAGCAGGATAACCAGAGTTATCTGCGTCTACAGGATACACTTCGGTGAAGAACCGATTGGTGTAATCAGCTAACTGATCAGGGTCTGTGAGGATGTGCTCCATCGCAGCACCACGTTGGGTGTATGCGTTCATGCGCTCATTTTGCGCAATCAGAGCATCTTCGAGAGTTACAGAATACTGGTTAAGTATGCCTGGAGCTTCGATTCCAAAATGGTTAACGACTTGAGCGGTTGCGTCGCTTAGTTGGGGCGCTTGGCTGCGGGCCGTAGAAACCTGAGAGGAAGGTTGGGTCGTAGAGGCGTTGTTGGAGTAAGTCGGCGCTGCCGTAGGCGCTTGGTACGCCCACGGTTGGGCCTGTGAAGGCTGACTGTACTGCTGAGTAGCCTGCTGCGTCGTCGCGTATTGAGGAGACTGTGCTGTTTGGCTGGGGAAGGGCGACATCCTCGAAACTACCCGCTCCAGACTGCCCATTGCTGCTTCCCACGGATTGTTCGGGGAGTAAGCGGACGGCGACTGGTTGTACGGGTTGCTGATAGAAGGGGCCGAACCCAGTGTTGCCTGCGACGGCGCTTGGGCTGTAGTTACCGAAGCTACCGCCGGGGTATTGGTTTGCGCCACCCATTGCGGGTAAGCGGTTGAGCCCTGGTCCGCCACGGGAGCTGCCGATGGGGCTGCTACCGCTTGGGCCACCGGGCTCGGGATCGAAGCTTGGATCTGCTGGCTCATAGCTACCCGAATAGGTTAGTTCTTGTGCGAGGTGGTCAAACGTCCTGTACAACAGGGGAGTTAGATTTAATCTTGGATCTGCCCCTAAAGGCTGATCTGGCGCGAGAGGATGTGGCGTTTGCAACATCTGTGATAATAATACTAGAAATTGTTGCATCGCGCTTTGAGTTTGTTGAATCATCCTAAAAGGAAACCCTTTTAGCATTTCTTCTCTCTCCGAATCTGTCTTATCCGGGAATAAATAACGTAGTGCTTCTACGCTATCTACCCCAAGTTCTTGAAGATTTCGGACAACAATCGACTTTTGATTTATGTCATAAGCCGTATCTTCGTAAACGTCACCTTGGAAGCGGTAAGTTACTACTCGCTCTCCATCTGGAGGTAAGCCAAATACTCCACGTGGGACAGTTCCTGTCGTAAGAGCTTCTTTAATTTTGTCTTTTAACTTCACCTCAAACTTCTGCAGCTCATAATCAGCCCGTGCTACTTCTTCGTTAGTTGTATCTTTTGCAGGGTCAGGTTTCTTAAGTTTTGTGACAGCAGCAAAACTATCTTTAAACGTTTCTTCTTGATGGTAAATAATCATTTCTAATAGTTTACAAAAGCCGTAAACTAAGAAACTTTTATTTTTACGTAACGCCGTGGCTTGCGCACGACCCATCAACCCTTTAATTTCTGTTGCCGTTGCACCAGCAGAAACTGAGATTTCGTCAACACCGCCCAGTGCAGTACGAATTTCCTCTCTCAACAAAAGTGCATATCTATTCATGTCCCCGTTAACGGGGTCTGGTGTCATGTAACCAACACGATCAGATGGTTCGACGTTGGCAATGATCCGAGGAACACGAAGTCCGCCGAGCATTCCACTTGAACCGAAAGGCTCGCTTACCCGAGTCGAGGGGCTGTCTCTACCACCAAAACCACTTTGACTACTAATAGTTGGTCGGAAACTACGATCTGAATCGCTTGCCTCCACAAGATCGCTACGAGGACGTGAGCTAATCAGTGTGGGGTTACCGAAGAACTCAATGTTTTTCGCAATATTAGTTATCAGTGTGTCGTGAAGGACAATTTGTTCCATAAAAGGATCAAACTCACCTTCGCCAGAAGTACCACTACTGTCTGGTTTATTAAGAACTTCGACAGCGGGTATAAAACCGAGGTTGTTTTCCCTTGTTTTTTGAGGGGAAATAAGGCCGCCTGGTTCGAGATCAAAACTTAACTCAGTATTAGATTCGACTTCCGAGATCTTTTCGTCAGTAATCGAGATACGAACGTACCTCTCGTTGAGTCCAGACGTCTCAGAAGGTAAACCTAGATTTGGACTTCTAATTTTATATTTGTAAATAATTACAACTTCATCAATGCTTCCGTTTACGTCGTGATAAACACGGTACTGATCTTTAGGAAAGAAATAGATTTGATACTTTAGTTTTGGATCCGGGCGGAAATAAAACAGCCCACAACCATCAAGCAGAAAATTACGGATTATAGAAGGGAATCGGATATCGATTTTATTTAGAGAAATTAATCCTTCTAAAAATCGAGATCTAGCTTTATATGTGTCCTGATCACAATAAAAAGCAAGCCCCTTCTTAATCATCAGCAGTGTCATCTGCTGTAAGTGACTAAGAACGACTAAGGTAGTCGCCTGCTTAGATCTATCTTGAGTGCGGGAAGCTTCAAGGATTTCTTGAAAACGTTGACGGACTCCGAGCTGATCGGCCATTCTGCTAACAAGACAACAAGATTAAGTTACAAACTTCAATTTTTTTTGCGCATTTCTTTAGCTTTTTTGGCTTTCCGCAAAGCTTCTTTCTTCTTCATCTCTTTTTCGTCTTTATCGTTCGATTCGTCTTTGTTTTCGTTCTTACGCTCAAAGTGTTCGCGTAACTGTTCGGGCATCCGGTTAGCCATTGGGAAGCAGGTAATTTCTAACTCTGTCTAGTTTAAACAACTCTGGCGGTAATAGTTCATGTGGGTACTCTTGTAAAATGTGATCCGTTCGACCTAAAGGATCCGTACTTCCGGCTGCAGCTTTGTAAGAGTCCATAAAGTCTAACATTTCCTGACTATACGCTGGTGCATGTGCGTTAGGTATATCGTCATAACAGTGTGAGAAGGACGTGAGTTTTCGTTTCATACGTTCCGCGTCACCCATCCAAGAGAAATGCCATCCGGCATCGCAGTCCCCAACGATCATTCCGTTATCTTTCATGCGTATTTGTGAAGGTGTCTCCTCTAGGTGATCAAATAAAACTACAGTGCCGCAGGTCCAGTTATTTGGAGGCTTATTTGCGTCTCCTTTTGGATCTGTAACTCTAAGGTCGCCACGGCCATAAAACATAGGCATTGATAAGCGAACACACTGATCAGGGTTCTGCTTTGCTATCTCAACAGCTTGTAAAAGAGAGGCAGGTTTTGGTATTTCGTCAACGTCGCTAAAGAAGAATACAGAGTCGGGGGCAGTCAGTCTCATCCCAACGGCCAGAGCATCCCTTTGTGCGTACTCACGCACCCATGGGTTAGGGGCAGCTTCTTTTGGAGGTAGTTCTACGTGCAGAACTTGAATTTTTTCTTCTGGAAGTCCTAGTTCACGTATCGCGTCTAAGCACGTATAGGGCTTAGGGTCTCCCTTAAAAGTTAAATTACCGTCCGTAATTATAAAACCATCAACAACGTCTTTTAAAATTTCTACTCGGAGCTCTAGTAGTTCTTTTTCGTCAAAATAAAGGAAGCAATCGTAAAGCACTAGTCCCTAGCGGCTGTCAATATGATGGTAGCACTGATTTTGTGGCAACACCATCCCCTGCGTTCATTACGGGAGGACTTGCGTCTGACCGTTGTCGAGAAGAACGTTTAATAGCTTCGTTAATTAGGTGGTTCTTAACGTCTTCCATAAACGTCTGAGAACTGTGTGACGGAGAGGCAGCGTCATACATTTTATTTTCTGTTGGGGCGTAGTCATTCGCTTGCGGCCTACTCACATTGGATTGATACCCAGCCTGTTGATTTGCTGCGCTTTGTTGTTTTTCGTAAGCGTCAGAGAAAAAATCTCTTGCTTGATTAAAAGGGTTAGCCATAGTTAATTCGCCTTTCTCTTAAGATACTCAGAAGCTCGCCTCCGTGCCTCACGAGCTTTTTCAGTATTTGGTACTTGAGTATTAACCGGTTTATCTCCCGCTGTCGCAGCTTTTTTCTTTTCGTCTGTCGCACGACGCTCTTCAGGAGTCATTTGAGACCACGCTGATCGTGGCAAATAACGTTCCGTACGTCCTTTTTCTCTAGCTATATCGGGCATATTCGTCCTGCGCTCGTTGTTGAAGTGCTTTTGCAATCAGATCATCAGAAGTACGAGCAATTATATTTAATAAGTTTGAATCTATCGTAGTGAGCGGTTTGTTTACTTTGCTCATCAAACTGTCAGCGGAGGGAAGTGCCCGCTCTCTATAGTCTTTTTCAGAACCACTTAGAGCTGCAAGGAAAGATTCAGGATTCATTTTTCTTTAGAGCGAGATTCGTATTCTTCTTTAGTTTGCCAATCTTCTTTACCCCATTTACTTAAACGATTACTGTCAGATTTCTTTCCATCATAGGTACCTCCTGCCTCTTTATAATATTTTACCGCAAGCTGCATGGCACGAGCGCTGTGCCCGCCCATTTTTTTACGAGCTTTAGCTTTTGCTTGAGCCCATTTTGCGGGGTCTCGTTTTTTAGCAATGTCAGCCATTAGTAGAGAACGTATACATGATCTACTGTGCTTATTCCGCTTATTGCCGTGGCAGATACAGGTAAAAATACGTCTGTACGAATATGATCAAAACTAATAAAAGAGCTGGGAGAATCAGCTAATTGAACAATTAAAGTTTTGTCTGCATTTTTGTTCGACGTCTCCACAAACAAAGCTCTGCACGCAGGAAAAACTTTATTAGTTCCCGCGCTAACCATAAACCCACTGGCATAGGGAAGAGCGGCTGAAAAACCATAACGACTGCCAAAAGCCCTAACGTCCATGTTTACTCAACTGTTTCTATAAGTTTAGCCAAATAAATCGCTGCTTTTTGTAAATCTTCTTTTCCGTTTTTATCCTCCCATCTCCACAAATATTTAAAAATACAACCCTCTAAATAACCTTGAAATTTTACAGAGCCCATAGATGCTAGCTGTGCATCATAACACTCCATACCATTCTTTGCGTAGTAGCTAGGGTTAGTGTTGTTCATAGATTGGATTAAACCAGTAAATAGTTCCTTCTTGTGATTCTATAAAACGACGTAGCGCGTACGCTTCTATTCGCGATAAAATTTCACATTTTCGTTTTTCTTTTAAAACGTAACAAACAGATACATAACGAGCGCCCTGAGATTGCATACTCTATAGCGTCAACATACTTTTACAGCATATCAACGGACTACGATCTAAAGACTGAGAGTACTTATTGTCGTCATGACAAATCAATCCGCGATCAAGAATTTCGTACTTATTACGTATCTTGCGCACGGGGACACAACGACGGTGTTCAAATCCAAATGGAATCTCCTCGAAAGCTAGCCCCATTGAACTCCGATCTGCTATAGGCCAATTCCGTATACCTACTTTTTCATAACTCTTTTGAGGATCATAACTATCGGAACGAATGTACTTTTCCCCACTGCTTTGATCTAAAATCATGGCTCCGTAATAGGGGTTCGCTAAAGCAACAAAAAAGTTAACCTCGTGGTCAACAACTAAAACATTTGGAACAACGTAACCACGGTCGGACCAAACATTCGGAGTTTCCTTTGTCAGCGAATGAACATAATAATTATCGAAAGGAATTTTTCTCCCGTCCTGAATCTCATAACGAACAAAACCAGGCTCAAGATTATACTTCTTTAAAACCGGACTCCACTTTAAATAGTACTTAAAGTTCTCATAAGTCATCAGCATATCATTTTCTGTATAGATATAGTAGTCAGCTTTATGATTTAAAATAGCCAGCGCCAAATCTGTTTTATGTGCCCAGGTCAAATACCAACCTTCGTATCCAGGGTCAGCAACTTTTATTTGAATATTTAACTTCTTAAACTCCTGTAAAATAAGTTCAAGAGTCTCTACGTCGTCTTGAGAGTCATAATCAATATAAATATTTACATTGAACTCAAAAGGATACTCCGTATAATTACGTAATAAGTTTATTAAACAATCTGTGCGCTCTAAGGGTTTATGTGCTGTAATAGCAACCCATATTTTCTTTTCCATAAGCAACGAGACTGCTCTAGTACTCTATCGAATAATTGCCACGCTTCTGCAAATAAGTAATTAAATGAGTGTAAGCATCAAGTAAGTCGTCGTGCGACGTAGACCCTACGTTAATAATTTGTTCAAACAGAGCGTCAAACTTTCTATATCTATTAAAGACAATCTTTTTATTCTCGAGCAAACCAAGAGTTCCTCTAAACCTAGAAATTTTATCTCCTCTAAATCCATTAACTTCATGAATATGTAAGTTTGTTAACCCTCGGTCATTTAGTAAAACCCGTTTAAGGTCAGCGGATAAACTTGCTTGGTAAGCGACTGCCTCAACTACCAGCGTAACTGTAGAATAAGTCGGAAAATACGTATCATTCTCGAAAGTTAAAATTCCCCATTCAAGCAACATGTCACACAGTAGATCTATTTTCTCAAGGTTGCCTATAGACCTACATTGGTGTGCATCAATAATGTAGTACTTATCCTTCATCCTTCCTCCCAAAACAAAAGCCGTATAATCGCTTGTTTCGCTCCGACTAGCTGACAGATCAATTCCGATAGCTAACGAATCAAACTCAGTTTCAACTTCTGCTCTAACAAGCAAATCCGGAGAAACAATCAGATCCGTGGTTAGTACAGGTTGTTGCTGGTACTGAAAAGCAAAAGCCACAGGGTCCAATTCTTTCTGACCCAACAGATACTCAACACTCCATTGCTCAGGCCAATAACTAACAGGATTCCCTTTGTTGTCGTAGGTAATCGCTTCTTGCGTAACTTGCTTCCATTTTTTCTCCGGTACAAACATTGTCTTATGAATATCTAATGGGTGGAATCGGGTACCTAAACAGATAGCCCGACCACCTTCAAAAATAATTGGAGCAATAACAGAAGACCAGTTATTGTTCATTTCTTCGCGGATCAAGGGATTTCGAATATCCGCCGAAGATTTCAAAGGGTCATCGATTAAACATAAATGAGCTCGCTTAGATGTAATGGACCCACGTAAACCAGCAGCACGAAGAGTAAATTCTTCGTCACCTACTCTGGAGATACCGGCATATTCAAAATCAATTGACCAACCCACATCGCTCTGCATTCCTGGCTTTAATCGACAGTTAGGGAATATTTTTTTAAATTCGTTTGAGTCTACAATTTGTTTAATTATTCGACTTTTAGGAATAGCAGTAGCAATGTTGTAAGAAATGTAAATTATCTGTAAGGGCATTTTTGCTGCTGTATGTCTTCCTATACACCACGCAGTAAACATATTTAACACGGTACTTTTCGCTGAACCCCTGGGGCTTAGTATATCAAGGTTTGATCCTGCTATATCTAATAAGTACTTATTGCTTTCATTTGTTATTAAGTGTGTATACCACTCCAACATATGCCTTGCTGGAGGTTTATCTAAAAGAGTACAAAACGTTTGAAAATCATTCGCTGCTTTGGTGTAAATAGAATTCTCTCTTGTGCTCGAATCTTCAACAGCGCGAACAGCATTTAATTGAGCCCGGCGGCGGTAAGCAAAAGTTTCCCTGCTAGGCATGTCAATAAGCTGGCAATGTCGCTATACTAAGCGTAATTCAAGCTTACTCGATAAGTGGCAAAAGTACTTTGGTATGGTGATGCTTGTTCTAACACTGGGTTCGGTAGAGTAACCTCCAGTATATTAGAACACTTACAGAAGGAACATGAAGTTGAAGTTGTTGGAATTAACTACAACGGAGACCCTCACGATCTTCCATATAAGATCTACCCTGCTTCAAACTTATCTTGTCCAGACCGGTTTGGTATACCTCGGTTACCCGAGCTAATTGACAAAATTAGACCAGACATTTTTATCTGTCTAAACGACATATGGATCGTTAATCAAGTTTGGGAACGGATTCACTTTCTTAAAGATCAGTACAAATTCAAATTTATTGCTTATTTCCCGATCGATAGCGAGGCGTACTACCCAGAAATGCTTAGAAATATCCCTAATTGGGATTTAGCTATTACGTTTACAGTTAACTGTGCGCACAGAATACTAAAACATGACATCCAACCTAGTAGATTAGGTGTTCTCCCCCACGGTGTGGATACATCAAAGTTTGCTCCTATGCCTCGGGACGAAGCACGAGCAGCTTTAGGTATACCAAAAGATAAATTTATTGTGTTTAACGGCAATAGAAATCAGCCGCGAAAACGAATCGACTTAACAATTCAGTCGTTTGCAAAATTTGCAATCGATAAACCAGATACGATGTTGTATCTGCACATGGGTGTAAAAGATCTTGGTTGGGACATTACAGCGTTATTTAAACGTGAAATGTCTAAATACGACCTGGACGACAAACAAAGATTAATCCTGACTTCAAACGAAATCAATTACATCGCAGCTCCACCAGACGAATTATTAAATAAAATATATAACTCCTGTGACGTTGGACTAAACACAGCTGATGGCGAAGGCTGGGGTCTAGTTAGTTTTGAACATGCTAGTTGCAGAAAACCGCAAGTCGTACCAAACCACACGGCATGTAAAGACATTTGGGAAAAAGCAGGTTTGTTGATCAAGGTATCTACGTGGATAACAGATAAAGATCTAGGAGTCGAACGAGGTCTAGTGGATACAGATAACGCGGCAGCTCTTCTAACAGATTTGTACGAAGATAAAGTAGTGTACGACGAAGTTGCAGAAGCTTGTTTCGAGGTGACTCAACGAAAAGAATATCGTTGGGACTCCGTAGCTTCAGGTTTCTCCAAAGCTATTTCTGATTTTCTTTCTTGATATGCAAACCACTCATCGCTTCCGTCACGTTAACTCTGACGTAGTTTTCCCAATAAAAAAAGAATCCATCGGGATACCTAGTATTTATCGTCAAGCAGAAAAATTAAAAGGACAGTTTACAAGGATTGTTGACGGGTTACCTTCTCATTCCGTAGGTAACTTCAGTCCGTCCATTCTACGACACAATGATAATACCTATATAGCGTGGAGATCACAACCTGAACCATTTGGTTTTAAATACGACAACAACTATTACTACCTTAATAATGCACATACAGATATTTATCTAGGCCAATTGGTCGACGATAAAACAATTCTAGGGGCCAAGAAACTACGCGCCACGCCGCACCGACTTAGCTACGAAGATCCTCGACTGTTTGTTGGTCCAGATGATCAAATGTACGTCCAGTTTGTAACTTCTAAATATGCTAGTAAGTACGACTTAAAAGGCAAGAAGTTATTTGATTTACCTAAGGTAGCGGTTTGTCTTGTAAATGAATTAGGGGAAGCCATTAGTGCAGCTTTTCCTCCAATAGGAAAAAATTTAATAAAAGGTGAAACAGAAAAAAATTGGTGTTTTTTCTCGCACGACAAAAAATTACATTGCCTGTACTCTATTTTACCTCTAGTTATTGAAAGAGAAGAAGGCGCTCCTATACAGACTAACAGCGACGTTCTTAAAGATGTAACTAAGGACAATTTAACATTCTGTTCCCTCCCGCCAATCAATGTAGGAGATGCGCAACTTATCTTCTACCATTGGAAGCACTTAACTTTTGATGCGAATGGACAACACTATTTGCTATATCATTTAGGGGCGTTTATGACAAATAACAACTTTACAAAAATAACCCACGTGGGAGAAGAAGCTTTACTTAGTGGTTCCCTAGAAGACACCTTAATTACTTGGACTGATTACGCTGGTAATCCTGTGTCAAAACAACCAGCTGTTGCTTTGCCTTTTGGGGCTTTTATCGAAGGTGAAGATCTTGTAATGTCTTTAGGTATCAACGACGCCTTCATGGGAATACTGCGATGCCCAGTAAATGAAATACTTAAAAAGTTTAAAAAAGTAGACTAAGATTTCTCTTCACGTTCTAAGGTTGACCAAACAACTAGACCTGCATCTTCAAGCAAAGCCAAAATTGTAGGTTGATCTTGGAATGTATTAGATAACTCGCGTAAACACCGATCGGCTCCAGCTAACAATAGTCCACGTCGATCCAACCCATCTGATATTGCCCGCACAGTTTGAATGTGGGATCTTAACTCCTTCTGTAAAGCTGAGATTTTTGTTGCTGCTGTCGCAAAATCAAGCATCTGCTGCGTGGTCATGTTCCTAACATTTGTAATGTCGTTGCGTAGTTCGTCAATTTCTATCAATAGTATCTTACGTAAATCTTCTTTAGGGTATTTTTCTTGTGTCCACGCCGTAAGATCTGCGATACTACCTTTATAAGAAGGCTTTAAGAAACGTGCAAAAAGATAAGATTCTATATCGCTTGTCGCATTTTTAGCGTAATACGCGAAAGCATCCTTGTCTGATTTTTCTAGCAGACCTAACCAATCTCCTACTGTGGTGCTATTTCCTATAGTCGAAATCATCAAGCAAACCTTGCATGACCGCCAGCAGCCTGTTGCGCTCCAAAGCGTTTAAGTGCTAATTGACCTTCAATTCCACCTCTTTGTAGAGCAAGTTGATTTCTAGTATTCTCCTGCCCTTTAGCAATATCTAAGTTTGTAGAAGCAATCATTTGAGCCAGTTGATTCTGTCCGGCTAAAGTTTGTTGCCCTGCGCTTGCAAGAGAAGTCGCCGTAGGTTGTAGTAATGCTTGCTCTCCTTGTAATGCTACGCCTTCTAAATTTCCTTGGCTAAGAAGTGTTTGCTGTCCTAATTGAGTAGTGCCTGTTTGAGCTCCCTGTCCAAGCAGGGTTGCACCTTCTAATTGTTTACCCCCTAACGCGGTTTGCGATTCTATTCCAGTTCGACCAACAGCTCCAGTTTCTGTTGTTAACCCTTTACCTATTTCTGCTATACCTTGTGTACCTAAACCAGCTAATTTTATTGTCCCTTCACCATAACTCTTAGCAAAGTCTTTAGCTGTTTGTACAGGTGTAAGTTCAGCAGCGAGCTTACCTTCTCCACTTTTTGTCTCAAGACCTATACTGCTTTGAGCATACTGACCTGCAACACCTGCTTGCAGTTGAGCTGCAGTACCTTGTTCCCCTATAGCTTCAGTAATAGCTTGCCCTTGATTACTTTGATTTGCACCAGCAAACATGGCTGCCGCACCTAATTCACCACCAGATTGTCTCCCCGCCTCAGCTGCCTCGGCAGACATCTCCGTGTTCTCTGCGCTCAGAATAGGCCCAAATAGCGAAAGATAATCTTGGTTTGGATCTCTATAAGGTTGTTGTTGTTTATTTCCGCCAAAAATATTGCCTAAAGCGCCACCTAAGGTACTTATGCCTGCAGCAGCAATCGTAGCTGTTCCGGGATCCATACTAATTAGCTCCTCTTGTTAGTTTAACCACGGCGGACTCGTCCCGCAAAAGGAGCCGCACCAGAATCAAAAGCAGTCGATAAAGCTCCCATAAAATTAACATTAGGTTGCTGTAACATAGTCATCAGCCCTGTTGTCAAAGCAGCTGATCTAGTTTGAGCTTCAATTTGAGCTATCCCTATTTCACGCCATCTCTTAATATTTTCTAACTCAACCTGTCTCGCTGTGTTTTCTTTGGATTTCGCCATAGAAATTTGAGCGAGCAGCTCTGTTTGTTGTTGCAGTCTGTCAAAGGAAATAGCTTTTTCTTTTAGTCCACCAGCGATAGCTTCCCTTTGTAGTTCTCTGAGATTATCTATTGAAATAGGAGTTTTAGTTTCAGCTCCAATATTG
>Ga0315286_10002459_pt1 | contig 17301 bp, 12 predicted proteins | sample YL17G10_0_MG_FD_205038 | JGI IMG/M metagenome (GOLD analysis project Ga0315286, IMG submission 205038) | Sediment microbial communities from Yellowstone Lake, YNP, Wyoming, USA - YL17G10_0 | ecosystem: Environmental > Aquatic > Freshwater > Lake > Sediment | place: USA: Wyoming | collected...
CAAACCGATGACAACGAGTTCTACATACCATACCTGACTCTCTGCCATTCTAAGCTTGACTTCCTCCGATATGCCGCCTGGTGGATCAGACTTTACAATACTGTTAGACCTCATATGGGCTTAAAGTGTTCAGGATCAATATAACCAAACGAATAATTCATTTGACATTTAGTATCATTTTTATATATTTAACCATTTGGAATTTATGATAAAGCCGACTTATGGGTCGGGATAACAAATTTTTCTATGAAAACAAACAAAAAAGGGGAATACCTTGGAAAACGATGCTAATTTATCGAAAAATTCACCAACAGTTTTGCATGATTCTGCTCGCGAAATATTTCGTCAACATTTAAGGCTGGCAGATAAGCTGATAATCGATGGTAAATTTTCGGAAGCTAAAATTGAGGTCGCTCATGCAAAGAAATTAGAGCCACGGAATCCTTTCATTATAGCATTCGAAGAACGCATCGCATTGTTTGAAAATAAAATTGTATCGGGTCATAAAAAAATCGCATCAAGTCCTCCTACTAATCAACCTCAAGCTCATGTAGAAACTCATCCACAAAAAGAAATTTCCAAGGACGATCAAATGACCCGGGAGATGCTGGAACAGAAACTCAGGCAGCAGATTGAGGGTGAGTACAAAATACGTTTTACGCAAGAACTACGAAAGGCAGAAGAACACACCGCCAGAATTCTTGAGGAGGAACGCGGAAAACTTGAGCATCAGCGGCAGACTCTTAAGACAAAATTTGATCATCAGATTGAAGAGGCACGTAAACAGTCAGACCAGCAGTATCAACAAAAATTAGATGAAGAAGTCGCGAAAACCGAAGATCGACTCGGTCAGCAGCATGAAGGAGAGCTTGCTTTCATTGAGAACGAAATGAAGACTGAGCTTACCAAACAATACGAATCTGATTTGAAGAATCTTCAAGATCGTTTAAAACGGGAGCAAGAAGAATTGTTGGTAAAAGAGAAACAGACATTCCAAGAACGCGAGCAAACACTGAAAGAACAATTCAACCAAAAACTTGTTGATACGTTGCAGAAAACCGAAACAGTTTTTCAGCAACAAAACCAACAACAACTTGAGGTTGAGCGGGAGCAAGTTAAACGAGCATTAGCATCCGAGTTCGAAGCTAATCAAGCTGAAGATAAAAAATTATTGCTACAAGAATATCAAAAGGTAAAAACGAAGCTCGAAGAGAATTATCTGGTTAAGAAAAACGAACTTTATCCCGAGGTCGAAAAAAGGGTGCAGGAGAAACTTGATACTCTCAGTAAAACCGAAGCAGAGAAGTATGAGCAAAAACGTGCAGCACTTCGAAAGGAACTTGAGGCGGACTTTCAGTTAAAGTATGAAAATCAGCTTGCAGAAGAGCGCAACCGAATCCAAACAGAGACAAAAGAAATGCTCGGGGCGGAAAAGAAACGACTTGAAGAAGAAATTGCCAAAGCTGAGAAGCAGTTAGAAAAAAAGCACAAAGCCGAGCTTGTCAAGATTGAAGATAGAATTAGGTCAGAACTGACAAAGCAATATGAAACTGATTTACTGAATCTCCAAAATCGTTTAAAGCAAGAGCAAGCTGAAATATTAGAAAAGGAACGGCAGGCATCCCAGCAACGTGAACAATTATTAAAAGAAAAGTCCAACACAAAATTACTCGAATCGCTGCGAAAAACTGAAGCGTTATTCCAAGAACAGGGCAAACAACAATTGCAAATAGAGCGTGAAAAAATAGAACAGCAATTTCGCGCAGAATTTCAAGCGAAACTTAAGTCCGGACAGGAGACATTAAAGCACCAATTTGAGGAAGCGAAAGGAAAGCTTGAGAAAGCTTACCTTATGAAGGAAGCTGAGCTAAACGCTGTTATTGAAGGGCGGGTTCAAGAACAAATTAAAATTCTACGTGAGATTGAGGAAGAAAAATTTGAACAACGACGGATTACTTTGCGGAAAGAATTAGAAACGGAATTCCACCAAAAGTATGAGAAACAAATTACAGAAGAACGGGATCGACTTCAAAAGGAGGCAACAGCAACAATTGAAGCAGAGAAGAAGAGGTCGGAATCGGAATACGAGCAGCTAATCCAAAAACAAAACGAGCAGCTTCAGAAAGTGCGAACCGATCTACGGAATGAAATGGAAGCAACCTTTCTTGCCCGCCTTGAGCGGGTGGCACAGGAATACGATCACAAGATGGAATTATTGGGAGCAAAGATTCCTGAAGCCAAAGAAGAGCGATTAAATCTTTACAAACAGAAAATGTATACATGTTACCGGCAGGGTCAACCATCGGTTGATGAGGCGCGGGATTTAATGAAGTTAAAAGAACTTTTAGAATTGACATTCGATGAGCATTTGGATGTAGAATCCGATGTGAGATTGGAACTGTACTCAAGGTATGTACAGAAGAAAATTCATTACGGTGAACTTGAAGCCCACAATACCGATGAACTCGACAGATTGAAGCAGCAGTTTAATATAACTGCTGAAGAGGCAACCCGGCTTGAACCTTATATCCTGTCGTGTTTCCAACGGCTTATAACCAAGGGTCGACTTCTTATTGTCGATGACGATCTGTTACTTCTTAAATCATTGGAAGACATGCTGTACAGTTGCGATTATCAGGTTATCACCGCGCCCGATATAAATAGCGCATTAGAAAAACTTGATACAGAAGCTTTCGATTTAATATTGAGTGACATAAAATTTGGTGTCGGAGAGCTTGATGGGTTTAAATTTTTTAAAGCTGTCCAGGAACGAGAAAACTTACGCAATATTCCATTTGTGTTTATGAGCGCTCTTCAGGATGGAGTGATCATCCGTTCTGGGGTACAACTCGGTATCGATGACTATATAACAAAACCCATGGATCCCGATCTTCTTATTGCAACAATCGAGGGAAAATTAAAACGGTTTAGAAACATTCAAAGAAATTGAGTAATGAAATTTAAACAAATTACAATAATCGAAGGGAGTAACATTAATGACATATTTTACCGTTTCGGTTGCTTACACCGCTGCAAACTTTCTTTTATCCATCATCATCTGTTTAAAATCCCATAAAAATCAAATAACAAGATATTATTTTTTTTGCGTGCTTTGTTTGGTAACCTTTGGGATCGGCACTTATTGTTTATCGCTGCCACTGAACACACATTCCAAGCAAATTATTGAACAGGCGATTCTTTTCATCTATGCCTTGTATCCATTCCTATTTATTCATTTTATTCTCTACTTTGCTCAGAAAAAGGAAATCATTAAATCGTTAAGGGCAAGCACGGGAATTTATGTAACCGGACTGTTTGCTTATGCGATGATTTTACTTGAGTATATTCCGAGACCATTTTCTGGTAATGGAATTATCACCCCGAATGGATATATTTTCTATCTGACCTGGATGTCGATATTTTTCAGTATTGGTATCGCGATGCTGTTCGAGATAAACCGCAATTTCATAAAAAATATTCGAAAATCGAATATAATGTTTCTTTATTCTATCGCACTGCTGCTTATCTTGCCGGGTCCATTCACCGATTCAATCCTTTTTGGAGTGTTGAAGTTAAATGCTGAGTGGTACTTTTACTTATGTACATTTGCGCTTGTTATTTCAGTCTATGTCATTTTTCGTCATAAAATCATTATGAACACAATGTACGATGCTTTGAAATCGGCGCTTGAAGTGATGAATGATATCTTCATAACACTGGATCAAAATTTCAAGATTGTAATGATTCAGGGAGAGACGGTATTGAAATCGATCGGATACAGTAAAGAAGAGCTCACCGGTCAACGATTCGATAAATTTATCGACCAAAAAAACTATCTCGATGATTATCGCACCTACATTCTTCAAAAAAAGATGAAGGAGGGCTATTTCGATGCGAACATCATCTGCAAGGATACCAAAAAAATACCTATGAACTTTTCTTTTACTCCGATTTTTGAGGAAGAAGAAGTTTCTGGTTTTGTAAGTGTTGGCAGAAACATTACTGAACGAAAATCCTTGGAAGAACAACTTCGCCAAGCCCAAAAAATGGAAAGTCTGGGAACGCTTGCCGGTGGCATCGCGCATGACTTCAATAACCTGCTTCAAATTATGTTATTAAACATAAACAGTTTGAATAGAAGACCAATTGATGATTCACGAATTACCAGGATCATCGATGTTAATAAAGAGGCAATAGAAAGAGGGTCGAAATTAGTTCAGCAGATTTTAATTTTTGCACGAAAGACTGATATACAATTCAAGTCGCTGCAGCTTAGTGTCGTCATCGAAGACCTGAAAAGATTACTCGGGGAGACTTTTCCAAGAACTATCATAGTGGAAGTATCCATTGATTCGACGGTACCTCCAATTTATGCCGATCCTAATCAGATTAGTCAAGTTCTTATTAATTTATGTGTTAATGCACGTGATGCTATGCCGGAGAGGGGATCCATTTTAATTAAATGTGAAGTGATTATGGGCGGGGATGTTAAGAAAATATTTTCCGCTGCAAAAGAAGATAGATATGTTTGCCTCTCTCTGACTGATACGGGATCGGGCATTAGTGAAAATGTTCGAAGCCGGGTTTTTGAACCTTTCTTTACAACAAAAGAAAAGGGGAAAGGGACTGGCTTAGGACTTGCGGTTGTTTACGGTATTGTTACGGCACACAAGGGTTTTATAGATGTAAAGAGTAGTGTCGGTGTTGGAACGACATTTTACATATATTTGCCGGTTATGGAACACGAACAAATACCATCTGAAAAATATACCGAATCACAAGAAACGATATCTCGTGGTTCTGAAACCATTCTACTTGTTGAAGACGAGGATACTATTCTACAATCGATCTCTGCTTTGCTTAAAGGTTATGGCTATAAAATTATTACAGCAATTGATGGTCAAATAGCTTTGAAAGCATTTCAAGAACATCGATCTGAAATCTCACTCATCATTATGGATATTGGCTTACCGAAGAAAAGCGGATGGGAAGCATTTCAAGAAATCAGAGCGATAGATAACAACATCAAAGTTCTTATCGCTACTGGTTACCTCGATCCTACAATAAAATCTGAAAAGCTAATGGGAACAGTGAACGGATTCATTTCAAAGCCATATGATCCTGATCAAATGTTGAGAACAATCAGAAAAGTTTTAAATGAGGAAACAGGGTGTGTGAAAACGATTAACGCTGTTGGTGGGTAGTTTTATTTCACACAAAATCGGGCAACCGTTTTCAAGTGTTCATTGTTTCCGATGTTGTTTTTTTTACCCGGCGAATGTTATATTTGCATTCCAGTTATAATATAATTATGATTATCAATTATTAAGGTCTTTGCATGTCTCTGCTCATCCGGGGTGGAACTGTTGTCACGATGAATCCACAAAATGAAATTCTTCAGGGTACATCATTACTTATTGAGAATGATCATATTGCAGCTATTCTCCCTGCAAACTCAAAAATTGAAAATTCTCACGTTGAAATTTTCGATGCAAGTAATTTGGTGATCATCCCGGGATTTGTGCAAACACATCTTCATCTTTGCCAAACACTTTTCCGCGGACTGGCAGACGATCTGCAGCTTCTCGATTGGCTCCGAGAAAAAATCTTTCCAATGGAAGCCGCCCACAATGAACAATCAATGTACATTTCAGCGAAAGTTGGGATAGCAGAGTTAATTAGATCGGGTACTACTACAATTCTTGATATGGGAAGTATCTATCACGAAGAAGAAATCATCAAGGCAATCGGTGAAACCGGGCTGCGTGCATTTGTTGGCAAGACAATGATGGATGTTAACGACATCTTTCCAAAATTAAAAGAACCAATCAAAGATTCGCTTCGTTCAACGCTTGCCTTAGCAGAACGCTGGCATAATTCATATAATCAGAGAATCAAATACGCTGTTGCACCAAGATTTGTTCTCTCCTGTTCAGACACTCTTATGCGCGATGCTTATGAGATGATCAATAGTTTCCACGGGATGTTGTTTCATACTCACGCATCAGAAAATAAAATTGAAATTGAAAGAGTTCGCAATCGTTGTAAAATGGATAACATAGAGTTCCTTCACGAATTGGGATTGCTATCAGAACGAACTTGCCTTGCTCATTGTGTTCACCTGAATGAAAATGAATTCAAGCTCCTCAAATCGACTAAAACGAATGTTACCCATTGCCCTTCTTCGAATTTAAAGCTTGGTTCAGGCATCGCAAACATTCCTAAACTGCTCAAGATGGGCGTTACCGTCTCTCTTGGTGCTGATGGTGCACCATGCAACAATAACCTGAATATGTTCCAGGAAATGCGACTTGCTTCACTTATACAGAAACCGTTACATGGTCCTACCGCTATGACTGCAAAGTCGGTTTTCGAGATGGCAACTATCAATGGCGCACGCGCACTTGGGCTTGGGAATGAAATCGGCAGTATTGAAGTCGGCAAGAAAGCCGACCTGACTTTCTTAAACCTTGCAAATATTCAAAATCCTTATTCTACACTTAACAACATCTATTCGTCAATCGTTTTTTCATCTGGATCAGAAAATGTTGATTCTGTCATGATAGATGGTACCTGGATTTTTCGGAAAAAAGAATTTCTAACGCTCGACGAACATAAATCTATTGCAGAAGCAACAACAGAGCTTCAGAAACTAATTCAGCGTTTATAAACTTTTTTTTACATCTCCTGAGAATATCAAGGGGATTAAGAAAATTTAATTCCTGATTAATTGACTTTGCGATCCTTCCTTATTAAATTGATACCATAATAATAAGTAAACAAAAAATTTATTCACAAATAAATCGAGGAGATCAATATGAAAAAACTAATCGTAATACTGGTAGTTTTGATTGCGTTTGTGTTTGTACAATCGCAACTTATTGCACAAGATAAACCGGTTGAAAAGGTAGAGAAGAAAGCAGAGATGATGCAGAAGAAAGCTCATAAGATAGAGAAAAAAGGTGAGATGATGGAGAAAAGGGGTGAGATGATGCAAAAGAAGGGTGAGGATATGGTAAAAGAAGGTGAGGAAGTAAAAGGAAAAGCAGTAGAAAAAGCCGGTAAGAAGATGGAACACAAAGGCAAGAAATTAGAAAAGAAAGCCCATAAGCTAGAAAAGAAGGGTGAGAAGATCGAGAAAAAAGGCGGGGAATTAGAGAAGAAAGTAGAGCAAAAGGAAGAGAAGAAACCTGGATAAATCCAGACACTCCATTTGCACAAAACAATTGTTCACCGAAAGCGGTAATGACCTTGCCGCTTTCGTCGTTTATGGAGTGTAACTAAAAAGTTGCAAATTTTTAATCTCAATTTCATCTCCTAGGATTTCCACAATAACATAATTACCCTGCTTTGCAGCACCGCAATTTACAATCCGAGCATTTTCGATTACGTCTTGTCCCCGTCCTTCGTGAATATGTCCGCAGATGACAACATCCGGTTGATATTCTTCAATAAAATCACGAACAGATGTACTTCCAACGTGAATACCTGAATGAGTTATATCCACCTTCGTGCCGTACGGCGGTGCATGCGATACAAGAATTTTTTTCTTTACTTGTTTAACATACCTATATCCTGCGTGAATTCTTCGAGAGATTTCTTCTTCAGTTATTTCATACGGCGTGTGCAGAGGTGAGATCGGAGCAGATGACACACCGAAAAACCCAACGTGCTCAATAACAACACCTTGAGCGTTGAGAGAAACGCCTAACCGTATATACAAGTCGTCGTGCTGAACTAAGTCCATGTTACCAGCGAGACAAAAAAGCCGTGGGCAGAGTTGTTGAAAATTTAATATTGCTTTCTCCGCTTCTTTTACCGTTCCAACAGTCGTCAAATCTCCACCGATAATGCAAATATCGGGAGATTCTTTAGTGATGATCTCCTCCGCTTTTTGATAGGCGGCATGGATATCGGCGAGTGCTAATATTCTCATTTTGTTATGTTCAATAAAAAAATTAACTTCATGTAATTGAATCACAATAAAAAATATTATTGAAGGAACCAATTATGGCAGTTTATTCGTCGTTGTTTCAGATAAAAACGGATGGCTTCAGCGATATAAAAGATATTACCCCGAAAGTCGAGAATGCAATCGGTAAATCGAATATCTCAAACGGAATTGCGGTGGTCTTTGTCCCGGGTTCAACTGCCGGCATCACCACAATTGAGTACGAGCCAGGAGTTGTTGAAGACCTCAAAAAAGCAATCGAAAGATTGACACCGCAAAACATCCATTACGATCACGATGCACGATGGGGTGATGGAAACGGATTCTCTCATGTGAGAGCTTCTTTACTTGGTCCATCACTCTCGGTACCGATAATCAATAGCGATCTACAGTTAGGAGCATGGCAGCAAATCGTACTAATTGATTTTGATAACAGACCTCGCACACGAGAAGTGTGCGTACAAATTCTGGGGGAATAATTAATCGATATGGAATTATCAATCCCGGTAATTTTATTAATTTGTAGTTTGTTTTTTCTTGTGGCATTCCTTTATTCCACCGTTGGTCACGGCGGTGCATCGGGGTATCTTGCTGTATTATCCCTTTTTGCTTTTCCAACGGATGAGATGGCTTCAACAGCGTTGCTGCTCAATATTATAGTAGCGGGAATCGCATTCTATTATTATTACCGCTCCGGATTTTTCTCTTTTAAACTCACGATTCCCTTTTTGCTTTCTTCCATTCCTTTGGCATTCATCGGCGGTATGACCCATATTCCTAAACAAATATACGGTTTGCTTCTAACAATCGCACTTATCGCCGCAGCATTTCGGCTGATAATTAAATTTGAATCTGATACAAATGGAAATTTGAAATACACTCTACCCAGTATGAAAATTGCATTACCTACCGGCGGTGCAGTTGGTTTTATCTCCGGTGTAGTTGGTATTGGCGGCGGGATATTTTTGAGTCCGATAATTCTTTTGCTGAAATGGGCAGACCCCAAATTCACAGCGGCAACATCGGCATTGTTTATTGTTACAAATTCTATCGCTGGCATATTGGGTCGAATTATCGACGATAGATTTTTTATCGGCTCACTTTTACCGTATCTTACTGCGGCTATCGTCGGCGGGTTTGCCGGTTCATTCTGGGGTTCAAGGAAATTTTCAAATGTTACACTACGGAGATTACTTGGAATCGTTTTAATAATTGCTGCAATTAAACTGCTGATTACCTCACTATAACTTCTTTTGTTTCAACAATATCCACCGATCTATACCCTTTTCTTTAATAAAATATTATATTCTGTAAACTTTATTTCAACTATTCTCGTCTTAAAGTATGAATGAAGGAACAGCAATGACAGACGAGCGGGAACTCATCGACCGCGCACAGCGCGGCGACATGGAATCATTCCGCCTGCTCGTTGAGCGTGCGCGAGCAAACGTTTACCGGCTTGCCTACGACCTTACAAGCAACCGGCACGACGCGGAAGACCTCTCGCAGGAAGTTTTTCTGAAAGTGTACCGCTCGCTCCAGCAGTTCCGCGGTGATGCAAAATGGAGCTCATGGCTTTACCGCATCACAGTGAACACTTGTTGCGATCACTATAAATCGGGCACAACGAAGATAATGAAACGCACGGAAGATATAGAAAACGATAAAAGCAATAATATTTTTTGCAGTGATGCCGCTCTACCAGATAAATCGGCTAATGCAAAAATGATTCAGGAGAATATAGATAGAGCATTGCACCAATTGACTTCGCGGGAGCGATCAGTGTTTGTCCTGCGGCATTATCACGATCTCCCGCTGAAACAAATAGCTGAGACATTAGAGATAACTGATGGAACGGTGAAGACTCTTCTTTTCCGGGCAATCCAAAAATTACGACAAGAGTTGGCGTTCTATAAAAATGATTTAGGTTTGGAAGGATAATAATTATGAATTGCAAACAATTTGAGCATAAAACTACCGAAGCTCTTTATGCTGAGCTTACCCCGGAAATCTGGCGGGAGTTCGATGCACACATCGCTTCGTGCCGGAGTTGTTCAACGCAATATAAACAGATGCAAGAGACACTCAACCTCATGAGTCGGCGCATGCGTATTGAGCCAGATAAGACAACATGGGATGACTATTGGAAGGTTCTTCAAAACCAAATTGAATCGGAGCAATTGAAAGACAAAACGATTCCTTTCGAAAAGAAATTTAAATGGTACCCTGCTCGCGTTCCTGCGTGGGCATACGGAATTGTAGCAATGTTTCTTATTGTTGTTGGCATTTATATCGGGAAGACATTCTGGTCAACAAAAACAGTTACAGAACAACCGGGAAGTAATCTGACAATTTCTTCTGGCGCCACCGTTGAGGATTCTGTTACAACACAAGCGCTTGTATATCTCGGCAAATCAAAAAACTTACTCCTTGGCGTCATGAATGGAAGCGATGAGAGTTATTCTGCTATTACTCGGGCAAAACAGCAGCATATCTCACGGCAGCTTATCCAGCAGGCAAGCTACTTTAAAAACGCGCTCGTCAAACCGGATCAGCAACAATTGAAACAGCTCATTCACGATCTTGAAATTATTCTGATGCAGCTCGCAAATATCGAGGTGATGCCCGGTGTTCCCGCCATTGAAATGGTAAAGCGGGGTGTTGATCAGAAATCTATTCTATTCAAAATTAACGTTGAAGAAATTCGCTCTGCGGTGCGTGAAACGGCATCCGATAAACCTGAAAACAATAAATTATAATTGGAGATATAACAATGACTCAACATACATTCAACTCGAAAAATATTATAAGACAAGTAATCTGTCTTATTTTTATTCTATCATTCCTTGCTAATATCGTTTACGCACAGGAATCTTCTCACAATGCAGCTATAAAAGCATACGAAAAAGCATACGGATATATCCTGGACGAAAAATGGTCGGATGCGCAGAAAGCTTTTGCCGATTATTTTCGACAATATCCAAAGAGCAGCTATACGGATGCCTCACATTATTGGCAGTGTTACACACGGGACAAGTTAGGAGAAAACCGGGAAGATATTTTCAAGTGCTATCAGGATTTCATCAAATCATATCCTAAAAGTAAGTGGACAAGCGATGCGAAGTCAACAATAGTAAATTTAGCGTATCAGCTTGCGAAGGAAGGAAAACCCCAATATAAAGAACTTGTCCGCGGTATGGATGAAGAAGACGATGAGGAGGTAAAGCTTACCGCACTCTATGCACTGGGTAATATGGATAATGAGAAATCCCTTCCTACTCTTATATCACTTTACGATAATGCGAAAAGCGACAAATTGAGAGCCAATATCGTTTATATGTTGGGAAACATTGAGAAACCTGAAAGTCGTAAAAAGTTAAATGAGATAGCTGCGAAGGACCTGAATCCGAAAATCCGTAAGGATGCAATTTATGCTCTTGCCAATGCAGGTGGTGAGGACGCTGTAAGTTATCTGAAGCAGATTATCAAATCGAATGCTGATATTGATATCCGCACTGCTGCACTATACTCGCTGGGTAATACAGAAGATGCCGACATTGGTCCTTTCCTCGGAGAGCTGGCGCGAACCGACAATAATGAAGACCTTGCCAAAGCCGCAACGTATGCGCTTAGTAACGTTGACACAAAGCAGGCATCAAAGGAACTACTGCAGATTATGAAGGAAGCAAAACACCGCGAAGTACGCGAGGCAGCCATGTACTCACTTGTTAACCGTGAAGATGAAATCGCGCTTAGCACGCTCAAAGAAGCGGCGCTTTCAGGTGAAGACGAGAAACTCCGCGTTACAGCCACCTATTCTTTAGGCAACATAGACAGCGAGGAGGCATTTGTAATTCTTAAAGAAGTATTCCGAACAAGTAAGGAAGAAAAAGTTCAGGAAGCCGCTCTTTTCAGTTTGGGGAATCACGGCGGTGAATCGGTTAGGGATTTTTTGATGGATGTTGCTATCAATCATGCAGATGAAAAAATTGCAAAGACCGCACTTTACGCGCTAAACAATGCATCGGAAGGAAAGAATGCCGATTTAATGCTCGCTATCATCGAGAAAACTAAATCACCCGAAGTACAGAAACAGGCAATTTATCAGATCGCTAACGAAGATAATCCGGCAGCGATTAAAGTTCTTGTGAAGATATTGCGTGAAAGTCACGATGTAGAATTACAGCACGTTGCAATTATGGCGCTCGGTAATACCGAAAGCGATGAAGCGGTTCCGGTTCTTACCGACATTGCAAAGAAAGGTTCGGATAAAAAACTCCGCAGTGCCGCAGTTACGGCTCTCGGTCAAATCGGCACTGAGAAAGCCCGCGCCGCACTCGTTGAAATTTTGGAAGGCAAACCAAGAGAGTAAACAATGAAGCGAATATTTCTTCCGTATATAATAATAATCCCGACAGCATTATTGATCTGGTATATGGCAACAATCGGGCAGACTGTTCAAACTAAAGATTCCGGTAAAACTCTCGGTCAATGTTTTGAAATAGCTCATAAGGAAACGGTGACCAGAGGGTATAAACACGGGTACTGGATCGGTTACAGCATTCAGCGGATGATGGATGAACATTCGTTCATCGGTTCATACTATTCCGATAAGAAACGCAACCACCCAACACTAGCTGAAGTTATTACTGGAACACAAATAAACAATATCGACCAACCAGATTATGATATTGGAGATTGCCAAACTATCGAGGGTGTGGTATCCGATGAAAGCGATAGTAAGCCAAGGAAGAAAATTCTCAAAGAGATAGGGGTCCTATTTCATTTCAATGGAATAATGAATAAAAATTTGGAAGAGATTAAAGTTAGCAATCTCTCACTCCGAGTGAACCTTGAGAACGATCCGCTAATCTGGTTAAACGGTTTCGATAATGAACAAAGCGTAACTTTTCTAAAAGGTGTATTCAAGAATATCTCATCAGCCGAAATTCAAGAGGATATTGTAAGAGCGATTGGGTTGCACGAAGCATCAAATCAAGCATTCTCTTTTCTGAAAGAAATTTTAGTGAGCGATTTGAAAAACTCTCTTCGCGAAGAAGCTGCTTTCTGGTTGGGACAACAGAATAACGAAGCAGCTCTATCGATCCTTATGCAGACAGCACAAAAAGATAAATCCGAGGATGTCCGCGAGAAAGCGATCTTCGCGATTAGCCAGATAGAAAATGAGAAAGCGACCGACTCACTAATCAAATTAGCACGCGAAGCTGATGAAGGCAATGTCAGAAGTAAAGCGATGTTCTGGCTCAGTCAACGAGCTTCGGAAAAAGCTGCGCTGGTAATTAATGACATTGCTCAAAACGATGACGACACCGAAGTGCAAAAACAGGCAGTCTTTGCACTTACACAGTTATCGGACAATGAATCGATCCCTTCCTTAATAAAAATTGCCCGCACTCACCGCAATCCAGAAGTACGTAAGTCGGCAATATTCTGGTTAGGACAATCGGAAGACAGTCGTGCGCTGAATGCGATTGTGGAAATAATCAAAAACTGAGATTCTTGTTGTCTGAACTATGATTTTTTAAATATTCAAAGATTACCATGACAAGTCCAAGTGTGGTAATCCCGTTAGCATGCGAATCAAAGTTCAGACTACCGCGATAAGTTCTTCTATTTTCTTCTTTGCTTCTATTAACTTTTCAATTGTAGTACCGGGCTGCATACCCGAAATCGAGAGTTGCAGATCCTTCCCCACCTGCTTCATCTGCACATCCTTTTTCTTTTCACGGGCTATCTTCTTCATCAATCGTTGAAATGGAGAATTATCATCGTTTGTTTCTCCCACCTGATCGGCGGGTAAACCGTAAAATTGTTTGTTAGATTCATCAGGGAGTGTAATCGTAAGAACATTTTCTTTCAACGAAACTTTCGGGAAGCCGGCACGTGAAACGAGCAATCGTAACTCAACAAGCTGGAAGAGATTTTCCACCTCTTCGGGATATTCTCCGAAACGGTCCTTGAGTTCTTCGCGCATTGAGACAAGTTCCTCTTCTTGAATTGTCTTGTAAAGACGGCGGTAAATATCAAGACGCTCAGTGTCCGATTCAATATAAAAATCTGGGATGAGTGCCTCAATGTCGGCGTCAATAACAGTTTCAGGTTTCATGCTGAAAGTTTCAAGCTTAACTTTTTCTCGCGACTTGATACTCGAATCTTGAAACAATTCCCGGAATTCTTCTTGTTTTAGTTCTTCTACTGATTCCCGCACAATTCGTTCGTACATCTCAAAACCCATTTCCATTATGAAGCCAGATTGCTCGGCACCAAGTAAGTTGCCCGCACCACGGATTTCTAAATCTCTCATAGCCAAGTTAAAACCAGAACCAAGCTCTGTGAACTCCTCGATAGCAGTTAAGCGACGCAGTGTCTGCTTCGGCATTACACTCAGCGGCGGAACGAGGAGATATGCATATGCTTGAACATTCGATCTTCCAACTCGTCCACGCAGTTGGTATAACTCTGCTAATCCAAATCTGTCTGCACGATTTATTATAATTGTGTTGACGTTCGGAATATCAAGTCCGGATTCAATTATCTTTGTGCAAACGAGAACATCATATTTCTTCTCCAGAAAATCAAGCATCGTCTTTTCGAGCTGGTGACCTGACATCTGTCCATGGGCGATATGAATACGAGCTTCCGGCACATGCGACTTCACTTGGTCTGCAATCGCATCTATGTTCTGTACACGGTCGTGAACAAAATAAATCTGTCCACCGCGATGAAGTTCTTTGAGAATAGCTTCTCGTATAATTTGCCATTGAGTTCTTCTTCCGTCGGATGCGGGAATAATTTCCGTGATGATTGGAATGCGATTACGAGGCGGTGTGTTTATGAGCGAAAGGTCACGCGCACCGATAAGTGAGAAATGCAACGTCCTCGGAATTGGTGTTGCGGTTAACGCCAGCGTATCCACACTTGCTTTGAGTTGTCGCAATTTCTCTTTTGCGGATACACCAAAGCGATGTTCTTCATCAATAATAAGTAATCCTAAATCTTTAAAGCCAATATCTTTCGAGAGAAGCCGGTGTGTTCCAATAACAATATCGATGGAACCTTTCTTCATTTCTTCCACTATTCGATTCTGATCTTTCTTGGATTTGAATCGTGTGATATTCTCGACCCTCGTTGTATAACGATTGAGCCGATCAAGAAATGTGTTGTAATGCTGAAGAGCGAGTATAGTGGTTGGAACAAGTATTGCCACTTGCTTTCCATCCATCACTGCCTTGAACGCGGCTCGTACTGCAACTTCTGTCTTTCCAAATCCAACATCGCCGCAAATCAATCGATCCATCGGTGATGTGTTTTCCATATCTCGCTTAACATCGAGAGTTGCCGTTGCCTGGTCAATTGTATCTTCGTACATGAACGATGCTTCCAGCTCTTTTTGCCAGTGTGAATCTGGTGAGAATGCGGTGCCCTGCTCTTGCTTTCTCTTTGCATAAAGTGCGATGAGATCGCGCGCTATATCTTTGATGCGGCGTTTGGCTTTCGCTTTCATCCGTTCCCAGTCGGGTGAACCAAGCTTCGTGAGTTTCGGAACGTGACCTTCCTGTGATGAATATTTTTGCACACGATTGATGAAACTAAGATTTACATAAAGCGTGTCTTTCTCAAGAAACAAAACTTTCATTACTTCCTGTTCTACGCTTCCGACTTTAATCTTCGTTAAGCCCGCAAACTCACCGATACCGTGATCGACATGTACAACATAATCGCCGCGCTTAAGTTGGTGTAACTCCTTTTGCGAAAATCCTTTAAAGCGCCGATGCTTGGTAAACCCCCTACGTTTGAGTCGTCCGAAGATTTCATGCTCGGTGAAAACAGCCAATTTTAAAGGATGGTAGATGAAACCAGAATGAATGGTCTCCACAAGAAACACTGGATAGATTTCCGATGGTAAACGTTGGATATCCGTGCTTGCCTCATTCATCGTCAATCGTGAAACCGACTGCGTTTTATCCGGGCTTGTTATTGCTTCATCAATCAGTTCTTTAATTCTCTCTGTTTCTTCCTTCGTATCACTTGAGAGGAAAATTTTATATCCATCGCTTTCCAGTTTGGCAAGATGATCTATAAGTAAATTGATGCTGCCGTTGAATGAGGGCTGAGTCTGAGATTGAAAATCCAGGATAATTTCAGATTTTGGATTTGGGATTTCGGATTCACTTGTTCTTAAGCTTGAATTACGAATGATAGAGAAATTCTGTGCATGGTGAATAGTCTCTTCAAAACTAAATAGGCTTGTAAATCCTTCTTTCGAAAGCTCTTCGATTTCACGCTTGATTATTTCCGGTTCATCAAGAACTACGATTGCATCTTTGCTTAGATAATCAAACAGCGAAGATGTGTTAGCAAGTAATTCTTCTGTGTCATCCGTGGTTAATTTCGGAACGATGCTTGCGGATTTCAATTCTTGGATTGATCGTTGAGAGAGTACATCAAACTCACGGATCGATTCTACCGTATCACCCCAGAACTCGAAACGGATCGGATTCTCACCAACGAAAGAAAATACATCAACAATACCACCGCGAACGGCAAAATCACCATAACCCTCAACAAAGTTCTTCCGTTCAAATCCAATTCGCTCAAGCTGCTCGATAAATTGCTGAAAATTGTAATCACGATTGATTACAATCTCGAAAATTGTTTCTTTAAACTTTTCCGGCGACGGAACTTTTTCTACAATTGAATTTGGCGAAGCAAGAATAAGAAAATTCTTGCCAGATACAAGAGCTTTGAGTGTTTCAATCTGAGCAATTGAGGAAGTCATATCGAACACCTGAGCTTGATGTGATGGACGTGAGCCAAAAAATCGCACGTTCTGTTCACCGGCGATGAGAGCACAGTCGTCCCTGAGTTTCTCGGCTCTATCTTCATTTGAGGCAATTAATACAACTTGATGTTGTTGCTTTTCGAATACATAAACCATGAGGAAAGTGAGTAGTGAGCCGCTAATTCCCTGTATATGTAACGGCTCTCCGCGTTTCAGCTTCGTTACTTCGTCGGCAAAACCAGTTAACTTCTCTGATTGAAATATTTCATTCTTTAAAATATCCATATTAGCTTAAATGCTTTACTTTTTATCTCTGCATCAGAGGAACATGTCTATATTTACATAGTTTGGCGATCATCATTAGTGATGTTTAAATGAATGATATCAATATACCGCAGAACATCATACATTGCAATCATGGCTGCATACACCTGACCTGCCCCCCGAAAAGTGATCCAAAGATAAGTTAGTATATTGAGATCATAGAAAGGGTAAAAGAAGATGAGTAAGAAGCGACACACAGCAGAAACAATAATAACAATGTTGC
>Ga0315286_10002461_pt1 | contig 17298 bp, 19 predicted proteins | sample YL17G10_0_MG_FD_205038 | JGI IMG/M metagenome (GOLD analysis project Ga0315286, IMG submission 205038) | Sediment microbial communities from Yellowstone Lake, YNP, Wyoming, USA - YL17G10_0 | ecosystem: Environmental > Aquatic > Freshwater > Lake > Sediment | place: USA: Wyoming | collected...
ATTTTTGAACCCTCGGCGAGAAGCACAATATATTTTTTCACGTAATCCGGCCGAATCAATATCACAAGTGCATCGATAACAAGAAGAATCGCAACGATTTTCAGCCAATTCATAAATCACCTCAATGTAAAAAATCCTTTAAAAATCAGTCCTCTCCAACAACCTCAAGCAGGGCGGAATCTATTTCCAGACACGTAGCCTTGCCGAGTATATCAACCTGAAGAACAAGCCTTGTTTTATTCTGGTCGCTGACAACCAGTCCTTCTGTTCCTATAAGAGGTCCTGCAACAACCTTGCATCGCTGCCCCGTTTTGATGTAAGTATACGGGGCAAGATTTATACCGCTTGTAAGAGCCTTTTCAATCGGCAAAAGCTCTGTAATCAAATGCTGCTGGTTTTTTACTTCCAGGAGGCCGGCAACGCGGTTTGTCTTGAGCACTTCCAGTCTGTCAGTCTCACCGCCGCAGAAAAAGACGTATCCGCTGAACAGCGGCAGCATCGAACGAAAAACTCTGCGGCTTTTTCTGTACACTTTCTCGGTCAGAGGCAGAAAATAGCTGATATTTCTCTTTTGCATCTGCCAGGCAAGGGCCTTTTCATTTCTGCTTTTGGTATGCGCGACCCACCAGATGCCCTGAAAGTCTTTGATGCTTGAATCAGCAGGCCATATCATCGGCGGATTTTCTTCCGGTTTTAACATAAGTATATTGTATTAAGAATTATTATAACTGTCAATGAACAAGGAGTGCCGCTTAAAGAGTAACCTGCAGATATTCAGCGTAATCGTTAAAAAACATTTGGCCCTCGAATGCCGCCGGAAGTAGAATTGTCTGTCCCCTTGAAAAATCAACCGCCTGCGAATCTCCTGATTTTATTTGTCCGCTTCCCTGGATAATTATAATTACTTTCATTGTGCCTTCGGGAATCCGATGAGAGATGCCGGCTTGCGCAGTGATTTTATCGACCTTGAAAAATTGGGTATCGACAAGTCTGCCGCCGGTTGTTACTGGAAGGTCCTCTGTTTTCTGGTCAAAGTTAATACTCTCAAGAGCCTGTTCAATATGTAATTGTCGGGGTTTGCCATTTTCCAGTCTGTTCCAGTCAAATACTCGGAACGTTGTATCCGAAGGCGTTTGAATTTCAGCTATCAAAATCCCTGCGCCTATAGCGTGAACAGTGCCGGCAGGCAAGAGGTGGCACTGACCGGGTTTTACAGGGACTTTGTTAAGAAGTTCGGCACAAGTACCAATTTTAATAGATTCGGCAAATTGCTGTCTGGTCGTTCCTGTTTTTAAGCCTTTGTAAATGCAGGCGTTGGGAATGGAATCGATTATATACCAGCACTCGGTTTTGGGAGTTCCTGTCCTGAGTCTTTTTACCGCCTCTGAATCAGGATGAACCTGAACGCTTAAAATATCAGCGGCATCAATAAATTTTATGAGCAGCCCGAAGGGAGGGCTGTAATCTTTTTTCCCTGTGATTTGCTGAGGGAATTTTTGTAAAATTTCCGTGATTGTTTTTCCGGCAAGTTCGCCGTTTATGATAACAGATTTATTATTCGGCAAATCGGCAAGCTCCCAGCTTTCACCGATTTTTTTACCGGCAAGGGTATCTTTGCCGAAGAATTTATGCAGTTTATCGCCTCCCCAGATAAGCTCCTTATAAATCGGTTCAAATTTCAGGGGATACATATTCATTCTGTTCTTCTCTACACAAACAATAATAAACTCATTGCCATTACAATCATACCCGCGACAAAGCCATAAGCAGCATAATGATGTTTGCCGTATTTTTCTGCTGCCGGCAGAAGCTCATCGATAGAGATAAATACCATTATGCCGCCAGTAGCGGCAAATATGGCGCTGCACATAATGTTACTTGGAATATTAATAAAGATAATATATCCTATTATGGCACCGGCAGGCTCGGTAAGACCGGAAAGAAAAGAAAACCAGAACGCTTTTTTTCTGTTGCCTGTTGCATAATATAGCGGCACTGAAACTGCAATGCCTTCCGGTATATTGTGAATGGCGATGGCAATGGCAATTGGTATGCCGAGTCGCAGGTCTTTGAGAGCGGAGGTAAATGTAGCAAGGCCTTCGGGGAAGTTATGTATCGCAACTGCAAGGGCAGTAAACACTCCGGTTCTGTATAGGCCGCGATATTCCTGCGCTGCCACTCCCGGATAATCACTTATCTCGATATTTCGTAATTCATGCGGGTTATCCACAGCGGGGATTAGTTTATCTATAATTGCCATCACAAAAATGCCGGCAAAAAATGATGCGACCGTCAGCCAGTAGCCTTTCACCGGACCCAGTTCAGCAATCAGGTCGCCTTTTGCCTGTGCGAATATCTCAACTAAAGAGACATAAATCATAACGCCTGCCGAAAAGCCCAGCGATGTCGAAAGAAATCGAGTGCTGATCCTTTTGGTAAGAAAAACCGTTGCGCTTCCGGCGCCGGTTGAAAGTCCCGCCAACAGTGTCAGACCAAACGCTATTGAGACATTTTGAAATGCCATAATTGCCTTACTATTGTTACCTGGTTATATAATCAGTTATGCCTTCCGTAATTGCCTGTGCAAGCTGTCTCTGCGTATCTCTGTTTTTAAGCTGTCTTGCCTCCCAGTTGTTTGACAAATATCCCAGTTCAATTAAAACGGCAGGACAGCCGGTATGCGTAAGGACCCGGTAGTCGGCCTTCCTGACGCCGTTGCTGCTTATGCCGGTTTGAGCCATACGGCGGTCAATCGCGTTGGCAAGGCTTGTCGATGCCGATGAACCGCTTCGCTCAACATAGACTGTAAAGCCGTTTGTGCTGCTTTTGGCTGAAGAATCTGAATGTATACCTACAAAAATATCCGCCTTATTGCGATTGGCAATGTCGGCACGCTCTTCAAGTTCGATAAATTCATCATTATTGCGGGTCATTATTATTTTGTATCCCTTATCGCGTAATGTTTGTGCAATCTGCAAAGCGACATCGAGGTTGACGGTTTTTTCCTCATAACCGTAAGAGCTGGTTGCGCCCGGGTCTTTTCCGCCATGACCGGCGTCAATCACAATCGTCCTGCCGGAGACGACTGGACGACGAGGAAGAGGGGCTTTTTCAACCGGTTTGGTTATTTGAGGCAGAGGCGGTTTATTTATAAGCGCACTGCGAATCTGCTGCTCCAGGTTTGAGCGGACATGCAGCATATCATTGATTTTTTTCGTCCTGCCTAAAGGCGAAAGATAATTGTTGTTGACATAAACCTGGTCGTTTTTCGGATAAATCGTCACGGTATTGTCTGCGTCGTTGAAGACAATCTTGCTATCGTCCGACTGGGATACCTCCATACCGAGTCTGCCGGCAAGATAATATATATTAACCGGCTGTTCATTTGCCGCAAGCGCGCCCGCGGCGGTTCGTTTGGCAGGCTGCTGGCAGCCTGCTGCTGCGAAAATTACAAAGACAGATAACAAAATCAGCGAAGCAATTTTTCTCATTTTTAGTCCCTTTTACCTGTTGTCATTTTTGTTTCTAAAAAAGTTCGTCATTTCCCTGTTGGGTTTTCCTTTTAAGTTTGATGCCGAGATGTTCGGCAGCCCGGTCGGTTATTTCTCTACCCCTTTTTGTCCTGCGGACGAATCCTATCTGCAGTAAATACGGTTCGACAACATCCTCAAGCGTGTCTTTTTCCTCGCCCAGCGTCGCAGCGAGTGCCTCAATACCAGCCGGCCCGCCGTTGTAGACATTTGCCAACGCCCTCAGGAAAGACCTGTCGAGCTCATCAATGCCAAGCTTGTCAATCTGTTCCATCTGCAAGGCGCTGCTGACAATGTCGTCGGTAAGCTTGCCTTTGCCTTTGACCTGTGCGTAATCGCGCACCCTTTTTAAAAGTCTGTTTGCGATACGAGGCGTGCCCCGGCTGCGCGAGGCGATAAGTTCAAGCGTGCCGTCCTGACAGGAAAGATTCAGCAGTTTTGCCGAACGGATGAGAATCTTCGCCAGTTCGTCGCTGTTGTAAAATTTGAGATGATAAAGCATACCGAACCTGCCGCGAAGAGGTGCACTTAAAAGACCTGCACGCGTTGTCGCGCCGATAAGGGTAAATCGCTTTAGCGGGAAATTAATGGTCTTTGCATGAAGTCCGCTGTCAACGGTAAAATCAACCCGAAACTCTTCCATCGCAGGATAAATGAATTCCTCGACCGGTGTGCTGAGACGATGTATTTCGTCAATGAAAAGAATGTCGCCGGTGTTGACATTGCTCAAAAGTCCCATTACATCTCCCTGTTTGACCAGAGCCGGGCCGGAGGTGGTTTTTATTTTTGCGCCCATCTCGTTGGCAATGACGTGAGCAAGAGTCGTTTTACCCAGTCCCGGCGGGCCGTAAAAGAGAATATGGTCGAGCGGTTCGCCTCGTTTTTTCGCAGCAGTCATTGCAATGGATAGTTTTTCTTTTACGTTTTCTTGTCCAATACATTCGATAAGTTTCGTCGGCCGCAGCGAAACGTTAAAAGTCTCTTCCTGCTCACTAATCGAATCGCTGTTTATTACTCTATCAATCGCCATATTTTAGACTTCGATTCCTTGTTTAATTCTATAGACCAGCGGCACAAGCTCTTCCGCCGTTTTAATCTGCGGATGTTTCCTGCATGCCAGATTAATAAGTTCGGTTGCCTCAATTCGTTTTTCGCCCCAGGCAATTAAAATTTCAAGCGCTTCGAGCTGGAAACCTGCAAAGGTTGCTTCCTGCGTGCCTTTTGCGGGTTCGCCTGCGGCGAAATCAGCCAGTTTACCTTTTAGTTCTGCGATTATGTGCTGTGCAAGTCTTTTGCCGATTCCCGGCAGGGCGATAAGTGATTTTTCATCGCCTGACTCCACCGCCGAAGCTATCGTCGCAATCGGCATAACAAGAGATTTCAGCGCCTTTTTGATGCCGATTCCGCTGACGGAAGTGTACCGCCTGAAAAATTCTTTTTCGCCGGGCGTAAGAAAACCAATCATTTGCGGCACAAGATTTCCGCCTGCCATACTGCCTTCATAATATTCCATTGTGCACAGGGTGATATCCTGGCCGATTTTGCCGGACAAAAGGTTTGCGAGATAGCCGGGCAAAAGTATCTCATAGCAAATCGGCCCGATTTGGATAAGTGCCGTATCGCTGTCAAGGCTAACTAATTTTCCCTGTATTTGCGCTATCATTTTTTATTATTTCGTATTCGCACAGCACATCGCAGCGGCAATCGCATCTGCCACGTCCGGCGGCTCAGGCATTTTCGCAAGGCCGAGTAGAGTTTTTATGCTCCTTTGAATTTGCTGTTTTGACGCTCTGCCGTTGCCGGTCAGCGATTTTTTTATCCTTGTCGCCGCAAAACTCTTTACATCTGTGCCGTTTTTACAAACCGCCGCAAGTATAACACCTCTTGCGTGTCCCATCAATATCGCCGTTTTCGGATGGGCATAGTGAGAATATAAATCTTCGACCGCAACGCAGTCAGGCCGGTGCTTTTCAAGCAGCGAATTTATATCCTCTGCTATCTGTACAAGTCTCTTTTCCATAGGAGCTTTTATGTTAGTCCTGCATACTCCCGCTTCAACAAGTTTTATATTATAGCCGTCCGAATTTATTACGGCGTATCCGCAAATCTGCAATCCCGGGTCAATGCCGAGAATTTTCATCCCGTTAGACCTCCTTTCATTGATGTAAAACGGTAAAGAATATTCATTTTTTTTCAATAAAAGTTATGTATAAATTTGAAATAGGTCTAACGGGATTCATTTAGCTTCCTCCCTGCGTTTTATCCTGTATCCTCCGCCGGGAGTGTCTTCAACTATCCAGCCTTCATTTGAAATCTCAGACCGCACGGCATCAGCTAATTTCCAATCTTTGTTTAGTTTTGCCGCTTTTCTTTTTTCAGCGAGCTCTTTTATCTTATCCGGCACTTCCTGACCTGTGGTTTCCAATACGCCAAGCACCGAATCAATTCTATTAATGGCATCAAGCAGGGCGCCGGCTTCAGTCGCATTCATATCGCTAATTTTGTTAGCTTCCCGTATGAAATCAAAGCACACAGCCAGGCCTTTTGAGATGTTTAAATCGTCGCAAAGGGCCGCGTCAAATTCTGCCAGGCAGGCAGAAGCAAGGTTTCGCAACTGTTCCCTGATTTCGCCTTTTTTATTATTTTTGCATAAATCTGCCAGCCGCCAAACGCATTGCTGTATTTTATCTATTGCCTGCTCCGCGGCCTTTAGACCATCGAAAGTAAAATTATAGTTTTGTTTGTAATGTGAAGAAATAAGTGCGTATCGTATAGCGTTCTTTTTAAAGCCCTTCTCAATGAGTTCCTGGATTGTATACAGATTGCCCTTTGATTTGGACATTTTTTCGCCGTCGAACACCAGAAATCGCGTATGAAGCCAGTAGTGGACGAATTTTCTGCCGCTTGCCGCTTCTGACTGTGCGATTTCGCATTCATGGTGGGGGAATATGTTGTCTTCACCGCCGGTATGAATGTCGAATTCTGCTCCCAGATACTTTGAACTCATAGCCGAGCATTCTATGTGCCAGCCGGGAAAGCCTCTGCCCCATGGGCTGTCCCACTGCTGGAGGTGTTTGGGGTCGTGCTTCCAGAGGGCGAAGTCCCGAGGATTTTTCTTTTCCGGATTAACTTCAATTCTTGCACCGGCATTTAAATCCTCTAATGTATTACCGGAAAGCTGCCCATAATTAGTAAACTTGGTTACATCGTAATAAACGTTCTGCCCGACAACGTAAGCGAAACCATTATCGATAAGGATTTTTATCAGGTCTATCATTTCTTTGATATGCTCCGTTGCTTTGGGATATTTGTCGGGCGGTTTTATATTGAGAAGCCTGCTTGCCTCCATAAACGAGTCGGTATAGATTTTTGCGATTTCCAAAGGGTCTTTTTTCTGCCTTCTCGCCGTCTCTTCGAGTTTGTCGGCGCCCTCATCGGCGTCATCTACCAGATGGCCGACATCTGTTATATTCATAATATGAGTAACTTCGAAGCCTTTGAATTCGAGAAATCGCTTCAATAAGTCCGCGACAAGGAAACTCCTGAAATTTCCTATATGCGGATGTGAATATACGGTCGGCCCGCAGCTATACATCCCGACACGGCCTTTTTGAAGAGGCTTAAATATCTCTGTTTTTCGAGTTAGAGTATTATAAAGTTTCAAATCCATTTATTTCTCTGACACTGATTTACACTGTTTTTTTCAGACACGGATTAACACGGATTTACACTGTATTTTATTATTTATATCTCACGATTCTTCATTATTTGCAACCACTTTTTGTAATAAGCTTTCTATTTCTTCAAAATGCTCTGTGTCAGTTAATTCAACAGCACAGTTTAGATGGAAATTATTTCCTGAGCCGCCCCAAAATCGTTGAGCTGGTTCGCTATGACTTTTAATAATATGATTTTGCGAATGTATTGTTTTTCTAACTTCATTTTCAGGCAAATAAACAATCACTTTTAATTTCTTTTTATAGCACTGAATATAGGCGAATTGCCTTTTGACATAAACACCAATATAACATTTAGTAGGATTAAATCTAATCTCGTTTTTAATTTTTAGAAGAGCTTGCTTAAGTCTATTATAAATATTTTTTACATTTTCATTACTACCTTCAAGATGGAATTCTTCCGTATATGAAGTGGTATCAGGTTTTTCTATGTCAATCGATGTGGTAGCATCTCCGAATTCCAAATTTTGAAATGGTGGTTCTGCTGTAATAATATTTTGGTCTTCATTTCGGAAATGATTGATAATTTGGACATTAACCATTTTGCCCCAAGTGTCTGTGTAAGTATCCATCATTTCTTTGAATTCAGGTTTAAAGCCGTCAATAATGATTAAAATATTCTGACTATTTTCGAGTGCATCTTTTAAAGATTTATAAATTTCCTTTGAACCAATCATTTTTTTTAGTTTGTCTTTTAAAGCTTCATCTTTTTTAATAATTGTAAATATTTTATCTGTCAATTTTTGTTGTTCAGAGGGTTTATTGTAAAACGCAAAAAATTTTGTTATTTGAGGGAAGATATGTTTTAGAAAGTTATGGATTTGGAGCTCAATTTCTACAAGATAAAATTTGGGGCTATTCAAATCTGAAAAGTCTATCAATGCCCCATCTGGTATCGTTCCGCCGAGGGACGTATTTTCTATTTTGTGTTTAATATCAACATAAATCGAATTGGCACCGAATATTGTTTCAGCGTTGTCAACGATGAATTTCTCAAACGCATCTTCTTTGTTGTAAATTACCTGTTGGCAATTTTGTCCATTTAAGAAAATGCTTATTGTCATTTTACTGCCTATTAATTTAACTGAATATACGGCGTTTAATTTCTACAGATTGGCCAAAATTTATTAATAATCCGACTTCTAAACCTGTTGCTTTCAGATAATTGACAAGTTGGACTTCATGCAGAGGTTCCAGTTTGCTTACTGCTTTAACTTCAACAATGATTTTGTCGTCAATTATTATATCTGCGGAGTAATCGCCGATTACAATGTTATGATATGATACCTTTAATGGAAATTCGACTGCATATTTTAGTCCAGCCTCTCCTAATTCAATCGCAAGTGCATTCTTATAGACTTTTTCAAGAAATCCATATCCTAATTCCTTATGGACATTATATGCAGCAGCTATGATTTTCTCTGATAGTTCTTTATGTTTTAATATTATCATATTACAACAGTGTTAATCCGTGTAAATCCGTGTCTAAAGATATTTGATACAGTGTTAATCCGTGTAAATCCGTGTCTAAAATTCATCAGTGTTCCTCCGTGTCTAAAGTGTTCTTTTGATTCTTCTTCGCAGCAGCACTGTTGCTATTGCCGACATTGCAAGGCCGGCTCCTATCTCACCAAGTCCTTCATTCGTTTTCGCTTTTACGTTCACATTTAGAAAATCTGTGCCTAACAGTGATGCGATACATCTTTTCATTTGTGCCTTATACGGCCCGAGTATTGGCTCCTCGGCGGTAATTGTAATATCGGCATTAACCACTTCCCAGCCCTTGTTAGAGATATAGCTTTTAACTTTCAGGACAAGTTCTTTACTGTCTATATCTTTAAGCTGCGGGTCGCTGTCAGGAAAGAGCATTCCGATATCGCCAAGTCCCGCTGCCCCTGCGATTGCATCTATCAAAGCATGCAGGGCAACATCGCCGTCGCTGTGGGCGAGCAATCCTTTTTCGAAAGGGACAAGCATTCCTCCGAGTTTGAGCGGCCTGCCTTCGATGAGTCTGTGGATATCGGTGCCTATGCCTGTTCGATATTCGTAGTTTAAATCACCGTTCACAACGAACCCTTTGTGCTTGGAATGTCCTTGCCGATAAGTTTGACAGCCTGTTCCAGTGCCTGCCCGAGAGCCTTGAAAATCGCTTCTGCGATATGATGGCTGTTCGTGCCGTGCGGGACGGTTATATGCAGATTGAATTTGCCGTGGTTTGAAAAACTCCTGAGCAGTTCCTCAACACACTCGACGTCGAAATCGCCGATCTTTTCCGTTCTGTACTGCACATTGTAAACGCAGAAAGGCCTGCCGGAAAGGTCGACAGCGACATCCGCGAGCGCATCTTCCATCGGGACGGAACTGCTGCCGTAGCGGGCTATGCCTTTCTTATCGCCCAAAGCCTCGACAAGAGCCTGACCCAGACATATCGCAACGTCTTCGACCGTATGATGCTGGTCAACCTGAAGGTCGCCTTTGGCCTTTAAGGTCAGGTCGATTTTGCCGTGCTTGCTCAAATGGCAGAGCATGTGGTCGAGAAACCCTATGCCGGTGTCGATTTCGTATCTGCCTTTGCCGTCGAGGTTGATTTGAATCAGAACATCCGTTTCCTTTGTTTTTCTTGTTATTTTTGCTTTTCTGTCAGCCATTGTTTATTCCTCGGCAATAATTTCCTTTAATGCGTCAATAAGTTTTTCATTCTGCTGGGCCGTCCCGACCGAAATTCTCAGCTTATCTTTTATATCCGGGTACGCCCAGTATCGAACATATATATTTCTGTCCTTAAGTTTTTCATAAATATCAATCGCTCTTTTGGCAGTGCATTTTGCAAGGACGAAATCAGCCTGGCTCGGATAAACATAAAAACCCAATTTCGATAATTCTTCAGTTAGTTTCCTTCTTTCAGTCTTTACCTTTTCGACGTTCTTTTTGAGGTAATCCTGGTCGCGGACAGCAGCAGCAGCAGCGGCAATTGCGACTGCGTCGACATTGTAGGAATCTTTGAGCTTCATCAGGCCGTTTATCAGCTCTTTATTTGCGATGCCAAAGCCAAACCTCAATCCTGCCAGCGAATAGCCTTTGCTCATCGTGCGGAGGACAATCACGTTATCGAATTTTTTTACGAGCTCAAGAGAGTTTCCTTCGGCAAAATCCACATAAGCCTCATCAATCAGCAGCACTCCTTTTATTTCCTCTGTAAGCTGCATCATCTCTTCTTTCGGTATGAATGTTCCGCTTGGTGCGTTTGGATTGCAGACGATTGTCAGTGCCGCGCCTGACGAAGCAAGTTTTGCCGGAAGATTGAATTCCTCATCGAAGGGAATTTCGACAGCAGGGCAGTTTGTCATCTGTGCCAGCACAGGGTAAAGCGAATACGTCGGCGTCGGATAAGCGACAGGGCGGTTTTCATCGCAGAACGCCCTTACCGCTATATTGAGAAGTTCATCACCGCCGTTGACACAGATTATATTTTCCGGCTCAAACCCAAAAATTTCAGCAGCAGCTTCTCTGAAGGTATCAGCCGTTGGCTGAGGATATCTCCTTAGCTGTTCCGGCTTTATATTTTTTATGGCCTCGATTACTTTTGGGCTTGGCGGATATGGATTTTCATTGGTATTGAGCTTGATTACGTCGGTATCTTTAGGCTGGAACCCCGGCTCATAATTTGTCATTTTTTCTATATTTTCGCGAAAATAACCCATAACTGAGAATTATACGGACAAATATGCAGATTGCAAAGTATGATTTTTACGTTGGGTTTTTTCCGCAGTAGTCAATCAGGCGGGCGATTTCGCTTCTTAAGTCCTTTCGGTGAACAATCATATCGACAAAGCCGTGCTCAAGCAGAAATTCAGCCCTTTGGAAGCCTTTGGGCAGTTCGACCTTGATTGTCTCGTAAATAGTTCTTGGCCCTGCGAAACCTATCAATGCGCCGGGTTCGGCTATAATAACATCGCCTAACATTGCAAAACTTGCAGTAACTCCGCCGGTAGTCGGGTCCGTCAGGACTGATATAAAGAGGCCTTTGTGGTCGTCAAACTTGGCCAGGGCGGCGCTGGTCTTGGCCATCTGCCCCAGTGAAATTACCCCCTCGTGCATCCTCGCTCCGCCTGTGGAACTTACCACTACCAGCGGCAGTGATTCCTCCATTGCCTTTTCAATGGCGGTGCACAATTTTTCACCAACTACCGCTCCCATCGAACCGCCTAAATAATTAAAATCCATTACGGCGAGCATCAGGCCTCTGCCTTTGATAAATGCCTTGCCGATAAGCATCGCCTCCCTGCCGGCCGCGACCTTCTCGGCGGCCTTTGCCCTGTCTTTATATGAAGTTCCCCGGAATTTGAAGTCCAATGGGTCTGCCGTAGTCATATCAGTCAGAATTTGCTCGAAGGAGCCTTCATCCACGAGGTATTTCAGCCTTTCCTCGGCCCCGATGCGAAAATGATGGTCACATTCAGGACAGACATTCAGATTTTCCTCGACAGCTTTCTTGAAAAGCGTTTTTCCGCAGCCGGGGCACTTGAGCCACAGGCCTTCCGGCATTTCCTTCCGCGGCTTTAAACTAAAGCCGTCCCATTGTGATTTTTTTTCCTTCGCCATAATCGGCATAAAATCCCATCCATAATGATAGAAGAGATTTTACCAGATTCGACAGTGGTTTTCCAGAGACAATTTACCGCATAAACAGTTTTTGGAAAGGTTGAGGTTTAAGAGGTTAGCTGATTGCTTCTGAGGCAAAGCCGCAATTATTCCAGCCAATTTGCGCAAGTAAAAACTTGCGCGGTTTGGAAAAAATAAAATTCTTTTCTCCAGAACCGACAAGCACTTACAAATTCAGCGCAGACAATTTTTGTTCAAAAATCGTCAAGAAAGCGCAAGTTTTTTGTAAAGATGAGGGGCAATGACCAATTGCCCCCCTCATCGGACAAGGAACAAACTAAGGAAAGGATGATTTTATGGCAGTGACGACAGGACAATCGGACATATCCGCAGAGAACACTGACAAGGTCGCGGTGCCGTCTGATTTGGAAAAGAAATTTATGGAGTTTATCTGTTCTTACATACGCAGGATGGTTTCAAGCGGCATGCCTGCGGCAACTATCGTAAAGAGATTACAGAAAATCACACGGCAAATGATTGAAAAAGGAGAATGAAATGGCACTTACGAAAAAACAATTTGAGGCAATCAGCGATTTATTCGAGACCGGCGGCGATGAATCAAAAGTATTGGAAAAACACAAAATTCAGTTATCAGTCTGGCTGAAATGGCAAAGAAACAAGGACTTTACAGATGAGATTTCAAGGCGGATGCGGTCGCTCGATACGCAGGGACAAATTCTCATCGTAAAATACCGGCCGCTTGCGATAGCTCATTTGATAAGTCTCTGCAGCAATGAAAACAGCGAAACCAGCCGGAAGGCCTGTTTAGATATGCTGAATCTGATGATTAACGGATTAAAGTCCGCAGAGTCGCCGCCCTCTGACGAAAAACTTTTGAAAATAAAACCTGAAACCGCCTCGAAACTTCTGGCGGTCTTGGCAGAGGACGCGGAAAGAAAAGACCCTGACTGGGGTGATTAACAATGAAGCAGAAAAAAATTCAGTATGTCTCTCTTGAGGCGGGGGCGTTCCTGTCCGACCTTGTCTTTGCGGTAATGAACGCAGAGGAGAGAGGCGTTTACTGCTCGCTTGTTTTCTATCTTTATGAGAACAACGGGGTTTTACCCTTAAACATCGAATTCTTAAAACATCTTTGCAACTGCGAAAACTTCGAAAAGGTATGGGAATTTATCAAGCAAAAGTTCAACATCAAAAAAGGAAAAATAACGCACAAGAGGGTCAGCAGAGAGATTGAAAGAGCAAGGCAATTCTCACAACTTCAGTCGCAAAGGGGGGTTAAGGCAAATGAGGTGCGATGGAAAGAACATCGCCGGAGGATTGCCGAAGGATTGCCGGAGAATCCCCAAGTAACGAAAAGCGAAGCGAAGGGAAGCGAAGTGAATGAAAGTAATAATTCGAATACGAACGGTTCGCAGATTCAATCTCTTATTTCTTCGATTCGGCACGATACGCTCGATGCCGGAGAGCTTGAAACCCTGCGATTTCGGATTTATGACATATTAGGCGGGATTTTCAAAGGCAGGACTGTTTCAGACAGCACAAGTCTGCGAAACCTTACAAAATGGGCAAAAGAGCAGATAGAAGCGAGGAAATTTGAGCCGGAAGTTTTCAAGCGGATTGTAAATATTGCGGTCGAGTCCAAAAACGGCAAAAGCAGAAAGCCGATAGCGGTGTTTTTCGCACAGGTAAAAAATGAGTTAGGATACAAAAAAGATGAGTAATAAAAAAAGGGATTATCTGCTGTTTAAAGTAGCGGGGCAATTAATCAAGGTTGACCCGGATATTTTTTATGAAATTGTCAATGTTAATCCTGAACGTCCCAACAGGAAGTTCAATAAATTTTCTATGGTCAAAATCAGCAAAGATAATTATGTCCGTGTGCGTCTGGCCGGAAAAAACAAGAAAGTCTTTATGCTCGCGCGTTATATTTTAAAAGCCGAAAGAGGGCAGATTGCCGACCATCGGAACCGTAACAGATTGGATTATCGTCGAGAAAATTTAAGATGCGTTACAGCGAGGCAAAACTGTTTGAATAAGAAGCAATCAAATAAAACGGGTTTTATCGGAGTTTCACACCGGACTATGAACAGCCATCGAAAAAAGCTGCTTTTTTATTATCAGGCGTCTTATAAAACAGAAAAAAAGAGTTTGTTTTTTTACGTTCGTAAGGATTTGTCTGATGAATCTTCGAGTCTTTATCTGGCTGCGATTGCGAGAGATAAATTTGTGCTGCAGGCAGATGAAGAGGCATACGCGCCGCTGAATTTTCCGCAGTTAAAGGAAGAACCGTTTAGAAGTAATTTATTAAAAACAGATTTGAGAGAGTTAAGGAAAAAGAGTTATGAAGAAATTAAAGCGGAAATATTTGAGGAAAAAGAACAGGAACTGATTAGCCGGCCTATGGTTAGAGATGAGCCTTAGCTTATGGAAACGTAACCTGTTCGACCTCGTTGAAGTCTGCGAACGACACTCTGAAATCAGCATCGCCGGAAATTACCGGAATATTCACATCTTTTATTGTCAGTGTGAAAGCACACGAATTGAAGTTGAACGCGGCAGCGGCAGTAGCATTTGGGTCTGTTACTTTGACGTTCGAACAGGAAAACATTCTCTTGGCTGCCTTAAGCTTGTTCGCAGGTATGGTAAACTGCTGTGTATCTAAAGTAACAACAAGGTCTTCACTGGCCCTGTCCGTCATATTCGCATCTGTATCTTTAACAGCGAACGCGCCTTTGACCGACAACTGGTCGCCGTGCGATTTTTTATCGTTTTGCTTGACCGTACATTTGTCGACTCTCAGGACATCCTTGACTCCCATCATCAGCAGCATTGGTATCGGCACCTTCGGGCCGTTGACTATCACTTCGTTAGAGTCGCCTATCGCGTTGAAATCCCCGATTCCGAGTTCTGCAGTCAGCGGACAGCCAAGACCCGACAGGTCAACGTTATTTGCTGAAAATACGAATTTACGGGTTTTCACATTGTATGTGAAAGACTTCCTTAGTTTATTCTCGGTCCCCGAATAACTGTATGTGCCATTCTTAATTTTAAAGGTCTTGCTGCTAATGGGGAAGTTCTGGTCGCAGGGAGTGTTTATGTCGTTTGAGTCAATGACAAAATCGAAACTATTGACGTCGTTGAAGTCATTGGCTGTGGCGTCCACACTGCCGGAAATGGAAATCTTATCGCTATCAGGCTTACTGCCGGCAGTTACCGTGCATTTAGTGATTGACAGGGGAAAATAAGTTGTATAAGTCGGAGCCGAACAAGCGTCTGCATATTCATAACAGCCGATGCTGTGATGCGATGCGTCACGTGCAGGGCCGTCATCTTTTATAAAGCCATTAGGTTCTATTGTGCCGAGGCTGTCCGACGGCTGGTTTAGGTGGTAGCCGCTGCCTATAGCAGGTGAACCAACAGCGAGGCGGAAGTCAAGCAGGCCGGCCCGGTCGCTGATTCTATCAGCGTAGTTACCTGCAGGCCCGAAGTGCGTTCCGCCGGCCACAAAAAATTGCGTCACGCCGTCAAGGCTGTAGTCATATTCCTGAGTGTCGGGCGTACTGCCTCCTAAATCCTCAAAATAACAGGGATAGCCGTGATATTTACCCGTATACCAAAACGCAATGGTGTTATTAAGATAACTGCCTCCGACAGCAGGACTGCGGCTCCAGGCGATATTATACCCCTCAGTCATATTGGGATATACATCCGGGTGCGGCAAACCACTGCAATAATTATTTACACCACTGGTAACTGATGACCACGGCCCAACCAGTATATTATTAACTACAGTAAGTCCTGTCCCATCGTAATGCGGGGTATAGCTATTATAGCAGTATACAGTGCAGCCATAGTATCTGGACGAAAGGTATGCTAAAGTAATTCTACTCTCGTCTACACGTCCGACAAAGGTATTATTGCGTATCACAATCGGATGGGCCGCGGACGGCGCTAATTTATAAAATGAAACTCGACCTGTATAATACGTAGGATTGTTCCCATCGCTAAAACCGCCGCTGTAAAAAAGGTTATTTTCCATCAGGACATCGCTGTAAGGCCCGGAGTCATCATAAAACATCAGCAATTGTGAGCCGCCGTCGTGGACAATATTATTGCGAATCGTTATAGGGCTTGAGCGGATTGACATAAGCGAACCCGGGTGATAGTCCTCGCTTTTTGTATCAGCAAGGTTGTGCGGGAAATAATCATCATTCACATCGGTATACATTCCAAAAACGTGGTTGTATGAAACGACGGCGTTAGGACAACCTGTTTGAATGCTTATACCCGAACCATCGGACATTTCACTAATGTAGTTATATGAGATAATTGGATTAAGCGACCCCAACACCAGAATGCCATTGCGTGTTTTTTGCTGTCTGTTGTGATAGTAAGTGAAATTATCGCAGTATCTCACGTCCTGACCTGTTGTCAGATATTTGTTGCAGCCGACAAAGTTGCAGTCGCTTATATTAACGTAATTTGCTTTGTATAGAGTCAGCATCCTGTCGCCGCTCTTCCAATCGGCGCCGTCATCAATAGGCGTTGAACTGGGTGCCTGGACTTCAAATCCCTCAAATTTCAAATAAGTGTTTTGCTGTGTGCTGTTTTGAATATAAATTTTTTCCAGGACCGGCGTTTTGCCGGCAGCCGCCTTATAAATAAGCCAGTCGGTGCGTGTTTTATTTGTTTCGGTATAACTGCTGTAATCGCCGGTATTGACCTCGACGATGTTTCCTGAACCATTGTTTGGCTCAGCATTCAAAGCGGCCTGGGCATGGGCTATTGTCTTGAAAGCGGTTGCCCAGCTTGTTCCGTCTCCGGATATGGCTACGCCTGCATCGAGATAATAAGTCGCTGCATTTGCCATATTGGCCGTGACAGTAAGAAAGCCTGCAATCATAAGAATGAGAATGAAACCTGCCGGGACAGTCCTATAGATTTGAGGAGTTGTGTAGCCAGTTAGTTTTTTCGCATCCATACTTTACTTTGCCTCTTATTTTTCGGGGAGGGGAGGATACCGTCAGCTTTTAACTATACTGCCAAGTTTAACCATACTACCACATAAATTTCAATGATAATTTTTTTAATTTGGTGCTGTTTTTGGATTTTCTTTGTATTTGCAGGGGGCAGTTATCGGCAGGCCTTGCGTATTGCCTCTATTGCCTGCGATAATGCAATTACTTCTGGTTCTGTTCTTGGAAATCTTGCCATTTTAAAATCCTTTCAATAAAAAGTTACATTCCTTTTTGTCCGATATGGTGTCCCCAGATTCCCCTAAAAAATGTACCGGACACCTTTAATTCTCCTATATTTTTATGACCTCTTGGTACAAATCAGCAATTCTGTTTTTCCTCCAGCGAAATTTGGTTCCGTGATTATGTCCGCTTCTTGCGTCAAAATCAACA
>Ga0315286_10002463_pt1 | contig 17297 bp, 34 predicted proteins | sample YL17G10_0_MG_FD_205038 | JGI IMG/M metagenome (GOLD analysis project Ga0315286, IMG submission 205038) | Sediment microbial communities from Yellowstone Lake, YNP, Wyoming, USA - YL17G10_0 | ecosystem: Environmental > Aquatic > Freshwater > Lake > Sediment | place: USA: Wyoming | collected...
GATGATGCTGGGTGTGGACCGATAGTTGATGTCCAGAGTGATCAATGTCGCTTCTCTGGCGAAACCCATCATGAATTCTGGGTGAGCTCCCCGCCACTGGTAGATGGACTGATCGTCATCACCCACAACCATGTAACTCTTACATCCATCGCTGAGAATCAGACACATTTCGAGTTGGGCTCGGTTGGTATCCTGGAATTCGTCGATGATGGTATGGTCGTATCGCTTGTTCCAGCGGTCGCGGACTTCCCGACTGGTCCGGAGATGCTTGACGGCGAAGAACAGCATGTCGTCGAAGGCGAGGAGACCGGCCTGGAGCATCTTGTGGTGATAGGCGGTATACGCCTGGACATACCTCTCGTCGAAGTGCGTTGCCGCATCGGGATCGACGAGCTCGTTCCGGCAATGCGCGATGTAGTGCTCGACGCTAGTAAGGTCCACACCTTGCCAGTTCATGCACTTCCAACCCACGATCTCCTTCAGGATAATTCCACCCTGACTCTTCTGATCCACCTCGAGCTTCTTCCATTCCGAGTCGTCCCGGATGATTTCCAGGGCCAGGGAGTGGAGCGTGCCTATCCTGACCCCCTCGCCGCCCGTCTTGGTGCGGATAGGGCATCCCAGGAGCTTGATGCGCTTCTCCATCTCTTCTGCTGCCTTTACCGAGAAGGTGACTGCCAGGATCTTCTTTGGATCCGTCCCTTCCTGTACCATGTTGGCGATCCGGGAGCAGACGCTATGGGTTTTGCCAGATCCGGCAACGGCGCAAACGCAAGCCTTTCCCGTTCTGAAATCAGCGACCTTCTGTTGATTCGCATTCAGGGGTTGACGGACGATTTTTTCTATCGTGTTACTTCGGCAAATCTTGGGCATTGGATCTCTCCGTTCGGGCCTTGATCAGAATGGCCAGGTCGGAATCGACTCCAGCGATTGCGGCAACCGGAATTTTTAGCAGGTTTGCCAGCTTCAAAAATGTCCGATCGCTTGCCGGTTTCGCTCCGGATAGGGCTCGGGGTATCACGTTTCGGTCAAGTCCGATCTTTTCGGACACATTCGACATACCGTCGAAACGGATCTCGGCTTCCTTGGCTGCGACGTGGAGATTTGTCTCCATGTGGATCTCGGTTACGGTCCCATCATCGTAGTGGAACGTGATCTTTGGCATGGTCATTCCTCCTCGAATTCAAAGAGACCCATGATAAGAGCTTGTTCCGCACCGACAACATCTCGCCGCTGACACACGGGGCAATCATAGCCTTCGGCATCCGGCTCGGTGCATGAACGAGTGAATTCTTTGCAGAATGTACACCACCCAGTATAGGAATCATTCGCGTCCATGTAGTCCGCTTCTCTGATTTTTGTAGTCATTTGGAATCCTCCCAAAACATTTCCAAAAGGCCGATCCGGCTTCGAAACAAAACGATTTTCGAAATGACCTTCGGAAACAAAAGACCCACAAACCTTCCATGGTGGGCCAACCTGTCGCTATTTGGTTTCTATGCTAGTTCTGCTCTTTTGTAAAGTTCATTTTTCCACGTTTTGTATCTAAATCCTTTTCATTTTTCATCCCAGTATCGGAAAGGCGATGATCAAATTTTCTTGGATACGCCGAAGAACAGCTTCGATAATCGATGTTGCTCCCGATCTAGACGGATCAAAGAAAAATATCTGATCAAATATTTTCGTGTTCGGTAATACCATCGAGGTGTCGCTTTCTTTGGTTGTGTGCAGATCGAGTGAATGATCATGGTCGAAAATTCTTGATCGGTTTTGATAGGTTGTACTCGCCATGCCCCCACCTCCCTTGATTCCCCGGGTGAAATTTGAAATTCCCGTTTTTTCAAAACTGCGCTAGGTTTGGTCGGCTGAATTTTTCGCATCGCCTTCCTCTCTAGGATTCTCGATGATTGGATGTTTCATTCCAGTACCCTCCAGGTACAGTTATTTTCCCGCGCGTATATGCGCTGTAGAGTCAAAGAAGATGGAATGTCAGGAGAAGGTGAATCCGCCACAGTCTTTGAGGAAATCGCGCAGATCATGGATGTCGTCCAGGTTGAATCGGTAGAGTTTTGATTCAGGAATCCGGAATCCTCGGAAGTCGCAGGCTTCGCACCCGATCCCCTTGCATTGGCAGAGCTCTCGTTCGGTTTCCTGGAGTACCCAGCGTTGGTGCCGAAAGAATGTCCGGAGATACCCTAGCTTTTCTTGCTCTGTCAAAATTTCGGAAAGGCGGGTTGCCTGTTTGTCATTGAACTTCTTGTTGCCCCGATTCTCATATGCTCCCCGGGCAAAACTGTTGATGGTGATGAGTCCCTTTTCGTCGTGAACCGCGGAGAATAGATAGGACCAGAGAGGATGCCATTGGTACTTGGAGAACTTGATCGCTTTTCCTTTATCGGATCTTGGATTGAGCCCTCTAAGGTTCATGGAACCTCCGTAACTCTTCGAGATGTTTCTTTTCCCAATTCGAAAGAGTACACCTCAGAACATTTCCATCCGAATCCTTCAATTGATCAACTTTGATACTTAGAACATTGTTCCTGGGAATCTTGACGGTTCCCCAATTTGAAAGTGGATTCATTCTGATTTCGGAAGTGTGTTCTTCTCCGGGTTCCAATCCTCCAGGAATTTCGAAATTGATGTCGTCTTTCAGCCAAGGAACGGATCTTCCTGGACTTGTCAGAACCGCGTCGAGATAGACGGCTGCAATGCTTTTCTTGGTTCCGTTTTTCATCTTGATTGTCACATAGGGCACGTCGGAATCCATGAATTTGTTTTTGATATAGTAGAAATTGGCTTCGACAATTTCGAATCTCGACAATTCGCCCCGGAAACTTTCCAGGCTTTTCTGTTTCAGTTCCAGTTCTTTGATTTCTTTTGTTTCGTAAGAGTCTCTGAAGGCAAAGGAAGATTCCTTTGGAAAGGGAGTTTCGGGTTGGTTACATGCCAGAACGAGAAAGATTAATAGAAAGTATTTCATTTATTCGTCCTCCATTTCTTCGACTTCCCAGTCGTCCTCTGGATTATCTCCAGTATACTCTCGTTCATCTGGCTCCACAATCCCTTGCTTCACGATGTCGATGGCATCTTCCCGGGACTGGGCTTCGAGATGGTATACCACGTCTGTCCTCTCCTCGACAACGACTCGGAACATTTTCTTTTTTGGCATTGACAACCTCCAGAATTTCTGCTTTTATGCTTTTGAACATTTCCGCAGAAATGCAGACAGATCCCAACTAAATAGGCTCGATTCTCGGAATTTACCGGGACGAGTCTATCCCTTGTATCTCAGTGCCCATTCTTCCGCAAATTTCATCGCAGCGACAGCTTTTTCCATTGTCTGATTGGCGAATGGCTCTCGTCTCAGAAGTTTTCGTCCATGCTCGATCGCATAGGCGGCGGCATCGAAGCTGCGAAGCAAGGCGTAGAATCTGGGATCGTCGGGATTTTTCTGAAATTCCTGATTGGCGATATCCCACAATTTCTTGATCGCCTCGATTGCCAGATCCAGAGCCTCTTCGTTCTTTTCCGAAATCATTCCTGTGGGCTTGGTCATGTTTCCTCCGATTAGAAAGTTTGAGATTCTGCTCTGCTAATCTCCTTGCGCTCCCTTGAGTCTATCCCTGGCCCAATTGGGAGTATAGTCTGGGGTGTCGGACGGCTCCAGCGCGTCCAGGATGATGGCGCGGCAACGATGGTACTCCTCGACATCCCCTGACTGTGCGGGTCTGCTGGCGAGTCTGAAAATGCGCCCCAGCGCCAACTGGACAAGGGCTTGCTTGTCGTGTGTCGGCATTTCAATCCTCCGGGGATTTAAGGATTTCTCTCGGACCATTTTTGCATTCGGCATATCGAATCTTCGGATCCGGTTTTGGCAATGGTACAGTTCGATCGAACGATTTTCCATAATAGAACACGTCGTATAGTAGCATATCAATCCTCACTCTTTCTTCTCGAATATTTCGTCGCTTGTCTCAGAGAAAGTCCATGGATCGCCTCAACCAATTTTTCGTAGCACTTGGTACAAACCTCTCTGATTCGTGCATCCGTGGCGTGATTCTCTGCCGCATCAAGTTCGATTCTGACTATGTGATGTTGGGGAATTTTGATCTCTTTGTTGCACATATCACAGTATGTCATCGTGACTTGCATTTCACTTCCCACCTTTCTTTTTACTCTTTTCCTCCTTCGGAGTCTTGGAAAAGAATTTTGGTTCTCCATTCCCCTCTTCCCCATCTTCGTCGAGCCTATGAACATGCCAACTATGTTCCTCCGGAGAAATCTCCTCGGAATCATAGTTCGATTCGTGAACGTCGAGATCGAAACGAGAACCGAGAATTGTCTTTTCGAATGCTTCCTTGAACGTCTTCGCTTCGATTTCGCATTCGTACCAGACCAACATCGGAACTTCTACTCTGAATTTTGGCATGATTTCTCCTCTTGAAAGATTCTTTCGATATCTCGTTTTGAGATCGAAATTGTTCCCGATATTTGAATCTGAAACATTTCTTCCCCAGACATTTTCTGGAGTTTTTCTTTGAGGGGACGAATCTTTTCCATATCTGCTTTTCCACTCGTGTACCATCTACATACCGAATTTTGGTGCGTGTTGCAAATCTCGCCAATTTTTTTGTAGGTCAATCCAAGACTCACTGCTTTTTTGATCAATTCGGTAGCACCTTCTTCCGCCACCCTATTCCTAGTCTTTGCCATTTCGACTCCCTTGGGTTTGAGCTCTCTTCAAAGGGGATATCCTCAATATCCCCGATGAGCAAAGTTCAAATTATTGGAAAAGCATCAAAGCTGAATCGCTACGGTGTACTCTTTGGGAAAGATTCCCTTTGGGCCGACGCGGTATCCAGAGACGACCACGTAATAAACCCGGGTCTTTTCTCCAGGATCCCCATATTCGTCCTCATCCCGAACATCGTCGAACGCAATCCGGGTCATGAGCTTTGCCGAATTCATCGAATCGGCAATCTCGAGATGGACCAGAGCTTGAGCCGCCTTTGTCTCAACGGCGAGCTGTTCGATTGTTGGATTTGAAACACAATCGAAAACGGACGCATCCCGCATGAGCTTGGCATCGAGCTCGGGGAAATCCTTGGCGAGCTTCTCCTGATAGAAAAGGAGGAATCCATCATAGCCCATGTGAAGCTGGGCTTTGAGCCGACCCGAACCATTCGTCTCTGCCCAATTCGCGACGAATTCCTTCCGGGCCTTCTCTATGGATTCCTTTTCGGCTTCTTCTCTCGCATTCTTCTCGGTTTCCAATCGGGACGCACGTTCCCTCTTTTGATCGAAGTCGATTTTTACCTTATTTTCGAAATTCTCCCATTCCTTGTCGGTCATGGAGAATTCGTCTTTGATATCTCCGAAGCCATAAAACGGAGTAAACTCATACCCAATTTCATTTCCATTCCAGAATGATCTCTTGCTCAAGAGAAATGTCGCATCGTCTCTTTTCGGAAGTGGTAATTCGTTTTCTGAAACGAAACGAATATCCACTTTGCCTTTCTCAATTTGTTCGTTTTTCCTCTCGATTTTTTCTTCCTTTCTTTCCTGTTCTTTCCGAAGAGATTCCTCAATCTTTTCTTGAATTTCCGCGTTGATTGCTTTGACGATTCCGGGGAGATCCTCATTTGTCAAGAAATCCTTCTCTCCCGGATAAGTATAGGTGTAGGAATTGATCAGTCCACCATACTCGTTTTCCGGAATGAGAGTGAGGAGAAGATCCTGAATCGAATCGGTTACTGCCGTGACGGGCAGATCCATCTTCCAAACCTTCTGCCTCGTATTCTTTCGGGCATCTCCTGGTCTTGTGAAGCAAACGGTGAGAGTGAGTTGATCCGACATGGGAGGCTCCTATCTGGGACCGTTAGTCCCGTCTATGCTCTGGAGTACCAGAGCTTGGTTGCGAGGAAAGACCCATGGGCCTTTCCAATGGCCTACACTTTGTGGCCCACGAACGCAAGAAAAAAATGAAGCGATGTGATTTTTTGTGCTAATCTATTGGTGTTTCTTCTACTTTTCGGTAAGCTCTTTCAAGTTGAAGTAGAAATATTGCTGGCATTGTTTCGGGTCGTCCTTCACTACCAGCACGATTTCGAGGTACTCCCGCTCATCGACGATCCGCTTTCCATCGAGATTCCGGTACGGATCTCGACGGCAAATGTTGAACCAAAACCTTGCCTGATCGTAGTAGTGATCTTCGGTGATCTTCTTTTGGAGTGCTGTCTTGATCCGCTCCATCTCGGAGCTCGGCCCATTCTCCCATTCCACGTTCCAGAACTGTCTGGGCTTGTAGCACTGGGGCTCTGGGCAGACTCCGAGAACACTGAGCAAGAGTCCGCGGACAAGGTTCGTTCCATGATCCTCCCAATCGATGGGATAGCAGAGAGCTCCACACTTGGGGCACTCGAGATCCGAGAAGATATCTCTGAAGCTGTGTCGTTCCAAGAGATCCTTGGCTTCGCGGCATTCCGAATCTTCCAGGAATGTTCTGCAATTTTGACATTCGACTCTCATGATTTCTCCTCTCTTCAATGACACGAGTCGCAGTATTCGGTCATTGGTATCCTCCAAGTTCAAGGGTCCAGCAGGTTAAGCGGACCAACATTTGTCTTTCGGACAATTGCTCTCATCCATCCCAGGGGACGCTTACTCTCGGATCTCCGGAGGATCTGACTTGCTACAGCATGTACTTTGCGGTCAACCGTGTGGTGGTGGTCGTGGTAACGCGCCCAGAGATGGATTGCTCTCAATTCCGACTCATCACAGTCAAACCAGTGCCACCGTCCACCCGCTTTCCAATTGACGCGGGATAGGAAAGCCCGCAGTACGTCAAATGAGTAGGTTCCGCTCCAAGCACCCGGATGGAGGCTAACCTTGTCCAGGGTGTAGCTATCAGCGAGGGCAAGTAGCTCTCCCATGGTAAATTTCACTTTCATGGCACCTCCAAATTTACGGTGTAGAATCCTACCGGGAAATCAGGAATTTCTAGTATCGATTCACTTACTACTTGCCTTGATCAGCAGGGCGATGTCCTTTTTGGTGAGTGATATCGCATCGCCTTTCTTTCCACAACGGACGATGACAAAATCCCCGTGGATCATTCCGAGAGAACCCACCACCTGGTTTGGTGGACACAAGAACTTCCCATCCCCATTACAGTAGAGATAGAGTTGACGATTCATTGGTAGCGAATACCCTTCGATGTGCCCGCCAACAATGTCCTGATAGGTTTTCAGGTTGTCGATCACTTCGGTCACCAAGTCGGGTTTTCCAACTCTGCAAATCATGACTGTCACTTTTCGATCCGTTCTTTTGGGCATGTCAGTCCACCTTCAATTCGTATCTCCGGGAAATACCATTGACTGTGTACATCGCGTCGATCACCTCGTACAAGGTGAATAAACGCTCGTCCCGAAACGGAAGTTCCTCTCGGATCCTACCCATGGCCTGTACCGTCTCCCCCCAGTCGCCCTCGGGGCAGCCATCCAGCCCGCAAGACCGCACCGCTATTCTGTTTTGTTCCTTGGCCAGCCACCGCTTCAAACCAATCCTTCGTTTCATGTCAGTCCTCCTTGATCCGCCTGCGCGGCTTGTTAGGCAAGAAGATTAGCAGGGTGGCCTCTACGTTATATCCACCTGTGCGACATGGCTTCCCAAAGGTCAACTCGAAGATACACCCATACGGATTGTGTCCGTCCTCTCTGATGCCGATAGACTTCATCCTGTTTATTCTCGCTATCGCAAAGGCGAGTCGGGCGACCCGCGTATTGATCCCGTCTTCCATGGCGTAATCTGGGATCTGTAGCTTCTTGGTGTTACCCCAATGCCTGAAAAGGATTCGCTTGCTCATCTCAATCCTCCTCGTCCTTCTACTAGAAATGACCGTCGTTGGCCTCCTCGTCCTCTCCGTCCTCAAGATCCTCATCTTCGGCGTGATTCTCTCTGAGTTCCCGCAAAGTCATCTTGAGCTTTCTACCGATTTCGCCAATCTTTTTGATCTCTCTTAGAGTCAGAGGAAATTGCTCGATGTTCGCTTCCGTTTGCCCCATCTCGATATCATCCTCGATTCCCTTTAGGATCTCTTTCTCGCCTAGACTTACCATCTCGGCGTCATCCAGATCGACGAGGATTCTGTGCTCATATACGAGATATCCCGGTTTCATTACTGCAACCCCACTTTCCACTCTGTCGAAATGTCGGTCCAGGGATCTCCATCCCCGGTTCGGATGAATCCGCGCTCTCTCGGTTGATAAGCCTTATGTTCGAGCCAGTCAAGAACGGTTTCTCTCAATGTCTCGTTCCCATTTTCCTCCAGAAATTCGTGAATTTCTTTTTGGGCCGGTACGCCATTGTGTTTTTGAACAGCGGCGAGAAGTCGATTATCTTGAAACAAGAGAAATCTGTGATAGGTCTCTCCTCGAATTTCGATTTCCACCATGTCACAGTCTTTCAAAGTTGGTGGATACCAACAAACTCTCGCGGTAAGTTTTGCCACGTCAATCCTCCCTTCCCATTCCAGAAAGCCGATCCGGCTCTGGAATCAATTCGATTTTTGGTCCGCTTTACCCAATCAACTTTCGACCCCCGCCACCACTGGGAAAGGGACGGTTCAGGCTGACGCGGTGGCCAGCTTCCCGGCCCATATCTCGGGCAGTTCCGGATCTCCCAGCGGAGATTGTCTGATTCCTGAACTTCCGATTGTCCTTCACCCATTGCTGAACTTCTTGACTATTCTGTTGCAGCTTCACCAATGCGTTATCCAAGCGGACCAGGGCGAGGGAATTCGACTGGTACTCCTCTCGCATCTTCGCAATGATTTCTCTTCTGGCATCCCAGACTCGCTTTCCAATCGTGTCTACCATGCCGTGCCGGAATTGGTTCGACTCGTATTTCCCCAATCCGCTCACGTTCAACCGGGTGAACCGCTCGATCTCCTGGGAACAATGCTGATAGAGCCAAGAAACAAATTGCACATCGCTTTTCCGGCCAATCAAGCAAAGGGTTTGAGTTTGTCGCTGATCGTAATTGTTCAGATACTTCTTCTTGAAGTAGAGTTGGCATCCATTGGCACTGGCAATCGGTTCGGCAAGCCTGGTCTTCCAGGAGACGAGGCACTTCATCTTGTCCAGGAAAGTCCCTTCATCGCCAAAATCCGTGATGGTCTCTTTGGGTTCCGGATTTGGTGTTTGTGGATCTTCTAGCATTGCCGCGTCGATGTCGTACCGGATCAGGATCTCTTGGGCTCGCTGCGCCGCCAATGCTGCCTCGTGCGGATTGCTGCTTTGGCTAAGACGCAGGAGCTTGATCGCTTTCTGAATCGCTTCGTCCCTGGTCATGGCTTTTCTCCCTTTCTGGTAGGAAAGGCCGATCCGGCTTGGAAACAAATCGATTTTTGAAACCTCGGAGTATTCCTATTTCGATTTCTTCTCCCAACCCTTCGGAGCACAATTGTACAAGAAGATCATGATGGCCCACAAGCCACCGTGTCGAAGCGCGGGTCCAGCATATTCCATGGTCTTCTTCAGATCGTTTTGAGCGATTGCTTCGAACACCTCGCTCAAATATGGAATCTTTCCTGTATGCCATTGGTAGATCCGAAAGCAACATTCTGCGACATGAGCAGTTGTTTTCGGATCTATTTGTGGATCCATCGAGACCACATTGCGAAGAAGATAGACGAAAATCTCATCTTCTGTCAATGTTCCCTCTACCCACTTATCTAGCACTCTCGACGCATTCATATTCGTTCTCGCTTTCTTTCCGGTGGGGTCGATCCCCCCGGGGAAATTTTCCTTTTCCCGTTTTTCTCAAAAACTTCACAACGCGCAGGCGCATAATCTCATTTCTCTTCCCGCTTGTTTCTGGGGAGAGTCCCCACTGTAACGCGCATATGTGCGCGAAGAAATGACGCGCCCGCGCTTCCTCAGAGACTCTCCAAGACGTTCCGGTTCCTGCGCGGGATCGCGCGAAGAAAGGTTCGCGCCCGCGCGATCCCAGACTCACTCCTCGTCTCCCAGGATGGAATATCCAATGTCCATGATGGATTCTCCATCATCCAACTTGGTCTGTACACTCCCATCCTCGATTCCCATGACCCACAACGAATCGGTATCCTTGGGGAGAAATGAGGCAATCTCGGAATCCGCCTTTTCAAACGCTTCCTGTTCGCCCTCTGCCTCGACCCGAATCACGGACAGGACTCTTACGATTTGCTGAACACGATATTTTGGCATGGCTTTCTCCCTCACGGATCGAATGGAAGTGGTTCGACACTGGCAATTTTTCCAAGGCCAGCGGGGACATCTCCCTTCTTGAGATGCTTCACGAATTGCCCATCTTTCCAAGACGCGGAGATTTTTTTGTCCCATTCCAGTTTGGAGACTTCGCGAAACGCGCACTTTGTCTGCCCACCCTGGGGGAGTCTTCCTCCTCTGTGATTTCCACAGCCAAGATAGACACTCCAAGATCCATCGAAATGGAAAGACACTTCCCAACCTACGATTTCTCGAAGTGTGGGAAGAGATCCGATCTCATAAAACAGAGAATACTTCAATGGCCGATCCATATCGGTGTATTCTGACACGATGTATACCTTGTTTCCGCGAGCTTCGATTCTCGGTTTCAGTTCCACGATTTCCTCCGTTTCAAGTCTAGCGCGTGTACGATTATTCGCGCGATCACGCTACGCTCTGAAACTCCAGGGATTCCCGGGAAATTGCTTTCCGGGTCACCCTCGAGTCTCAGAATTATCACTTTCCAGACGCCCACGGGTATCTCTTTTTGAACGTCTTGATGCAGTTCTGGCACGTCACTTCGGAGAGATTTCCCGTCGTCTCCCACCTCCCCTTGTCGCAATCCAACAACTTGGCATTGGCATGGCAGACCGGGAAATACATCCCGGCATTGCTGGCCAAACAGATGTCTCTCATGTGGACCTTGCGATTCATGGTTTCTCCAGTTCTCCCTCGAGCTCTGCCACCTTGTCCCGGAGCTTGTCCGCGTTTCTCTTCAGGATTTTGTTCTCGTCTCTCAATTCCTCGATCTTCTCTTTCAGCGTGTCGATCTTGGATTCCAGCTTGTCAATCTCGCATCGGTGATTCTCGTTCTCCGTCTCTAGATAGTTCTTTTCCTCGATTGCGTCTTCAAATTCCCCCTCGGGAACCCGATGGAGACACTCCGCGACGACGCGGAGAATCGTCTCACGGTTCAGATTCCCATCGTGTTCCAACGAGTATTCCCACACTTCCAATTCGGAATTGTCAATGGGTCTGTGAACCATGGCTATTCTCCTTTTACTGGATCTGGCAATCCAGATGTTTCGGCAATACCCGGTACATCCTCCCCAGATACTCTCCCATGATCTTCGGGGAATTCGCGACAATTCGGATCACGGGAGGATTGCAGCCATCGACTAGTTTCCACTTCTGATTGATCTGGACGGATCTCTTCTTGACTGCCTGATTCTTTTTGTGATCGCGGTGCGCTTGGACCTGCTTTCTCCATTCCGGATTTCGCTCCGGAACCATGTCCAGAAACTTCTGGGGGACATTGTAGGAATACGGACCCATGGCTTCGTCCATGTCCTTGTGCCCCCAGCAACCGCCGAAAGACTCTCGGGAATAGCCCAAGAGATCGAGAACGATGTACCGTTCCACGATTCCGGTTTGCTTGTTTTTCTTCTCCCACACACTCCACAACTCATTACCAGAAGTGGAATGGGCAAGGCAAGTATAGACGTTCTCCGGACGATCCTGGGGGGATCTCGTGCATTCCTGGATCACATCTTGTTTCGTTCGCCACGCTTCGCAATAGTCCCAACCCATGATTTTCTCCTTTCAAACGATTTTGACATCTCCCAAGGAATTCCTGGCGAATTCCTCGATTTCCCGCATTGTGATCTTGGTTTTCCGGTCCGACATCAATCCGTTGTGGCAATAGATCACGGATCGGATCAATGCTCGGGCTCGCATCGATCCGAGACCATTTGTCTCGTTGTATGCCTCGTTGAAACAGGCATCTTCTTTTCCCGAATTGTGGGCTTTCAATGCTTCCCGGATTTCTTTTCTGGTGAATTCTGTCACGATTTCCTCCACGATAGAACGGAATTCCTTGACGATTCCACGATGTCCACAATCATTGCAAATTATTTCGGAATCGTCGCCCCAGTCGAGATCCCCATATTCGTTGTCCGTACCATCGTCATGGACACAAATCATGGTAGATACGCGAATGTTGAACGGTCCCTCGGATTCGCACTTCGGACAGGAAATCCCCTTCAAGCAATTTTCGTTTGGCATGATTTCTCCTTTTCGAATTGAGAAGCCAAGAATGCCCGGGATAGTTCCCGGGACATCTTCACGTTTCAATCCTTCTGGGGTTTGGAAGACTTTCTTTTCGCCGCCAATGCGTAAATGTAGATGTAGATGTAGGCAGCGTGATGACTCGCAATGAAATCGGGATCTGAGAAATCAACGAATTCGGCGCATCCCATCGCGTCTTTGTACCACCCCACCATATCGGACAGAGCGGAGTTGATGATCGTTTTGTGCGATGCTTTCCTTGCCCCGGATCTTCGGCATCTTTCCCAGTCGTATTCCGTCTTGTTGTAATGCTCTCGGAACACAGATTCGAAGCTGCCATAAGTCGCCACGGTATCTCCGGTTTCCTGTTGGAATTCTCCATATGCCTCAGAATCGTAAGTGATCTCCTTCATGTCTTTTTCCCCTCTCTCCTCAGAATGTTGGCCACAGATGTAGCGTGCCAGCGCGATCCCCGCGCGGGCAATCCGCCGAGATTCAGCCGATCCGCGATCTTGCGAATCGAGAATCCGGCGGTTCGAAGTTTCCGTAACTCAGCCATGGATCTCTGTTCATCCGGGGAATCCTCGAGATGGATCCCATCTGGACCCAATCGCTTCCCAAACGGAATCTCCCCGGCATGTTCATTTTTCGAGATTTTGTGGCGCATTGCCGCTCGGGTTCGTTCCCCAATAAGCTCTCTCTCATACTGGGAAAACGACATCATGATGTTCAGAAAGAACTTACCAGTAGCAGAAGAAGTGTCGATCTGTTCCTGGACAGAAATCAGTCGGGTTCCACGGTCAAAATACTTCTGAATCAGGTTCCCCATGTCCAGAATGGAACGGGTCAACCTGTCCAGTTTGTACACCACGATTCCCTGGACAGTTTTCTGATCCATCATGCCGATCGCCTTTTGGATTCCGGGGCGATTCAGATTCTTCGCGGATTCCCCACTATCCTCGATAAGATCCACCAATTCGAGATTGTAAAGCTGGCAGTAGCCACGGATCTTTTCGGCCTGGAGATCCAGGGAAACGCCTTCGTCTCCCTGTTTGTCCGTGGAAACTCTGGTGTAACCGACAACCTTCATTTCAATCCTCGATTTTGATTACGGGTGATTTCATTCCGGCGTGGAACTTCCTTCCCAAACTTGTATGCAAATACCAACCTCGTCCGGTGTTCACCATGATCTCGGTTGTGTTGGGAAAGTGGAAACGATCTCCCTTCTTCAAGTATGCCAAGATCGTAGCTCCGTGTAATTCTTTTGCCCATATGGTTGCTACTAACATGATTCCTCCGGACCGTTCAAGATTCGAAAGAATGCGTCCATCCAGCAAGTATGTCCAGGCATGGTATCCCAGACTTTGTGGACATACGCATCCTCTCCAGGAGTCAATCGAAGATCCCAACAGTGCCCCCGATTCTCCCAGATCTCCTCGGCTCTTTTCGATCCGAATGGGGTTGGTTCTACTTTTGATTTTCCAAACATGACTTCCTCCGTTTCCTCACCAGGGAAAGTTTTGCGATTCCACGATGCGAAAATCGATTTTCCCCCGGAATTACTTCGAGCCCTAATTCCTTCATCTTGATGTGGTTTATGGCTCGAATCCCAGCATTTTTTATGTTCTGGCCCGCTTCCAGACTTTCTTCGAGTCTTCCACTGATCTTCTCCAATCGGGCATGGTACAAATCCACTCTGGGATCAAGCGGATCGAGAGTGTCGATGATGCGATTGATCCGGTCTACTTCTCGACTCAATCGGTTCACTTCTCCAACTGTCAAGACCATGACTTCCTCCATTCACAAATTCAAGGAACCCCGGGAATGTTCCCGGGGAACCCTCAATTTGGGAAATCAGGCGGGAGCGGGGAGGGCGATCTGGATCCGGGGCTGGGCCATCTTGACCGCCAGGTTCAGGGCGTTGCGGTTCTTTTCCGCCACGGTGCCGAACCACAAGCTGTTCAGGTTGGCGTCCAGGAGCTTCCGGTTGTCCTCGCCAAAGGACTTGTCGTGGGTGAAGTATTCGGTGAGGCTATTGTAGGCTCCCCACCACGTCCCCTTGGACATCTCCGAACCGATCCCGGATTCGAAGTTTTGGATCAGCTTGTCCTGGAGATCGCTCAGATTCGCCTTCTGGCGATCCGTCATGGTTTCCAGGTTCTCCTTGGCGTAGAACACGAGGTGGACGTACTTGCGGAGATCGTCCTGATTGCAATCCGAATTCGCCAGCTTGCGGAACAGTTCCGCATTGGCTTCGAAGTCCTGGTTTGCCGTGTTGATCGCCTTCTGGACCAGATCCATGGTGACCGGCGCGGACTTGGTGTGGTAGACGCGGATCAACTGGCTGGCTTCCGACTTCTGGGCCATGGCCAGGGTGTTCGCGCAGACCACGCGGACCGGGGTGTACCCCACCCGGATGGCCTGGGAACCGTCGTGGGCGTTGGAGAGGAGGAGGTACTTCGCCACCTCGTCCCCTGGGGTCACCACCGAATTCTCGCTGTTCAGCTTGGCCAGGATCCAGACCTTCTTGCCGAGACAGAGGGATCCCGCGGTCTCGAAGCTGCAAGCTCCGGATTCGACAAATGGGTTGAAGAAGTTGAACGCCTCACGGTTCTGGAGCGGTTCCCAGCGGGGACCGACCACACCGAGAACGCTACCATCGGTTTCCCGGATGATGGCGTGACTCTCCACCACCTGGCCACCGAACACGTCGCCGTTCGGCAAGGTGTAGGGGACGGTGACCAGGGGGATCTTCCGGACATCCCAGTCACATTCGGACTCCGTGAGGGCTTCCTGGACGTTCAGGGCTCGCTCGATCTTGGTTCCGAGACGGTGCCACGGGGTTGCCCCCAGGAAGAACATGCTTTCCACTTCGTGTGCCATTGGATTCTCCTTTTCGGTTTGGTTATCGCTGATTGTCAGGGAAAATTCCCTCGTTTGATTGCCCAAGAAGATCGGCATTCCCCGCTTCCCACTGGAGAATGCCGATCCGGCTTCGGAAATCAAGCGGTTTTTGAAACTTGCACTTCCTGATTTTCGGAATTCGCCCAATCCTTTTCCGCCATGGAGTACGCCGACCGGGAGACTTTCTCCCCGTCGAATTCCAGGACCACCACACTCGATCCCGGGGTGTATACCACGGTAATCTTTGTTTCGTCACGGACTCCCACCTCGAGCCGGGTCGAAAGTGTTCCGATGATGAAGCAACACTCCCCGTTCTCCATCTCGGGACTCAGCGGGGTATTGGGTGTGAACACGGAGAAGGTCCGGACCACGGGGAGATCGTCGCGACCCCCCGATAGCGTGAGCTTCCCCGCAGTCACCTTGCATCTCACACGATCCCACTTGGGACCAAACTCTTTTCCGCCCGTGGAAATCACTTGGATGTCGCCAATCGCCACGGAGAAATCTCTTTTTCGGATTCTAAACTTCATCTGTGTTCTCCTTTTTTGCCTTTGCCGCTTCGGCGCAGCAAGCATTGTAGGCGTCCCCGAATTTCAGGAAATCCTCGCTGTTTGTGAGCGATGCGATCTTGGAAGCGTAGAGAACGGCGATTGGATGGGTGTTCTTCCAATCCGTTCCCTTTCCGTTCCGGTTCGATTCTTCGCAGATTTTGTGCATGACTTTCGCAAAGGCTAAGACGACACCGGAGAGATTGCAGGCGTCTTGGATGAAGATCGCCGTTTGGAAATCATTCTGGGAAAGGTTTTCCGAATCTGACATGGTAACCTCCATTTTCGGGATTGATTTCCCGTATCGCGTGGGAATCTTTTTTGAATTTTCACGCGCTATCGAAAATCAATACTCTTCCACCGTCATCGTCATCGATTCGTCGCTTCCCGGGGGGAGTCGGTACTTCTCGACCGCGGCTTTGACAGCGGGTTCGATCCCTTCCGGTCCCTTTTCCGCGAACCCTTTACGTCCCGCCGCGAAGATTGCCGGGATTTCCATGATGGGAATCTGGACGCCGACACAATTCTTTTGGAACGCAGCGGAGATGAGATCGTCTGCCTTCACTTTACGCTTCGCCATGTCAATCCACCTTTCTGAGATCGGTTCGGACGATTATCTCTACCCAACTGAAATCGTATGGGGAGAGGTTGAACTTCCGCTGGAAATACTTGACCCATGCTTGCGCCGTGGCTTGATTCTTGACGATCTTGAACATCCATTCGGTTCCGTAACGAACCCGAATTTCCCGGGGAATGTTGTTATAATCCGGATCATTCACCAATCGCCCGATTGATTCAAAATATTCCTGTAATTTCTCGGAAAACTCTGGAACAAGTTCCTCATTCGTTTTCGGCATGGTATCCTCCCTTTCGATTGATTTCCCGTGGATCAGGGGAATTCTCACGAATTCCCCGTCACCACTGAACTTCAATCTTGTTTTCTTGCCTGCTTTTTCGCCTCGTAAACTTCGGTCAAGATTTCTTGCAGGAATCTCGGAAGTTTTTCGCCATAGGAGACATTCCCCAGAATCGCAATTCCGACCCACCGATGATTGTGGCAATCGTGGAGAGCAACGGTGTGATCCATGATGTCTTGAAGAACGACATCGAAGTTCGGGGAGACGAACGAAGCATAATCGGTATCCGGACAGGCATGTCCGAATGTGGTGTGGAACGTCATGTACTTGTGTTCCCAGATTTTCCGCGCCTTGTCGGATTCGTCGTCTCTCGTGACAAACTCGTGGTTTTTCAGACCATTCTCGGATTCCGCCCGGTGAATCAGATCGAGAATGGAAATGGCGTAATCCGCCTTTGCTTTCTGGTAAAGCTCATCCCGCTTCCGCTCTTTTTCCAATTCCCGCTTTTTCTCCGCGCGAACCGCTTTGTTGAATTCCTTGCGATCCATGAATCGCTTCGTTCCCTCACCAGTTTTCAGGATGAATTCCATCACTTCCTCCAATCGTCGGGAAGGAATCCCCCGTTCTGGATCCAGTGATCCAGGGAAATCACCAATTCGGCCAGTCTTGCCGCA
>Ga0315286_10002464_pt1 | contig 17297 bp, 21 predicted proteins | sample YL17G10_0_MG_FD_205038 | JGI IMG/M metagenome (GOLD analysis project Ga0315286, IMG submission 205038) | Sediment microbial communities from Yellowstone Lake, YNP, Wyoming, USA - YL17G10_0 | ecosystem: Environmental > Aquatic > Freshwater > Lake > Sediment | place: USA: Wyoming | collected...
CGAATATGTCAGCAACGCCAACGGACCGGTCATTAATATCTTTCAATTTAATGACACGAATCAATTAGTCAGAGTCCTCGCCCACGAGCTTGGACACTCTTTAGGGTTGGAGCATCTTGATAATCCTAAGGCCATTATGTATTACCTTAATGAAGGGATGAATATAAAGTTGACTGCCGATGATCTCACTGCTCTAAAAAAGGCATGTGGAATTAAGTAAATCAATAGTTGTGGTTTTTATCCCCGTCTTGTTGTATAATGCCCCCAGTGGTCCAGAGGATAATTATCTCCCCTTGACCGCTGGGTTATTGTTAGATGTTAAATTATTAATAGACAATCTAAAGCAAAGATTATGAACAAATTTTCGATTTTAATATTAGCCTTGGTTCTCGCACTCTTAATCGGAGTCGGTACGGCTAGCGCCGAAACAGCCAGCACTTCGGCGACGACCACGACCGCGACTACGACGACGGCAACAACGACCATCGCGACAACGACCACCAGCACCAGTACAGTGTCAACTACCACGACCACAGTCTTTTTGTCGCAACTTGGATCATTATTGCATCAAATGATTGTTTTGAGAGAACAAATCATTGCCTTGATGGTTCAAAATCTCGCCACGGTTCAAACCAACAAAGAGAGAATCTCTTTGTTGCAATCGCTATTGTCTCAAGATAATGTCATTTATCCCGAAGGGCTAGTTACCGGCAATCTCGGTAATCTAACCAAGAAAGCGTTAATTAGATTTATAAATAAAAATTTCCTGGCCGTTAGCACCAGCACTAATGTCTTCTTGCGCGGACCGGCCCGTCTGTTAATCGAGGGCGCGGGAAATTCCGGCAAAATTCCGCCAGGTCTCTTAACCGCGCCGGGTATCGCCAAAAAACTGGGCATTGGCAGTTCAACCGCCACCAGTTCAGCCACCTCAAGCAATGACCAAGGAAATGGACTAAAGAACAAGATTAAGAATCTACTTAAGGCCTTCTAAATAACCGATTCCCTTTTTACGGATAGATCGTCTTTACTCCGGCCAGATCGCCGGTGGTGAGGGTGTCTTTTTTCGTCTCTCCCTTGCTCCCATATCCATACATGGTGTTGTTCGCGTAAGCGGTATCGTATTCATCATTCAACCCGACAGTATGGCCGAACTCATGAGTCAAGATATCCTGGGCGTCATAAACTCCATCATAGGCGCAGGTCTGCCCGGCTGGCCACTCGCTCGGATTTGACCAGGCCCAGGTAAATTTTTGGTTCATAATTGTGTCCACTTCCGACATTTTTCCAGTCGCCGGATAATACCATAGGTAGGATACAGCTAGAGCGGACCCAGAGGTGCGGCCCCAAGCAATAATATTTTGGCTGTCCAGCTGGGCGCGGTTAATTATCGTGTCGTCCCCTTTTATAAAAGTCGCCGCGTCGCCAACCGCGCTTTTCCAGGCGCCGAAAGCATCGCTGGCAATGATGGCTAAATTAGCGGGACCAATTGAGGCCGGCGCGCTTTTGGAATTTAAGCGATACCGCCAGGTTGCAGGCAAAGTAACGCCGAAATTATCGGTCACCGCCGATGAATCCGGGTCAGCCAGAACAGACGGGGCGCAAACTTTGGTCGGAGAAGGCGGCGTTGGCTTGCCCGGCTTGTCAGTCGGTTTGCCATAATGCACAACAACTTTTAACTTCAACTCCGGATGTCCTTCGACATCATAGGTGCTGTTCTCAAACGCGTCCTCGCTTGATGGAGCAAATTTTTTGTCGCTTTTGGCATCAACTGAATTTCCAATAATCAGGGTGAATAAAAATATAGCTAAAAATAAGGTTATTTTCTTCATGATAATTTATTTATTATTAATCTCTTTATTGTACCACTAAACATTAAAAAACACAAGGCTAACTAATTTTTATTGATTAGTTCGGTAATCTCGTCAACGAGGGCGTAATATTCTGGCGAGCGTTTGTCGCGCGGGCGAGGGAGCTTGACGGCAATTTCTTTTTTAATCGTGGTTGGCCGGGGACTAAAAACAATAACTCGATCGGACACCTCGACCGCTTCTTCAACCAGGTGAGTAACCATCATAATCGTGGTCGGATTTTTTGACCAAATATCCAATAAGTCGGAGCGGAGTTCTTCGGCAGTGATGGCGTCTAAACTGGAAAATGGTTCATCCATCAGTAAAAGGTCGGGCTCGACAGCGAGGGCCCGGGCAACGCCGACGCGCTGTTTCATTCCACCCGACAAAGCCAGCGGGTACTTATCTTCAAAGCCGATCAAGTCCACCTCTTTTATTTTAGCGCGGGCGCGGTCCTGACGCTCCTTTTTAGATACGCCGGCCATCTTCAAGCCGAATTCAATATTACCTAAAACCGTCAGCCAGGGAAAAAGAGCGAAATTTTGAAAGATCATGGTCATCTTTTGGGCGCGGGACTGGATTAGGCCATGCTCCGGTTTAAGCAGGCCGGCGATGATTTTTAGCAAAGTGGATTTGCCGCAGCCGGAAGGGCCGATTAAGGAAACAAATTCCCGCTCTTTGATGGTGAAAGAGACCTTGTCAATCGCGGGCAATAAAGCGCCGTCTTCTAAGAGGAAGCGGTGAGAGATATGATCAACAATAACAAATGGTTTTTTATTCTCCATACAAACTCGCCCGCTTTAATAACGGCATCCAAATCAGCCGGTTGATAATCAGAACGCTTAAGAGCAAGACCACCAAGCCGGCCGAGAAAACGGCGCGATTGGCGCTAATGGCCGAATTGAGAAAAACGCCAATTCCGCTGGACAGACCGATAATTTCGACGCCGATCACCGCCTCCCAGCCGATGCTCATGCCGACGATCGAGCCGGTTACCAGCGCGGGGAAGCTCATCGGGATGGAGTAATAAATCACCCGCTTGAGACCCTTGGCCCCAAAAATGGTAGCTGCCTCGTTCAACTCAAGGCGAGCGGTGGACAGGGCGTGAATGGTATAAAATAAAATGGGCCAAAGAATAGAAGAGGCGGCGAAGATGATCGCCATCTTGTTGGTGTAGCCGAAAACATAAATAAAGAGCGGGATAAGGGCGAAGGATGGAAGATTCTGCATTAAATCAAAAACTGGGATCAAAGCATCGCTCAAGCGGGCGTTAATCACTAAGACCGCCAGCGCCACGGCCAAGATCAGCGAGATGACATAAGCGATAATCAAGCGGTAAAGCGATAAGCCGAGTCCGGCGAGAATCGCGTCAAAAGGAATTTGGCTCGTCTCGCCGAGAACAATTAAGGCGACAATAATCAGCGACAGGAACAGAAAAAACACCGAAAAATAATGTTTGCTTTTCTTGAATTTAAAACTATGCGCGCTTCGAGCCATTAGGTTATATTATACCGCTTGTTTTGTGTTTTGGGTATAGGGAGTTTTTGTTTGCTTTATATTATTAAAGTGCTAGTAATTAACTAGACTTGAAAGGAGGTAATCGTATGGAAGCCCCAGTGGCGATGTTAAGTCCTAAGGGATTTTGGGAGGCTATTCAAGATTTTGTCGCCAGCCATTACGATGTGCAGGCTGACAAAGGGTACAAGTGCAAAAAGTGCGGGGCGGAGATAAAACAGATAACCTGTTATGTCTCACTTCACGACGCGAGATTCAGAGGCGAATGTGCTGGAGCGGGCAAAGTCGAACAAGTCTCCTTGCCCTATTGTCCAGTTTGTGAAGGAGTTCCTCAAAGAACCTTCACCTGCGTCCATTCGTAAGAGACCTTGCCCTGCCCGCCCGCGACAAGCTCGTCATGAGGCGGGTTTGTTGTTTTCTGGCATTTTGCTCTTTTAATTTTTTGATTATTTGCTATGATTAAAAGATGGTAATGAAGACGAGAAAGCCCAAGATCGTGGTTAAAAAACCAGCGGTTAAGAAGTCGGCGGCGAAAAAACGCGCGCCGGCAAAAAAGGGATTAAAAAGAGCCAAGAAAGCCAGTCCGCTTATCCTGGCTCGGTCGGAAGAAAATCCGATTATCTCGCCGAGACCGAAGTATGATTGGGAGGCCTGGCAAACTTTTAACCCCGGGGTTGTCTTGTTAAACGATCGGGTTCATTTTCTCTACCGCGCTCTCGGTTCGGACGGCGTCTCGCGCCTCGGCTATGCCGTTTCCGAAGACGGCTTCACCATTAATGAACGATTGTCTTATCCCGTTTATGAACATAAAGAAAACAAGGAGCAAAAAGAGCGCGTTTTTCGCATTTTCTCTTATTTTTCCGGCGGGAGCTGGGGCGGGGCTGAAGATCCCCGCCTCGTTCGCGTCGCGGGCGAAGACATTTTGTATCTGACTTACACCGCTTGCGATAATGGTTTGCGCGTCGGCCTCTCCGCTATTAAAGTTGATGATTTTTTAAATAAAAAATGGCGCTGGAAAGAGCCAATCTTGATTTCGTCGCCAGATGAGGTTAGCAAAAATTGGGTAATTTTTCCAGAAAAAATAAATGGCCAATACGCCATGCTCCACAGTCTTAAACCAACAATTCAAATCGAGTATCTTGATAATTTGGACTTTGACGATAATGCTTATATAAAAAGTTCTTGCCGGACCGAGCCGAGAAAAAATTGCTGGGACAAATGGATCAGGGGCGCCGGCGCCCCACCTCTAAAAACACGCGCCGGCTGGCTGCTCTTTTATCACGCGATGGATAACGATTGGAGCAAATACAAAGTTGGCGCCCTTTTACTTGACCTAAAAGACCCGACTAAAGTCCTGGCTCGAGCGAGGGAGCCAATTTTGGAACCAGACAAAGATTACGAAAATAACGGCTTTAAACCGGGCATTGTTTTTGTGTCTGGGGCGATCATTAAGAATGAGACCCTCTTAGTTTATTATGGCTGTTCCGATAGCTATGTCGGGGTAGCTTATGCCAACTTAGAAGAATTTCTCACGGCCCTTGAAAAGGACATTGAGCCCAAGCTTAGATTAAGAAGGTTAGGCCTGCCGGCGCCGGCAGGTAAAAAATGAAATGCTAATTGAACGCTCTGACCATAATCCAATTTTAAAACCAAAAACTACCCACTCGTGGGAGGCCGAGGCGACGTTTAACGGCTGTCCGATTAAAAAAGGCAAAAAGATTTATCTGGTTTATCGCGCTCTGTCTTTGTCCCATTATCATACTAAGGCCGAAACCAAATTAATGGTCTCCGATATCGGCCTGGCCGAAAGCGCCGATGGCGTTGAATTTCATAACCGCAAACGTTTTATCGCCTCTGAAGAATCTTGGGAGCGTTTTGGCTGCGAAGACCCACGGGTGACAAAACTTGACGGCAAGTATTATATTTTTTACACCGCTCTCTCCGTTTTTCCTTTTCGCGCCGATGGCATTAAGGTCGGAGTGGCACTTAGTCAGGATTTAAAAACTATTCAGGCCAAGCACCTGGTTACGCCCTTCAACGCCAAGGGGATGGCCCTTTTCCCTGAAAAAATCGACGGGAAGATTTGGGCCGTCTTGACCGTTAATACCGATCAGCCGCCGGCTAAAATCTGTCTGGCCAAATTCGATCGAGAAGAAGATATCTGGGATCACTCGCGCTGGCGAAAATGGTACCAGAATTTTACCAAATATTCTTTGCCCCTCGAACGCCGACTCGAGGACCAGATTGAAGTCGGCGCTCCGCCCCTAAAAACACGCGCTGGCTGGCTTTTGTTTTACGCTTATATTCAAAATTATTTCTCACCGAAACCGCTTTTCGGCATTGAAGCCGTTCTGCTCAATCTTAAAAATCCGCTTAAAATTATCGCTCGAACCAAGGCCCCGCTTCTCACCCCCGAAGAATCCTATGAAAGGATTGGTTTGGTGCCGAATGTCGTTTTTCCGTCCGGCGCGATTTTAGAAAAAAATTTGATCTATCTTTATTACGGGGCAACTGACACGACTTGTTGCCTGGCGATGATTGAGCTAAAGGCCTTGCTAGCTAAACTTTTAAAAAGCGGTGGGTCGGTTAAATTGGCGCGAGCCAAAGGTAATCCAATCATCACCCCCAACAAAGATAATTCTTGGGAGGCCAAAGCGACTTTTAATCCGGCCGCTATTTATCTGGCCGGAAAAGTCCATCTTCTCTATCGAGCCCAAGCGCTTGATAATACTTCTGTCTTTGGTTACGCTACGAGCCCCGACGGCCTTAAACTTGATTATCGTTCACCATTACCAGTTTACGTCCCACGAGAATCATTTGAACAAAAACGGGTGCCAGGAGGCAATTCTGGCTGCGAGGACCCACGGTTAACTAAAATCGGCGATAAAATTTATCTGCTCTACACGGCTTTTGACGGCCAAAACTTGCCTCGAGTGGCTTTAACCTGGATTTTGGCCGATGATTTTATCAATCAACAATGGGTCTGGTCTAAGCCAGTATTGATTTCGCCGCCGGATATTGACGACAAAGACGCCTGTCTTTTTCCGGAAAAAATTAACGGTCAATATTTTATCATTCACCGAAGCGGCGATGATATTGATTCGGCTTTTAGTTCAACCTTGGATTTTGGCGATCGAACTTGGCTTGAGGAATATCGTTGGATCGCGCCCCGAGCGGGCCGATGGGATGGTCGGAAAGTCGGGATCGCCGCCCCGCCGATCAAGACGAAAAAGGGTTGGGTTCTTTTTTATCACGGCGTGGCCGAAACAGACAATTGTTATCGGGTTGGCGCGGTCTTGCTTGATCTGGCCGATCCGACCAAGATTATCGCTCGATCTGACGAGCCGATTTTTGAGCCGGAAGCTGATTATGAAAAAGTTGGTCAGGTACCCAATGTCGTTTTCCCCTGCGGCGCAGTTCTGCTCGACGACAAATTTTATCTTTATTACGGCGGGGCCGATCAAGTGGCGGGCGTAGCGACTATTGATCGAGATAAATTATTAAAAAATCTTGAAGCTTGTAAATATTAAATAATTTAAATTATGGAGAACAAAAATCAAACAATTCTAAAACCTTGGGGCCAGGAAATTATTTTGGAAAAGAAACGCGGCTACTGGATTAAAAAATTGATGGTGCGTCAGGGCGCGAGTCTAAGTTTGCAAAGCCATCAAGACCGCTCGGAGATCTGGCTGGTGCTGGCGGGGAGAGTGGCGGTGACTAAGGGCCAAACTCGCCGGACGCTTGATGAGGGAGAATTTATAAAGATCGCCAAAAAAGAAAAACATCGACTAACCGGCCTTAAAGATTCATGGATTCTAGAGCTGGCCTTTGGCCGAGTGCGCCAAAATGACATTATCCGCTTTCAGGATGATTATGGGCGAGTTAAATAAAGCGCAACTCTTCGCCCTAATCGCTTTTGATTTAGACGATACCTTGACGGAAAGCAAATGTCCGCTCGACGCCGAAATGGCCGAGCTTCTTGGCGCACTTCTAAAAATCAAATCAGTCGCCGTGACCTCGGGCGCGTCCTTGGCGCAATTTCAGCAACAATTTTTGGCTTATTTGGCTAAAGCGGCGCCAGCGCTGGAAAATTTATATTTACTGCCGACTTCCGGCGCCAGTTTATACACTTACCAAACCGCGACCAAGAACTGGGCGCCTATTTATCACGAAGAATTGTCAGTGTCGGACAAAGAAAAAATCAAGTCGGTTTTTATTCAAGTTTTGGCAAAAGTGGGGCTCTCTTCATCGGCTGGGGACTATGGCCCGAGAATAGAGGATCGAGATAGTCAAATCACTTTTTCCGCTCTCGGCCAAACAGCGCCGATTGAGTTAAAAGTAGCTTGGGATCCTGACCGGCAAAAACTCCAAGCAATCGCCGATCAATTGCAAAAGCTCTTGCCCGAATTCTTGGTCAAAATCGGCGGTTCGACCTCGATCGATGTCACCAAGCAAGGGATTGATAAGGCGTTCGGGCTTAAACGTCTCGCCGCTTATTTGAAATTATCGCTGGACAAGATGCTCTATGTCGGCGACGCGCTTTTCCCCGGCGGAAATGATGAACCCTTGCTCCGGCTCGGAGTCGCTTGCCAGCCGGTCGTCTCGGTCGCCGAAACCAAAAATCTAATCCGACAAATTATCGCCTCGGGATAATTTTTTAGTTTAATTTAAGATTAAAACTATGGGGATAACTTAGTTGACGTCTTTTCTGACTGGGTGTAGTATACCTATACCTATGGTATAGGTGCTAGTTATTGTCAATAAAATTGTTTTCTAAAATTAAAAACCATGACTAAAAATATCCATGATCAAGAAGGAGTAAGGCGAGAAAAAGCTCTAATCAGTTTCAGAAAAGCTCACAGCCATTTGAGCAATATTATCAAGATGGTTGAAGAGGGACATTACTGCATTAATATTATGCAGCAAAATCTGGCCGTGATCGGTCTTTTAAAATCAGCCCATCAAATTTTAATGGAAAATCACTTGAACAGTTGTTTTCTAAGTGCCGTATCGTCTAATAATAAGAAGAAAAAAGAAGAGATGGTCAAGGAAATTATCAAAGTGGCAAAATTGTTTAACAAATAATTATGTCGGAAGAACTCAAACGTCAAACCTATTACATCAAAGGGATGCATTGCGCCTCGTGCGAGCTCCTGATTGAAAAGAAAGTTCTCGAGTTTCCGGGCGTGGAATTTGCCGACGCGTCACTCCCCCAGGGCAAAGTCGTCTTTGATTATCGCGATAATAAACCGAATGCTAATAATTTGACTAAAATCTTTTCGTTAAGTGGTTATGTGTTTTCTGAACAACCGCTTGTTGTCAACAAAAGTCTTGGCCAGTCACAAAATAAAGAACTAGAATCATCAGCTTTACTCCCCGCCTTAACAATAATCATTGTCTTTATTTTGTTAGAACGATTTGGCCTGTCTTCCCTCATTAACATTACCGCTTCGTCGGCTTGGCCGGTCTTCTTGGTTTTTGGCGTTATTGCTGGTCTATCTAGTTGCGCCGCCCTAGTGGGCGGTTTACTTCTCTCTCTTTCCAAGCAATGGCAAGAACAATCTGGGAAGGGATCAGTTAGTCGAGCCAAATGGGAACCCAGTCTGATCTTTAATCTTGGCCGAATCCTGTCTTACGGTTTATTGGGGCTGGTGCTTGGTCTAGCTGGTCAAAAATTACAATTCTCCCCCGCTTTTAATTCTCTTTTGCTTATCATTATCTCGGTGCTAATGACAGTTTTAGCGTTACAAATGCTCGGGGTAAAATCCTTTCAGCGTTTTAAAATTGCCCTACCCAAAAGTCTAACTCGTCGGGTGGCAACGGGTTCCAATCGACAAGAGCGAGCAATGCCGTTTGTCTTTGGTTTCTTAACTTTTCTTCTGCCCTGCGGTTTTACTTTGATGATTGAAGGTCTAGCCATTTTGTCCGGCAACCCATGGCGCGGAGCAATCATGATGAGCGCTTTTGCCCTCGGGACAGCGATCCCCTTGATGGCCATCGGTTTCTCAAGCGCTAAATTATTACAAGATGAAACGCGAGCGGATCGTTTTTTGCGCATCGCTGGAATTTTAATTTTGTTCTTTGTCTTCTATAATTTAAATGTCCAATTTCATTTTGTTGATTGGAATAAGTGGTCAAGTTTAGCTCTGACCGGGACGATACCAACTTCAACCGACGGTTTCGTTTCGTTGGCAACTTCTTCTCCAATTCAAGTAATTAAAACCGTTTATACTTTAAGCAATGATATCCAACCAAATACTTTCACGGTTAAAAAGGGTCAGCCGGTTAGTTTTCAAGTGGACGTTCGAGATAACGGTCAAGGCTGTATGAGTACGATTATGATTCGCGGTCTTTATAATCAGGCGATTTATTTGCAAGCCGGGAAAACTATTGTCATGAATTTTACGCCGACGCAAACCGGCGATTATCAGATCGCTTGCGCGATGGGCGTACCGCGCGGGGTAATAAAAGTAATAAATTAACTGTGACTGAAAAAATCTATCATCTTAAAGGCATGCATTGCGCGAGTTGCGCAAGCATTATCAGTGATAAACTTTCTAAATTGGACGGGGTAACGAACGCCGAGGTTAATTTTGCGACGGAAACAGCCAAAATTAATTTTGATCCCGCTCTTATCTCGCTCCAACAAATGAATGTCAAGATCGGTCAGCTTGGTTACGAGCTCATGGATCACTCGAGTCATAATATGGAAAATGGCGATCTGGACCATTCAGCTCACACTGGTATTGGCCAATCAAAAGAAAATAAACTAAAAGAATTAGTTACGCAAAAAAGGAAAGTTCAATTTGTTTTGCCGGTGGCGCTTGTTACCTTTGCCGTGATGATGTGGGGAATAGCCCGGATGATTTTACCTTTGTCAGAGATACCGATAGCGATGGACCAGCTTAATATCATTTTCTTAATCTTGGCAACCGTAACTATGTTTTGGATTGGCCAGCCGTTCTTGACGGGTGTCTGGCGGTTTGGGCGATACGGCGTGGCCAATATGGATACCTTGATTGGCATTGGCACCCTGGTCGCGTATCTGTACAGTTTAATAATCACGCTTTTCCCGACGATAAAGATTCTACTACACGCTCCAGACGCCACTTATTTTGATGTCACGATTGTGGTCATTGGTTTTGTTACTCTGGGCAAATATTTGGAAGCGCGGTCAAAATTAAAAACGGGCGAAGCGATCGAAAAATTGCTTGGTTTGCAGGCCAAGACCGCCCTGGTTGAACGAGACGGGCAGGAAATGGAAATCCCGATAAATGAAGTAAAAATTGGCGAGGTGATAATTGTTAAACCCGGGGCGAAAATTCCGGTTGACGGGAAAATTATCTCCGGCAATTCGTCAATCGATGAATCGATGATTACCGGGGAGTCAATTCCGGTGGATAAAAAAGAAGGCGATTTAGTGGTTGGCGCGACGATCAATAAACAGGGGGCTTTTAAATTCGAGGCAACCAGAATTGGTTCTGATACGGTGCTTGCGCAGATTATAAAAATGGTGGAGGAGGCGCAGGGTTCCAAGGCGCCGATTCAGGAATTAGCCGATAAGGTCTCGGCTGTCTTTGTGCCCGTTGTTTTAGCCATCGCGATTGTTACCTTGTTCGTTTGGCTTTTGATTGGCACGAGTTTTCTTGGTTTCTCAACCGCTTTGTCTTTTGGCATTCTGTCATTCGTGGGCATCTTGGTTATTGCCTGTCCGTGCGCGTTGGGGCTCGCGACGCCAACCGCGATTATTGTCGGGGTTGGCAAAGGCGCCGAATATGGCATTTTAATCAAGAATGCTGAAAGTTTGGAAAAATTGAGCATGGTCAACACCGTTGTTTTTGACAAAACCGGCACGATTACCAAGGGCAAACCAGAAGTAACAGATATCGTTGTTTTGAGCGATAAATTTAATGTCAGTGATATTTTAAGGTTAGCTGGCAGTATTGAAAAATCTTCTGAACATCCTTTGGCGCGGGCAATTGTTGAACGAGCGCAAAAAGACCAAGTCGTATTTTTGAACGCAAGCAATTTTCTCGCTTTGGAGGGAATGGGAGTAAAAGCGAAAGTTGATGGAATGTTAGTCTCGGTGCATAAACCGAGCAGAGAAAGTAGCGAGCCGGTCAACGCTTTGCAAAACGACGGAAAAACTGTTGTCATGGTAGAAGCGGAAGAAAAAATAATTGGTTATATCGCCATCAGTGACACCTTAAAACCAGAGGTAAAAGAAGCAATCGCTAAATTACATAAAAAGAAAATCCAAACAATTATGTTGACTGGCGACAATAAAGCAACCGCTCGCCAGATTGCGGGACTGGCCGGGATTGATGAAGTGATGGCCGAGGTGTTACCGCAAGACAAAGCAAACAAGATTAAAGAATTACAAGCGGGAGGCCGAAAAGTGGCGATGGTTGGCGATGGGATAAATGACGCGCCGGCTTTGATCCAAGCCGATGTGGGCATCGCGATGGCCACCGGTACTGATGTGGCGATAGAGTCAGCGGGAATTACTCTGCTAAAAGGCGATATCAATAAACTCTCCCAGGCCTTCGATTTGTCTCGAGCGACCATGCGGACCATCAAACAAAATCTTTTCTGGGCGTTTATTTATAATATTGTTGGCATACCGATCGCGGCCGGCCTTCTATATCCCATTTGGGGGGTTATTCTAAATCCGGTTTTTGCGGGTCTGGCCATGGCTGGCTCAAGCGTCTCGGTGGTTGGCAATTCCTTACGCTTAAAGGCGAAAAAACTAGACTAGCTGGTTAATTTGAGTAGGATTTGCTATAATTAAAGGGTGTTTAATAATTAATAGAATTAATAAAAATATGGCACAAACTAATTCCGCGTTTATGAAGCCAATGACAATCAGCGAGGAGCTCGCGGTTATTGTCGGCAAGGGTCCGATGCCTCGGTCAGAGGTCGTTAAAAAGCTCTGGGTCTACATTAAAAAGAATAATCTCCAGGATTCCCAGAATAAGCGCAATATTAATGCTGACGGAGACCTGAAGAGGGTCTTTGGCGGTAAAGCGACCGTCAACATGTTTGAAATGACGAAGCTTGTTTCCAAGCATCTTTCCTAACCTAATGTTGGGGCTTTCCAAAAAAGAATTGGTTGTCCTTAAAAGACTAACCACGCCGATAAAAATTCAAAATTTTCTTGATGCTCTCCCCCGCAACGGCGAGAAGAAGGGCGAAACTTATATGTCGCCTCGGCAAGTTCTCAAAAAGAAGAAAGCCCATTGCTTTGAGGGAGCGCTTCTGGCCGCTTTGGCCTTATGGCTTCAGGGCGAGAAACCTCTGCTTTTTGATCTAAAGGCCGGAGGTGATAAAGCTGGAGGTGATGAAGATCATGTGATTGCCTTGTATAAGAGAAACGGTTATTGGGGGGCAATCAGTAAAACTAACCATGCGACGCTTCGTTTTCGCGATCCGGTTTACAAAACGCTTCGCGAATTAGCTCTCTCCTATTTCCATGAATATTTTGAAAACAAGAAAGGGAAGAAGACCCTGCGCAAGCATTCGTCCAAACCTTTTGATTTGAGCAAATTGGATCCCGGCTGGGTTACGACCGAAAAGGACTTGGTCGAGATCATTAACGCGCTTGAAGACGCCCCGCATCGGCGCCTTTTCCCCCAAAAAAATACTCGGCTCCTTCGCCCGGCCGACAAAATGGAACTTAAAGCTGGCCGACTCGTTGAGTGGCCACCGACTGACCCGAGAACTTAAGGTGCACCTTGCAGGGCTCGAACCTGCGACCTTTCGAATGTGAATCGAACGCTCTAAACCAACTGAGCTAAAGGTGCTTGGTGCTTGCACTGAGTAGCTTCAGCGAAGCAGTGGTGTTTGTTGGAAAAAGTCAGAACTCATTTTGAACAAAATCCCGAATGATTGCCGAGCTTCGCTCGGCAGAACCAAAACTGAACGCTCGGGCGGGCAAAAAGGAAGGGGGTTGGGGGGAAGGAATTTTTGCCCGCCCTCGCTTTCGCCGCTTCTTTTTTCGCCGCCGCAATTTTTCGTGCCAGTGAAACTGGCGCGCCACCTGAATTCAATTTTATCTTATCAGATTTCCAAAATATTGACAACAAAATGTTATGGGTGTATATTCATAATAGATAGTAAATAAAGGTCGAGCTATCTATTAAAATTAAGAAAGGAGGTGAAAAATATTATGCCAAAATTAGATGGAACAGGCCCTATGGGTCAAGGTGCAGGAACTGGCCGAGGAATGGGTCCTTGTGGTGCTGGTTCGGGAATGGGACGAGGTTGCTGTGGTGGATATGGTTTCGGTCGCAGGAGATTCATTTCTCCCAAAAACGAGCTATCCGCTTTAGAAAACGAGGAAAAAATGCTTGAAGAAGAATTAGCGGCAATCAAAGAAGAAAAATCAGCATTACAAGCCCAACAAAAGTAAAAGAAGGCACGGGAACCGGTCTCTTTGCAAAAAGGGGCCGGTTGGCCTTCTTTCAAAAGAAATTTATCATAAAATAAGGAAATAATCAATCTTATGCCAAGACCAAGACTCTGCCGAAAAATAGAATTTAATCCAAATATAACTTATTTCAAACCTCAAGGCGTGCCCATGAGGGAGCTTGAAATTGTGGAACTTACCGCCGAAGAAATAGAAGCGTATCGTTTGCGACACATTAACGATATGGAACAACAGGAAGCGGCGGACAAAATGCACACTTCCCAAAGCACTTATCAAAGGATTCTATATTCTGCTTACAAAAAAATCGCTGATGCCTTGATAAATGGAAAAGCGATCAAGATTGTCAAATAATAATTTGACACCGCATTTTTATTTGTCTACAATATCAATAAGTATTGATATTGTTAATATTGATAAGTAAATTTATGAAACCAAAGTGTTGTGTAGACAAAAAATCTGTTGCCGGATTGTCGCAAACTGTTGAATTTTTGAAAATAATCAGTGAAGAAAATCGCCTGAAAATTCTATGCCTTTTAAGAGAGGAAGAAAAATGTGTTTGTGACATTTGGCAATATCTTGATTTAGCCCAAAATCTTACTTCTCATCATTTGAAAGTATTGAAAAATTTTGGGCTGGTGTCATCAAGACAAGAGGGGTTAAAAGCAATTTATTCAATCAATAAGAGGGTCGTAAAAAAATATTCAAAATTATTAAATAACTATCTAAATTCGTATGGAGAATAAAATTATGAAAATTCAAGTTTTGGGTTCGGGTTGCCCGACTTGCAAAAAATTATTTGAGCTGACGAAAAAAGCGGTTGAGGAGTTGGAACTAAAAACAGAAGTGGAATATATCACTGACATTCAAAAAATTATTGAGATGGGCGTAATGTCCAGCCCAGTTTTAGCCATAAATGGAAAACCGGCTTTGGCTGGTTCATTGCCTGATATTGAAAAAATTAAAAATGTGATTAAGGAAAATATAAAAGGATAATAATATTTTATGGATATTTTTTACCCCGTAAAATTATTGGCTGATTGGCTCACATATAGCGTTTTTAATTTGGCGGCAAAAACAATTCTTGCTGAGGCAATAAACTTTTTTATTTATGACACAATAAAAATTTTCATTCTGCTTTCGGTTATTATTTTTATTGTTTCAATCATCAGATCATTTTTGCCGCCGGAAAAAATCCGCAACATTTTATCAAGAAAAAATAAATATCTTGGCAATTTTCTTGCGGCAACATTGGGAATTACTACCCCATTTTGTTCTTGCAGTGCCGTTCCATTGTTTCTGGGTTTCGTCGAAGCAGGCGTTCCGCTTGGTGTCACTTTTTCTTTTTTGGTGGCTTCTCCAATGATTAACGAGGTCGCCCTTGTTCTTCTTTTGGGAATGTTTGGGTGGAAAATTGCGGCACTGTATATTGTGAGCGGTTTAATTATTGCAATTTTATCAGGTATTATTATCGGCAAATTAAAAGTTGAGGATTTAGTTGAAAGTTTTGTTTTTAATAACAAAATCATAAATTCGGAAAACGGTATAAAAATGGAATGGAAAGACAGAATTTCTTACGCCAAAAAATATACGGCTGACATTATTAAGAAAGTATGGATTTACATTTTAATCGGTATTGGTCTTGGGGCGTGGATACACGGCTATGTGCCAGCCGATTTTTTGGCGAAATATGCTAGTGCAGACAAATGGTATGCAGTACCATTAGCAACACTCATCGGTATTCCGCTTTATTCGAATGCCGCAGGCGTTATTCCGCTTGTAAGCGCTTTAACGGAGAAAGGTGTCGCTATGGGCACGACATTGGCTTTTATGATGGCGGTAACTGGGCTCTCGCTTCCCGAATTTATGATTTTGAAAAAAGTGATGAAAACAAAACTGATTTTGATTTTCGCTGGAATTGTCGGGATAGGAATTATTTTCACAGGTTATCTTTTTAATTTTGTTTTGAGATAATAAGATGTCTAATCAAAAGAAAGTTTTAGGGAGTAAATCTGTTGTGTGCGCACGGGTGGGCGGGGCAAACACAACTTCATTTTCGGTGGCGCATTTCGTAAAGCGAAATACGAAAAATTGCGGCGGCGAAAAAAGAAGCGGCGAAAGCGAGGGCGGGCAAAAATTCCTTCCCCCCAACCCCCTTCCTTTTTGCCCGCCCGAGCGTTCAGTTTTGGTTCTGCCGAGCGAAGCTCGGCAATCATTCGGGATTTTGTTCAAAATGAGTTCTGACTTTTTCCAACAAACACCACCAAAGTTTATTTCCAGTGTGATTTGCCTCGCTCGGGGCTTCGCCCCTCGCTTCGGCGGGCATTTCGGCAAGATAATTCCACGGTTTTTTGAAATCAATCGCCAATTTTCCCGCCGCAAGGCGGCGGTTCACAAACTTTTAAGTTTATATTGCGGCAAAGCCGCAATGAGCCGATGGTTTTCTTTCGCCTTTGGCGAAATACAAAATGAGATTTTAATAAATTGTCGGTGTAAAGCGTTGCCTTTTTATAAAATTAAAAACTTCTAAAAACTATGATTAAATATTTTATCTATTGCCGTAAATCAAGTGAGGACGAGGAAAGACAAATTTTAAGCATTGAGGCCCAGCTCACGGAATTGCGGGAGTTTGCCAAGCAAAACAATCTTTTCGTTGTCAAAGAATTTTACGAAAGCAAAACTGCCAAAGAGCCGGGCCGAGAAGTTTTTAATTTTATGATGTCGGAAATTGAAAAAGGCAACGCAGAGGGAATTTTAGCGTGGAATCCCGACAGATTAGCCAGAAATTCAATTGACGGCGGGCGTGTTATTTATCTTGTTGATACTGGAAAAATCACCTCGCTAAAATTCCCAACATTTTGGTTTGAAGCGACACCTCAAGGAAAATTTATGTTGAGTGTCGCTTTCGGACAAGCAAAATATTACACCGACAATTTAAGAGAAAACATTTTGCGAGGAATTAGGCAAAAAATTCGCCGAGGCGAACTTTCGGCAAAAGCCCCTCTCGGATATTTCAACGAACCTCGTTTGAGAACGATTGAGCCCGACAAAAAAACTTTTAACAAAGTAAAGGAAATTTTGCGGGCTTTTGCCACTGGCGAATATACGCTGACAAAAATTCAAAGCAAAATGTTTTCTCTTGGATTGGTTGGCAAAGACGGAAAACTGCCTCATCTTTCCACAATTCAAAAAATCTTGACCAATCCGTTTTACTACGGGCATTTTCGCTATCGTGGCGAAATTCATCAAGGATCGCACAAGCCAATGATTTCAAAAAAACTTTTTGACCAAATTCAAGAAGCGTTGATAACGAACGGTAAGCCCCGCAAAAAGCGAGGACCAAAAAACTTTCAATTTCTCAATTTTGCGGTTTGTGGCGAGTGCGGATATTCCATAACCGCTGAACGGCACATCAAAAAAAGCGGGCTAAAGTTTGTCTATTACCGTTGCACCCATAAAAGCAAAACGCAAAATTGTTCGCAAACTCGCTTTTTGCGGGAAGAAGCTTT
>Ga0315286_10002465_pt1 | contig 17292 bp, 12 predicted proteins | sample YL17G10_0_MG_FD_205038 | JGI IMG/M metagenome (GOLD analysis project Ga0315286, IMG submission 205038) | Sediment microbial communities from Yellowstone Lake, YNP, Wyoming, USA - YL17G10_0 | ecosystem: Environmental > Aquatic > Freshwater > Lake > Sediment | place: USA: Wyoming | collected...
CGTATTATCACCCTCTCGATTACATCGAGCACCTCGGGCGTGCGTACGAGCGCGAGCAATCGCCGGCGGCGAAGGACGCCATCGCGCAGATCCTCACCAACTCGCGCATGTGCGCCGAAGGGCGCCGGCCGATCTGCCAGGACACCGGGATCGTGAACCTGTTCCTCAAGGTCGGCATGAACGTGCGCTGGGACGTCAGGCGCAGCCTCGCCGACATGATCAACGAGGGCGTGCGCCGTGCGTACAACCATCCCGACAACCGCCTGCGCGCCTCGGTGGTGGACGATCCGCTTTTTGCACGCAGGAACACCAGGGACAATTCGCCCGCCGTATTCCACGTCGAACTCGTGCCGGGCGAGGAGGTCGCAGTCACGGTCGCGGCCAAGGGCGGCGGTTCGGAGAACAAGTCGAAGTTCGTGATGCTGAATCCCAGCGATTCCATCGTGGACTGGGTGCTGAAGACGGTGCCGACGATGGGTGCCGGCTGGTGCCCGCCCGGCATGCTCGGCATCGGCGTCGGCGGCACGGCCGAGAAGGCCATGCTGATGGCGAAAGAAGCGCTGATGGACCCGATCGACATGCACGAATTGCTCGGGCGCGGGCCGCGGGACAAGGGCGAGGAGCTGCGCATCGAACTGTACGAGAAGGTGAATGCCCTCGGCATCGGCGCGCAGGGACTCGGGGGCCTCACTACGGTGCTCGACGTGAAGCTCCGGTTGTATCCGACGCATGCCGCGTCGAAGCCGGTCGCGATGATCCCCAACTGCGCCGCGACGCGTCACGCGCACTTCGTGCTCGACGGCAGCGGCCCCGCGGTGCTCGAGCCGCCCTCGCTCGAGCATTGGCCGAAGGTGACGTGGAGCGCCGGCGGTAACTCCCGGCGTGTAGATCTCGACACGCTGACGCGCGCCGAGGTCGAGAGCTGGAAGCCGGGGGAGACACTGCTCCTGAGCGGCAAGATGCTCACCGGGCGCGATGCGGCACACCAGCGCATTGCCGATCTCTTCGCGAGCGGGCAGGGCCTGCCGCCCGACGTCGATTTCACCAACCGCGTCATCTATTACGTCGGACCGGTCGATCCGGTTCGCGACGAGGTGGTGGGTCCGGCGGGGCCGACCACGGCCACACGCATGGACACGTTCACCGACATGATGCTCGAGAGGACCGGCCTGATCGCCATGGTGGGCAAGGCCGAACGCGGCCCGGCCGCGATCGAGTCGATCCGCAAGCACAAGGCGGCCTACCTGGTGGCGGTGGGGGGCGCGGCGTATCTGGTGTCGAAGGCGATTCGCGCCGCGCGTGTCGTGGCGTTCGAAGACATCGGCATGGAAGCGATCTACGAGTTCGACGTGAAGGACATGCCGGTGACGGTGGCGGTCGACTCGGCGGGCAAGTCCGTGCACAACACCGCGCCGGCCGAGTGGTCTGCAAGGATCCGCACGCTTGGCATCCCGGTGCGGGTCGCCTGATCGGCGTGGCCGCGGTCGACATGCTGCGGCGCTTCGTTTTCGAGCGCTACCCGTTCCGCGGGCAGCTGGTCCATCTTGGTCCGGCCTGGAAGGCCATGATGGAACACCACGATTATCCAGACCACGTGCGCGACACGCTCGGCGAGGCGGTGGCTGCGGCAGCGCTCCTGTCGTCCACGCTGAAATTCTCCGGCCTGTTGTCGCTGCAGCTGCGCGGCGAGGGACCGATGCACCTGATGCTGGTCGAGTGCACGGACGGCCTCGCGATGCGGGCCGTCGCGCGGTTTCGCGATCCGCCCGAAACCCGCGACCTGCGCGAACTCTCCGGCAACGGCACGCTCACGGTCACGGTCGAGAGCGAGAACGCCGCCAATCGCTACCAGGGCATCGTGCCGCTCAGCGGCGATTCCATGAGCGACTGCCTGCGGGAGTATTTCGAGAGTTCCGAGCAGTTGCCGACTCGCTTGTGGTTGCACGCCGACGGCGAAGGGGTGAGCGGCCTGCTGTTGCAGCGGCTGCCGATGCAATCGAAGCCCTCGGCCGTGCCGGAGTCCGGCGCGGGTATCGTGCCGGCAGACGAAGTCGAGGACGCGTGGCACCGCGTGCAATTGGTCGCCGAGACCGTGACGAACGCGGAGCTTGGTCAGCTCGAGGATCGCGAGCTGCTGCGGCGCCTGTTTGCCGAGGACGACGTGCGCATGTTCGAGCCGTCACCGGCCTACTTCCGGTGCCGCTGCTCTCGCGAGCGGGTCGAGAACATGCTGCGTGCGCTCGGGCGCAAGGAGGTTGACTCCGTGGTCGCCGAGTTCGGCCAGGTCGAGGTGCGCTGCGAGTTCTGCAGCCGCGCGTACCGGCTCGATGCTGTCGACTGCGCTGCCTTGTTTACGGCAGGCGGCACGAGGCATCCCGGGGTCCACTGACGGTCCGCGCGGGCGGGGTGCCCGGCGGGCCCCACGCTTCGATGGCTGTAACCACATGAATTAAATAAGTTTTACTTTATTTCAGAATCACCTTGGCGTTAAGATACAAATATCCTTATATTTGCGAACCATGGTCGACGCGTTCGAGGGCCTGCTTCGCAACCTGCGCTCGGTGGCCGAGCCCACCCGCCTGCGCATGCTTGCGGTGTTGTCGCTCGGCGAGTTCTCCGTCACCGAGTTGACACAGATCCTGGGCCACAGCCAGCCACGCGTGTCGCGCCACCTCAAGCTCCTCGGCGATTGCGGACTGCTCGAGCGTTTTCGCGAGCAGCACTGGATTCTTTACCGTGTGCCGTCCGAGACGCCGGGTGGCCGGTTTGCCCGTGAGTTGCTCGCCATGCTCGACCCCGCCGACCCGGTGGTTGCGGCAGATCGGCAGCGCGTCGCCGCAGTGCTCGACGAGCGGACGCGTCGCGCCGGCCCCGGCAAGGATGTGCCGGAATCCGAGCGCCGGCGGCATGAAGACATCGCCCACGAGATCGCGGCGGAACTTGGCGAGCTGGGGCACGAAGCGTTGCTCTATTTCGGCATCGCCCCGGCGAGCGTCATCGGCGGCATCGCCAGGCGTGCCCGGCGCATCGTCGGCATGAACGCGTCGCGCCTCGAAGTGCAGCGGGCGCGCGCGCTGCTGCACTCGCGGGGCCTGAGTCACTGCGTGTTGCAGCAAGGCGACTTGAATGCATTGCCGCAGGCGTCATCGACCTTCGACGCGGTCGTGCTCGACTGTGCGCTCAGCGGCGCGGCGCGGCCGGCCGAAGCCATGCGCGAAGCGGCGCGCGTGCTGAAGGGCAGCGGCCGGTTGATCGTGCTCGAGGACTATGAGGTGCTCGAGCAGCGCAGCGGCGGCGGCAATCCGCTGGCGCTGCTGCGCGAGTGGGTCGCCGAAGGCGGCCTGGTGTGCGCGCGGCTGCGGCCGGTGGATGTCGGCGGCGCGCACCTGCTAATGGCGGTGGCGACGACGGATCGAGCTGCCGCCGCGGCCTGAAACGGGCCACCTGAGAACGAGAGGCTCATGACGATGCAAGCGGTGGCCGTGTCCTTCGAGTTCTTCCCTCCCAACGACGAGGAGATGGAGCAGACGCTGTGGGCGTCGATCCAGCGCCTCGCGCCGCTCGAGCCGCACTTCGTCTCCGTCACCTACGGGGCGGACGGCTCCACGCGCGAGCGGACGCATAACGTCGTGACCCGCGTCCTGCGCGAGACTTCGCTCACGCCGGCGCCGCACCTGACCTGCATCGGCGCGCCGCGGGGTGAGATTCTCGACATCGCGCGGGCGTATTGGGACACCGGAGTGCGCCACATCGTGGCCCTGCGGGGCGACGTGCCGGCCGGGCAGGCAAAGTACGTCCCGCATCCGCAGGGATTCGCGTATGCGGCCGACCTCGTGAGCGGACTGAAGGGCGTCGGCGATTTCGACATCTCCGTAGCGGCCTATCCGGAAGTGCATCCGGAAGCACCGAACGCGCAGTTCGACCTCGACAACCTGCGCGCCAAGATGGATGCCGGCGCAAACCGTGCCATCACGCAGTTCTTCTTCGACACGGACGCCTACCTGCGCTTCCGCGACCGGTGTGCCGTAGCGGGCATCCGGGCACCGATCGTGCCCGGCATCCTGCCGATCACGCGCTTCCCGCAGATGCTGCGTTTTGCCCGGCGCTGCGGGGCGAGCGTGCCCGAGTCGTTGCAGCAGCGCTTCGACGGTCTCGAGGACGACCCCGAAACGCGTCGCCTGATCGCGGCGAGTATTGCCATCGAGCAGGTCCGCCGCCTCCAGGAGCACGGCGTGCAGGAGTTCCACTTCTACACGTTGAATCGTGCCGAACTCACCTACGCCATCTGTCACGCCCTCGGCGTGCGTGCTCCCGCGGCCCGCGCTGCGGCGGGAGCCTGAGCCATGTTGCGACAAGAGCGGCTCCGCGAGTTCCGCCGCCTGCTGGGCGAGCGCGTCCTCGTCCTCGACGGCGCCATGGGCACCGTCATCCAGTCGTACAGGCTCGGCGAGGCCGACTACCGCGGCGAGCGCTTCCGAGACTGGCCGAAGGACCTGAAGGGCAACAACGACATGCTGGTGCTCACGCGTCCCGAGGTGATCGGCGAGATTCATCGCCGCTATCTCGAGGCCGGCGCGGACATCATCGAGACCAACACGTTCAACTCGAACGCCACGTCGCAGGCCGATTACGGTGCCGAGTCGCTGGTGCGGGACCTGAACCTGGCAGCCGCGCAGATAGCGCGCCGTGCCGCCGACGATGTCGCGGCACGCACCGCGCGCGCGCGGTTCGTGGCCGGTGCGCTCGGTCCCACGAACCGGACCGCGTCGCTGTCGCCTCAGGTCAACGACCCCGGTTTCCGCAACATCACCTTCGACCAGCTCGTGGCCACCTACGACGAGGCCACCCGCGCACTCGTGGCAGGCGGTGTGGACCTGATCCTCGTCGAGACCATCTTCGACACGCTGAATGCCAAGGCGGCGCTCTTCGCCGTGCGCCGCGTGCTCGACGAGCTGGGTCTCGACCTGCCGATCATGGTGTCCGGTACGATCACCGATGCGTCCGGGCGCACGCTCTCCGGGCAGACGGTGGAAGCGTTCTGGAATTCCGTGCGGCATGCGCGGCCGACGGTCATCGGTCTCAATTGCGCGCTCGGCGCGAAGCAGTTGCGGCCGTACGTCGAGGAACTCTCGCGCATCGCCGATGCCTATGTCTGCGCCTACCCGAATGCCGGTTTGCCCAATGCTTTCGGCGAATACGACGAAACCGCCTGCGAAACGGCCGATCTCGTGCGCGAGTACGCGACCAGCGGGTTCGTCAACATCGTTGGCGGCTGCTGCGGCACGACGCCCGAGCACATCACTCGCATCGCGAGTTCAGTGGCCGGTCTGACGCCCCGACGGCCCGTCTCTCCCGAGCCGCGCTGCCGCCTGAGTGGGCTCGAGCCGCTCAACATCGGCCCGGACAGCCTGTTCGTGAACGTGGGCGAGCGCACCAACGTCACGGGCTCCGCGAAGTTCCGCCGTCTCATCGAGGCGGACGACTACGCCGGGGCGCTCGAAGTGGCGCGCCAGCAGGTCGCGAGCGGCGCACAGGTCATCGACGTCAACATGGACGAGGGCATGCTCGACTCGGAGAGCGCCATGGCGCGCTTCCTGAACCTCGTGGCCGCCGAGCCGGACGTGGCTCGCGTGCCGATCATGATCGACTCGTCGAAGTGGACGGTGATCGAGGCGGGTCTCAAGTGCCTGCAGGGCAAGGGCATCGTCAATTCGATCAGCCTCAAGGAAGGCGAGCGGCCGTTTCTCGAGCAGGCCCGGCTGGTGCGCGCCTACGGCGCCGCGGTCGTCGTCATGGCCTTCGACCAGCAGGGCCAGGCAGATACCGTCGAGCGCAAGCTGGAAATCTGCCAGCGGTCGTACCGGCTGCTGACCGAGACGGTGGGCTTCCCCGCCGAAGACATCATCTTCGACCCGAATATCTTCGCCGTGGCGACGGGCATCGAGCAGCATGATCGCTACGCGCTCGATTTCATCGAGGCGACGGCGAAGATTCGCGCGGCCTGCCCGCACGCCCTCGTGAGTGGCGGTGTGAGCAACGTGTCGTTCTCCTTCCGTGGCAACGACGTTGTCCGCGAGGCGATGCATTCCGCGTTCCTCTACCACGCGATCCGCGCCGGCATGAGCATGGGGATCGTCAACGCCGGCCAGCTGGCGATCTACGAAGGAATCGATCCCGAACTGCGCGAGCGCGTCGAGGACGTGATCCACGCTCGCCGCCCGGATGCGACGGAGCGCCTGCTCGAGGTCGCCGGGCGTTTCAGGGGCGAGGCCGGGCAGAAGCGCGTCGAGGACAATGCGTGGCGTTGCTGGCCCGTGACGAAGCGCCTCGAGCACGCGCTGGTCAAGGGCATCGACGAGTTCATAATCGAGGATACGGATGCGGCGCGGCTCGAGCTCGGCAGCCCGCTGCTGGTGATCGAAGGGCCGCTCATGGACGGCATGAACGTCGTCGGCGATCTGTTCGGCGCCGGCAAGATGTTCCTGCCGCAGGTGGTGAAGTCCGCCCGCGTCATGAAGAAGGCGGTGGCCTATCTCGTGCCGTTCCTCGAGAAGGGCGTGGACGGTGCCAGCCGCTCCAACGGCAAGATTGTGCTCGCCACCGTCAAGGGCGACGTCCACGACATCGGCAAGAACATCGTCGGCGTCGTGCTCCAGTGCAACAACTTCGAGGTCATCGACCTCGGCGTGATGGTGCCGGCGGACCGCATCCTCGAGACGGCGCGCCGCGAGCGCGCGGACATGATCGGGCTCTCGGGGTTGATCACCCCCTCGCTGGACGAGATGGTGCACGTCGCCCGTGAGATGAAGCGCCAGGGTTTCAGCGTCCCGCTGCTCATCGGAGGTGCCACGACGTCGCCCGCCCACACGGCCGTGAAGATCGATCCCGAATATGACCAGGCGGTCGTCTATGTAAAGGACGCGTCGCGCGCGGTCGGCGTGTGCCAGTCGCTGGTGAGCGCCGGGAATCGTGCGGGGTTCACGCTCAAGCTCAAGGCGGATCACGCGCAGCGGCGCGAGCAGCACCAGGGCCGCAAGGCCAAGGCTCCGGCGTTCACTCTGGCCCAGGCCCGCGCCAATCGGTTCCGCTGCGACTGGTCGGCGTATCGCCCGCCCGTGCCGAAATTGGCGGGAGTGCGCCGATTCGAGAGCGTTCCGCTCGAGGACCTCGTCCGTTACATGGACTGGATGCCGTTCTTCAACGCCTGGGAATTCGCGGGCAGGTTCCCCGACGTGCTCACCGATCCGGTGGTGGGCGAGGCGGCGAGCAACCTCTACGCGGATGCGCGCCGCATGCTGAAGCAGATGATCGCGGAGCGCTGGGTGCAGGCGAGCGCCGTCATCGGCTTTTTCCCGGCCAGCTCCGTCGACGAAGACATCGAGGTGTACGCCGACGAGTCGCGCGGTCAGGCCGCTCACCGGCTGCATCACCTGCGCCAGCAGAAGCCGAAACCCGAGGGTCAGCCGCACTTCGCGCTGTCGGACTTCGTCGCGCCCAGGGACTCTGGCGTCAAGGACTGGATCGGCGCGTTTGCCGTTACAGCGGGCATCGGCCTCGACGAGAAGGCGAAGGAATTCGAAGCGCGTCACGACGACTACGGCAGCATCATGCTCAAGGCGCTGGCGGATCGACTGGCCGAGGCCATGGCGGAGCGCATGCATGAGCGCGTGCGCCGGGAGTTCTGGGGATATGCGCCGGACGAACGCTTCAGCAACGACCGGCTGGTGCGCGAAGAGTATCGCGGCATTCGGCCGGCTCCCGGGTATCCCGCCTGCCCGGATCACACGGAGAAGGCGACGCTGTGGGACATGCTGGACGTCGAACGCAATGCGGGTATCCGCCTGACGGAGAGCTTCGCGATGTACCCGACCGCAGCGGTGAGCGGCTGGTACTTCTCGCACCCCGAGGCGCGCTACTTCCAGGTCGGTCGCGTCGACGCGGACCAGGTCGCCGATTACGCGCGGCGCAAGGGTCTCAGCGTGGCCGACGCCGAGCGCTGGCTGGCACTGGTGATCGGTTACGATGCCGCGGCCAATGCGGCTTGAGGCGCCGGCAATGCAGACAGGGACTCGCATGCCAGCCCGTTCCATCGCGTGATGGAGGAGGGCCTGGCTCACCGGCTGGAACAGATCGGCATTCGCACGATGAACGCAGTGCAGGCCGACGCGGCCCGTCGCTTCGGCACGGAAACGATTTCGCCGGAGTCGTCAGCGGCCTGGCAGGGCCTCGACGGGCCGGACCCCGTGTATGTCTCGATCGATCTCGACGCGCTCGACCCGGCTTTCGCGCCCGGTGTGTCGCATCATGAGCCGGGCGGGCTCACGGTGCGGGAAGTGCTCGCCGCCGTGCGCAAGGTCCGCAGCCCGATCGTCGGCGCCGACATCGTCGAACTCAATCCGGATCGCGGTCCCGATGGACGAACCGCGAGCGTCGGCGCGAAATTCGTCAAGGAGCTGCTCGCCTGCCTGCTGAATGGTTGAGCGGGCCGCAGAGCTATTTTCTCGAGGCTTTCGTCACGTCGCGGATCGCCTTGAACTGAGATCCCGCGTTCCACTCGGGCCAGTCTGTCGAGTCCGCGAGAGTCCATGCGATCTGGTGAATCAGCGCCACATCCTGCATCGCGCCGCGCAGGTCCCAGTCCGCGCTCCAACGGTCGCAGGCCTGGTGATAACAGTTCTGGGTGTACTCGCTCACCCAGCGATCACCCGCCACACGGCCACCGTCCACGAGGTCGGCCCCGCCGCCGATCCCCATCAGCGGCAGCGCAGGCACGCCGCGCTTGGCGAGCGGGAAGTGATCCGCGCGGAAAGCGAGGCCCCGCTCGGGCCTGGCATCCGGCGTGACGTTGCGGTCTTGCAGGGCTGCAGCCTTGGCCAGATAGCCATCGAGCTGGTTCTGTCCGGCACCGACCAGAACCACATCCCGGGCCGGGCCCGCCGTCTGCAGCACGTCGAGCGTCAGGTTCGCGACCGTGGTGGCGAGCGGGTGCAGCGGGTGCTCCGCGTAATATTCCGAACCGAGCAAGCCGCGTTCCTCGGCCGTCCACGCGGCGAACACGACCGAGCGTGCCGGACGGGGCCCGTGCGTGAGTGCGCGCGCGACCTCGAGAACACCGGCGATTCCGAGTGCGTCGTCTGCGGCGCCGTGGCGAATACGATCGCCCGATGAGTCGGGTTCGCCGATGCCGTACGCGTCCCAGTGCGCGGCGACCATCACGGTCTCGGCCGGGCGCTTGCGGCCAGGCAGCATGGCGAGGACGTTCCTGCTCTCGACTCGCGCGTGCTGCAGTGCGTAGTCGGCGGAGAACGACGCGCCGGCGAGAGCGACCGGTCGGAAGCTGGCGTCCCGCGCCTGCGCCTTCAGCGCGTCGAAGTCGAGGCCGGCCTTATGGAACAGAGTCACGGCGGTATCGCGATGCAGCCATGCCTGCAGCAGCACTTTTTCTCTGGCCGGATCGGCGCGGACGATGTCGTAGCCCTCGCCGTGCGGCGCGACGGCTGTGTTCCAGCCATAACCGGCCCCCGGGGTCTCGTGAACGATCAATGCGCCGACGGCGCCGCGGCGTGCGGCCTCTTCGTACTTGTACGTCCAGCGTGCGTAGTACGTCGCCGCCTTGCCCTCGAAACGGTTGTGCACCGGTTCCGTGGGCAACGCCTCGAAGTCGGGATCGTTGATGAGGAACACCACGATCTTGCCGCGCAGATCGACACCCTTGTAGTCGTCCCAGTGGCGTTCCGGAGCGGACACGCCGTAGCCGACGAATACCAGCGGCGCACTTTCGATGCGGACGCGATCCACCGGCCGGAGCGTCAGCGCCGCCACGTCCTTGTCCTGCACGAGCGGCAGCCTCTCGCCGCGGACGGTCACGCCCATCGCTGCATCGGCAGGCAGTTGCGTGCGCACCAGGGGAACCGCCTGGGTCCAGCCGCCGGTCTCGCCGGCCGGCTTCAGTCCGAGTGCCTTGAACTGTGCAACGAGGAACTCGATGGTCTGCGCTTCGCCGGGCGTGCCCGGTGCGCGACCCTCGAACTCATCCGAGGCCAGCGTACGCGTGAGGCTCGACAGGCGCTCGGCGCTGATGCCGCTCTCGGCAGCGTCTTTCGCCAGCACGGCGTGCATCGCCGGTCCCATCAAGAGACCTGACGTCAGGCTCGTCATGACGACCCACTGCCCCGCGCGAGGGCGGGACTCGCTGTTGGCGCGCAGCGACTTCATGCGTCGTAATCCTCGAGCCTGACATCGCGCAGCAGCCGCCGGTAGCGGATGGTGCTGTGCGGCCAGTTGTTGGTGATGGTGCCGTCCGCGAGCTTGTACCAGCTGGCGCCGGTCGTTGCCCAGACGGACTTTGCCAGGTCCTGCTGCAACGTGCGGTTGTACTCGTCCATCACCGGCCGCTTGACGTCGATGCGCTGCAACCCGCGCGCCTGCATCTTGCCGAGCAGGTTCAGGATGTAGTCCACCTGCGCCTCGATCATGACCAGGATGCTGTTGTGGCCCAGGTTGGTGTTGGGCCCGTACAGCATGAAGAAATTCGGGAAGCCGGTCACCGTGACGCCGAGATAGGCGCGCGCGCCCTTGCTCCACTCGTCACGCAGCACGCGCCCGCTGCGGCCGATGATGGTCATTGGCGCGAGGAACTCGGTGCTCTTGAACCCGGTCGCGTAGACGATGACGTCGGCGTCGAACGTGCGGCCCTCCCTGGTCCGGATCCCGTTCGGCACGATCGCCTCGATTGCATCTGTCACGAGTTCGACGTTCGCGCGAGTCAGCGCCGGGTAGTAATCGTCGTTGAAGAGCACGCGCTTGGCGCCGATGGGATAGTCGGGCACCAGCCTGGCCCGCAGGGCGGGGTTTTTCACCTGTCGCCGCAGGTGGCCCAGGGATTTCCAGCGCGCGATGGCCTGCACCGGCCGCACCTGCTTCATGAGGGGGGTCAGCTGCACTTCGCCGAAGAAAAACCACTGGCAGTCGTGATACAGCTTCGCCAGGCGCGGCCAGCGCGTCAGCAACCGTTGCGTGCGCGGTGCGTACAACCGGTCCTTGCGCGGCATCAGCCAGTTCGGCGAGCGCTGGAAGACCGTCAGCTGCGCCACTTGCGGCGCGATCTGCGGCACGAACTGGACGGCGCTTGCCGCGCTGCCGATCACGGCGACGCGCTTGCCGGTGAGGGCCACGGCGTGGTTCCACTCGGCCGAGTGGAACTGCTCGCCGGCAAAGGTCTCGCGTCCCGCAAAGTCGGGAGTCGATGGCCGATTGAGCTGCCCGACGCCGGCGATGACGAAATCGGCTTCCCAGGTCGTCCCGTCGGCGCAGGCGAGGGTCCAGGTGTTGGCCGTAGCGTCGAATGCGACGGTGGTCACCCCTGCATTGAAACGGCAGTGCGCCAGCAACCCGTACTTGACGGCGCACTCGGCGGAATAGGCGAGCAGCTCCGACTGCCATGCGAACCGGCGGCTCCAGTCCGTCTTCTGTGCAAATGAGAAGCTGTAAAGGAAGGACGGCGCGTCGCAGGAAGCGCCTGGGTAGGTGTTGTCGCGCCAGGTGCCGCCGAGCGTGGCGGCCTTTTCGAGGATCGTGAAGTCCTGCACGCCGGCCTGCTTGAGCTTCATACCCATGCAGAGTCCCGAGTGACCGGCACCGATGATTGCAATGCGCACACGCTGCCTGGGTTGCACGTTCATTGCCCTGATCCCCGTTACATGTCAGCCGACATCAGCTTGCAATGATCAGCGCAGCTGCGCCAGATAGGATGTTCCGCCGAGCGCTGCCATCTGCCGCTCGATCCACGCCTGGCGGCGGCGTACGTAGCCGGAGGGCGCATCGGCCTTGAAGCGCCTTGGTGCCGGCAGGACCGCGGCCAGCAGGGCGGCCTCCGAGCGGGTCAGCCGCGCCGCGTCCTTGCGGAAGAAGCGACGGCTCGCCGCCTGCACGCCATAGGTGCCGCGCCCGAACTCGGCCACGTTCAGGTACACCTCGAGAATGCGCTGCTTGCTCCAGACGGCCTCGATCAGCAGCGTGATACCCGCCTCGAGTCCCTTGCGGAACCAGTTCTGGCCGGGCCAGAGAAAGAGGTTCTTTGCGACCTGCTGCGTGATCGTGCTGGCCCCGCGCACACGCCGGCCGCGCTCGCGCGCCTCGAGTGCCTTGTCGATCTGCTTGAAGTCGAAGCCATTGTGCTCCGGGAACTTCTGGTCCTCGGAGGCGACCGCGGCGATGGCCGCGTTCTTCGAGATGTGACGCCAGTCGCGCCAGTCGTAGCTGAAGTCGTAGCCCGGCTGGCTCGACAGCAGTGCCCCGATCCGGCTCTGTACCATGAAGGCCGTGAACGGCGGGTCGATCCAGCGCAGCGCGACGACCGCGGCAATCGTCACCGTCACCCAGGCCGCAACGGCCACGAGAAATCCACGCAGGACTCTGCGCGCGAGCCCCCGCCGCCGAGTCGCCATGCCGTGCTTGACTCAGCCCGCGGGGGTGATGCGCTTCGCGCTTTGCACGACGACCGGTTCGAGCGGCACGTCGTCGTGCATGCCCTTGCGGCCGGTCTTGACCTTGGCGATGGCGTCGACGACCGCCATGCCTTCGGTCACGTGGCCGAAGACGGCGTAGCCCGCGCCGCCGCGACCCGGGTCGAGGAACGCGTTGTCCACGAGGTTGACGAAGAACTGCGACGTGGCGCTGTGCGGATCGTTGGTGCGCGCCATCGACAGCGTACCCCTGCGATTCTTGAGACCGTTGTCGGCTTCGTTCTTGATCGGATTGCGCGTCGGCTTCTGCTTCATGTCGGCGGTCATGCCGCCACCCTGGATCACGAATCCCGGGATGACGCGGTGGAAGACCGTGCCGTCGAAATGACCGGCGTCGGCGTAGTCGAGGAAATTCTGCGCGGAGAGCGGCGCTTCCTGGTCGAACAGCTCGATGGTGAAGTCGCCGAGCGAGGTCTCGAATCGGATCATGGGGTCCTGCCCTGGAATGTGTGCGAAACGGGGCGGGAATAGTGAACGCGGCGCGGCCCGATGTCACGCCCCCGCGTGCGGATGAGCTCCGAACCAGCAACCCTGCGTGCAGCGGTCGCGGCCGGCCAGGTCGCGCATGGTCTGCACCGCACGCAGGTCGGCCTGCTCGAACAACTCGCGGACGGCTTGTCCCTGCGTGTCGCCGTGCTCCACCACCAGCCAGCCGCCCGGCACGAGGTGGCCCGGGGCGCCGGACGCCAGCACCTGCAGGGCCTCGAGCCCTGTCGGTCCGGCGAAAAGGGCGGCATGCGGCTCGAAGCGTCGTACTCCGCGCTCGACGCGCGGATCGTCTTCGGCGATGTAGGGCGGATTGCTCACGATCAGATGGAAGCGCTCGCCACGGGCCGGCTCGTACCAGGGGCCCCGCCGGAATTCCACGTTCCCGAGGCCGAGGTGGGCGGCGTTGTACTGCGCCAGGTGGACAGCCGGCACCGAGATGTCTGTCCCGATGACGTGCATGCGCGGTCGCTCATACGCGATGGCAAGCGCAATGGCGCCGCTCCCCGCCGCGATGTCCAGCACGCGTCCCGGGGTACCGGCCGGCAGATGGGTGAGCGCCAGCTCGACCGCGAGTTCCGTCTCGGGGCGCGGGATCAGGACATCCGGGCCGACCTGCAGCGACAGCGACCAGAATTCTTTCTCGCCGAGGATGTAGGCAACGGGTTCGCCGTGGGCACGGCGCGTGATGTGGGCCTCGTAGCGATCGGTCGCCTCGCAGTCGAGGACGCGCTGCTCAGGATGCGCGATCAGGTAGGAACGCGGCTTCGCGAGCGCGGCGGCCAGCAGGATCTCCGCCTCGTGACGCGGCTGATCGCTCACGCGGGCGAGACGGACCACGCCTTCCTCGATCAGCTCTGCGATGTCCGTAGCCACCGTTCCTCCGGCCGGACCACTTAGTCGAGGCTCGCGAGCTGCTCGGCCTGCCACTCCTGTTGCAGCGGCCCGATCACGTCGCCGAGCGCGCCGTCCATGATCGACGGCAACTGGTACAGGGTCAGGTTGACGCGGTGATCCGTCACGCGGCCCTGCGGGTAGTTATAGGTCCGGATGCGCTCCGAGCGGTCGCCCGAGCCGACCTGCAGCTTGCGCTCCTGCGCCTGTTGTGCGGCCTGCTTCTGCTGCTGCGCTTCGAACAGCCTGGCGCGCAGCAGTGCCATCGCGCGCGAGCGGTTCTTGTGCTGCGAGCGCTCGTCCTGGCACTCGACGACGACTCCCGTCGGCAGGTGTGTGATGCGGATCGCCGAGTCTGTCTTGTTGACGTGCTGTCCGCCGGCGCCCGACGCGCGGAACGTGTCGACGCGCAGTTCGGCAGGGTTGAGCGGCACGTCGTCGATCTCCTCGAGCTCGGGAAGGATCGCGACGGTGCAGGCCGACGTGTGGATGCGGCCCTGCGACTCCGTGGCCGGCACGCGCTGCACCCGGTGCGTGCCGGACTCGAACTTGAGTTGCGAGTACGCGCCCCGGCCCACGACCCGGCTGATGATCTCCTTGTAGCCGCCGTGTTCGCCCTGGCTTTCGCTCAGCACCTCGACCTTCCATCCCAGCCGCTCGGCGTAGCGCGCGTACATGCGGAAGAGATCCCCGGCGAAGATGGCGGCTTCGTCTCCACCCGTGCCGGCCCGGATCTCGAGGAAGATGTTGGAGTCGTCGCGCGGGTCCTTCGGGATCAGCAGCCTGGTGAGTGCGTCGTCCTCGGCTTCGATGCGCGCCCCGATGGCCCGCAACTCATCTTCCGCGAGTTCGCGCATCTCGGCGTCTGCGCCGGCAGCCATCTCTGCGGTCGCTTTGCGTTCATCCTCGAGCCGGCGGAACTCATTGAATCGCGCAGCGACCGGTTCGAGGCGCGCGTACTCCATCGACAGTTCGCGAAACTGATTCTGCCGGGAGATCACGCCAGGGTCCGCCAGCAATGCGCCCACTTCCTCGAAGCGTTCGACCGACCTCTCGAGGCGGTGGCGAATGGAGTCCTTCATCAATCGTGGTGATCGAGACGGTAGATCGCTGCGATCGTCTCGATGATCTCGCCGTCGCCGCTTTCGGCGGCATCGCGCAGGCGCTGGCTCGGCGCGTGGATCAGGCGGTTGGTCAGCGTGTTGGACATGAACTCGAGCGCTTCCTCGGGGCTGCGCCCGTGCGCGAGCATCTTCTGTGCCTGTTCGAGCGTGTGCCGGCGGACGCGGTCCGCTTCTTCGCGCAGGCGCCGGATCAGCGGCGCGGCCTCGCGCGTGCGCAGCGAATGCGCGAAGCGGTCGACCTCGGCGGTGACGAGTTCGCCGGCTTCGCGTGCCGCCTGGCGCCGGCCCTCCATGTTCTCGTTCACGACTGTCTGCAGGTCGTCGATCGTGAACAGGTACACGTCCTCGAGTTCGGCGACTTCCTGTTCGATGTCGCGCGGCACCGCGATGTCCACCATGAACATCGGCCGACGCCGGCGCGCCTTCAGTGCGGCAGCGGTCATCTCCCGCGTGATGATGGCATGCGGACTTGCGGTCGAGGCGACGACGATGTCGGCTTCGCGCAGGTGGTTCGGGATCTCATCGAGTCCGATCGCAAAACCGTGGAACTCCGCGGCCAGCTCGCGAGCGCGGTCGATGCTGCGATTTGCGACGATCATGCGGCGCAGGCCGTCGGCGTGCAGGTGGCGCGCCGCCAGTGCGATCGTCTCGCCGGCCCCGACCAGCAACGCCGTGCGGTTGTCGAAACTCGCGAAGACGGTCTTCGCCATGGCGACAGCGGCGGACGCGACGGACACCGCGTTCGCGCCGATCTTGGTCTGCGTGCGCACGCGCTTGGCGACCGAGAAGGCGGCCTGGAACAGACGGTTCAGGACCGGACCGGTGGTGCCGGCCTCCTGCGCGACCCGGTAGGATTCTTTCAGCTGGCCGAGGATCTGCGGCTCGCCGAGCACCATGGAGTCGAGGCCCGAGGCAACGGCAAAAGCATGCGCGACGGCCTTCTGCTCGTCGTGGTGGTACATGCACTGGTGTATCGACGTGCCGAGCTGGTGATATCGCTCGAGCCAGCGGCCGAGTTCGGCTGCCCCCGCATCCGTCACGCAATACAGTTCGGTGCGGTTGCACGTCGAGACGATGACCGATTCCTGGATGTCGGGCAGGGACGTGAGCTCCCGCAGGGCGTCGGGCACGCGCGCCGGCTCGAAGACCACGCGCTCGCGCACTTCGACCGGGGCGGTGCGATGGTTGATGCCGACGACGACGAGAGACATCCGGATTCCGTCGAGTAAAGTCGCGAAATTCTGGGTGATGGCGGCAGGCAACACAAGCATGATCGTGCTTCCGCTATAGTGGGCGAGTCATGCCAATCCGCATTTCCCGTGCTTGTGTCTGGCCGGCTGTTGCCGTGTTCCTGCTGTTGGGTGCCTGCGGCCCGTCCGCCGGAGTCCGGCCGGAAAGCGGCGCAGGCCCCGCAGATCCTGAGGCCCTGCTGGCCGATGCGGATGCCGCGTTGGAGCGAGGCGAGTTGCCGGAGGCCGCCGCCGCTTACCGCGGCGCAGCCGAGGTCTCGGGCGACGAATCGGTCGCGGAGCAGGCGACCCGCGTGGCCTACGACAACCTCCAGCTGCAGCAAGCGGCGCAGGCCGCCGATCGCTGGCTGACGCTCAACCCCACGAGCGAGCAGGCGCATCGCTACGCCGGCATGACCGCACTGCGTCTCCATCGCCTGGACAGGGCGGAAGCCGAGTTCGCGCAGTTGATCGGCACGGCCTATATCAGCCCCGCCGCCGGTTTCCTGGCGCTGCTGCCGGTGATCGGGGACGAGGCGAACCCGACCGACGTGACCGAGTTGTTCCGCCGGCTGGTGGCCCGTCACCCCGAGGTTGCCGAAGCCCACTACGCGCTCGGCAATTCCGCGCTGCGCTCGGAGAATTTCGGCATGGCCGTGAGCGCGGCGCAGCAGGCCGTGCAACGGGCGCCGTTCTGGGTGCCGGCGAGGATGCTGCTGGCGCGGGCGACGATCGCCTCCGGCAAGGACGACGAAGGGCTTGCGCTGGCTCGCGATCTCGTCATGGCTCCGGAATCCGACGTGGCCACGCACATCGAGTACGCGCTGCTGCTCGCGAGCACGGGTCGCGATGAAGAAGCGCGCGCCATGCTTACCCCGTACACGACCGGCCAGACCGTCATTCCGGGCGCGATCCGCAGCCTGGGCGCGCTCGACCTCGAGGCCGGCTCGCTCGACGCGGCCAACAGGCACTTCGAGGACCTGCTGTCCACCGGCGCGCAATCCTACGAAGCGTTGTATTTCCTGGGTGTCATCG
>Ga0315286_10002466_pt1 | contig 17287 bp, 20 predicted proteins | sample YL17G10_0_MG_FD_205038 | JGI IMG/M metagenome (GOLD analysis project Ga0315286, IMG submission 205038) | Sediment microbial communities from Yellowstone Lake, YNP, Wyoming, USA - YL17G10_0 | ecosystem: Environmental > Aquatic > Freshwater > Lake > Sediment | place: USA: Wyoming | collected...
TCGAAGTGCTCGTCGGTCGCGGCGTTCGGCACCGATCCGGCGGCCGCGGCGAACTCGAGCGCGGCGCGCTCGGCCTCGTCGTAGAGCGCGCTCGTGCGGAACTCCCAGATCGCGGCGATCTTCTCGGCGCCCACGCCGTTGAGGCCCGCCGCCACGAGCGAGTGGGCCTGGCAGTAGTGGCAGCCCGCCGCAAGGCTCGCCACGTGCGCGGCGAGCCGCTTCAGCCCGGGATCGACGCTCCCGGACGGGTCCATCACGGCGTTCGTCAGGGTCTCGAAGGCGCGCACGATCTCGGGGCGGCGCTGCATCGCCAGGAGGCTGTTGGGCACGAAGCCGAGGATCCGCTCGAACGTCGCGAACTGCTCGGCGAGCTCGAGGTGGGCGTCGATGGGCTGGGGATCGAGGCGCGTCATGGTCGGATCATCCCACGACGAACCCGACCTCCGACGCGGCATGCCTGCGAGGCTGGACCGGACCCGATCGACAACGGGCCGGGGTCATGCGAAGAAGCCCGGCCTCGCGCGCTGATCTGCGTCACGCTCCCGGCGGCCATCAGTAACGAACGACGAACCGCCAGCGGCTGAGGCGGCCCCTCGCGATCATGGCCCGGACGAGGGCCTCCTCGGCGAGGACGAGGAGCGTCGCCAGGCTGCCGCGGGGGGTCGTGGCTCGGTCACGAAGCAGCGCCCTCGCCGCCGCTGCCCGGGCCCGGCTCCGCGCATCCAGGGCCGCCGTCACGTCATCGGTCCGCTCCACACGAACGCCGGCGGCGCGGAGCGAGCGGTCCAGCCGGGCTGCGCCGTCGGGCCCCACGACCAGCAGGGTGGCGAAGAGGCAGCCGCCAGGTCCCAGCGCCTCGCCGATGCCTCGGAGGGTGCCGACGAGGTCGGGCAGGAACATCAGCGAGTCGATCGCGTACGCGCTCGTCGCCCCGACGAGGGGCGGCCTGGCGAGATCGCCGACGACGAACCTGACCGCGGCGCCGGCGCCCGCCCGACGGGCCCGCCGGGTCGCGGCGGCGATGGCGCGGGGCGAGACGTCGACGCCGACGACCTGCGCGCCGGTGCGCCGATGCACCTCGAGCGCGATGCCACCGACACCGCAGCCGAGGTCCAGCAGCCGGTCGTGCGGGCGCGGGTCGAGCTCGGCCTGGAGCAGGTCCCGATCGTCGACGGTGAAGTAGCCGTGGACGGGCTCATCCCCGGCCGCGGTGAGCGCCAGGAGCCGGCGTCCTGCGGCCGACCCGGCCAGGAGCTCATAGGAGACGTCGAAGTAGACCCGGGCCAGCGCTCCGGCCGCAACGCGTCCGAGCTCCCGCGGTGGGCTCATGGGAGTCTTCGCGCCCCCGATGTCGACCTCAATTCAATCAGCTCCTCGCCCGCGGACCGCCCGCGGGGCGGACCCTCAGCCGCGCCGGTCGGGGCGTCGAAGCGAACCGCCGAGCGAAACGGAGACGAGGTCATCCGATCGTCCGAGGATGCGCGCGAACAGGGCCGGGAACCACCAGCGCAGGAAGTAGAGGCGGCAGCCGACGCAGATCCCGGTCGACGCGAGGAGGGTCTGGAGCCCGGCGACTGCGCCGACGAAGAGCCATCCGAGCCATGTCCAGCCCACGAGGAAGAAGATCACGCCGGTCCCGATGAACGCGGCGCCGAGCGCCTGGGCGAAGCGGGGCGGGTACTCGTGCTCGGGCTCCGTGGGTTCGAGCCGCAGGAGGCTCCGCAGGAGCCGCCACGGGTGGCCCGGGAGGAAGAACCGGGTGCCGAACAGCGCGGCCACGCCGAGGTTCACGCCGACGAGGACGGCAAGCCACGGCAACCCGAGACCGAACGAGACGACGAGGATGACGGCCGACAATCCTGCGCCGAAGCGCTGGCCGCGGGGGTCGATGGATCGGGCGGGCGGGGTGAGCAGACTGGACACGGGGCGGGCCTCCGGGCTGGGCGGCGAGGCGGACGCAGGTGCGTCCGCGCGAGGTGGATATCGCGAGGCCCGGCCGAGGGAGCTGTCCGATCGCGTCAGCGGTTGCGGGTCAGCGGTTGACCGCCTGCGCGGCCCCTGGCGGCACTCGCCGGGGACATGTGCATGGCTCGCCCTCGAGGCGGCGCAGCTGGAGGTCGGTCATGGTCGCACGCTACGCCCGAGGGCGGCGCGCGGTCTGTGAGCTACCTCACAGGTCCCGGCGTCACGGTTCGGGGTGCCGCGTGGCCCCGGGCACGCCATCACCGCTCCTTGCGCAGCTGCCGCTCGCGGAGATCGTCGCGGTCCCAGTGGAAGCCGAGGTCGACAACCGAGCCGGGCGGATGGTCCTCGGTCGCGGTCCGAAGCACCGCGTCGAGGACCGCGCGGTGCGTCGCCTCGTCCCCCACCGCGCCCAGCGTGAGCCCGAACGGGTGGGCGACGACGCAGGTCAGCGATGGCCGCGAGAGGCGCGTGATCTCGGGCGCCTGGGTGATCGACACCGTGGGGATGCCGCTGGCGTCGACGGCCCGCTGGAGCAGTCCGACCGACTGCTGACAGACCGGTCAGGCGGGAACGAGGAACGCCAGGTCGACCCCGTCCGCGGCGAGAGCCGCCGCGATGGCGGGCCCCGTGTCCTCGAGGAGCACGTCGGCCTGCGTGATGTAGCCCATGAGGCTGTAGGCGTGGGCGCCGACCCCGCCGATCCTCCCCTCGTCCGCGTACCTGTGCAGGAGCGGCAGCGGGAACACGCAGTCCGGGTCGGCATAGGCGTTACGGACGTCGTAGCCGGGGTGGTTGAACCGCAGCCGGCCGATGGCCGTGTCCGCCGGGATCACCCGGTACGACGGGTCGCCCTCGTCGGAGACGACGTCGAAGCTGGGCTGGTCCGCGACCCGGGCACCGCTGGTCGAGACGAGCGCGACCGTCGCGTCGGACAGAGGCATCGCCAGTCGGTGCCGTGGCGATGGGGCCGCGAACCTGCGCCAGTCGAAGTCAGTGACGTTCCGCCGCACCGCGGCGCGCTCGAGCAGGGCGAAGCCCTCGATCTCACTCACCTTATCCTCCGTGGGCGACCGGGCCGACGTGCGCCACCGACCGCGGCAGGTTCATGTGCCGCCGTAGAGTGGAATCCGGGCTCCGTTCACGACGCAGCCCTCGTCGGAGAGCAGGTAGCCGAGGGCGGCGGAGATCTCCTCGGGCGTCGTCCACGAGGCGTTCTTCGGGGTCGGGTCGGAATCGCGCACGTGCTCGACGTCGATCGTCCGGACGAGGAGCATGTTCACCGTCGTGCCGCTGCCCGCGACCTCGCGGGAGAGCGTGGCCAGGAGCGCCTCCTGCGCTGCCTTGCCGGCCGCGTACGCCGCCATCTTCGGGGGCGGGTTCGAGGCGACCGGCGAGGAGATCGCGACGATCCGGCCCCAGCCGCCGGCCGCGAGATGCGGGACGAGAGCGCGCGTCACGTGGAGCGTCGTCCAGAAGTGCTGGTCCAGCATCGACCGGAAGGCGCCGAGCGGCGTCTCCACCACGGTGGTGCCCCCGCTCCACCCCCCGATGACATGCACGAGGATGTCGACCCGCCCGAACTGGCTCGCAACGGCATCCACGGCCGTGGCGGCGGCGTCCGGGTCCGTGAGGTCGGCTGCCTGGCCGAGCCACCGCTCCGGCCCCAGGTCGAGCTCCGTCGCGAGGGCCTCCAGCCGATCGAGTCGCGTCCCGAGCAGCGCCAGCCGCGCCCCGGCGGCGGCCAGGTCCCGGGTCACGACGCGCCCCAGGCCGCCGGTCGCGCCCGTCACGATCGCGACGCGATCACGCAGGTCCATCGAAGCCCTCCTCGAGCACGGCGATGGCGTCGCGCGTCATGCCCTCCACGATGGGGCGGTCCATCTGCTCCGCCAGCCGTGCCCTGCCCCCAAGGTCGATCAGGTGGCCGGACTTGGCCGCCTTCGTCTCGAGGTAGAACCGGTTGCTCTCCGTCGGCGGAATCACGAGCGGGATCCGGCCGGTCACGCGCACGCCGAGGGCCTCGAGACCCGCGATCTTGCGCGGGTTGTTCGTCATCAGGCGCACGGACCGGACCTGGAGCTGCGAGAGCATGTGCGCGGCGACCGCGTAGTCGCGCTCGTCGTCTCGGAAGCCGAGGGCGAGGTTGGCCTCGACGGTGTCGAGCCCGTGGTCCTGGAGACCGTAGGCGCGGAGCTTGTTCAGCAGGCCGATCCCCCGACCCTCCTGCCGCAGGTAGAGCACGATGCCGCGCTCGACGGCGGCGATCGCCCGCAGCGACGCCTCCAGCTGGTCGCGACAGTCGCAGCGCAGCGAGCCGATCGCGTCGCCGGTGAGGCACTCGGAGTGGATCCTGACGGGGACGTCCTCGCCGTCGAACGGATCGCCGTGCACGATCGCGACGTGGTCCTTCTCGTCGCGGTCGTTCCAGAACGCCACGATGTGGAAGTCGCCGAAACGCGACGGGAGGTCGGCGACGGCCGCGATCTTCACGCAGATGTTGTCGGGTCCGATGCCCGGGCACTGGTGGTCCCGGCCCGACTCGAGGAGCTCCTCGAAGGTGAGGTGCTGAAGGCCCATGCTCAGGCGCTCCTCGCCCTCACGGGTGCACCGGTTCCTGGTTTCGCGGGAGCGCGGTCGGGGGATCCCACGAGGTAGCGGAGCACCACGCCATGATCGTCGAGCACGCTCGATCCGGCAAGCTGAACGTGGATCGCGTCGTCGAGATCGAATCCCGGACCCTCCACGGGCGGCGGTGCCTCACTTCCGCCGACGATCATGGGCGCCACGAAGAGTTGGACCTCGTCGACGAGCCGCTCGCGCAACAGAGCTCCGACGAGCGTGCCGCCACCCTCCACCAGCAGGCGGTTCACCCCCCGTGCGGAACAGGTGCCGCAGGGCCGACGCCAGATCGACCCGGCGCGCACCCAGGACGACGACCTCGGTACCAGCGGCTTCGAGGCGCTGACGAGCGGCATGGGTGGTCCGCTCCGTCGTGAACACGACGACCCGTGAAGGCTCGCCGTGGAGGAAACGGCTCCCGTCCCGGAGGTCCGCACCGGTCCGAGGGTCGGGAAGGGCGGAGACCACGCCGACGCGCGTGGGCTGGGGCTCGCGCCCGCGCTGCCGGCGCGCCGCGACGAGCTCGGCCGACCGGACGGTGAGACGCGGGTCCTCCTCGATCAGCGTGCGGCCTCCGACCATGATCGCGTCGGCCGCCGCGTGGAGGGCGTCCACGCGGATCTCGTCGGCCTCCGACGAGATCCGCGCTCCGCGGCGAGCGGCCGTGTCGACCTTGCCGTCCGCGGTCATCGCCATGTTGACCAGGACGTACAGGCGGTCGGCCATCAGCGTTCCGCCACGCCGCCGCGAGAGTCCGGCGCGTTGCCGGAGTCCGGCCGCGCGGCGTCGTCGGTTCGCGCTCCTGGCCAGCGGAGCCACGCCGCGGCGAGCAGGGCACCCGCGGCGGCGACCGCCGCGGTCACCGCGGGATCGTCGAGCGGTCGCCCCGCGGCCACGAGCGTCAGGACCGCCGCCGACGCCGCGAAGGTCGCCGCGACCAGGATGAGCGCCACGCGGAGCCAGGGCGCGGGCCCTCGGCCCTCACGCCACCGGTAGGCCCACGCGCCAGCCAGGACTGGGGCGCCGGGCATCAGGTGGAAGATGAGACCGGTCGAGGTCGACAACGCGAGCCACAGGACGCCGGCGCCGGTCGCCGCAAGGAACGCGAGGGCGACGGCGCGGACTGGCTTTCCGGCAGCGCCCGCAGTGCGGCCGGGACGGGGCAGCACCGTGCGTGTCATTCCGCCGGCTCCGCGACCCGGTCGTCCCGGCGGCGACGTGCCCTGACCGCGACGACGAGAACCCCGGCGAGGGGCGCGCCGACGACCAGGAGGAGCACCAGCGGCGCACGCGCCGCGAGGTCGCGGATGGCGCTCTCGACCGTGACCGCGAGGTCGGCCGCGCCGAGCGCCGCGTACACGCCGCCGAGGGCGTTCGAGCCCTGGAAGACGATGAAGGCGATGCCGAGGCCGATGAACAGCAGGCTCGAGATGACGACGGAGCTGTGGCGCCGAATCGGGCCGACCTGGATCTCCCGCCCGCGCAGGCGACCTCGGCCCGAGGCGCCGAGACGATCCCAGGCGAGGGCGAGGACGAAGAGCGGCGCGGCCATGCCGGCCGCGAAGATGGCGAGGAGGACGGCGCCGGCGACGGCGCCCCCCGAGGCGCCGGCGATGGTGAGGACGCCGCCGAGCAGCGGACCCGAGCAGAAGCCCCCGATCCCATAGACGAGACCAAGCGTGTAGGTCGCGGCAAGGGACTCGCTGCTCACCCCGAACCCCCGCTGCTGCAGCCGCCCGGCGCCCGGCAGCTCGAACCCGCCGACGGCGAGCTGGTACGCGCCGATCGCGATCAGCAGGAGGCCCGCCACGATTGAAAGCTCCGTCCGGTGCTCCAGGAAGAGGCTGCCCAACGCACCGAGGCCGAGACCGAGCGGGAGGAAGAGCGTCAGAAGGCCGAGGTAGAAGACGCCGGTCCGCAGCAGGAGCTGGCCGCGCGAGGGGAACGCGTACGCGAAGAACGCGGGCAGCAGCAGCGCGGAGCACGGGCTGAGCAGGGACAGGATGCCCCCGGCAAACGCGATGACCCCCTCGATCCCCATCCGTCGTGGCCCCGCCTACTTCGACGCGAGCTCGGCGTCGATCGCCGCCTGGAAGACCTCGAACGGCTGGGCGCCGACGATTCGCTGGTTGCCGATGAGGAACGTCGGCGTTCCGTTGAAGCCCTTCGACCGGACGTCGGAGAAGTCGGCCTGGACCGCGTCTCCATGGGCGTTCCCTTCGACGCAGGCGTCGAGCGCCGCCGCGTCGAGCCCGAGGCTCGCCCCCATCGACTTCAGGCGATCCTTCGCGAACGCCCCCTGGTTCTCGCCGGCCTGGCTGCGGTACAGCAGGTCGTGGAACTCCCAGAACCGGCCCTGATCGCCGGCACAGCGGGCTGCGTTCGCCGCGTCCCGCGATTCCGAACCGATCCAGGCGAAATCGTGCCACTCGAGACGAGCCTTGCCCGTGTCGATGTACGTCGCCCGGATCTGCGGCTCGACCTGGCGGGCGAACGCCCCGCACGACGGGCACTGGAAGTCGCCGTACTCGCGGATCACGACCGTCGCCGTGGCCTCGCCGAGCACCGGCCGGGGGGAGGTGACGGCCCCGGCGCCGGGCGTCGATGGGCCCCCACCGAGGGCGAAGATCACGGCCACCGCGAGGACGGCGGTGCCGACAAGGCCCGGCAGCGCCCACTTCCGCAGGCGGGCCACGGGTCGTGGCGGCGGCGGCGAACGGCGCGCCGTCGACCTGGCGATCTTCACGGTCGCCGGCCCGGCGGGCGCGGCCGCGAGCGGCAGTCCGCCGGCCCGCGCGGGCGCGCCCGCGCGGTTCTGCGTGCTTCGGCGGCGCTTGCTCAACGGTCCTCCTCTGCCATGGGTCGGGATGCCCGGTCCGGGCGATCGCCGGATCGTAGGTGCGCTCGGCCTCGCCGGATGTGATGTGGATCACGGACCGGGGCATGGCCGGGCGCCCGATCGGACGTGTCCCGCATCACAGACCGGCCCGAGCCGGGCCGGTACGGTCGCGTCCATGAAGGACCAGCCACCCACCCTCGAGGTCGGGCCGATCGAGGCCATCGTCGGCGCCCCGGCCGCCCTGCTCTTCCAGATGCTCTGCGCCATCGGCCAGGGGGCCCAGCGTCCCGGCGAGCGCGCCGAGATCCTCGAGCGTGATGGCGATGCCCTCGTCTGCGACTTCTGGACGGTCGTGTCGCTCCCCCTGGGCCGGGAGCGGTCGGTGCGCACGCGCGAGGCGGTGCGCCCCGTCCCGCCCGACCGGATCGAGTACGAGCACCTCGACGGCCCGGTGCGCGGCTTGCGCGAGTCGATCAGGGTCGAGCCTCACGGGGACCGCCGCAGCCGCCTTGTCTATCGCGGGACCTACGGGCCCGGAGGGCTGCTCGCCGGCCTCGCCTTCCGGATCGTCTCGCGGGGTGCCATCGAGCGGGCCGTCCGCAGCCACTTCGCCGATCTCCGAGTGCGAGCCGAGGCGCGGGCGGCCAGGAGTCGGCTGTTCCGCACAGAGCCCGACAGCGATGTCGACGCTGGGCTGACAGCGTCCTCCGGTGCGCCGTCGGAATCCGCGCCGGCGTTCCTCTCCCCGGCCGCAGCCTTCGGGCGCCCGGCCATCGTTCCCGCGAGGACCGACGTACGCCGGGTGGGCATCGAATGACCCAGCCCCGGGATCGAGCTGCTGTAGTCCGCCGGCTCGCTGAGCGGTCGACACCGCTCAGGGGGCTCGCTCGGGACCCCGATCAAGGTAGCGATCGTAGAAGGCGAGGATCCGCTCGGCGTCGATCTCCCGGAGCTCCAGGGTCCGACCCCAGGCAACCGCCGTGATCGGGCTGTCCATCTCCTGGTACGGGGTGATGACCAGCTTGCGTTCCCCGAACGCGCCGTTCTTCGCCTTGTCGTAGACCTCGCCGCGGAGGCGGTCGGCGGTGGTGGCGCATTCGGCCGGGTCGGCGCACCGGAACAGCACCGCGATGGCACCGTGCTCGAGCGCGTGGAGCCAGTTCCCCGCCTGCACCGCGCTGGCGGAGGTGCCGTAGGCCGCGCGCCCCGCGTAGTGGGGTCCCGACGATGGTGGGCGGTTGCGCTGGAGCAGCGGTTCGCCGGCGGGCAGGTGGACGCTGACGCCCCCTTCGTTCGGCGCCGCAGCGCCGACATCTGGTTGGCCCACCCCGGATGCGACCGCGATGAGACCGATGGCGACGAGGGCCGCGCCCACCACTGCTCCGAGCCGGAGCCGGCTCCGCCAGAGCTGGGCCCTGCGTTCGGACACCAGCCGCTCCGAGCGGGAGGGACGGGGCGTCCGAGCCGGGACGGGATCCAGGATCTGATCGACCGGCTGTCGCCGTGCCGGGTTGCCCTCGGGTGTCCGGGGTGGCCGATGTCGTCTGGTCATGCGCGAAGCGTGCGGGCCGGCCCGGCGAGCGGGATGTGCTCTTCGTTACAGCCCGGTCGGTCAGGCTCAGCCGCCAGCGCGGGCCAGCGCGGCGAAGTACCGGAGGCCTCCTCGCCGCACGGCGGCGCGCACCTCGTCGGCCAGGCGCCGTGCCCGCGCGGGTCCGATCTGTTCCGCGTCGTCCGACCCGGCCGCGCCGGCCAGGGCCGCCAGGTCCAGGCCCATGTCGCGTGCCGCGACCGCGGCGAGCCCGATGCGGGCCTCGGCGCGGTCGACGAGCGCGAGAATCGACGCGCTCCGGTCCCATCGCCGCTCAAGGGTGAAGCCGGCCGAGCCCAGCCGCTCCTCGAGCTCGCCGTCGCGCCAGGCGTCGGTAACGCAGAGCGCCGCCCCCAGGAATCGGTGATCCGCCAATAAAGGGATCGGTTCGTCGTCGACCTCGACGTCGCTCATGACGAGCCGGCCGCCCGGGCGAAGCACCCGCCGCATCTCGGCCAGCGCTTCCGCACGCGGCAGCGTCGACAGGACGCACTCGGCCAGGATCCCGTCGAAGACGTCGACCTCGAACGGCAGGTCGAGCAGGTCGGCCCGGAGCCAGCGCACGCGACCTGCCCGCTGACGCGCCTCGGCGCGGGCGATCACCTCCTGGCTGGCGTCCACCCCGTCGACCTGGAGGCCGAACTCGGCGGCCGCGACGCGGGAGCTGGCGCCCAGCCCGCAGCCCGCGTCGAGCAGCCTGGCGCCGGGCGTCAGCCTCGACGCCGCGAGGAGCTGGCGCGTGCTTTCGAGCCCACCCGGGTGCAGCGACGCCCCGATCAGGAGCTCGGCCAGCGGGTTCCCGTAGACGGCGGAGCAGCAGGCGAGCAGGCCGGCCTCATGCGGGATCTCGAGCCCGGAGGTCGCGACCGCCGGCGCGCGCGAGACTTCTCCCCTCATCGCTGGAACTCCAGGACCGGGATCGCTCGCCCGCCCCGGCGCCGGGCGGCCAGGCGCTGCCGCGTTTCCTCGCGGTAGCCAACCGTGTTGTACGTGCAGAACGGGATCATCCGGCCGTCATCCTGGAGGATCCCGATGCAGCACTTCATCGCCTTCTTGACGTCGAAGGTCCAGGGGTCGAGGAAGTCGCGCATCTGGACCATGAAGACGCGCCGGACGAGGTCGGTGAGCGCCGGCAGGTCGAGGTCGCAGGCCGCGCAGACGAACCGCTCGCTCGTGGCATCGCCAGGAACCGAGCCGGCCGACCAGAGCCCCTCCAGCGCGTGGAGGATGTTCGTGTCGATGTTCGGCAGCGTCCGGTTCGTGATGTTGTCGAGGTACTGGTCGACCTCGAGGATCCGCGGCAGCGGGATCACCTCGCCGTCGTCCCCCAGGTAGGCGTAGGTCACGGAGCTGCAGGTCGGCGAGCAGCAGGGAATGGGCACGAAATCGCTCGACCGGAACGTCTCGCCTCCGGTCTCGAGGGCATGCAGCACGTCCGGGATCGTCATCCGGCGGAGCGGGTCATGGTCCGGGTGGCGCCCGGTGTGGGTGACCGGCTGGAACATGACGCCGCGGACCGCCGGGTGCTTCAGGCCGAACTCGACGATCGGTCCGACCTCGTGCTCGTTCACGTCACGCTCGACAGCGGCGACGAGGATGACGTGGAGGTCGGCGTCGGCGAGGCGGTCGAGCGCCCGCATCTTCGTCTCGAGGAGCGGCTCGCCGCGAAGCGTCCGGTACGTCTCGTCGGTCAGGCCGTCGAACTGGAGGTAGATGAGTGGCCGCAGGGCGGCGAACCGCTCGAACCACGCCGGGTCGTTCGCGATCCGCAGGCCGTTCGTGTTCACCATGACGTGGCCGATGTCGCGCCGCTGGGCCGCCGCGATCATCTCGAGCAGGTCCGGGTGGATCGTCGGCTCGCCACCCGAGAACTGAACCACCTCCGGGTGGCCCTCGAGCTCGACGAACCGGTCGAGCATCGACTCGACCTCGGGGATCGTGAGGTTGAAGCCGGCGCCGGCGTTGGCGAAACACACCGGGCAGTCGAGGTTGCAGGCCGTGTTCACCTCGATGAGGGCGAGACAGGTGTGCTGGCGGTGCTCGGGACAGAGGCCGCAATCGAGCGGGCAACCGCGGAGACTCTCGGTCGAGATCCGGGCCGGGGCCTGGCCGGGCTTGTTGAACCTGGCCTGCTCAACGTAGGCGCGCGCATCGGCGTAGATGAGGCCCTCGAACCGGCCGTGCTCGGGGCATCGCTTCCGCATGAACACGTGGCCGTCACGGAGCAGGACCTGGGCGTCGATGACGGCCCGGCAGTCCGGGCAGATCGAGCGCGTCACCTCGTGGAGGATCTCGCCCTCCGGGCGCGTGACCGAGGGAAGCGTGGGGAGCATGTGCGTCTCCGAGTGGGACCTGGTTGCGGCGGGCACCGCGCCCTGCGCTGGGGCTGGACCGCGCTCAGCCGCCGGCATCGTGGCCCGGCAGCCGCTCACCGGCCTCGATGCGCACCGGGAGGCGGTTCTCGCCCGGCGTCAGCGGGCAGGAGTACTCGACGGAGTAGGCGCAGTACGGGTGATAGGCGAGGTTGAAGTCGAGGACGTAGGTGCCGTCGGGTTCCGGCTCCAGGTCGAGGTAGCGGCCAGCTCCGTACGTCTCGGTCCCGCTCGTGGCGTCCAGGAACGGCACGAACAGCGAGTGGTCGTGCCCGCCGGAGAGGTCGTACGCGGTGAGAGCGTGGGTCACGCCTCCCACCTCGAACCGGAGCAACCCGACGCGCCGAGCGGGCCGCATCCCGCCGTCCGACGTCGGGATCTCAAACGTGGGGGGTCCGTCCCCCTCGTACGAAGACAGCCGGAGTCCAGCGAACCGGTGGGCGGAATCGACCGGGAAGGAGGCGAGCCCCGCGAAGTCCGGCCGGGCGCGGGCAGGGATCGGACTGTGTGACGACGAGCGGAAGAACGCGTCCTTCGCGGCGCGGTCGCGCTCGATCTGGGTCGCGTACCCGCGATGGAGGTCGTGATCATCGCCATGCGCGTGCGCCACCGCTCGTCTCCCTGAGGTATGGACCCGCCGCGGCGGTTCCGCGCGGAGCGTGCTGATTGGAGGCGATCGTGGCGCCTCCGCCACGCGGGGACCGTAATGCAGCCCACACTCCCGGACCGTGACGCGGATCACAGCGGGTGAGACCGCGGTCCGCGTAGCCTGCGCGCGCCGGGGTCTCCGCCCAGGAGGCCTGCGGGCGACGAGCCGGTACCCGCCCCAACCGGCGCGACCACATGGAGAGACATCCCCCGATGGAAGAGCAGTTCGACTTCGTGGTCATCGGTGCCGGCCCGGCTGGCGAAGCCGCGACCTACATGGCGCGGGCCCGCGGCGCGACGGTCGCCGTCGTCGATCGTGAGCTCTTCGGCGGGTCGTGCCCGTTCTGGGCCTGCATGCCCTCGAAGACCCTCCTCCACGCGGCGGCAGTTCACGCCGCCGGCGGCGACTACGACTGGGCACGCGCCTCGGCTCGCCGTGACTACATGATCAGCCGCGAGGGGACCGACTTCCCGAGCGACGCCGGTCACGTCCGCGGGCTCGAAGGAGCAGGCGCGGTCGTGATCCGCGGCACCGGGCGGATTGCCAGCCCGGGCCGGGTCGCCGTCTCCTGCGACGGCGAGGAGCGAACGCTCCGCGCGCGCCACATCGTCATCGCCGTGGGGTCCGTGTCGAAGGTCCCGGCGATCCAGGGCCTCGACTCGATCACCCCGTGGACCAACCGCGAGGCCACGAGCACGCGCGAGCTGCCGGCGAGCCTCGTGATCCTGGGTGCGGGGCCGACGGGTGTCGAGATGGCCCAGGTGTTCGCGCGGTACGGCGTCCCGACAACCCTCGTCGCCTCGCAGCCGCGCATCAACCCGAAGGGGCATCCGCGCAACTCCGTGGCGCTGGAGGCCGGCCTGCGTCGGGACGGCGTCGACGTCCGGACGGGCGTCCGTGCCGTTCGGGTGCGCGCCGGTGCCGGCGCGTCGGGCGCCCACGCGATCGACCTCTCCGACGGCACGACAGTCGAGGGCCGCGAGGTCCTGCTCGCCGTCGGCCGCACCCTGCCGCTCGGGGATCTCGGTCTCGAGACGCTCGGCCTCGACCTCTCCGGTGGTCTGCCGGCCGTCGGTCCCGACCTGCGGATCGCGGACGGCGTCTTCGTGGCGGGCGACCCGGCGGGCCCCGAGATGCACACGCACGTGGCGCACTACCAGGGCGAGCTCGCCGTCCGGATCGCGCTCGGCGACGACGTCCGTCCCGACTACAACGCGATTCCGCGCGCGATCTACACCGATCCCGAGGTCGCCGGCGTCGGGGTCTCGCTCGAGCAGGCGCTCGCCGCCGGGAACGACGCGTTCGAGGAGGTGGCCGACCTCGCGACGACGGCCAAGGGCTACGTCGCCGAGGCGAGCGGCCACGTGACGATCGTCGTGGATCGCCCGACGCGAACGCTCCTCGGAGCCTTCATCGCCGGCCCGGCCGCATCCGAGGTCATCCACGAGGCGGTGCTGGCGATCAAGACGAAGACGACGCTGGACGTCCTGGCGGACACGATCCACGCCTTCCCGACGACCGCCCGCGTGATGGGTGGGCTCTTCGCCCAGGCGGTGCGCACGCTGGACGCGGCCCGGTGAGCACGACCGGCGTCGGCTTGGAGGGAACGCCGCACTGCCACGTGCCCGCCACGTTCGATCCCGAGCACAACAAGGCGCTGGCGGCCGAGGTCGCGCGGTTCGTGAAGGCGGCCCAGTGGCTCGCCCGCGAGCTCAACGCGCAGCGTGGATGCCACGTGGCGCTGCTCCAGGCGGCGGTGCTCCAGGCGGACCTCGACTCGATCGGTGCCCGCCTCGTCGACGGCCACCTCCGCTACTGCGTCAGCCACGCGGTGGCCGAGGGCCAGACGCCGGACGAGGTTCACGCGATGCTCGTGCCGGTCCAGTCCCTCCTGTTCGCCCGTCGGTAGCGCGGCATGCCCACGACACCAGTCCGGCCACCCGCGGTCGCCGCGTCGCGCGTGCCCGTCGTCACGGCGGCTGTCCTGGCCGAGGTCGATCGCCTGGCGATCGAGACGTACGGCATCACGCTGCTCCAGATGATGGAGCAGGCCGGCTCCCACCTGGCGGAGGTGGTGCGGCTTGAGGCCGGGGGCGACCTCGTGGGACGGAGCGTCGTCGTCGCGGTCGGCCCCGGGAACAACGGTGGTGGTGGCCTGGTGGCGGCCCGGCACCTCGCGAACCGCGGGGCAGGCGTCCGGGTCGTCCTCGCCCGTCCCGCGCTGCGGATGACGGAGGCGGCACGCCACCAGCTGGCCACGCTCATCGCCATGGGAACGAGCTGTTGCGTGGCGACGTACGACCTGTCCGACGAGGAGCTCGTGGCGGCGCTCGCGAACGCCGACGTCGTCGTCGACGCGATCCTCGGCTACAACGTCCGGGGTGCCCCACACAGCGAGGTCGAGCGGCTCATCGGCTTCCTCGTCCGGTCCGGCCGGCCCGTGGTGAGCCTCGACGTCCCGTCGGGCATGGACCCCGACACGGGGGAGGCGCCCGGCATCGCGGTGACGGCGACCGCGACCCTCACTCTCGCGCTCCCGAAGCCGGGCCTCGTCGGGGGGCCCGGAGCCGCGCGAAGTGGGCGGCTCTACCTCGGCGACCTCGGCCTGCCCGCGGCGCTCTATGCTGACCTGGACATCGACGTCGGCCCGCTGTTCGCGGCCGACCGCATCGTGACGCTGGACCGCACCCCATGACCACTCCCGCCCAGGCCCGCTCGTTCGCCGAGAAGCTCGGCCTCCTCGGCGAAGTCGCCCTTTTCGCGGGGCTGTCGGAGGCCGACATCCAGGCGATTGGCCACGCCACGACCATGACGCACTGCGTGCGCGGACAGCAGATCCTCTCGCCGGATGACCCGCAGGACCGGATCCACATCATCAAGAAGGGCCGCGTCCGCGTCTACCGTATGACCCCGGACGGCAAGCAGCTCACCCTCGACATTCACGAGAAGGGAACGATCCTGGGGGACATGGAGCTCCTGGGCCAGGACCGGCTCCCCGAAGCCTACGCCGAGGCGATCGACGACGGGGTCATCTGCACGATCTCCCCCGACGAGCTGCGCAAGCTCATCGAGCGCTTCCCTCTGATCGGGGTCAACATCATTCGCCACCTCTCCCGCCGGCTCCAAACCGCGGAGCGCGAGCTCGAGGCGATGGCCTACCAGCGCGTGGACCAGCGCCTCGCCCGGAAGCTGCTGGACCTCGCCGGGCGCTTCGGGGTCACGACGGAGCGGGGCACGCTCATTGGGGCCCGGCTCACCCAGCAGGAACTGGCCGAGATGATCGGGACGACGCGCGAGACGCTCGCCCACACGCTGGCTGACTTCCGTCGCAGGGGCCTGCTCGACACGGCCCACCACCAGGTCGTCATCCGCGACGCGGAGCGTCTCACCGAACTCGCCGAGGGCGACGAGCTGTAGGGACCCGGCCACCAGGGGGTCGGTCACCCCCCAGCGCCGGATTGGCTCCGAGTGTGCCCGGGATTACAGCACCGCACGTGTACCGTCTATGGTGATGCTGGCGCCGCCGGCGCCGGACATACAGGAGGACTTCGACCCAATGCGGACAACCCGCGTGCTCGCCCTCGGGGCGTCGCTGCTGGTGCTGCTCGGCGCCTGCACGGCGGGTGGGGGCAGCAGGACACCCTCGCCCACCGCAACCGAAACGCCGCCCGAGCCCACGGTGAGCGCCGCGCCGGCGACTCCCGGCCCGGCCATCTCCACCACCCTCGTCCTCGGGGGCCCGCCCGAGTGCCCGCAGCGCCCCTTCTGCCTGAAGGGGCTGGAGCAGGTCTACGGGCTCAGGTTCGCCGAGTTCAAGCCCTTGGACGCCGGTGGGCCCATTACTGTCGAGGCGCTCAAGAGTGGCCAGGTGCAGGTTGGCCTCCTGTTCACCTCGGACCCGGCGATCGCCACGAACGGGTTCGTTCTCCTCCAGGACGACAAGCAGCTCCAGCTGGCGGACAACCTGATCCCGGTGGTCCGAACCGCGGTTCTCGACGCATCGCCCGAGATCGGTGGCCTGCTCAACGGGATCGTCGCCAAGCTCAGCCAGGCCGAGCTGACGAACCTGAACAAGTCCGTGACCGTGGACGCCGTCGATCCGGCGGACGCCGCCAAGACGTGGCTGACCGCCAACGGGTTCCTGCCGGGTCCAGGTGGGTCGGGCAAGGCGAAGGTCGTTGTCGGCTCGACGAACTTCTATGAGCAGGAGATCGTCGGCGAGCTGTTCGCCCAGACGCTGGCGGCCAACGGCTACCAGGTAGAGCGGAAGTTCCAGCTCGGGAACCGCGAGATCGTCTTTCCGGCGCTTGAGTCGGGACAGATCGACATCCTCGCCGAGTACGCGGCGACGGCGCTCGAGTTCGTGAACGCAGGCGCCGGCGAGGCGTCGACCGACCCGGCAGCGACGGCGGCGAAGCTGCGGGAGCGCATCGCCCCCAAGGGCCTGACGGCCCTGAACCCGGCCGAGGCCACCGATCAGAACGGGTTCGTCGTCACGGCCGAGATGGCCGCGAAGTACGGCCTCGTCTCGATCAGCGACCTGGCGAAGCCGGCGCCCTGACCGCGTCCAGACTCCAGAGGGGCCGCCCCGCGGGGTGGCCCCTCTCCGCACGCCCGGGACGGCCGGGCCATGCCGGGACCCGGCGTCCAGCCCGAGGAGTCACCGCCGGTGCTCGACACACCTGACCGAGCCGCCCACCGCGCCGCCACGGTCGAGTACGACCACGTCACGAAGCACTACGACGCCACCCAGGTCAGGAAGGGCGTCCCCGGCGCCGTGAACGACCTCTCGCTCACCGTCCCGGCCGGCAAGATCTGCGTCTTGGTGGGGCCGTCGGGCTGCGGCAAGACGACCTCGCTCAAGATGGTCAACCGCCTGATCGAGCCGACATCGGGGCGGATTCTCCTCGACGGCGTCGACGCCGGCACCCGGAACGTGACCGAGCTGCGACGGAGCATCGGCTACGTCATCCAGCAGACGGGGCTCTTCCCGCACCAGACGATCGAGGAGAACGTCGGCACCATCCCGCGGCTCCTCGGCTGGCCGGCGGCGCGGCGCCGCTCCCGCGCCGAGGAATTGCTGGCCGTCGTGGGCCTCGATCCGGCGAAGTACGCCAGGCGTTATCCCGCCCAGCTCTCGGGCGGGGAGCGCCAGCGCGTCGGCGTCGCCCGGGCCCTCGCGGCGGATCCGCCGATCATGCTGATGGACGAGCCCTTCGGCGCGGTGGACCCCATCGTCCGGGAGCGCCTGC
>Ga0315286_10002468_pt1 | contig 17282 bp, 8 predicted proteins | sample YL17G10_0_MG_FD_205038 | JGI IMG/M metagenome (GOLD analysis project Ga0315286, IMG submission 205038) | Sediment microbial communities from Yellowstone Lake, YNP, Wyoming, USA - YL17G10_0 | ecosystem: Environmental > Aquatic > Freshwater > Lake > Sediment | place: USA: Wyoming | collected...
CGTACTCATACTGAAGCAGGGCCTCGAACTTGGCCTTGCCCAGCCGCGTCTGGTTGGTCTGGCGGTTGCCCCCCCGCATGCCCGTGCCGGCGCCCACGAGACTCACTTTGATGCCCGTCTTGCCCAGCGGGACGAGCTGGAACGGATCGCCGGTCAGGGCCGGCGCATCCGCCGCAAAAATCGAACGACCGAGCAACGACGTGACGGCGCCCGCGATGGTGGTGGCGAGGAACTGGCGACGATTCATCTGCATGGTAGAAACCTCCATTGACCCGTGACTCTAACAGATGGCAACAGCCGCGCGAAGGGGATAACCCACCCGCTGCGGCGCCAACCTGCCCTTGTGCCGTGCATTGCTATCGCTTTGCTGCTAATATACACACCTCGGACGCCAAGGCGTTGCGATGGACGAGTTCATCAGCGAAGCCATCGAGGTCGAACAGGCGCCCACCGACCCTCGCCTGTGGGCGTTCATGGGTAAGCCGCTCGGAACTGCAAGGAACAACTACGCGACTGGATGCGCGTTGAGATACGTCGCGGCCGCGCCGATGACGTTGATGTCGTCGGGGAACGCGGATGGCTCGATCTTGCACCGGCTGCGCGTGAACGCGAACGACGAGTATTGATCGAGGCCGCCGTCGATGCCGGGGCGGAGGTGGTTAAAGGCGCGTGATGCGCCGCCGCCCAGCACCACCTTTTCCGGGTTGAACACTTCGATGAGCTGCGCGATGCCCCGACCGAGGTACTCGCCGGTTTTCCGGAGGATGTCCTTCGCGACCTGATCGCCTTCGCCGGCGGCCTGGGCGATGTCCTTGGTCGTGAGCTTGTCGGGCTTGAGCGTGGTCCTGGGATTCGACTTCAGCATGATCTGCGCGGTGCGAGTGATGCCAGCGGCTCCGACATAAGCTTCGACACAGCCCTTGCGCCCGCAGCCGCAGGGGTAATCGCTGTTGTAATCTGCCTTGACGTGGCCGAGCTCCGTGGCTGCGTTGTCCGCGCCGACGAGGAGGTGGCCATCGCAGATGACGCCGCCGCCGATGCCCGTGCCGAGCGTCAGCAGAATGAGGTTCTTCACGCCCTTGGAAGCGGGGCTGAAGATCCATTCGCCCAAAACCGCGGCGTTGGCGTCGTTCTGAAGCTCGACAGGGATGCCCAGAAGCTTGGCCAGCTCGTCGCGCAGCGGGAATTCCCTCAGGTTCGGCAAATTCGGCGAGGTGCGCGTTATCCCCTTCCACGGATCGATCAGGCCGGGGCAGCCGACACCGGCCCCGGCGACCTTGGGATGGCCGGCGTCCTGGATCAGGGCTTTGACACCGTCGGCGATCTTGTTGACAAAGACAGCGGCGGGATCGCCGGGTTGCGTCGGGACCGAGGACTGCTTGACGACCTGGAACTTGTCGCCGGACTCAATAAGCCCCAGCTTGACGCTCATGCCGCCGATGTCGATGCCGATGACCGATTGCATACAAGACTCCTAACCCAATGAAGATCGCACCCGGGACGGTAATATAAGAAAAAAAAGGGCCGAAGGGAACAGGGGGGCTTGTCACGAGTGACGCGGCGTGTGAAAGCGTGCGATTCCGCAGACCTTGGGCCGCCGCGTGCAACAATATTCCGGGCAGGGCGTCGTATCTATAGGCGCTGGCGGTATATTCGGGGGGCAGGGAGAATGTGCAACTCTGAGGTGCGAGCATGGGCAGGAAATGGCTTTTGCTGAGTGTTGGACTGATGATCCTTCTGGCGGCTGCCCCCGGGAGTGCCAAGGAGGGTGTGAAGAAGCCCACGAAAATGGAGGCCGAGGACGTCTTCGGCATAGGCCGCCTCTGGACCGTCCACCTGCGGATCACAGAGGATGGCCTGCGGATGATGGACCCCACGCGACCCGTGCCGCGGCGAGGGGGCGTCGTCGGCAGGTCCAGCGGGCAGCCCGCCACCGCCCCCGCCACGCGACCCGGCGAACCCGCCACCAAGCCCGCAGCCGTCGAAGGCCAACGCCTCGCTCCCAGTCCGTTCGGCTTCGAATACGCTTACGTGAAATGCATCGTCGAGCTCGAAAACGAAGTCTATCGCGACGTGGGCATCCGCTATAAGGGCAACGCGTCCTACCAGATCGCCTCGCGCGGGCTCAAACGCCCACTCAAACTCGACTTCAACCGCTTTGTCGACGGGCAGAAATTCCATGGCCTGACAGCGCTGAACCTCAACAACAACGCCTATGACCCATCCATGCTGCGCGAGGCGATGTCCTACGCCGTCTACCGTGATGCCGGAGTGCCCGCGCCTCGCACCGCCTTCGCCATGGTCTACCTCACCGTCGATGGCAAGTACGACCGCGAGTACCTCGGGGTCTATGCCATCGTTGAAGAAATCGACAATTCCTTCCTCAAGAGCCGCTTCGGAAGCGCCAAAGGCCTCCTCCTCAAGCCCGAACGCATCTCCAGGTTGCCGTATCTTGGCGAGAAGTGGTCGGATTACGAGGACAAGCTCCGGCCCAAGACCGACGTCACCGAAGCAGCCGCTCGCCGCATCGTCGAGTTCGTCAAGCTGATCAACCAGGCCGACGACGAGACCTTCCGCAGGGACATCGCCTCCTATATGAACGTCGATGGATTCCTGCGATACATCGCCGCCTCCACCATGCTCCTGAACCTCGACAGCTTCCTGGTCACCGGCCACAACTACTACATGTACCTCAATCCGGAGGACAACAAGATCCACTGGATGCCGTGGGACCTTCACCTGTCGTTCGGCTCGTTCGGGGAAGTCGAATCGGCGGAGGGCAAGGCCGACCTGAGCATCATGCGGATGTACCAGGGGGAAAACAAACTCGTCGACCGGCTGCTGGCGATGGACGACGTGAACAAGGCCTACAAGGCCCACGTCAAGCAGTTTGTTGAGACCTGCTGCTCGGTTGACAAGATGCACGCCCGGATCGACGTGATGCAGGCGGCGGTGTCCAAGGCCGACGCGCTGGCCAAGGCCGCCGGCAAGAAAGAGATCCCCGCCACCATGCCCGTGAACGCGGGCAGAATCGTGCGACAAAAGCCCGATCTCAAGCCCTTCGTCTCCCAGAGGGTCGAGTCGGTGCTGGCGCAGTTGGACGGCAAGACCGAGGGCTTCGTGCCAGGTGGCGATGCCGGAAGCCGCTGGCGATTCGCCGAGGCCTTTACCGGCCGTGGCGGGCGCGCCGGTGCGACGGGGCTCGGCCTGGCGTTCATGCGAGCATCCGACACCGGCCAGGACAGGAAACTCTCCCAGGCGGAACTGGACCAGGCGACCCGCAGGTTCTTCGCCGACAGCGACAAGGACGGCAAAGGATCGCTCGATGAAAAGACGCTCCTCGCCGCTCTCCAACGCTCCATCCCCAAATCCGTCGAGGCTGGGGCAGGAATCACACGCCCGGACGCGCCCCAAAGGCCCAAAAACATGATCAATATCCAGAACCTCGGCCTGGAACAGGCGGTGGCCAAGCTCATCATCAAGGAGGCCGACGCCAACAAGGACCGCCGGATCACTCTCGATGAACTGCTGGCAACGGCCCGCAAGACCTTCAAGCAGGCCGACCGAGGCAGCAACGGCCTGCTCGACGAGCGGCAGGTCGCCGAAACCATGATCCGGCTGCTGCCCGCGCCCACGACCCCGCCGCCAGCCAGAGGCTGGTGAACGCAAGAACCGCAATCAGGGGGGCGTCGCCTCGACCCCCGCGTTCCCGCGCAGACCAATCTGGTCCGCGACCTCGCGCATGGCTTCGATCACCTCGGCGATCAACGCATCGAGCTCGACACCCAGCATCTGCGCCCCTCGCTCGATGACCGACCGATCCACCCCCGCCGCGAAGCTCTTCTCCTTCCACTTCTTCCTCACCGACTTGGCCGTCAGGTCCATGATCGACTTCGACGGCCTCACCAGCGCCGCCGCCGCCACCAGCCCCGTCAACTCGTCAGTCGCAAAGAGCACTTTCTCCATCTCATGTTGCGGCTCGACATCGGAACAAATCCCCCACGCATGGCACATCGCCCCGCAGATGTATTCCTCCGGCCAGCCCCGTTCCGCGAGGATCTCCCGCGTCTTCGTGCAGTGCTGCTCCGGGCACCGCTCGTAATCCAGGTCGTGGATCAGGCCGATAATCCCCCATTTCTCTTCGTCGTGCCCACGCTTGCGGGCGGCGTGCCGCATCGTCGCTTCGACGGCCAATGCATGCCTGATCGCCTTCTCCATCTTGTTGTATTCCCTCAGCAGGGCAAAAGCCTCTTCGCGGGTGGGTGCTCGTGATTCCATGGCTCACATGATACCCTTTTGCCGGAGACACAACATGCACAGATGCCTGACGCCGGCGATGCTCCTCGCGACCACGCTCTGCGGCACTGTCGCCTGGCCCGCCGAGACCCTCTCGCCCGTCGTGGAAGTCGAGGAAGAGGTCTACCGCTACGACAGTGCCAACAACGGCGCCGGGCCGTTCTGGTGCTTCGGCAGCACATGCATCGCACGCGCTGGCGATGATGTGCTCGTGAGCGGCCTGGAGGTGATCAAAGGCGCCAAGCCGCTGAACAATACGCGCTGGCTGCTGTACAAGCGAGGGGCCAATGGCTGGGAGCTGCAGCAGAAGGACGAGAAGGGCCGCACGCGCGAACCCTGCCCCATCGGCGTCTTCCCCGACGGTAGCGTCTTCATGTCGGTCAATCCGACGCTGGCGCCCGTTGATCAGTACGCCGGTCCCGCCCAGCCGCAGATCCTTCGCTTCTCATCGCGCTCCCCGCGAGATCCGTTCGAAACCATCATCCCGCAATGGGACGGCTCGCCGACCTTCACCGAGCATTCCTACCGAAGCTTCGCCATCGACGCCGCCAATCGAGAGATGATCCTCTTCCAGAACATCGGCTACACGCACGCCGAGTGGACCTTCCGCGACCGCGACGGCAAATGGATAAGCCGGGGCAAGCTCGTCTGGCCATGGGGCGCCGAATACACCAAGCCCCAGCCCATCCGCGTCTGCTACCCCTCCGTTCAACTCAAGAACCGCGCAGTCTACTTCTGCGGCGTCAGCGACATCGTCGAGCCCAACGACGCCTGGCGGCAATACAAGCTCAAACTCACGGGCCAGCAGTGGGATTACGACTTCCGCAGGCTCTTCTTCACATGGACGACAGACATCACCACCGGCCAGTTCCAGCCGTGGGTCGAGATTGCCAGCCGCGAGAAAACGGCCGGGTGGGTCCTCCCATGCGACCTTCGGGCCGACGACGCCGGCCGCGCTCACCTCCTCTGGACCGAGCGCGCGATCGACGTGCGGCTGCGCAAGCAGTTCTTCCCCGACGAGAAACAGAGCGAGTCGCTGAACTACGCCATCGTCGAGAACGGAAAGGTTGTCCACCGCCAAGCGATCGTCCTTGCGCGCGAAGGCGAGCCGAGTGAAACCCCCGGCCGGGCGCAGTTCCACCAAACGCCCGATGGCCGCCTCTTCGTCTTCTTCTACGTCAGCGGTAACAGCGCCGGGAACCGCCTCGTAGAGCTTCGCCCCGATCGTACGATCAGCCCGGCAGTGGCCGTCCCGCTCAAGACGCCGATGGCCACGTTCTTCGCCGCCGGCGTCCGCGGAGGTTCCCCGCCTTCGAACGTGATCGACGTGCTGGGCGAATCGGGCCGCGCCGTGCGCTACGCGCGCCTCAGGCTGGCAAACTAGCCGCCGATGCCGCTGCTTCCTTACGCGGAAAAGCCGTCAGCAGCACGAACGTCGCGACCACCGCCACCCCCGCGCACGCCCACCAGAATTGCGTGTAGTCCTGCACCGGCTTCAGGTCCTTGCCCAGCTTGGTGAACCGGTCGAAAAAGCCGTTGTAGAAGCTGGCCACGACTCCGCCCATCGTCAGTACGAGGTTGAAGACGGTCTGCGCCGAATGGCGGATATCCGCCGTCGCCACGCGCTCCACGTACAGGAACGCGCCCGCGTAGAAGCAGCCGAAGCACAGGCCGTGCAACCCCTGCGCGGCCACGACCAGCCAATGAGGCTCGCCCACCGCAAAGATCGTGTAGCGCAGGGCATACGAAGCCGCCCCGAGCGCCAGGACTCCCCGATAGCCCAGCCGCTTCAGAAAAATCGCCAGCAGCGCCAGGAACACGACCTCCGCCGCCTGCCCCAGGCCGATCGTCCAACCCAGGTACTTCTCGGGAATGCCGATCTCCTGCGTCAGGTACGGGCTGATACGCATGAAGTAGCAGGCGTGAACCATCGCGATCGGCACCGCCACGATCGAAACCACCAGGAATCCGGGGTGCAGGAAGAGCTTAAACGCCCTTGCGAACGCCAGAGGGTCCGCAACGCCGCGCTTGGGCGGCGTCTTGGGCAGAAGCAGCAGGCAGTAGGCCGCATACGCGACCGCCAGCACGCCGGCCACACGCAGCGAGTCCGCGATCCGCCGCACATTCTCCACGCGGCTGCCCGTGTTGAGCCAGATGTTGCAGAACAGCCCCGAGGCGACTACCCACCCGATCGTCCCCCACAGGCGCACAAGCCCGAACCGGCGCTCCTTCTCCGTCAGGTTGTGGAACGAGATGCTGTTGGTTAGCGACGCGGTCGGCGCGAACACAATCGACGAAGCCATGAACAGCACGAAAAACATGGCAAAGCCCGTTGTGCCCGCCAGCAGGATCTGCACGATCCCGACGAACACCAGCAGAATCGCCATCGCTCGGTCTGCGTTGAGATAGCGATCGGCCACCTGCCCCGCGATGAACGGCGCCAGGATGGCCCCGATCGCGGCCGCCAGTCCGTACAGCATCCCCACCTGTGTTCCCGTGAATCCCAACCCCCCCTCGCCGGCTGCCGCCGACAGGTACTTGGGCAGGATCGGGCCCGACAACCCCGGCACAGCCCATTGCAGAAACATCATCACCGACAGCAGAATAAAGATGCGATTGGCCGAGTACTCGCGCCCAGCGCCTGCGGAATCTTGGTTGGTCATGCCATCGGCTCCGTTGCCGTACAGAGACTTGCCCGAACACCATCTTCGACGGACGATCAGCGATTAGCAATGCCCGCGACGCTCACTCGTCTCATTGATGACCGTATTTCCGCCATGACGCGATGGCCCCCGGCGCCGGCCGGACTTCGGTGGGCAGCTTCCGCATCAGGTTCCCGCTCTTGTCCAGGATGACCAGGCCCCAGTTGCTGCCCTCTCGGACGTTGGCCAGCAGCGTCCCCTGCTCCGTCCAGTCGCAGAAGAACGCCGCGAGATAGGGCGTCTTCAGCAGGCTCGGCGGGCTGGATGCAGGGCTTTGGGTGTCCTTGATGGCGATCGTGCCGTTCTGATTCCCGCTCATCTTCGTCCAGGCCACCCATTCCCCGAAGGGGTCCACCCGTGGCGACTGATCCACCAGAGCTCCCGTGTGCGGAGCGACGGCGACCGTCTTGCCCAGGCTTAGATCCCGGCGGAGGAACGCGATGAGTCGCTTGTTGCCGCGGTTCACAATCGCGATGTACGGCCCGGAGGCGTTAGCCGGCGCCACCGCCAGGTACAGAATCTCCGTGCCATCGCGGTGATTGACGATGCGCCGGACGGCTCCAGTGTCCGCGTCACGAATATGGTACTCCGACCGCCCAACGCCCTCGACGAACTGATTCCCGCTCGACCAGCCGACGAAATACCGTTCACGATCACCCGTCGCCTGGTACTTCTTCACATACCCGCTCATCGGGTCGAGGATAGCCGTGTACAATCCTCCCCTGCCCCGGCCTTGCTCCAGCAGACGAAACCCGATCCTCTGGCCCGACGGCGACCATGCCGGCGGAGAGTGGCAAACACAACAATTCTCAATCCGCGGCCCCGCAACGTCCAGACTCCCCTTGCCGTTAGCATCGGTCACGTACAGCCGGTAGTCTGCCCCCACATACGCAATGGGACTGGCCAGCACCACCGCCTTCCGCCGGAACTTCCCGAGGACCGGAAGCAGAATGGCGATCAGCACCCCGATGATCGCGATGACAACCAGCAGTTCCACCAGCGTGAATGCCCCCCGCCGGCTCCGACGCGAGTTGGGTTGCACAACGCAACTCCTTCCGGTGGTCGCCTACGTCCGATCGAGACCTGTTGCTCTACAGAAACCATTCTCGCCCAATTGTGGCAGCAAATGCAATAGAGAAGTGCCCAGGAAAGCCCAGACATGACCCCGGAACCGGGAATCCCGCCCAAATCGGGTCCGGTATCAGATCCGCCCCCTGACGGGAGCACCATCGTCCTGCTAACATCATGCCCAATCCGCGGCAATCCGGCGATGCCATTTGCCCGGGGACGTCAGTGAGTCGACAGATGCTGCTCGCTGTCACGAACCGCGAAAGGAAACCAACCGATGACCATCACACGCCTTCCCACGACCGCCGCCCTTGTGCTGCTGTCTCTTCTGGCCGGCGGCTGCCAGTCGCTCACCTCAATCCTCAACACCGCCCCCAAGCCTTCCGTCCGCATCGCCGACGCCCGCCTCACGAACCTGGCCCTGGACTCGGCAACCCTGGCGTTCGATCTGGAAGTGGCCAACCCCTACTCGGTGCCGCTGCCCCTGATGAACCTGGAGTATTCACTGGCCAGCGGCGGCTCGCCGTTCCTCTCCGGCAAGGCCGAATCCCAGGGCACCGTGCCCCCCAAGAGCTCTAAGGTCATCACCGTCCCCGCGAAAATGGTCTTCGCTCGCGTTCTCGAAAGCGTCAAAGGAATCCGTCCAGGCTCGGTCGTCCCCTACGAAGTCGCCATGACCCTCTCCGTCGACGCGCCCGCCGTCGGCACGTTGAGCCTGCCCATCAGCAAAAAGGGCCAATTCCCCGTCCCCACCGTGCCCTCCATCGAACTCACCGAAATCCACTGGCAAAGCCTGAGCTTCGACCGCGCAGTAGCCGTCATGAAAGTCAAAGTCGGCAACCGCAACGAATTCCCCGTTGACCTGTCCATGCTATCTCTCTCGCTGGCACTGGCCGACACCCCCATCCTCTCCACCGCCGTCGACAAACCCGCCAGCTTCCTCGCAGGCCAGGACAATACCCTCGAAATCCCCATTTCCTTCGCCCCCAGAGACCTCGGCCTGGCGGCGTTTCAGATCATCCGCGGCGCCGGCAGCGGCTACAAGCTCAGCGGCCTCCTGAAGGCCAACACCGCTTTCGGCGCCATCGACTTCCCCTACGAACAGACCGGCCAGACCCGGTTCCGCTAGACTACGCATTCGCCGAAGGCTTTGCCCGGCAAGGAGAACAACCCCATGTCCTGGAAAGACGCCATCATCGACTACGCCATCCGCTACGGCTTCCAGATCATCGGAGCCGTCGTCATCTTGGGCATCGCTGCCGTGCTCGCCATGTGGGTCGGCAGGCTCATCGACGTCACGCTGACGCGAAGGCAGATGCACGCCCCCATGCGAATGCTCATCGTGCGGATCTGCAGGCTCTGCATCATAGCCTTCGCCGCCGTCCTGGCGCTCGACAAGTTCGGCGTCCAGATCGCCCCCCTCATCGCCGGCATCAGCGTCGTCGGCATCGGCATCAGCCTCGCCGCCCAAGGCGTCCTCGGCAACGCCGTCGCAGGCGTCACCATCATCTTCAGCAAACCCTTCATGGTCGACGACTACGTCGAGATCGCCGGCGTCGATGGGCAGGTCGCCAGCATCCAGCTCTTCTCCACCATCCTCCTCCGCCAGGACCTGTCCCGAGTCCTCATCCCCAACCGCAAAATCGTCGGCGAGATCGTCCACAACTTCGGCGCCAAACGACAGCTCGATCTGTCCGTGGGCGTCGCGTACGCCAGCGATCTCAACCTCGTCCTCGCTGTGCTCCGGCGTATCCTGCAGGGCAACCCCCGGGTGCTCAGCGATCCCGCCCCAGCCATCGGCATCACCGCGCTGGCCGACTCCAGCATCAACCTCGCCGTCAAACCCTGGGTGCTCTCCGCCGACTGCGGCCTGGCTCGAACCGAGATCTACCAGGCCATCCTGGACGAGTTCAGCAACGCTGGGATTGAGATCCCCTTCCCGCAGCACGAGGTCAGACTGCTCGGCCAGCAGGCCGGTCCATGATGCCCCGACGAAAACAAGCGGCCTTCCGCGCCATCAGTCGCAAAAGGCCGCCTGGCTTATACACTCAACTCGCCACGGCACGGCCGGCAGATCATCTCGCCCGCGATCGGCTTGTTACAGCAGTCCGTCCCACTTGTCCTGCAACAGATCCTTGTTAACGCCATCCTCCGGCTTCGTCACGGGCTGGCCCGTCGTCGTGGCCCGTACCACTTCCTCAGCCGCCGCATTGGCCGGACCATCCGACGCCAGCCGCCCGGTCTGCCCAAGGAACGCCAAGTCGATCAGGAAGTAATCGTCCGCATTCACGACCCCGTCATAGTTCAGGTCCCCGTTGCGATACCCGCCGGCCTGCGTCAGAAATCCGCCGTCAACCAGGAAGTAATCGTCGGCGTTCACCACGCCGTCCAGATTCGCATCGCCGTTCCACGTATACTTCACCAGGATCGCGGTCGTGTCGATATCCTCGCCGTCGAACTGGGCGTAGATCGCGCCCTCCGTGCCGCCCTTGTCGTTGAGCGTCACCGCCAGGGCCGTCTTGTCATTGCTTGCCGTATCGCTGCTCGCAATCGCGGGGCTCGCGCCCTTCCGACCGGACTTGATCCAGTTGAACACCTCCGCCAGCGCCGTCTCGCGATCCTCGCTGGTGCTCTGGAGGATCAGGTCATTGTCGGCCAGGTCGAGCATCCCGTCGCCTGTGATGCTCAGCCCCCTGGTGCGCAGGAACTTCCCGCTCGACCCCGCGGTCAACGTCGCTTTCGCGCTGCCCTCGATCGTCAGCGACGACAGGTGCTGCGATGTGTCAAACGCCACGGTCGTCGGATTGGCCGCCTCCACGCCGCGGACGAGAATGTCCAGCCCGACCACGTCACTCCCCACCGTGCACGACCCGCGCCGGACCTCCAGCAACGACACATCCGCCAGCGGCACCACGTCGGCCGCCGCCGAACTCCCCGGCAAGCCGTTCTTGTACACCTCCAGATCCGTCCCGTTCACACGCACATAGAAGCTGTCGCCCGCCGAGCTGCCCTCCAGCAACACACGTGTGACGGCAAACCCCTCCGTCGCGCCCGCGGCCAACCCGTGTCCCACCTGGTCGGTGATCCCCGATCCAAGCGCCGTCAGCGTCAGAGTGTACCGCCCCTGCCAGCTCGTCAGCCCCGACAGGTTCCCCAGCGTCCACGTGCTCCCGTTGGCCGTCGTCAGTGTCTGCGCCGCAGTCAGCAGATTCGCCGACCCGTAACGCGTCAGGCTCAGATCGCCCAGATCGAACCCCACCACCGGCGCGCTGAATGTGATCGTGATCGAATCGACTCCCTCGATCCGCGGGTCCGGCAGCACATCAACAAGGTCCACGGTCGGGCCGGTCGCCTCGAAGTTCGGCGCGCCCGGCGAGGCGCTGGCCGACGCCCAGTTGATCACGTCGTTCGCATAGTGCGTCGGATCCACTCGCACCAGCGACGGCCCTCTCCCGTCCGGAGCCGTCGGCCATGGAGCGTTGTTGTCGTACAGCACCGCGTCCACCACGACGTACGGCAGAAGCGCCGGAGGAAGCTCCGGATGGCCAGGCTTGCGGAGAGTGATCAGCTCCCCGCCGTTGTTCAACGCCCCCGTGTACGCCCCCAGAACCTGAACATACGCCGGGACGTTGTACTTCGCCCGGAACACCGCCGGGCTGATCTGAACCACCAGCAGATACCCGTTCGCGGGGAGCACAACCCCCGGCGGGAAGCTGTAGCCGATCCCATCGATCGCCCACGTGTTCAGCGGATTCAGCGGATCGTACAGCGGCGCATCCATGTCAGTGATGTTGTGCAGCTCCACATACTCGTCACCCGCCAGCGGACGGTACATCAGCTCGTTGATGACCACCGGCCCGACCAGCGGATACGCGTTGGCCTCCCCCGGCGTTGCATAGCTCATGGACACGAAATCGGCGTTGCCGTCGCTCTTCACGAACCGCCCGAACGTCACTTCGCGGTCCGACGCGCCGAACGACGCGCTCTCGCGGTACAACCCCGGCCCGCCGCCCGCCGCCTGGTTCGTCAGGTACACCGCTTCGCCCGCCTCGCTCAGACCGAACGCCACCGAAACCCCGGGGCTCGCCGCGTTCCCGAACTGCTCAAACTGGTTGAAAACGATGTAGCCGTTCTTCGGGATAACCGTGTTCGGCTGGATCTGGTACTTCGTCAGGTTCGCCTGGTCATCGCTCAGATACCACCCGCTGATGTCGATCGGCTCGTTGGTTGTGTTGTGCAGCTCGATCCAATCGCCCACCTCGCTGGCGTCCGTGTGCGCCAGAACCTCGCTGACCACCACCGAACCCGTCAGATCGCCCTGGTCCACCGCGCCCGGCGACCCGCCCGCCGATACGCTCGCTCGCCACGACCCTCGGTCCGACCAGCCCACCTGCGCAGCCGATGCGTCAACGATCACCAGCGACCGCCCGCCCCCGTTCGTCACCGGATACCACGCCGGGTTGTAGTCGAACCGCAGCATCGCCGCGTCGTACGGCGCCGGAAGCTGCAGTGTCACGCCCTCCCCCCCGTTGCTCAGACGCCCCACATACTGCCCGGCTACGTTCAGGCTCGTCCCGTAACGCGACTCGAACGCGACCCGGTCAGCCACGACCAGCACATACTGCCCGGCCTCCAGATTCATCGCCGCAAACACGAAATCCACCCCGTTGCTGATCCGCACCCCCGTCAGGTCCAGCGTCGCGCTCCCCGTGTTCTTCATCTCGATGTACTCGTATTCGGCCCCGCCGATCGGATCGTACATCAGCTCGGTGATACGCAACTGCGCCATCAGGTTCACCACGTTCTCGGGGATCGGGTTCGTGATGATCGTGCTCGTGCTGCTCTCCTTGACCGCCAGAGTCGTGCCAAAGACCAGGTCGGTGCTCGGGCTGCTGCCCGTTTGGTTCTGGCACTGGTGGACCTCGACGGCCAGCACGTTCTGACCTTGCTTGAGCGTTCCCGCCGGAAGCTTGGTCAGATCAATCGTGAAGTTCTGGTACGCGGCCGTCCCCACCGTGGTGTTGGCGACGGTGCTGTATGTGACCGTCCCCGCGTCCATGTTGAATCGCTCTGTGGCTTCCCTGTCATTGACGTAGAACACCGCTCCGTCGTCGATGATCGTTCGGAACTCCAGGCTCGTCGCCTTCGAAGCATCCCCGCTGTACGTGAACGTCGTGCGGAAGTAGTAGGTCTGATACGGCTGGTTGGCGGCGATGACCGCAACCTGCGTACGCTTCGTCTCGGGATAGGTAGTGTTCTTGTTCCAGAACAGCGCCGCGCCCGTTTTCCACCCCGTCGTCGGGTACGTGCTGTCCTTCCATGTCAGGCCGCCCGAAGCCGCCGGCGTGCTCCCCTTGTCCCAGAAAGACCACTGCTGGGTCCCGGCGGCGATGTTGAAGATGTTGGTTGTGGTCCCTTCGCCTATCGTCGTGATCCCGGGGTTCTGCACGTCGGGATGCGGCAGCGCGTAATACGCCAGCGACGACGAGCCGTCCGGGCTACGCCCCTGCGAAACGTCCGTCGACTGGTTCCCGTAGATCACCTCGTCGATCAGCTTCCCGTTGCCGTCCAGCAACCCGATCATCCCATAGTATGGCGAGAGCTTGAAGCTCGTGTGGTCCGGATTGTCCTTGGTGTTGCCATCCGCGTAGAAGACCGCGTGCCCGCCCCCGGCCATGAAGCTCAGCGGCGCAATCTGGTACGCCGCCGCCAACGCCGCATCGAACTCCGCCAGCCGCGGCAAGTCAACCGGGTTGTCCGTCAGATACAGCCCGCCCAGCGCGGCCGGCATCCCCTGCGGGTTGTACAGCTCGACGAAATCGTCCTTGAACAGAACCAACTCGTCGGTGAGCCATTCGTTGATCTGCAGCTTGCCCGGGTCCGCCAGTGGCTGCGGCACGTTGGCCGCGCCGAAGGTCGGCTTCGTCAGCGCCCACTGGCCGCTCGGCAGAACGCCGATTGACAGATTCACCACCTGGACGCCGAACGCCACGGAATCCACAGCCGCAACCCCGCTCGTCGCGCCCGCTGGGTAGATGTACACCGCATCCCCCTCATCGGACAGCGCAAAGCCGAGATGGAACTCCCCGGGTGCGATCGTCGTGTCGCCATACAGCACCAGGTACTCGCCCTCGCCCAGCGTCGTCCCCGCCGCGAACACATACATGCTGGGGAACAGCGCGTTCCCCGCCTCGTCGAACAGCGGCCCGTCGCTGATGATCATCCCCGACAGGTCCACCGTCCCCTGGCCATCGTTGTACAACTCCACCAGGTCCGGGAACGTGCCATCGTGAGCGATGGCGATATTGTCCGCCAGCATTTCGTTGATCCGGATATGCGGCGCGCCGGCGGTCGAATCGACGATCCAGGTGAGCGATTGGCTGATGTAGGCGTCGGGGCCAAGGAGGGGGTCGTTCTGATACAGGTTGGCGTCGTTCTTGCCGATCGCCTCCACGCTGTGTTGGCCGTCTTCCAGATCGGTCAGCGAGATGGGCGTCGAGATGGGTGTTTCGGCGCTCCACAGGCCGCCATCGAGACGGTACTTGTAGTGCGTGTAGCCGGAGCCATTGGGCCAGCCGGAGGCGGTGGCGGGGATGGAATTGCCGGTGAATTTGGAACCAACGATGAGCGTGGCGGAGGTTTGGCTGGTGGTGCCGAGGGGTTCGCCGGAGATCGAGACGCCAGACGGGATGATCGCGCCTTTGTCGGTGCCGTTGGGTCCTGTGCCGACGGCGGCGGTGCCGGGGACGAGGCTGAACCAGTCGCGCATGAGCTGCGCCTGGGTCCAATTGGTGAAATAGGTCTCGGACATCTGGGGCATGTGCTTGAAGGCAGGTTCGGCGACGAGGTTTCCAGTGCCCGGGCCGGTCCAGGGCAAGGGGAGGATATTGTTGGAGAGGGTCACGACGGCGGTGCCCTGATCGCGGACGTACTTCTCGATGTCATAGATGATGTTGCCATCGAAGTACATCCCGCGGCCTTCCGTCATGCCGTTGTCTTGCATGACCACGACACCGCCGTCCGTATCCAGCCCGCCCACATGCGTCTGACGCACGATGGTGTTGTTGATGAAGGTGAAGAAGTTGCCCTCCTTGGCGTTGGCGACCTGGTCGAGGTCGTAGAAGATGTTGCCGATGATGGTGACTTCGGAGGTATAGCCGGTGTCTTCGCCGCCGCTGATGGCGCTGGAGGTATCGGGCGGGCCGTTCTTGTGGATGTGGAGGAAGATATTGCCCTGGACCCAGGCGTCGGTGCTATCGACGTCGAGGTTGTCGTCGCCGGTGCCGGCGAAGACGTTGTCGATGAACTGGACGATGGCGCCGGGGCGATTGCCGCCGGTATAGTCAATCGTATCGTTGTATCCGGTGATGGGGCCGAAGTAGTTGCGGAGGAAGATTCCGCGGCCGCCGGCCTTTACGTCGCCGACGCCATGCACGGGTTCGAAACTGGCGGTGGTGGCGGGGAATTCGCAGTCCTGGACGAGGAAGGAGGATCGGTCGACGACGAGGTACTGCTTGGACGTCGTGCCGAAGGTGAGGTGGTCGAGGAGGATGGTGCCGTCGACGGAGTCGATGGCGGTGTCGCTGTTGTTGACGATGTGGGTGTAGGCGATGCGGGTCTCGGGGGAGTTGGCGGCGCCGTTGATGATGATGTTGCCCCAACTGTAACTGGCGCCTGGGATGCCAGAGAGGACGATGCGCTGGGCGTTGGTGCCTTCGGCAATGATGCGTCCACCGCTGTTGACGATGATGTTGACGGTGGTCGTAGCGTTGCCGAGATACACGCTGACGCCGGGCTGGATGGTGAGGGTTCGGCCGGAGGGGATCGTCAGAGAGCTGGTGAGCTGGTAGGGGCTGTTGGCGGCGGTCAAGGTGGTGTCGGCGGCGAGGGTTCCACCGGCGAGGGTGGTGACAGAGCCTTTGTCGTAGCGGACATCGGCGTAGGTATGGTCGGTTTCTTTGCCGGCGGCGTCGAAGGATTGGATGATGATGTGGTTGACGCCGCCGTGGAGGGAGACGCTGGGGGCCGTCCACTTGGCTTCCCAGGCGGACCAGGTGGCTAGGACGCCATTAACCCTGACCGAGCGGGTGGTGATGGCGTTGGCCAGACCCGTGAGCGAGACCGTCGAGGTGCCGCTTGTGGCAGGCGGGCTGGTGACGCTGATCGTCTGCGGAATCTGCGAAAGCACCCACGTGTTCCGCTCCACCGCAAAGTCCTTCATCGCCTGGATGTTCGACGCCGGAATCCACCCGCCCAGCAACTGGTCCAGCAGCGGATTCAGCCGCTCCGGCGAGAACGTCGTCGCCATCTGCTCCCTGTAGATCTCAAAATACCGCGGCGCGAAATCCTTCCACTTCAGCAGCTTGTCGATCGCCGCCACCTTAAACGTCGGGAACAACGGCATGTCCGTCTTCTTGCCCGTGTCCCCCTGCCCCAGCACCGTGTCCATGTCGTGTACGAGCAACTGGAACCGAGTGTCCGCCACGCCGCTGTACAGCGAATAGTCGTCCCCCACGATCGACGGGTTCGTGTTGTCGTCCGTCCCGCCAAGGCTGTTCTCGCGGTTGCCGATCAGGAAGTTCACCACGAAGTAGCTCAGCCATTCGTCCACGTTGACCACTTCGCTGACCGCCTGCGTATACTCGGCATCGGACGTCTTGTTCAGCGCCCACAGCAGGTTGACCAGGTCCGTCCAGTCGTCGGCCGACTTGTTCGACTCCTTGCTGTAGCCGTTCTTCTTGTACCAATCCGATGACGCGCCCGGCGTGCCGTCCGGGACCCACCGCAGATCCGCCCAGGGATACGTCCCGTACTGCACGGCCTTATAGATGTTCCCGTTGCCGTCCTCCGGGAAATGGCTCTTGGCCCACTCCGTGTTGTACGTCTCAAACTGGAAGTACGAGGTGTACTGCGGGCTGCCCGAGCTCGCACGGTTCGTGCCGTTGATCCGCACCTGCACCGGCTTGCCATAAGGCGCCGGAAGACCCGCCATCGAGAAAACCGCGTTCCCCGCCACCTGCGCCCACGTGTACTGCGTGTTCAGCGACATCGTCGTGATGCCGTGCCACAGCCGGTCCAGCGGGAACTTGATCTGCATATTGTGCGGCGTCCGGTGGCGCGTCCCTTCGCCTCGGTTACGCATGCCCACCAGGTAACGCACCTCGCTGCCCGTCCCATCCATCGAGATGAACGTGCTGTTCATCTGCGCATCGCTAT
>Ga0315286_10002470_pt1 | contig 17267 bp, 14 predicted proteins | sample YL17G10_0_MG_FD_205038 | JGI IMG/M metagenome (GOLD analysis project Ga0315286, IMG submission 205038) | Sediment microbial communities from Yellowstone Lake, YNP, Wyoming, USA - YL17G10_0 | ecosystem: Environmental > Aquatic > Freshwater > Lake > Sediment | place: USA: Wyoming | collected...
CATTCAGTCAAAGCCGCAATTTGTGGATTCTTCGGAGCGGGGGGGACTTCCTAGAGCAAGGGGCAGGTCCAACCAGCAGGTTGGGCCTAGGGTAGCCTGTGGCAAAGACAGGGAAGAATTGTTTGCGGGCTTTAAACCGCGGTTACCCTTAAAAACGGCGGTAGGCACTCGCTACAGATACCCACGGGCAAGCCTGTGAGTATCTACTTGTCACACCGTGTTTATATCAACAACCCACGCATCTATGCAGGCGTCCTAGCCTCCTCGCCTCACGGCGAGCCACTTTCCTCCCGCCAGCCCACCAGAGGCGGGGCGGGTATCCAGTGGGGTTTTCTATTAGGATAACTGCCTCTTTTCCAAGTGATAGTGATATACCAAGGGTGCTACTCTCAAACCAGACTCGACCGCTTGCTGCGAACCCATGTATGCGGTGCTACCAGCGTCAAAGCCGACGTAGAATAGGCCGGGTATGGTGGATTTGGCTGACGGCTTATACTTGCCACTCTGGCCTATTGTCACACATAATCCACAAGCTTCACCCCCTTGTCCTGGTAGAACCTGATCGCGGCTCAAAGCTGACACCTGGGCTGGGCCTGTATATGGTCCTTTTGATTCGATTACCGGCACTACTTCGGGGAACATCTCAGCCAACTGCTGGTCTGTCTTCTTCCAAAGCGCTGCTATCGTCTTGTCTGCAGGATCGGGCGAGCATGGGGTACCGAAGATCACGACTTGCTTGTCTTGAGGTCCCATATCAGGGTCATAGTTAGTCGGCACCAATATGGTTATGACAAGATCTTGTGGCATCTTCCCTTTCTTGACTTCGTCTTGGCGGTCCAAATCCCACCAAGCTTCAGATGACCAACCCTGGTATAGGCCATGTTCCAGTACAGGCTCCCTCAGAATATAGAGACCGCCGGTGAACCCATTGCTGGGCAGCAAACTTTTCACATAACTGACGTAGCTCTTGTCAAAGTACTGCTCGCCGACAAGTTTGAGCACCGTTGGCTGTATGCCGGCGTTACTTACGACGATTGGTGACCTGAAGACGGCATCCCTCGTGATCACGCCGGCCGCTCGGCCATCTTCTATTAGGATTCTCTCAACCCTGGTTCCGGTCTTGATCTCGCTACCACAATCCTCTACCACCTGGGCGAAATCCTCGGACATGCGGCCATAGCCACCAAGGGGGTAGCCCAATGGCTGATTCGTGAGGCGCTGAAAAGCCTTGATCATCTCTGACATTGGAACCAGGTCAACCAATCCCACGTTAACTCCGTGGGTGAAGAAAGCGAGGTATTCGTAGATGGCACGTGGCATTCCCTCGTACTTCTCACAATACTCCCGAACGGTAATATCATCAAGGGAATCAATCTTATCTGGGGGCATCATTGCAAACTCGGTCAGTATCTGTATGGCAGTCTCTCGTTCTTTGTCGTTCATTCCCCATTGGTCAAACAACGCATTGGGATCCATTTCATAAGGGTCCATCTTGGTGACCGCGCGCAACCATTGTCCACCGCGCCGGTACATCATACACATATCCTTCAAGACAACCCTGAATTTGGACTCGATTCCGAGCGCCCGAAAAGCCTCGAGCCAAGCGCCGCCCGTGGTGGGCAGCCCGCCTGTGGGCCACAACTCGCCTCTGTATCCTTTGACTGACGCCGACATTTGCTTGCCGCCAACGCGCCTGTTCTTGTCCAGCAGCAAAACATGAAGGCCCCTTTTGGCCAGTAGGGCAGCGCAGGTAGTGCCACCCGGACCTGCTCCAACCACGATCGCATCATACTTCTCTTGTTTTGCCATTTCCCCCTCCTTATTTGAGCATTGCCAAGAGCCTCAGCTAACCAAGGCTGGCTAGGTCTCCTGCCCCCACTTCTTGGTTACTTCATATGTGAGATCTTTATGCTCTTTCTCATCGGGCAGCGGCCGCCCCAGCCAGTCACGGTAGAAGGCGTCCAGGTCAGGCAGAAAGTCAAAGATGACCGGGTAGCCCACTGGCACACTCTCCACCTTGAGTAGGCTTCCGCACCCCGGACAATAATACTCTCGCACTTCACACAGATTGGGGTCGGGGCAGTGGAGACCAGGATAAATCTCCTCCAGCTTGTCGGAGTCGTCTCTGGCATAGATTAGTGCGCCAAGCTTCCAGTTTTGCCGATAGTCCCCATACTCGTGGCCACAGTCACATTTGACGACGCGCTCTTGGCCCTTCTGAACGACGTAAAGGTGCTCGCCCAGGGGGAGAAGGATCCTCTCGGACCAGGGGACGCGCTCCTGGAGTATCTCAATATATTTATCGAACCTATCGTCGTCCTTGGGGTGACTCATGATATATTTGAGTCTCCCCCAGGGAAGCTTCCCGTCGATGAGGTCTCGTATATCTTCCTTGGGGTAAGATATGTTGCTCACGCTTTGCCTCCTTCACTAAAGCTAAACTCCTCGGGGAGGTCCCAGAATTCTCTGAATTCTCGAGTGAAGGGCTGGCTCATCTTCATACTGTTCTGGTACATCTCCACCAGCTTGCCGTCGAAGTTCTTTTCCATCAACCTTTCACGGGCTTTCCCCCACCATTGCCTCATCGGTCGCCCTCTGGCCAGCCTCTCCTTTCTTTTCGCCTGGCGGAGGTTTGCTGTGGCAGCATAGTCTATTTTCCACGCCTTGGATTTCCCGTCGAAGGTCGCCGCCACGCAGTATATATTTTTGGCCATCTCCTCCGTGGCTAGGCCGTTATCCAAGTCGGACTTCACTAGCCCGGGGTCCCTCTCGATCGGATCTCCCAGCCCACCTGTGCCGGGAGCGGCAGTTATAAACATGTCCCCCTCGTGGGCTTCGATCGGCGGTGGCATATGGGTAAAGCGGGTGACCACGCCCGGGACTCGGCTTTTGAACTCCGCGGGATTACCGATTTCGTGCAGCAATGGCTCTCTTCTGTCCAGCAATCCCCGCAGGTCGTTGTAGCGAACCAGCATTGTAATTTGCCTGCCACCTGGGTACCCGCCGAACATTCCCATGTTGGGAATGATGCCACTGGTACCACACCCGATAGCTCCCGTGGCAAAGAGCTGCTGCGTCCCATGGATTATGTCCATCCTGCTGAGCGTCAGACCGGAACGGAACCTACCATAGCCTACGGCGTAGAGGTCGAACCGCCTCGACAGATTGAGCAATGGAGCGAAGAGCTCCCAAACCTCTTCGTTCCCAGTATCGACCTCTGGCGTGGCCAGCCAACCCCCGGCATCCACCCCATCGCAGACCCCGGTAGCACCCGGGCCCATGGCGCCGGTCCCACCCACTATCATTGCGCGCTTGCGCCCGAACTGGTCTAAGCCGTAAAATTGCCAGCCAGCCCCTGAGCGGTAGTTGAAGGTCTCCTCCCTGAAGCCGCGGAGGTAAAAAGCAGTACCCAACATGCCCGTCCATGCGCCGAAGGTGTCGAGCACAGAAGCCCAGGAGTTTGAGAAGGCAAGAAGCCGTGGCTCAGGCGGGTTGAGCAGGGAGCCCGGGGGGGACTTTATCTGGAAGGGGAGAACAGATCCAAGGTTGCCGCGGCCATCATAGGAGAGAGTCTGCACCAGGCAGACGGAGAGAGCTCCCCAGACTGCCCTGGGGGGGACGTTGAAGCTGTGCCAGCCCCATTCCCCGGTACCCTCGAAGTCTAACACCACCTTCCCTGAGGGCAGGATATCCATCTGTATCGGTATCAGCCGTAGCGTGTCCCTATTAGCAGCGAGCCAGCTTACTGGCTTGTCCGCCATATAGAATTCAAGTGGTGCTACATCGCGGTAGCGGCCAGGCACCATCCGCTGACGGATGCGAGCGATCTGGTTGCGCCGCTCTTCCTCTATCAGTTCCCTGGTGGCCTTCTTGTAGTAGTCGAGGCCAAACTCGCCGATAAGCTTCTTTATCTCCTCGCGCACCCGGATGTTGGCCGCTATAGCCCCCCTCCTGTCCAGCAGGAACATATCCGGAAAGTCAAGGTTGTTCTCGATCCTGTACTCGAAGTCCCGCCTCAGGCGATCCTTGGAGCCTATCTTCTCACAGCTGAACCTCAGCCCATCGGTGGCACGCTCTACATTGGCCGAGGGCATGCAGCTCGGGCTCACCGCGCCGATATCCATTTCCATGATCACCGTGCACACCCAGCCCACTAGCTCCCCCTCCCAGAAAATGGGCATGACATCGTAGACATCGGTGGGGTGCATGTTCGATATCGCAGGGTCATTGGTTATGAAGAGGTCGCCGTCCTCTATCCCCACATCTTCCTCATAGTTCTTATCGATCATCCACTTGATGTGGTCACCCATGAGGCGGATGTGAATCTGGATACCGGTGGACTGGGCTACATTGTCGCCTTCGGCGGTATACAGGCCGAGGCAGAGCTCGGCCACCTCTCTTACAAAGGGAGAGCCGGATATCATCTTGGTGGTTTCCCGCCCAGATATCAAAAGGGCCATTATTCGGGAATGGAACAGCTCGCTCTTTACCGGGTCATCCCTCAACAGGTAGGGCTTAGTGATGCCGGCATAGCATCCTGTTTCCTGTAGCAGCCTCTCGCTCTCCTCATTCATCTGCTTGAGAGTCTTACCGCCTTCACCTATTCCCTTGCTCTCCATCATTCAGGCCTCCTTTTAATCTCCGCTATAGTAACTTGGGGGCTTTTTAGGTAAGCCATAGAAGCGACCACTCATCCATCCTGACCTGCTTGCCCGGCGGGATGAACAGGGTCGTCGCCGGGGCCTCCACCACTGCTATGCCCACAACCTTGTTCCCCGGCCTGAGCTTGTCCATGTCGTAGATGGCAGCTTTGTGCCATTTCCCCTCGAGATATACCTTCCTCTCCCCTTTGAAGGCCTCCTGGGGTGGTTTCTCCCCTTCCAGCCGTCGCCTGGTGAGCTTGGGCTTGACCTTGGGGATGGTGACAGTGAGGCCCAGTTCCATGATCTGATAACCCGCCCGGGCATATTTGGCCACGCCGGCATAGACCCTCTCATACAGCTCTTCAAAGGCGGCAATGAGCTGGTCCATATCCTGGAGGCTGTTTATCCGGGCTGTCGGGGAAGGCACCTCCAGGTCCTCCATCTGGCCACCATAACGTACATAAGCCACGGGTTGAACTTTGGCCTGCTCCCAGGGCAAGCCTTCGGCAGCCAAGTCAGCCATAGCCAGCCTCTCCAGTTCCTCCCAGCCCGTGTTCAGCATCCTCTGTCCCATCATCAGCTTCCAATCATTGTCTGCCCCATAAGGGATAAAAACACCGGTCGACTTCTGGTAGCGATGGTTGATGTCTACCGCAGCACAGCCAAAGGCGGAAAAGGCGGCTGCCCAGGGAACGGTGGCTACCCCCTTAAAGGGCAGACCTTCAGTGTAGCCAGCCAAATGCATGGGGCCTGCGCCGCCATAGCTCAACAGGTTGTAATCCGCGGGAGAAAAACCCCGGGTCAGCAACACTGTCCTGATATGCTCTCGCATGGAGCTGTTGATGAGCCGATACACCCCTTCTGATAGATAGTAAGGGTCGACATTCAGAACGTCAGCGCATTTCTCCTTGATGGCCTGGAGGGCCAACTCTTTTTTCAGCTTGAGCTTGCCCCCAAGGTAATTGTCTGGATTGAGGATGCCCATGATGAGACAGCAATCCATCACTGTGGGTATCGCGTTGCCTGTGTTGTAGCACACCGGCCCAGGGTTAGCCCCGGCGCTTTCCGGGCCTATGGTGATTCGCCTGGTGATGGGGTCGATGGTGACATACATCCCGGTGCCTGCGCCGATGCTGTCCATGACCAGGGTTGGGATATTGAACAGCCTCCGGGTGATAACTACCTCCCGTTCCACAAGCGGCTCGCCGCTTCTGAGGAGGCCGACATCAAAGCTGGTGCCGCCCATGTCGGAGCAGACCCAGTTGCCCCCCATCCCCGTCTCTTCGGCCAGGTAGCGGGCTCCCAGCAACCCGCCAATAGGCCCTGAGAAGCAAGCTTCATGGAGTCTGGGGTAACGAATATTGCTCAGCCCCCCGTGGGAGAGCACTATCTGGAGAGGATACTTGTAGCCATTACCCTGGAGCATGCGCTCGATCTTGAACAGTTGCTCGCGGGCAGGCTCGACGGCATAGGCGTGGAGGACAACCGTGTTGAGGCGGCTCTGCTCCCTCATGATGGGGGCAATCTGGTGAGACAGGTGCACTGGCACCAGGCGGCCCCGTTTCTTCATTACCTCTCTGGCTATCTCAGCCACCCTTAGCTCATGCGCCGGGTTCAGGTAGCAGTACCACAAGCAGACGGCTATAACCTCCACATCCTCATCAAGAAGCTCCTCGACGCTCTTTCTGACCTCCTCCTCATAGAGAGGGATAGCCTCCTGGCCGAACATATCTATGCGGCCGGTCACCCCTTTGACCAGTCTGCGAGGCACCAAAGGCTTAGTGTGCCTGTGGGTCACATGGTGGAGAAGATCTTGATAAGCGTAGCCAGCCCAGGTCTGGCGGCTCCGTTCATGAAGGAAAATGTCTTCGTCTCCCCGTTGGGTGATAACCCCTACTTTTTGACCTGTCTCTGTGAGAAGCACATTCAGCGTAGCGGTGCCAGAGTAAACGGTGGCCTTAACTCCGGGAAGGATGGCCTTGGCTTCCCTCCGAAAATCGATGCCCCGATACTCAAACGCATCAACCAGCGACTCATAAAAGCCTGAGGATTGGTCCTGAGGTGTGGTGGCGGCCTTGCCGATAGTGAAGTCCCCATCGCTGTCGACCACAATCATATCAGTCAAGGTGCCACCGGCGTCACTGGCAATTATCTGCACTTGTTGTGCCATGTTTAGTCTAGCTCCCTTCAAAGATTCAAAGCGAGATTTCATGACAGTCAGGGGCAACGATAAGCGTAGGTTCAGTCAAACGCTGTACCTCCTCGGCTGTCCAGCCCGGAGCTACCTCTTTAAGTACAAGGCCATGGTCTGTCACCTCGATAACTGCGATGTCGGTGACGATAAGGTCTACGCAGCGAGGGGCGGTAAGGGGATAGCTGCATCTCTTTACTATTTTGTACGAGCTGTCCTTGGCCACATGGCTCATGATTATGATAACGCGCTTGGAGCAGAAGGCGAGGTCCATGGCGCCGCCTATGGTACCCACCTGCCTCTTGGGGATGAGCCAGTTGGCCAGGTCTCCCTTCTCTGAAACCTGAAGACCTCCCATCACGGTGATGTCGATGAACCCACCTCTGATGATGGCAAAGGACTCAGCGTGTTCGAAGATGGACATCCCTGGCTGCGTCTTCACCGCCTGACCGCTGGCGTTGACAAGGTTCGGGTCACCTTCACCGGTGGTATACACCTCGCCGAATCCCAGGGCGCCATTCTCGGAGTGAAACAACACTTCCCTGCCCGCGGGGACAAAGTTCGAGCAAAGAGTGGGCGTCCCTATGCCCAGGTTGACTACCATGCCGTCTTCGCACTCCCTAGCGACCCGCAGTGCCTGGGTCTGCTCGTCTATTCTCTCCTTCTCTTTCATGATAACCTCTTTCTACCTTACCACGACCCTGTTGACGAATACCCCGGGCGTAACGATCTCCTCTGGATTTAGTTCGCCCAACTCCACCAACTGGTCCACCTCGACGATCGTCACCCGGGCCGCCCCGGCCATGGTGGCATTGAAAGTCCTCGAAGTTCCCCTGTAGACCAGATTGCCCCAACGGTCGGCCCTATAAGCCCTTATAAGGGCATAATCGGCCTTGATGGCGAGCTCTAGCAGGTACTTCTTGCCATTGATCTCCTTTACCTCTTTCCCCTTCTCTAACACAGTGCCGACGCCGACCGGTGTCAGGATGCCGCCAAGCCCCACCTTTGCTGCCCTTATTCTCTCTGCCATCGTTCCCTGAGCTACCATCTCGATCTCCACCTCTCCAGCCCTGTACCTCTTCTCTAAAGTATTTTCTACCCACTGGTTTACCGGCGCGGATACTATATGCTTTTTCATCTGGCCTGTCCTATGCAGCACTTCAACATCATGCTCTCCCCATACCTCTATGCCAAAGCCACCAGAGTTGGATACTACAGTGAAGTTTTTCACCTTCAACTTGGATACTGCTTCCAGGAGACGGCTGGGGGTACTAACTATGGGGCCAAAGCCACCAACCAAGACCACAGCCCCATCTTGCATGTCGGCCACCGCTTCATCAAAACTAGCGACCACCTTGTTTATGGGCATAAATCATCACCTCAATTTAGATTTGTATATGAACCAGGCTCATCGCTTGTTGGAGCCATGCATATCGCAAAGTGTTGCACCTTCTTTGGCTACTACTCAGGCACTTGAATTAAAACTAGCTTTCCTTCTTCTATATGCGCCACGGAGAGATACAGGCCTGCGCCACCATCCTCAGTGTAGTGAGCACGTCCCATTGGTGTCTCCCACTCAAGCTTGCCGGAACGAGCCGTCTGGGCGATCTTCTCCAGGTCAGTATCAGTGCCTGCCAGATCGATAGCATATATCGCCGTCCACAGAGGATTGTAAAAGTACACCTGTACGGAGCTCGGCTGCCTGTCATACATTGCCTGAAAGTCCTGCTCGAACTTCACAGCCCCTGGATAGGGTAGCCCCGGAAGCCACAGCACAAATACATACCAACCTTGAGCACCGGGCAACTTAGCCGATGGCTCGGCCGCCGCGGTACCTAGCACTTCTATGTCGCCCCAGCCACCCAATTCCATAATCTGTTTAGCAATCGCCAGATAGGATTCGCTCGGCTGATAGAAGAGGAGTAGAACATCCGGCTTGGCGTATTTTATCTTGGTGAGGTAGGGCGTGAAGTCTGTGGTATTTACGGGGGTGTACTGTTCATAGATGGTCTTTGCCCCGGCTGCCTCAACTCCTTCCTTATAGCCTTCCAGGTGTTCGTGGCTATCAGTCAGATCAGACGCCAGAATGGCGACTGTCTTGGGCTTCAACACTTTGTTTGTAAAATCGTACTCGGCGACATACGGCTGGTCCCAAGTGGTCATGCCAGTTACTGTGAACTTCTTTTCTGCTAGGTTGGGCAAGCCGGCATAGTTGACATACAATATGTGATTAGCCTCAGCAAAATCGGATACGGCTATATTGTCGGCTCCACTTGCGCCTCCATAAACCAGCGCTGATACTTTATCTTCCTTGAGCAACTTTGTAGCGCCGGCTATTGCCTCGGCCACGGTGCCCCGGCTATCGTATTTGACCACCTTCACCCCTCTGCCACCCAGGATGCCACCCATATCCTTCACCTGCTTCTCCACCAGCTTGATAACCGGGTCGGCCAGCAGGCCAGTCATAGCCATCGGACCACTCCAGGGTAATATAGCACCAATCTTCACCGGTGCTGTCGGTGTGGGCGTAGAACTAGGCGTCTGTGTCAACGTCGGGCTAGGGGTAGCTGTGGGTGTAGGCGTTGACACAGGGGTCTGCTCTTTCTCTTTGCCACAAGCGGGGACCAGAAGAGCTAGCAGACTAAGCACTACCAAAAACAACCAGTACTTCTTCAGCATACGCACCTCCTAAATCCCCGGGTTGTCTGGTTTTCTATATGAGACAGAGTAAGGTGGCCTGCACTCAGGTTTGATGTGAACGCTAGCGTCCCTTCACCCAGCGCATTGGTCCCCACTCGGCGCTATCTGGATCGTTCAGGAGGGACTGGTGAGCATCATCGTTGTAGTACCAGGATGAGCGGCGGTCCATGTCCTCTATGGCCCTGCAAGCCGCCTTGGTCATGGTGAGGGCGGCCAGCCGCATACCGCCGAGCTTTTTGCCCAGCCGCTTGGCTTCTTCCAGGAGCTTATCAGGGGGGAAGACATGGTTAGCCAGACCAATGCGGTGGGCTTCTTTGCCATCTATTACATCTCCCGTGCAGCAGAGTTCGATGGCTTTGGACACCCCTATCTTCCACGCCACGTTCACCGGACTGCCGGCACCCCCGAGCCAGCCCAGGTTCTTCACATGCATATCGCTGATCTGGGCCGTCTCTGAGGCAAGGATAATGTCGCAGCAAATGGCCAGTTCGATACCCCCCGCCGTGCATACCCCGTCGATGGCGGCTATGGATATCTTGGGACTCCACAGGATCCTCTCGAAGGGGTGGGGACCTATGGTCGGAATCTCTGCCCTCCTGGGCTGTCTCCGGGCCCACAGCGAGGAGGACGGGGAAGGCAGCTTATATGCCGCAACATCGAATGACCCGTCGGCTGTGACAAAAGTTGCCATCTCCTTGAGGTCAGCCCCGGCGCAGAAGCAGGGTCTTCCATCGGGCCTGCGCGCACCGGTGAAGATGAAGGCCTTTATCTCATCGTCCTTCTCTGTCTCATCCAGAGCACTGCTTATGTCCTTCCACATCTGCACAGTGAGTGCATTCAACGATTGAGGCCTGTTCAGGGTTATGAGGCAGTACCCGTCTTTCTTTTCATATAGAATGGTCTCGTATGTCACTATGAGAACTCTCCTTCTTTATTGCTATAATCACCCGACCTATTTCAGCGGCCTGAAGTACTTGATGTCCAGAACGCTGGCTGTCCTCTCTTCCTTGAATACAGCCTTGACCCTCATACCTACCTTGAGTTCTTCGGGCTTGACCTCACCCAGCATATGGACGAACCCGGTGCCTGCGCCGTCAAGCCGGATTATCCCGTATATTACGGGCGGCTCAGCAGGCAGCACAGGGCTCGGCTGGCAGGCAACAGTATAGGTAAGTATAGTTCCAGTATCGCTCACCTCGACCCACTCATCAAGTTTGTCGAAGCAGCTTTCGCAAGTGGACCTGGGCGGGACATAAACGATACCGCACTTAGAGCAGCGCATGCCCATAATCCTCTTATTGTCCCTCATCTCGATAAGGAACCGGCTGCCCACAGTTCCAGCGGAGTAAGTCGCGGGGATGGCTACCTTGCCCTCGACGACGAAGGCCTCCAACTCCTCAAGTTTCTTGGTCATTTGCCAACCTCCAGCTCCTCTATAGTCCTGAAATACTCGATGTCGTCCTGCCCCCGACCCCGTCCTTTTTCCTTCCACACAGCCTGTACCCGCATTCCCCTCTTCAGCTTCTTCGTGTCTTGCTCTTCAAGACGGCTTCGCAAGTAGAGACCGCTGTCAAGCAGGACGGTGGCTGAGGGATAGGGGCTGGAGTAATATTCACCCCGGTGTGGGTCCCACCTGGGAAATATCAGGTAGGTATATTGCACCACTGTGCCCTTGTCACTCATCTCCACCCAGTCCTGGCCTGCCTCCACTTTACACCTTCCACATACCATTTGTGGTGGATATACGAGTTCTTTGCACTTTGTGCAGCGGTTGGTCACCAGTTTCTTACGATCCCTAGCTTCCTTGTAGAGCTTACCCAGGTACTTGCCTGTAGACCACCGATAAGGCCGGGGTGTGTCAATTTTTACCTGAATATATTCCTGGGTTGGTTCCTTTTCCATCTACAAAGACCTCCTGAGAAGGATCATCGTCGTCCAGTTACAGCCGCCGAGGGCAGTGGCAACGGCTGTCTTTACATCCCTCGTTACCTGGTGCTCACCAGCATCCCCACGAATCTGGAGGGCGGCTTCCGCGACCCGAATAACGGGCGTGGCCCCGATAGGATTGGTGGACAATACGCCACCAGAGGGATTCACCGGGAACTCCCCTTCTATCGCGGTTATGCCCTTCTCGATTAGCTTCCAGCCCTCGTTCTCATCGCAGAAGTGATAGTGCTCGTAGTGCATCATCTCCTCCCAGGTGGAGGGCTCATATATCTCGGCCATGTCTATATCTTTCCTGGGGTTAGTTATGCCATTCCTCTTGTAGAGCTTTGTGCTTGCCACATCCTGACTATAGGTCTCTAGGCCGGTCGGGTCGCCGAAAGAGCCTGCGCGGAATGGTTCCTGATGGACTGTGATGGTATCTGCAATCCAGACAGGCTTTCGGGTGATCTTACCGGCTATCTCCTCCGATGCCAGGACAAGGGCACAGGCACCACACGTTTGGGGACAGAAATCCAGTATCCTGATTGGCCATTCCAGGTACCCTGAACTGAGTATCTCCTCCACACCTTTCAATCCCAGCTTCAGTTGGGCATAGGGATTTCTGCAAGCGCCCCGGTCCGCCTTCAGCCGCACCATTGCGGCGTGTTCCTCCTTGGCTCCTGACTTCTCCATGTAAACCAGTGCCTGGTTGGCAAACTCTGAGATAGCGCCTGTTGTTGCACCGCTGCCGAACACAGGCGTCATGCAGGCTGTCATACCTGCCTGAGTATCGCCTGTGTCATGCTTCTGAAAGCCAACAACAAGGGATGTACTGGCTAGTCCCGAGGCGATGAGATGGAAAGCCTCCACGACAGCCGATGCCCCGCTGGTGCCCCCGGTTGCGACCTTGAAGCCCGACTTGCCACAGGCCGCCATTTCGCTGGCCATCCAGTGGTCGGGAAGATAGACGCCCTCGAAGGGCTCCATATTGGAGCTAACCACCGCCTCGATATCCTTTGACCCCAGTTGGGCATCGGTCAGCGCCGCGCGCACCGCCTCATTAGCCATCTCCGCCTGGTTGACATCAGGCCGCTTGCTCTTGTGAAAGGTCTGTCCGATTCCTACTATAGCGACTCTATTGGCCATATCTACCTCCGATCAATTGCGGCCCAGGATTATAACGGCTTGGTGCTGCCCGCAGATGCCGGTTACCCCGTGGGCGAGGGCCACTTTAGCCTTTGGCACCTGCCTTTTGCCTGCCTCACCGCGAAGCTGCAGCACTGCCTCGGCCACATTAGCCATCCCGGCTACAACGGTCGGCTTGCCTGAGAGCATCCCGCCGCAGGGGTTCACCGGGAGCTGGCCTCCCATTTTGGTCACCCCCGCATCGATGAGTTTACCAGCTTCCCCTCGCTGGCATAGGCCAAGCCCTTCCATCCACAGCAGCTCCTGATAGGAGTATTCCTCCGATATCTCAGCTACATCGATCTGCCTCAGGGGGCTTGTGATGCCTGCCATACTGTAGGCTTTTCTGGCCGCCTTGACCAGGGCGTCGCAGTCGGCCAGTTCTCTGTACCCCGGATAGTGTGTCTCATAACAGTTCGATGCCCCCAGTATCCATACCGGTTTCGAGGCGAGCTTTTTAGCCTTGCTTTCCCGGGCAAGAATCATGGCGCAGGCACCGTCTGAGATTGGTTTGCTGTCCAGTAGCCTGATGGGAGATGCCAGCGTCACCGAGCTGAGGACATCCTCAATGGTAATATTAAGGGACTCCTGGGCAAAGGGGTTGTTTTTTGCATTACCTCGGTTCTTGACTGCAACCTTGGCGCATTGTTCCGCCGTTATACCATACCTATGCATATAGCGTGTCGCCTGCATGGCGGCGGCTGCCAGGAAATCGAGGCCCAGCAGCCTCAGGAAGATGGGGTCAAAGGCCGCATTTTCAACGATACTCTTGTTTGCCTGGGATTCCTTGCAGTGGGCGGCAACCAGTACGATATCGTGATGGCCTGAGAGGATACGCGCCATGGCGCAGTAGAGGGCATTGATCGAGTCCTCGCACACCTTGTCTTCATCAGCTAGGTGTGCCCCAACATAGGACATAACGCCTAAGTTCGAGATCGTCCTACCGTCCCACATATCTTGGGAGCAAGTGATGGTGGCATCTATGCCTTTGCCCTTGTCAGCATACACAAGCCCTGTCTCATCCAGTACCTGCTTTATTGCCTCATATACGAGCTCACCTTCATTTACATCGGCCCTGTTCGGATGGTATTTGGTTTGAGCCACCGCTACAATTCCTACTCTTTCAGCCATGTACGCCTCCTTGCCATCTAAGGGCGTTTAGTTTTGCTTCAGCTCTAAGATTAGATTCACCCCGACTGTCCTTGGCAATCTCCAGCTCCCATTCAAATCGCTGCCTCAAGTTCATTTTTGCTGCAAAACTGCCCACTCCTCAAAGCTTATTATCAAACAGCCTCTCCTTTTGCTAGGCTAGACATAATAAACATACCCAAAGATATCAGCACAGCTACCTGCACGCCCCCAACGCCTCTAGGTCACTCTCCTTCACTGTCTTCCATATTGAGGTCAAGTATTCGTGCTGGATTGAGAATGCATGCTGTAGCTTGCATGGGTCACTCACAGCCTCACCCCTTTGTTCTCTCCAAACTAGCCTATACGTCGCTATTATACCATTCTTGGGGATCCATTCATATGTGACCGGCAAGGTAGAAGCAATCAGATGCTCTGGGCCGACTCGCGGCGGCAACGATTGATGCGCACAGGGTTGGCTATCACCAGATCATACGCTTCATCGAAATGTTAAGTGCGAGGCCCGGGTCAATAGACCAGTGCAAAGGTCTTCTCAAAAGTTCTTGCTTTTATCTTAAATGTCCCACCAAAGGCGACGATACCGAGAACTGGTCGGCCTCGAAAAGGTTTCCTTTCACCGGCCAGAGTTTTTTCAATAACCTTCCCGTGGCTTCCTTAGAGTTGCGGTTTAGGAATTAAGGTGGTTGTATTAGAAAGTCTAAACCACACCGCCCAGCATGTTCTTTGATAGTATCGATAGTCGGTCCTGTGGGAAGCGTGATATTGACACCACCTTGTGGTGTTTGCTCTGACCGCAGCCTAGCAAGCCACAAGATTTCCTCGTTCTGAGGAAGTCTGCTTAGAACAGTTTTAATTGCATCCACACCTACCACATGGATGTGTACCCATCCATCTTCAGAGATAATATTTGCATTGGAAATTATTTCTTCTAGCGTTTTATTACGATTAGTGCCTGTAATCAAAGTGAAGTGCCATTGGCTATACTCTGGCCACGAATATAGCTCGTATCCCTTCATGGAATGTGGAAGCTTATTTACTGTCGTTGCTGACGGCATGGTGGTTAACTTACCAGTCTGCTCCAGCGATTCCATTACTTCTGCGTTATTCCTGGGGTCTTCACCCCCGTAGAAAGACGACGAGGGATAACCCAGCTCGAGTTTGATAACCTTCGGATCCTGAGAGCTGAGTGGTTTCCAGATGGTGACGCCGTCAAATGAAATAGATGAAATCGGAGTCCAGAAGGCCCCCCAATAGATTAGTTTCCTGTCGACGCAAACCACAAACGACTTGCCTCTAACTGGGACTTCTAGGCTGGAAATACGATCAAAAGCGTTTGCAGTGAGCGTAATCTCGTGTGTTTTAGCATTATACGCGATGATATCATTCATCGCGATAACAGGCTGTTCTGCGATGTCGACGTGGCTTAAGGCTGGCATCTGTGCAGGAGGAATATCTCCTTTGGTCAAGTAAACGGCAAATCCTTCATGGTTCGGGGCAGAACAACCGCTTGACATGAGAAGAACGCAGACTGTAATAACAAGAGTTAGTTTTGCAGGGATATGGCCAAATAACCTTTTCATTAGATCTTCTTACGTTTGTGATTCCCTCTCATTATTTAACGCAACAAGAAGCCTTATGTTATTATGCCACACAATGTAGGAACTAACTAACCACAATCAAACCTGAATGAAGGTCCGAATCCAGTAAAGTGGACCTAGTGGATTAAAATCATAGCGCAGGATAAGCTGATTGAACGATTGGGCGTTTCGTTGGGTCACAGGTCGTATGCCTATTCAGGCCTTCCGACGTTAGAGATGTACCGCCGGAGTTCAGATTCCATCATTGGAAGCTTACCGAAGCAGCAAGATTGGGATGAAACTCAGAAGCGAGACACGCCTCATCCAGAACGTTGCTGTCTGAACAGCCAATTGCGAGCCAGTTCGGGTAAAAACCACTATCAGGATAATCGGAAGAAACGAACATCCCATCGCGGCCAATATGAACGCGTTGGATGCGAAACCCAGCAGCCACAGTAGGACGCCGGAACATGCCACTGACATGGCTACTAGTTCGAAGAATCTAAAGGCGCTCTCTCTGCCAAACTTAACGGCCACAGTGTGCATACCAGCCTTTCTGTCTGCCTCTGCATCCCGGATGGTGAAGAGTATTTCGGTTGAGAATGTGAATAAGAAAGTCAGTATGCAACCCTCCAATACTGCTAGCGTGACATGTCCCGCAGCTAACGCACCGTAAACCAGAATTGAGGCTATCATGAGCCCGATTAGTCCATTGCCAAACAGTGGAGTGCCTTTTAGCCTATATGAATAGCAGACACTTAGTGCGGTCAAGAGAACGCTAAAGATAGCTAACGTCATGCCCAACGTCAACGCTACAGCGATTCCGGCCACGGCTAAGGCTGAGGAGATGATAATACCAAAACGTTTTGAGATTTGGCCAGACGGAATTGGTCGAGTGGGCTTATTAACCCGATCTGCGACAATATCTTGGACGTCATTAAGGGCAAAACTGGAAGCTACGATGAAACTCACAGCTAATGCAGCACGCGGCGCAGCCGACGAAAGTATTGCTGCCATACCGCCACCCAGGTAAACGCCGACAAGCGTGAATATGGCAGAAGCTGCAGGTTTATCTACTCTGACGAGCCGGAGAATATTGAGCAATTCCTGAGCCAACCAACAATTCGCAGCTGGTTTGAGAGAGGTTGTGTCAACTCCTCTCATAACATCTGCAGGATTATTCACTGACGACTCGGATGTATAGCCAGATGATACCTCTGTTACCTCATTCATTTTTTCTGCAAGCCTGATCATGGTCTCTTCTTAGCTACAGCACCTGGGGTACGGCGTGTAGTCATATAATATACCTCTCTTTTATATGTGGTCAGCAACAATGAGAGGATAAAGCCTTAAAAAAATAACTAACTCTTTTAATGCTACCGCTCATGTTCTTAACAGGTTTATTATAGTCCTTTCTTGTCTGCAATGTTCTGCTCAATCTCCCTGTCCAGATTAGTTCCGAAAGATGCAGCTTCTCATCCTGTACAACTCGTCATTTAAGTGCAACAATGCTTGGCACCCCCAACAACTATCGTAGCCCATCTCCAAATCCGCTTGGCTGATCTAGTGTTATTCAGCTTTGGGCTGTACAAGCCTCACTTTGACTGCCTGTGGACGACCACTGCGCCCTCGCCCAACCTCAAACTCCACCTCTTGTCCTTCTCCAAGTGAATCATAATCCACTCCTTGAAGCTCGCTGCGATGGAAGAAAAGTGGGGTGCACCCCTCTCATTGGACAGATAGGGTTAGGAGAGCCTGGCGGGGCATCTCGTTCCTCTCCTGATTAAGCAGTACCTCCTCAAATTCATTAGGCGGACGATAGCCAAGTGCCGAATGAAGTCTCTTCTGATTATAAACCTCCTCAATGAAATAGGGAAGCCTGGCTACCACATCCCA
>Ga0315286_10002471_pt1 | contig 17267 bp, 19 predicted proteins | sample YL17G10_0_MG_FD_205038 | JGI IMG/M metagenome (GOLD analysis project Ga0315286, IMG submission 205038) | Sediment microbial communities from Yellowstone Lake, YNP, Wyoming, USA - YL17G10_0 | ecosystem: Environmental > Aquatic > Freshwater > Lake > Sediment | place: USA: Wyoming | collected...
CGGCTGGCTTTCTCGTTGTCGGATGGTACAGGGGCGCATACCCCGTCGCTGGGTTCATACATCCCCGGCTGTACAGGCGCCCTCTGTCCGTCCGGCGGGAAGGGCGCGTGATCCTCGACTTCAGGCAGAGAAGGACCTTGGACAAGCTGGTCCTGGAGAGGGAGCGCCTCCTCAAGGACATCAGGGCCTTCGCCGAGAGGTCGGCGAATTCAAATCCACAGAGGAAGCTCTACTACCGCAAGAGGACCGAACAGGCGATGGACCGGATCGACCAGATCAACGATCAGCTGAAGCGACTTGGGAAGGGTGGCGCATAATGCCCGCAAACAAGGGCGAGTTCGAGTACAAGCTCGTAGTAGTTGTTCGAGACGACCTCAAGATGTCCGGTGGCAAGCTGGCGGTGCAGGTGGCTCACGCCGCAGTATCATGCGCCCTTGAGGCGAAGTCGAAGAAGGCGAAATGGTTCGCTGAATGGTATCGGGAAGGGCAGCGGAAGGTCGTCGTGAAGGCCAAGGACATGAGCGAGCTGGTCTCCCTGATGGACATGGCCGCCAGATCCGGATTGCCGAAGGCCTTGATCAAGGATGCTGGGCTCACCGAGCTACCGCCGAACACCACGACATGTCTGGGCATCGGCCCGGGCCCACAGAACCTCATCGACCCGATTACGGGCTCGCTGCCACTTGCATGACGAGATGCTACGATGAAGCCTCAGGTAAGGATCCTCGGCATAGACGACTCCCCGTTCAAATTCGGAGACTCTAAGGCGCTTGTTGTCGGCGCTCTGGTAAGGGTCCCGGGATATCTCGAGGCTCTGATGAAGACCGATGTGACCGTTGACGGGGACGATTCAACCTCGCGAATAATCCAGATGGTCGATGTCTCGAGATACAGAGAACAGATCAAGGCCATCATGATCGACGGCATCGCTTTGGCAGGGTTCAACGTGATAGACATAGAGCGCGTCCATTCGTCTCTTGGAATCCCAGTCCTCACCGTTACGAGGGATCCGCCAGATTTCGAGATGATACGCATCGCGCTCAAGAAGCACTTCGATGATTGGGAGAGGCGATACGAGCTCATCACACGGCTGGAGCTCAAGAAGATCCAGACGACCCACAAGCCGCTCCATGCGTGTGGAGTCGGCCTCGAATGGAGCGACTTCCAGACTCTTGTCAGGCTCGCGACAGTTCGGGGCGCAGTGCCGGAGCCGATCAGGATTGCGCACATCGTTTCCGCGGCGATGGTGCGTGGGGAGTCCAGAGGACGGTCCTGAAACGAGAATCTATTTACGCCCCAAAAGGCTAATAGCCTCGCCGGTTTGAACGAAGTGGATCTGGAGATGAAGTAATGATAAAGAACCTGTTCACCAAGCACGACCATAGGGGCATGCCCGGGATGACGAAGGAACAGGCGATTCAAGCGGCCGCATGGTTCTGGAGGTCCAGGCAGTTCAGCATCAGTTTCACATCTCCCTCCAGCCTGCAGGGCGCGCAGTTCTACTCAAAGCTAGGTTTGAGGCAATCCATCAACGTTTTCGTTGTTGACGAGGGTCCGAATGTGGGCATCGATCTGAGCCTATCTGCAGAACTCACCGACGAGGGCGCTGCGGTTGGCCTGGTGGGCGCTGTGATACTCTTTCCGGTCACCCTCGCAGTCGGTGCGGTTTCTTACATTGAGTACGAGAACGACGCCCAGAGGCTCATCGCGGAATTCTGGAGCTATGCAGCTGCGTTTCCTAAGAATCCTCAGCCTCCCACTGGACCAGTGCAGCCGCCGTCTTGGGCCCATGGACAGGAAGCACAGCCTACGGCTGCGACCGCAGCGCCGGCAGCAAGACTCTGTCCTGGCTGCAACGCGCCCGTTGACCCAGACAGTAAGTTCTGCAAGTATTGCGGAGCGAGCCTCTAGATGCTCCATCCAGGCTGCTGGCTTGGCTTGTCGTACAACCGCAAGTTTTAATATGCCGACTGGTTTGTAGGGCTTACTTCGCAGCAAAAGGTGAAACGTTTGCCGAGAGGTTTGAACACAGCCAGAAAGCTCAAGCTCGACCGACAGAGGCTGAGGTGGAGCGACAGGTACTACAAGCGCCGGACTCTGAGGCTCAAGGAGAAGTCCGACCCGCTCGAGGGCTCAGCCCAGGCGAAGGGAGTCGTGCTCGAGAAGGTCGGCATCGAGGCGAAGCAGCCTAACTCGGCAATACGAAAGTGCATCAAGATCCAGCTGATCAAGAACGGCAGGCAGATAACCGCCTTCGCGGTCGGCGACGGCGCGATCAACTTCATCGACGAGCACGACGAGGTCTTGGTCGAGGGCATCGGCGGCAGGATGGGCCGGTCCTATGGCGACATTCCTGGCGTGCGTTACAAGGTCATCAAGGTAAACAACGTCTCCCTGAACGAGCTCGTTAAGGGCAGAAAGGAGAAGCCCGTAAGGTGAGCAAAATGCAGGACGAGACACCCAAGCAGGAGACGACTCAGACCCCAGGGCCAAGCGCGGCGCATGAGGCAGCTGCTGCACCGCCTATCGAATCCGCCGCGCCGGCCCCAGTCCCTCCAGAACATCAGATAGCCCCGGGGGAGAAGACCGAGGAAGAGAGGGCAGAGAGGGCGGCTTTGATAGGGAACGTCCTCCTGTTCGGGAAGTACGACGTCTCGGACGTGGCCGTGAGAGATGTTGGGATGGCCAGGTACATAGACGTCACGCCCATAGTTGTGCCTCACACGGGTGGGAGGCACACCGGCAAGGCCTTCGGGAAGGCCAAGATGAGCATCGTGGAGAGGCTCATCAACGGCATGATGCGGACGGAGGTTTTCACGGGCAAGAAGATCAAGGCCTACAAAGCCGTCGAGAACGCCTTCGATATCGTCCACAAGAAGACGAGCGGCAACCCGCTCCAGATGTTTGTGGACGCCCTCCAGAACGCCGCCCCTAGGGAAGAGGTCACGAGGCTGCAGTACGGGGGCATATCCGTCCCGAAGGCGGTTGATGTAGCTCCAGCGAGAAGGGTGGACCTCGCTCTGAGGCACATATGCCAGGGGTCTCTCGAGGCGTCCCATGGCAGCAAGAAGTCGATCGAGGAGGCCTTGGCGGACGAGATCATAGCCGCGTCCAAGAACGATATGAACTGCCACTCAGTTGCCAAGAAAGAGGAGATCGAGAGAGTGGCCGCATCAGCACGCTGATCGGCTGGCAAACCGTTTCCCCACTGTTTCATGATCAGAGTCATTCTCAATGACATGCTGAACCCATGGTGATCGTATGGGAAGGAAGGAAGACAATATTCGCAGGGCGCAGGCACTGATGAGGCAAACCAAGTTCATCAGAAACATCGGTACAGCCGCGCACATAGACCACGGGAAGACTACACTCTCGGACAACTTGATAGCTGGCGCGGGCATGATGTCGGAGGAGCTCGCGGGCAAGCAACTCCTGCTGGACTACGACGAGCAGGAGCAGGCCAGGGGTATCACCATCAACGCAGCGAGCGCGTCGATGGTGTACACGCTGGCGAACCAGGAGTACCTCATAAACCTGATCGATACGCCAGGGCACGTGGACTTCGGCGGCGACGTCACGAGGGCCATGAGGGCCATCGACGGCGTCATCATTCTGTGCTGCGCGGTCGAGGGCGTCATGCCGCAGACGGAGACGGTCATAAGGCAGGCCATCAAGGAGCGAGTTCACCCGATCCTCTTCGTTAACAAGGTCGACAGGCTCATCAACGAACTTCAGGTCACGCCAGAGCAGATGCAGCAGCGGCTGGCGAACATCGTCAACGAGGTCAATGAGAAGATCACGAAGCTGCTTCCGGACGACCTCAAGAAGGCATGGGCCTTGAACACGGAGACTGGGAACGTGATCTTCGGGTCCGCGTTCAACAACTGGGCGATAACCGTCCCGTTCATGAAGAAGTCAGGAATCAAGTTCAAGGACATCTACGAATACTGCAAGAACCAGGACCAGAAAGCGCTCGCAAAGAGGGCGCCTCTGCACGAGGTCCTGCTCGAGGAGGTCATCAAACACCTGCCGAACCCGCTGGACGCTCAGAAGCTGAGGATACCTGTGATATGGCACGGAGACAAGGACTCGCCAGCTGGGAAGGCGATGTTGAGCTGCGATCCCGAGGGGCCTGTCGCATACATGGTCACGAAGATCATAGTCGATCCGCACGCAGGCGAAATCGCTGTTGGCAGGCTCTACAGCGGCAAGATTGTCCGTGGGCAGGAGCTCTGGATAAGCGGAATGCCGAACCCCAACAGAGCTCAGCTGGTCGCGCTCACTGTAGGCGCTGACAGGATTCCCGTCGAAGAAATCGACGCCGGGAACGTCGTTGCCGTCGCGGGCCTGAAGGATGCCGTCGCCGGGTCCACAGTCTCAAGTGACCCGACAATGCCCGCGTTCGAGAAGATTGTACACTACTCCGAACCTGTCGTCACGGTCGCTATCGAGGCGAAGCATACAAAGGATTTGCCCAAACTGGTCGATGTGCTCAGGACGATCGCGAAGGCCGACCCGTCGATCCAGGTGGAGATCAACCAGGAGACTGGAGAGCACCTGATGTCCGGCATGGGAGAGCTGCACCTGGAGATCACCAACTACAGGATCGTCATCGAGCACAAGGTGGAGATCAAGACATCCCAGCCGATTGTCGTGTTCAGAGAGTGTGTTGGAGGCCGAGGAGGCCCGTTCGAGGGAAAGTCCCCGAACAAGCACAACAGGTTCTACATCGAGGTCGAGGCACTCCAACCAGCCATTGTCCAGGCCATAAGGTCTGGCGAGATCGAGACTGAGGGCAGGATCAAGGACTCGAAGGCGCTCGCGAGGAAACTGCAAGACCTGGGCATGGACAGGGAGGAGGCGAGGGGCGTCGTCGCTTTCAACAAGACAAACGTGCTGCTCGACATGACAAAGGGTATCCAGTACCTGCATGAGACCATGGAACTGATCAAGGACTCATTCGACGAGGCGATGATCCAGGGCCCGTTGGCAAATGAGAAGTGCATGGCGATGAAGGTAATGCTCGTGGATGCGAAGCTCCACGAGGATAGCATTCACAGGGGTCCAGCGCAGGTCATCCCAGCAGCGAGGTCCGCCATCTACGGCGCGATGTGCCAGGCGGGCAGGGTGCTGTATGAACCCATGCAGAAGGTGTTCATCAACGTCCCGGAGGACATGATGGGCAGCGCGATCAGGGAGATACAGCAGAGGCGGGGAATCATCGAGGACATGAAGCAGGAGGGCGACATCGCCACGGTCCAGGGCAAATGCCCCGTGGCGGAGATGTTCGGGTTCGCCGCCTCCATCAGGTCAGCGACGAGCGGCAGGGCCCTTTGGTCCACTGAGAACTCAGGATTCGAGCAGATGCCACGCGAGGCAGCGGACAAGACAGTGCCGCAGATAAGGCAGAGGAAGGGCCTCAAGCCCGAGCCCTACGACGCGGCCTACTACGCCGGATGATGGCATAGCCAACATCCTGGTTGAGGTGGAAAAAGCCTAATATACCAAGAGCATCATGCTCGAACGGAATGCATTGGAGGCCAGAAAATGGCAGAGAAACCACACATGAACTTGGTGTTCATCGGACACGTCGACCACGGAAAGTCGACCAGTGTCGGCCGACTCTTGCTCGATACGGGGCACATCGAGGCACACGTTATCGAGAAGTACAGAAAGGAGGCCGAGACGAAAGGTAAGGCGACTTTCGAGTTCGCGTGGGTCATGGATGGACTCAAGGAAGAGAGGGAGAGAGGTCTCACCATCGATGTGGCGCACAAGAGGTTCAACACGCAGAAGTTCTACTTCACGATCATAGACGCCCCAGGCCACAGGGACTTCGTCAAGAACATGATCACTGGTACCAGCCAGGCAGATGCAGCTGTCATCGTCGTGTCGGCGATCGAGGGACCCCAGGCGCAGACGAAGGAGCACATTTTCCTCGCAAGGACGCTGGGCGTTCAGCAGATCGTCATCGAAGTCAACAAGATGGACGCCGTTAACTTCCAGCAGGCCAAGTACGAGGAGACCAAGAAGGCAGTCACGGAGCTCCTGAAGACCGTCGGATACAAGGTTGACGAGATACCGTTCGTTCCGGCATCCGGATACAAGGGGGACAACATCGCCAAGAGGTCAGAGAACATGCCCTGGTACAAGGGCCAGACCCTCCTGGAGGCGTTGGACACGCTCAAGCCCCCGGCGAAGATGACCGATAAGCCCTTGAGGCTGCCGGTCCAGGATGTCTATACCATCACCGGTGTCGGGACTGTCCCAGTTGGCAGGGTCGAGACCGGCGTGCTGAAGCCAGACATGAAGATCTCGTTCATGCCCGCGAACAAGGTGGGCGAGGTCAAGTCGATCGAGATGCACCACGAGACGCTCCTGCAGGCCGTCCCCGGCGACAATGTCGGGTTCAATGTCAGAGGCCTGTCGAAGACGGACATCAAGAGGGGCGACGTGGCCGGCCCGGCGGACAACCCGCCGACTGTTGCGAAGACCTTCACGGCGCAGATCATGGTCCTGAACCACCCGAGCGTGATCACGGTCGGATACACCCCGGTGTTCCACTGCCACACAGCTCAGGTCGCGTGCACGTTCGTGGAGCTCCAGAAGAAGCTGGACCCGAAGACCGGCACGGCGAAGGAAGAGAACCCACAGTTCCTGAAGACCGGTGACGCGGCGATCGTGAAGATAATGCCGACGAAGCCGCTCGCGATCGAGAAGGCCAAGGACTTTCCGCAGCTCGGGAGGTTCGCGATCAGGGACATGGGCCAGACCGTCGCCGCGGGAATGGTCATAGATGTCGAGAAGAAGGAGATGTAAACCCCTTTTCCAAACTCCCTTTATGTTTTGCATGTTGTGAGGTTTTGAAAGATGGCGCAAAGGGCCAGGATATCGCTCAGCGGGACGGACCCCAAGAAGGTCGACAACGTCTGCAGGCAGATCAAGATGATCAGCGAGAAGACTGGCGTCGCGATTTCAGGCCCGATACCTCTGCCCACAAAGCGCCTCATGGTTCCTGTCAGGAAGAGCCCCGATGGCGAGGGGTCCGAGACATGGGACCGGTGGGAAATGCGCGTGCACAAGAGGCTCATAGACCTTGACGCGGACGAGCGCGCGCTTAGGCAGTTGATGAGGATTCAAGTGCCTGATGGAGTCAATATCGAGATCGTCCTGAGATCCTAGGCGTTTTAATCATTTAAGTGTCTTCGCTATGGGACTACTGTTAGATTTGAATCAATATGGGTGTACCGCGTGAAAGCTTCTTCCGGCTGGGTTTTGTCTGCGTTCTTCTCCGTGAAACTCTGTCCGACTGGAGTGTCCATCCATAGGCTCTATCGCTCTGCCGAAAGTATATTTAGCCGCCATCCTCAATGCTGCAAACCTCAGTCCTCAAGGGGCCGATAGATCAGCGGAAGATCGCCTGCTTTGCAAGCAGGAGGTCAGGGGTTCAAATCCCCTTCGGTCCATCTCTGATTTTCAATAAAGGTAATATGATTTTTATGTAATCGTTCATCGTCAATTGGGAAAAGCACATAGGGAAGGAAAGGCAATTGGGCCTGAGGAGTAATTGAAGATGGAGAAGACGAAGGTGAACACGCCCAACGGACCAGCAGATGCGATGGAGTTGGAGTTCAAGGTCAAGAGCGAACCGTGGACAACATTGGAATTGGAGGACGGCGCAACGCTCCATGTCAAGATCAATATTGGAAAGGTCTTTCGACTAGAGCAGTACGACCACATGACTGGAGAACCCGCCTACATATTCACCTCCAACAACCTTGTCCGGTCCCAAGTGCCTGCAAAGCTCAAGAAATTCCAGACCTTTCCGAAGGCGACGAACGAAGATGTCGCGTAGCAAGGCCTGAAGTCTGGCAAGAGCCCATGGGGGAGGACAGGCACCTGGCAAGTCGTTCGCGATGTCAAGGCAAGAAGATTCATGCCAAAAGATACGAATATCTAGAATCCATCCTGGAATCTCAGTGACCGAGTCTCAACAGACCTCAAGGACCGTGGCCACAAAGCCCCGAACGATAGTGCTCTTTTTGACGGCTTGGTCTATTGGGCCACTCATTCTAGGCATCATGTTGATTAGCGCTGTAATAGGACTTGCGAACTACCTGGATTCTTTTGTCGCCTTGGTCACGATCCTTACAATTGGATTCCTCGGATTGATGTTTCTCGCCGCATCATTCGCTACTTCACGTGCGCTCGCGAACCCGTCTTCCTTGGGGTTCTACCAATCCTCCATGCCAACCTCCCCCGCTACCCCTTGGCTCACCCGATGGCTCCTCCGATGGTTCGAGCGATGGCTCATCCGATGGTGGAACCGCGCATTGAGTGTTTCTTATATGCGGGAGGCATCGACGGCCCTGGCCTTGTATGTGGCCGTGGAGTTCTTGGCCGGAGCTTATCTGGTATTCATAGGGATTAGCAATCTCGTCTTCGATGTCAAAGGGTTTGACTGGGGTCTTGTGGCATTGACCGTATTTGGGCTGCTACTCGTGACGGACTCGTTGCTCCTCTATCGCAGAGGCTTCAAGCAAATCGCGAGAGAGGTTTAGGTCCCGCCTCAATCCCCGTTGATTCAATCTGAGCCGTGACTCGCTGGCTCCTCTGCGGTTCAAGTCCGCTTCAATCCGTTCAGGCTTCTGGCAGGGTCACAAAAGCTACGGATTCAGCAGCTTCTCATGTCTGGATACAAAGATTCTGAACGGACTCTGATTCCAGGAAAAGCCCATTGGGAACGAAAGGCGATTCGTCATTCCAGAACAATGTCGTGTAGGTTTCAATGGGTTTGGTATTCTTGACGCGAAGATTCAGGCTGTCGTGCAATTGACATTGACGCACACCTGTTTGGTCATTCGCCTTCTTATCATGAGAATCAAGACTGCGGCCACCATTATCGCATATAGAGGTGTGAACTCTGGTATGTCCGTGTTGCTGGCTGGTTCAAATACCATCAGGTGAATCGTCGCCTTGGTAATAGTGACATTCGCTGGATGTTCAATCAGAATCCCGCTCTCAGGAATCCAGCTCCCGTCCTTCCAGTCACGTGCGGGTATTGCCATCGATCCCCATGAGTGGTCCATTACCGAGCCATTCTTATCCCTCGAAATGGACTCCAATCCGCCCAGCGCGATGAGAGGTTGACCATGGTATGCTATCTCTTGAATGAGGTTGCCATTGCCTTCCCGAAGAGTCACAGTAGCATTGGAGCCGTCAGCACCAGCCAGGAGACCCATGCCTGCATAGTAGCGAGAAGAATACTCTGTGTCTTCCCTGAAGTCGCCGAATCTAAGTGATCCAAATTCGAAAGGTAAATCCTGCGCGTCGAATCTGAAGAGAGTCCCTGTGCTGGTAGAGTTCATCTCAGTATGGTTGAGAGCGTAGACTCTCATTTCATAGCAGTTGTCTGATGGTTTGACTGACGATTTCTCTCCGTCGACCTGTTCTTGCTCTCCGAGACCTTGTATCAGCTGAGAAAGAAAGATGAATGCCACGACAAGAGACGAGATGAAGGCTAACGCAAAGCGATTCTTGTTGTACTTGTCTCGCTTCTTCGTCTCTGTCTTGGGCGGCTGTTTCGACGACCGCAGTCCAGCAGTGAATCCTCTCGCTGAGACAAGGGGTGCCACATCAATCAATCTTGCGTTCAGCGATTTGAGGAGAATGTCTCTGTTATCACCTTATCATTCTCAATAACCGGAAAGACTGAATCGACTCACCCAGGCGGGCGTAGAAGATGGATCGGTGCAAATCCAGGCGCTCATCTAGGGAAGGTTCATGCTCTTGAGAAGGGCGACTGCCCTGACCCTATTTCCTCGGATACCAAGCGGTTCTCCAAAACTGTCGTGGCAATTGTTTAAGTAGAGCTGGATGAATCAGCGCACGAAATGGCCAAGCTCTTCACCGCAGGTCAGGTCGCGTACTATGCTGGATGGTTCTTCAAGTCCAAGCTGGGAATCAAAAACCCGCTAGTCAACACGATGATCATCAACTACGAGTGCAACCTGAGGTGCAAGCACTGCAGCATCGCGGCTCACAAGGAAGAGTTGCCAAGACCGCACTCCATCTCCTATAATGACGCGCTCAGGGAGATGAAGGAGCACTACGACAGGGGCACGCGGATCCTATTCTTCGAGGGCGGGGAGCCGACGCTCTGGAATGACGATGGAAAGAACCTCAGGGACCTCATCATAGCTGGCAAGAAGATGGGCTACTTCGTCACCGGGTACACGACGCACGGTTTGAACACCTTCTACGAGGACAGCGACGTAATTTCGGTGAGCATTGACGGAACGAGGGAGGTCCATGACTCAATCCGTGGGGCAGGAGTCTTCGACAAGATGACGGAGAACCTGAGCAAGACGACCCACGGAAACATATTTGCCAACATGGTGGTCATGAAAGAGAACCTGAAGGACGTTGAGGCGACCGTCAAGATGGTTGCGAAGAACCCGCGGATCAGGGGGATAATGATCAACTTCATCACTCCTCCCCCTTACGAGCTTGCCTTGTCTCCAGAGGAGAAGCGCGAGGTTATCGATCTCGTCCTTCGTCTCAAGAAGGAGGGCTATCCAGTGCTCAATACGAAGAAGGCGCTCCGGGGACTGCTGGAGGAGGATTGGAGCGCGAAGTGCCCGTACTGGATATCGGCGTTCGTCATGCCGAACCTCACGAAGTTCCAGGGCTGCCCCATGGCCAACACAGCATCCTGCAAGAAGTGCGGGTTCAACGCGGTGAGAGAGTATCGGCTTATCTCGAAAGGAAGCCTCGAGACAATTACAGATATGTCAAAGCGGTTTGCGCTGTCAAAGCGATGATTATCAGGGCCTCATTGCCAGCTGCGAGCATGAAGGTGTTGAAGACTGGCCTAACGAATCTAAACTTGTCTTTCTTGTCAGCCAGGATCTTGGTTATCTTGTAGGCGATTGGGGCGGTCAGCAGCATCAGAGCGTAGGTCCAGTTCAGGACAGCAAGAGCGATTACCACCACAAAGAGAACAGCGATCAGAACCCGGACAATGGCTATCGCCCCCTCAAGTCCGAATCTCACTGCGAGGTCCTTCTCGCCATGCGATACATGGATCTCATAGCCGTTCATCTCGTCCACGAGTCGCATCATGGTGACGCCGATCCCTACCGTTATCGAGATGAGCAGCATAGTCACGCTGAACTCCTCGACAATGACCCAGTACGAAAAGAACGACATGAACATGAACGACAGGAAAACGCACATCTCCCCGTAGCCCTTGGCGCCGAGGTTGAGCGGAGGGGCTGTATAGAAGAAGCTTATGAAGAGCCCTATCCCGCCAAGGACAAGGACTTCGACGCCTCGCGCCCAGAGGATTGGGATGGCTACTGCGACAGCACCTGCGGCGAGAGCCGTCATGAGCGTCAGCCCTCCCCGCTCCGAGATGTACTTCAGGTCGAACGCGTTGCCTTCCCAATAGACCTTCTTTCCCATGATTTTGTAAGCAGCCTCTCGGAACTCTGGATCCTTCTCCATGAACCTGTCCGTGTCAGCTCCGCTCTTGTGATCGAAGTAGTCGTTTGACAGGTTCGCGAACAGGCTTAGCAGGAATACGTCCAGAGGTATCAGGAAGGCGAGGAGGAGTTCGTTCTCCATTCTCAGAGCGAACGCTACACCCGTCAAGGACGCCATCACAAACGGGAGCGTGTACGAGATCCTAAGGACGGTCTTGAGTTTTCTAAAGCCACCGATCCTGCTATCATCAGACGCTATTCGACCATCTCCAGAGGGAATGCGTCCAGGATAGTGGCAAGGTCTCTAAAGCATTTTTCTGCACAAGGTTGCTAACCGGAGCGGTTTGTGTCTTCACCGTGATCTGACCTTGAAATACTGTTTCACATTCTGGCTGTTCAGGTACAGCAGAACGCAGATGTTGAACAGGATTGTGAAGAATGGTGAGCCGGGGTCGATTCTCCTAGGGAACGCGAAGATACTCAGGACTGCAATGAGGATGGAGAGCTTCGCGATGCTCCTTCCTCGCGTTCGGGCCCACTCCCTTCCTTTCAGGTAGCCATAGACCATGCTAAAGGCGAGAATCCCGAGGATGAGGTACCCAAGTCCGATCCAGAAGAATATCGTCTGTGCATTCTGCGCGACCCACTCAGAGGTATTTGCCTGCAGCTTGTCCTGAATCTCAGGCAGATGCGCTTGCGAAGAAATCGACAGCAACCAGATGGCTCCCGTGAGCATCTGCAGGCCTGAGAGCAGCTGGAGGAGTGCGAGCATGCTGATTCCCACGGGTTTCAAGGCCGCTTTTCTGCTCGCAGTCAATCTGATTCCATCCTGGAATCCGTGAAGGCCGTTTCGGTATATTGACTGTGCCGACAATAGCTCCAAGAACCGAGATGACGTTCCCCACCATCGACATCGAATGGATACATGGACCGTATTGGGCCTCCTCGCGGGAACCCTGACCTCCTCAGGATTCATCCCTCAGATTGTGAAAGGCTTCAGGACGAAGCGGATGCAGGATGTCTCTCTGCTCATGCCCTCAATTCTCGCGATCGGCATGGGCCTCTGGTTGATCTACGGGATCGCCAGGGAAGACCTAGCGATAATCGCTGCCAATCTTGCAGGCTGTTCCTTTGCCGGAACCATTGTCGCTATGAAGCTGATGTACGACAGGAAAAGCGTGATGAGTGGCCCAGCCGGCAAATGATCAGATGAGCTTCAGAAGGCCATCCACGTCGCTCTCGCTGATGTTTCCATGAACTCTGTCGATTTCCCTACCTTCGGAGAAGGCTGAGACCGTGGGAATCTCATCCAGCTTCCAATAGTCCCATTCGTCACCGTCTCTATGAACATTGACTTGGCGAGCCAAGTCCCGATGTCTCTTGACCCATGAGTCCCATGTCGGTCCGAACGCCCTGCAGTCTGGACACCAGTCACCTGTGAAAAGGACGATAGCAGGCTTCTTGTCATCAGTCACAAGCTTCTTGAGACTATCGCTAGTCAATAAAAGGGACATCACATACCGCCAATCGATTGCACATGGTGCTTATGTGCGGAAGCGATTTGTTGTAGTTAAGCTACGTCCCTGACAGCGCGTTCAAGAAGTAGCTGGAGTTTGGTGCAAAGGTTATTCCCGAAGACGCATTTAGCCGGAAAGATGGTCTCGAAAATCTGCATCCTTCAGATGAAGAGGGTTGGCAGCTTCAAGGACAACATCCAGAGGGCTCGAGAGTATCTGGATTTAGCGAGGAGCCCTGATTTTGTGCTGCTCGGAGGGGAGTTCTCCCTGAACGAGACCAATCGCGTCGACCCCTATCTTCTGCTCGCCCAGCTCGCAATGTCCTACGAGTGCAACATTATTGCTCCGGTAAACGCGAACCAACAGCGCTTCGGGCGGAGCCGGAAACGAGGCCGTTCGTCGATGCACATCTTCGCCAGGGACGGCGAGGTTCTCGGGATACAGGACAAGCAGAACTTCTACTGCGGGGAGATACCGTGGTTCAGTTCGGGCGCCCAGGTCGAGATATTCAAGGTCGATGGCGTGAGAGTGGGCCTGGTGAGAGGGCTCGACATCCTATTCCATTCGTACATGGACTGCCTGAAAGCAGCCGAGGTCGTCTTCTTCTCTGCCATGGCCACGGATGACGTATTGTTCGATCTTGCCCGTACGAGAGCGCTTGAGAACAGGGCCTACTACGCCATGTCGTCCTTCGTGGGCACGTACCTCGGGACGGAGTTCGTCGGGAACGCTGCGCTCATAAAACCCAAGATAGAGCGAAGAGGTCCAGCCAGACTGGCTTCACAACCTATCGTCATGCAGCGGATCCAGGTCGAAGGACTAGTTCAAGGGACCGTCGACATCAGCTACATCCGCGAAATCAGGAAACGTCGACTGGAAGTACCTGAGGAGATTCCCTCTTCTCACTGACTCAGGCCTTGTCCTCTGCGGCGCCAGGGCCATGCATCTTCTGCCTGGGCTTTCTCGCAAGGGTCACCGCACCAGCCACCAGCAAGACCGCTGAGATCACCATCAATATCGTGGCCGGAGCGCTAAATACTAGGTTCTCGCTTATCGATCTGGACGCATGGTAGTCTGCTTGGGCTTGGTCGTACGGCGGATTCTGGGCCTCCCGACTTCCAAATATCCCGTTCGAATTCAATGCCGAAAGCGCGATGAGCGTGAAGAAAAGGGCGCAGACTGCGATGACAAGAGACGCGGACAGGAGCACCACGATTCTCGTATGCTCGTTTGGAGAGACGAGGTCCCTCGCCTTCCATGAAAGACCATAGTACACGAACCCGTGCTCCTCGTACCGCTTGACAAGTCCGCCCCCCTCGAGCGTCTTGAGATGTCTGTGCACAGCAGCCTTGTCGATTCCGAGCGACTCGGACAGTTGGGTGACCGTCCTTCGCATCGGCTGGAGAGCCCTCAGTATATCCAAGCGCGTATCCGAGGCAAGCGCGAACAGAGACTTACGATCCAGCTCAACGCGCAAATCGTCCCCTCTGCCGAAGATGGTAAGGGACTCCCTGAACATTAACCTCGCTCCTCCGGTTCGCGGAGCCCTATGGGACGGGCTCCGGAGGTACTGCTACTCCACCATTCCGGTCCTCGTAGTAGATCGGTCCCCACCAGTATATGGACTGATACTGGAGAGACCCTAGCTCCGAGAGGTCGATTAGAGAGTTGGCCTTGACCATAGACGTCGAGATCGTGTAGAGGCAGTCTCCGATGTATGCCGATCTCTGGGCGTAGTCGTCGTGTGCGACGGTGCCCTTCACCTCAAGACCTGCTGTCGCGGACACTGTGAACACATAGAACCCGTTCCAGGTCTCATATGTGTAGTTGTACGGGTCGACCGTTGTGTACCATGTCAAGGTGACTGGTAGGACCAGGAGTCCCCGATCCGAATCGAACAGAACGGCCTTGTGGTCGTACTGGGCGGCGGAATAGGACCAGTCCGCACTGAAGACGTACTTGTCGACCTCAACTGGGTTCGCCGGGTCCCCGACATCGTAAAGAGAGATCTTCAAGTTAGACCCCTCGCTGCCTATTCCGAGGACATGGGTGGCATCGATCGGGTGGAGGTAGGACGAGAATCCAGGCATCTCGAGCTGGCCGACCACCTTTGGATTGGTCGGGTCAGTGAGGTCTACCACGAACAGCGGGTCGATCTGCCGGAAAGTCACCAGGTAGAGCGTATCGTCCAGGAACCTAGCCGAGAATATCCTCTCCCCAGGCGCCAACCCTTCGAGGGCGCCAACGACATCGAGCTGGTCGTCGAGCACGTAGACTGCGTTCTTCGAGTTAGACCAGTCTGTCGTCGTCGCGACCCTGAGATACGACCCCTTCTCATCCATCGAGAACTGGTTCAGGAGCCAGCCCGTGACATCTCCCTTTCCCGTGGTGTTCATCGAGAGGCCATCGACCGAGATCCTGTAGATAGTCGTAAGTGCACTGTTGCTTTCGACGGGCGCAACCGAGCCGTCGAGCATGACGATATCTCCGGCCCATTTCTGGAATGTAAGGTAGAGGTGGTCCGTTGACATGTATATCGTTGAGGAGTATCCCGCGACGATCGACATCACGCTGCTCTGAAGGGAGCTCACATCGATTGCTAGGATGTTGACGTATGAGTTTGCCACGCTCGAATTGGGATCATAGTGCACGTCTCCGACTGGCACCTCGGTTGATCCGTTCTCGGCATATACCCTCGGGAGGTAGTAATCGTCCGCGTAGTACCAGATATACTGCTGAGTGACCAGGTAGACGACCCCGCCGGTCATCCTTGTGGTCAAAGCGTAGCCCGTCACCCCGAACGATGATTGCAGTGTCGGGGTTGATGGGTCTGAGACATCGACCACAGCTACAATTGTCCTGGGCATGCTATCGACAATGCGAACGGCAACATCCGGGCTATCAGGGGACGCCACTATCGGTGCCCAGGTGTATGCGCTGAATATCATGATCAACTTGCCCTGGTCGAGGTAGATGCCATCGATGTACACGGATGTGTTCTGGGCGTCCGCGCCAACGAGGTTCGCTGCCTCGATTACCGAAATGATCTTCATATCGTTGGGCGGAATTGCCCTAACTATCGATACATTGTTGTAAGAAGCCAAGTACAGGTAGGTTCCGTCGGTCTTCACAGTGTCCTGCTCATCCACGCCCGCGACCTGGACATTCGTACTGGAGAAAACTGCATCCGCACTTCCCTCCATCGTGTCTCTGGTCGCCGAGCTAGGAGCAAGCACATAGTCAGAGTTTGTCCCTGGGGAATAGCAGTTCATGTTAGATAGGAACTCCCTGACCTGGTCCCTGCTCGTAAAGGCGGGAAGAAGGTCGCCGCCTTGGTTCGACTTGTTTTGGGAATTGCCTACAACGATCACATATGCGCTAATGCCCGCGGCGATTACCGCAGCAGCCCAGAACAGAGCTGCTACAGCATTGAACTTCTGCTTCATGGCAATCAAGGCCTGAAGTAGGGTCCGACACTATATGAACTCACCCCCAGCGTTGACTTCTGCGTCAATCGCCGGGCTGGGGGGTTCTAAAAAAGGGAGTTCTCGTGATTTGTCGCCCAACTCTGGGCTCAGTTGCGCCCCTTTTCCTTGTGAAGCGTGTGGGTTCCGCGGACGCACATCGGGTTCGCGGTGAAATCTATAAGGAGGTGATCATTTCCGAGGACGGACACCGTATGGAAGATGACTTGCCCAGACACAGGGTTACCTACATAGGCCACGCTAGCGCGATGTTCCAGAGCGAGAGAGCCAGCATCGTCATGGACCCGATATTCTCAGAGAGGCTCGCGACGTTCTTCGGTCGGAGGCTGAAACCGCTGAGATTCGATCCGAGAGACGTCAGGAACTTGGCCGGCATACTTATCTCGCACGGGCACCACGATCATATGGATCTTCGGTCGCTGAAGATGCTCGGCAAGGGAACCCCCATTATCGTCCCCAGGGGCGTATCCTTGCCTCTGAAGCTCAGGCGTTTCAGAGACGTCCGCATCTTGCGCCCTTGGAGTCAAGTTGACCTTGATGGTTTTCGCGTTTCCGTCGTCCCTTCCCACCATTTCGGCGGGAGGCCGCCGTTCTACTTCACCGCTGGATACCAGGGATATGTGGTCGACGGAGGCAGCAGCGTCTATTTCGCGGGCGACACGGGGTTTGACGCGCAGATGTTCCGGGAGATTGGAGGCAAGTTCAAGATCGACCTGGCAATGCTTCCCATAGGCGCGTACCATCCGCCTTCTTTCAGGAAGCACCATATGAGTCCCGAA
>Ga0315286_10002472_pt1 | contig 17263 bp, 16 predicted proteins | sample YL17G10_0_MG_FD_205038 | JGI IMG/M metagenome (GOLD analysis project Ga0315286, IMG submission 205038) | Sediment microbial communities from Yellowstone Lake, YNP, Wyoming, USA - YL17G10_0 | ecosystem: Environmental > Aquatic > Freshwater > Lake > Sediment | place: USA: Wyoming | collected...
GCCCTGTTACACCACACCACCCCACCCTCTCCCACCAGAGGCCGTTATACGCAGAGCGTGAAAACGTGTCAACAAAAAAAGTGGGAAAAATCGCCTAGGCAGCGAACATGCGGTGAAAGTGTCTGCGGGGATCTATAAGCCGGATTCTGTCATCTCCCCCAACAGGGAGACCCATGGTCATTCCTCTCGATCGACTGTTGCCAGCCGACTCCAGCGACACACCCGAGGGGCGCGGGCCACGCAACCCTCTGTCGGTCTTGCTCCGGGTGGGGTTTGCCGAGCACATCCGTCACCGGATCTGCTGGTGAACAAGTCACCGTTTCACCGACTCCCTCGGCCACGCCGAGGGCCGTCTGCTTTCTGTGGCACTTTCCTCCGATCACTCAGAGCCGCCGTTAGCGGCCACCCCTGCCCTGTGGAGTCCGGACTTTCCTCCCGCATATCAATGCGAGCGACCATGCGATCCCACGCAGCCACGATGCATTTCTACCGCGAAGGCTCTGCGGATTCCAGAGGCTCGGGGCACCAAAACAGAATGCGATGGCAATTCGGGCAGAGCCGGACGTCGCGTGTCCGTTGCAACTCGTTGAAGAACTGCGGAGGCAGGTGCATGTAACATCCCTGACACGTGCCGTTGCGCACTTCGACGACCGCGCTGCCGCCGCGTCGTTCGAATATCTGCTCATATTTCTGCCGCAGGTCGGTATCCAGCAACGCTGCGATCTGATCCCGGTGGTGGCGTTCCCGACTCACCTCGGCGGTCAGTTGCTCGATGCGTATCCGGCAGTCGCTGTCTTTCTGACGTACCGCGGCCTCCAGTTCGGCAAGGCAGCTTTCCGCCACGCCTGCAGCCGCTGAAACCGTATCGAGCGACTCCAGGGTGTACAGGACTGCTTCTTCCAGCTGCTGGTTCGCTTCTTTGCCCACTTCGATCTCACGCCGAAGAGCCTGCAGCTCCTTTTCGTTCCGCACGCGGTTCAGGCGCATGCGACGATCGGTCATTTTGGCTCCTTCGGACTCCAGCTGTGCTTCCAGCTCGCGTCGCCGCGTGTCGAGGGTGTCGCGCTCGGCTTGCGCCGCTCGCGTCGCCTCACGCTGTGCGAGCAACTGACTTTCGAGAGCAGCGAGTTCGGCCTCCAGTGTCTGGCGCAGCTCCGTCTTCTCGCGCAACTGGCGATCGAGCGCTTGCAGCTGGGCCAACCGGGTAATGGGGGACTCGGCTGAGCTATCCAAGGGCGTTCTTCTCTCGCGATGGGGACAATGGGCCCACCAGGATTCGAACCTGGGACCTACCGGTTATGAGCCGGCGGCTCTGACCAGCCTGAGCTATGGGCCCGCGCGCAGCACGCATGCGTGACCACTTCGCTACACGGTGCTCTGCCATATTCCGGATACCCGGTATGGCATGGGCGCGGTGTGGAAGCGCTAACGGTATCGGCATGTTCACCCTCCCAGTTCCTGCTGATTGCAGCATCGCGCGACGAAATCAAGCACCCCGGTCGATTCCGACCTTTCGCAGTGCTCACACGTCACGACTCGGGATTGACCTCTCGGCGGCGGAGCAGCGCATTTTTCCTCGCCAGTTGTTTGCGAAACATCACGTCATCGCCACTCGTCTCCGCGTGTCGTAGATCGGCGAGGCTCTGGTTGCGCTCCGAGCGCAGCGCGCGCTCTTCGATGCGCTCGATGCAGTCCCGGGCTGCCTGGAGACGGTCACCGCTGGCGATCGGTCCTTCACCGAGCAGCCCGGCGGTGACCCGCTCTGCAATCGTGGCCGGCAACTGATCGATGGCTGCGCTGCAGTTGTGGTCCCGCTCCCAGGCCGCAATTAACGCGCGACCGGCATCCGCTAGCGCACGGCTGTCGAACGCATCCAGCACGCCGCGGTGCGACACCAGCGCGATCACCTCATAGTCCAATGCCATGGTTTCGATCAACATGGCTTCTTCAGATCGAAATGCCGCTGGTGGTTCGACTTTGTCGTCGGCGGGCACCGGCTTCCGTGCCAGAGACACCGATCGGATTTGGCGAAAGGTCGCTTCGTCGATCCGCAGGCGCTGCGCTGCCTGCGTCGCTAGAATACTGTACCGCGTGGGATCGCTATCCCGGATATTGTCGATCACCGCCTTGATCTCTTCGGCAGCGCGGACGCGTGCAGGCACCGTGGCATCCGAACCTGGATCATGGCGTTGCAGGAAGAATTCCCACAGCGGCGCTGCCTTTTCCAGGATCGACAGCATGGCTGCGGGGCCATGCGTCCGAACAAACCTATCGGGATCGAATCCTTCGGGAAGAAAGGCGCCCCAGCCCCACACTCCGGCCTCAAGACAGACACTAAACGCGCGATCCGCAGCTTTCTCGCCTGCCGGGTCGCCGTCGAAGCACACTACGACGGCTGCTCCTTCGCCAGCGAAGCGTTTTGCGCGTTTGAGCTGGCTCAATGTTAGCGCCGTGCCCAGACTTGCAACTGCATAGCCAATCTCCGCCTCAATCAGGGCAAGCACATCAAGATAGCCCTCGACGATCAGTATGCGGTCGGCTTCTCGCACCGCTTGCCGTGCCTCAGACAACCCATAGAGGACTCGGCCTTTGCTGAACAGGGGCGATTCCGGCGAGTTGAGATATTTGGGATGCTCGCTGCCGAGCGTACGCCCGCCAAAACCCACTATGCGACCGCTGCCGTCGCAGATCGGAAACGTCACCCTACCCCAGAATCGGTCGTACAGCGCCCCATCCGAACGTCGTCCGAGCAACCCGAGTTCGATGGCCTTTTGCACCGCCATCGGCTTGGGCGCGAGAACCTTTGCCAATCCCGAGCCACTGCCTGGACAGAAGCCGAGGCCGTAGCGTTCGATTGTCGTCGGGCTAATGCCACGTTTCTGCAGATACTCACGGCCCGCCAATCCCTGCGGCGATTGCAACGTGTCGCGAAAGCAGCGCTGTGCCAATTCATTCAACCGAATGAGCTGGTCATGCCGCTCACCGGTACTCCCAGGCTCGTTGCGCTTTGGCAGCATCACGCCGGCACGACGCGCCAGCACCTCTACCGCTTCGGGAAATTCGATGCGATCGGCACGCATCAGGAAGGTAAATATCGTTCCTCCCGCCCCGCACCCGAAGCAATGGAACAGCCCGCGCTCGTCGTTCACCGTAAACGAGGGGGTCTTCTCGGAATGGAACGGACAGAGCCCGAGATGATTCTTGCCGGCCTTCTTGAGCGTCACATAGCCTGAAACCACCTCGACGATACTCACTCGCTCACGAATTGCCTGGAGAGCCTCGTCAGGAATTCTGCCAGCCATGTTCGCTCCTACGCCTTCCGTTTCAGACCCGGCTGTGGCACACCCTGGGACCCCAAGCGAACGATGTCGCCAGCCGCGTTTACCAGAGGACGGCCTACGGCTGAGATCATGATCTCCCCGTCGAATCTCGGAAACACAGGAAAGAGGTGAAAGAACAGCAGGACAAACGCCAAGACAGCCGCGCCTTTCAGAACACCCAGGGCCGCGCCTGCCATTCGACTCACCGCACGCAAGGGCAGCCCGCGGGCAAGACGATCGAAAACGACCCCGGTGAGATTCACAACAGTATGGACGAGCACGAAGATGCCGACGAAGATCATCCCCGTTTCGAACAAGGGCGAGAGGTGGAGATACTCATGAGCAGTGACAGTTGATAACGGCGTGAGGAGCGCTGCAGCAACCACGCCTGCAGCGAGGGCGATGAGACCAAAGCCCTCCCGGAAGATCCCCCGCCAGTACCCGCGTAAGGCACAGAGCAGCAACAGAAAGGCAAGGGCCAGGTCGACGCTGTTCATCCAGGGTACGACCCGGCCCGTTTGTTGCCGATCACTGAGCTAAAACCCACTGCGCGCCACCCGGCGTAAGAACCGCTTCTTCGCGGCCAGTGCCTTCTTTTTCCGTCTGACACTAGGCTTTTCATAATGCTCGCGTTTGCGCAATTCCGCCAGAATGCCCGCTTTCTCACACTGCTTCTTGAAACGTCTGATGGCACTCTCGATCGGTTCGTTTTCCTTTACTCGAACCCCTGCCATGCATCACTCACCCCCCTCCCAGTCTGGGATGAACGCGCGCCGAACCACTGCACTGTAGGTAACCTGATATTAAGGCGTCCAACCGAGTTAGCTTAGTGTTTTTGCGAGGTCTGTCAAGCGATTGTGGCGACTTGACCGAAACGGTCCGGGTAATCGCTCATAATGCCATCAACCCCTGCGGCCACCAGCATGCGCATGGTTTCCACGTCGTTCACGGTCCACACCAGCACCTTCATTTCTCTCGCGTGCGCAGCTGCTAACACGTCAGCTGACAACAAAGACCAATGCGGATGAAGGGATGCCGCTCTCAGTCTTCCCGCCCAGTTCCACGCCTCGGAGAAGTCACTGGTCTGCCAAAGCAAGCCCACTCGCGCCGCGGGAATGCGCTCGCGAACCGCGAGGAGCGCCGCGGGAGCAAAACAGGATATGATCACCGAATCAAGAAGGCCACGCCCACGCAACAGCACGTCCAGCCGCGCCACCAGCGGAGCCCAATCCTCGGGCGGCGCTTTCAATTCCACGTTGAGGGCCGCACGCGCACCGACAAGGTCAACCACTTCGTCCAAGCTCAAGAGCCGCTCCCCGCTGAATTCCGGCGCAAACCACGCCCCTGCATCAAGCGCCTTCAGCTCCGCCAGGTCGTTATCGCGTACTAAGCCGCGGCCAGTCGTGGTGCGCTCCAGCTCCCCATCGTGAATCACCACCAATTCGCCGTCACGGCTCAGGTGCACGTCCAATTCGATCATGTCGACACCAAGGTCCAACGCGAGCTGGAAGGCGCGCCGGGTGTGCTCGGGGGCAAGACCTGACGCGCCCCGGTGACCGATCCGCAACCAAGGTCGACCCATGCCGTTGCAGATACGGAAGGATGGCCCTGTCGTCAAGCAGAGCACCCGCAGCGCGGCGGAATTGCTGCCTGGACAGGCTTATGCGATAGGTCGCATTATGAGTGTCGGTTGGATCGAGCTTACGGTCGAGGTGCCACCTGACTGGAGCGAGCCCGTCGCCAACTTCTTGATCGAAAATGGAGCGCCGGGGCTGCAGTTCCAAGAGCAACGGGACAGTACACTCCTCGTCGCCCATTTCTCGCAGACTGCGCCCGTGGAGGCCCTCCGACGTTTCTGTTCGCAGTTGACTCCAGAGCGCACTTCGTCGCGCGTTGATATCCGAACCCGCGCCGTCGCGGACGAGGACTGGGCAGAGAACTGGAAGAGGTACTTTCAAGCGCAAGCGGTTGGAGAGCACCTGTACATCTGCCCGCCATGGGCAGTGGGCGAGCCCTCACCTGGACGCCTGCGGATCACGATGGAGCCTGGCATGGCCTTCGGAACTGGCCAACACGCCAGCACTCGCGGCTGCTTGGAACTGCTGGAACGCGCCATCGCCGGCCAGCGAATCACCCGTGCGTTGGACGTCGGAACCGGTTCCGGCGTGCTTGCCATCGCGCTGGCGAAGCTTGGGGTCCCGGAGGTGTGGGCGGTCGATACCGACCCCGTTGCTTGCAGCGTTGCGCAGAAGAATGCTGCCCTGAACGGTGTTGCCGAGTCTATCCAGGTTCGTCCAGCGCTCGCTGACGCGCCCGGGACGTTCGATCTCGTCACGGCGAACCTTTATGCCGCGGTGCTTCAAGAACTGGCGCCGGAGCTTACTAGGCGCTTATCCGATGGCTCGGACCAACATGTTGGTAAGAATGTCTGCAGCGGCCTACCCGCAAGCGACCCAACCGGGAGCGGTCCGTCGAACAGACGCCAGGCGCAGCCTAGGCGCTGGCGAAGGGCTGGAATCCTGATTTGCGCCGGCTTCCTTGTGACCGACGAAACCGGTATCCGTAATGCTTATGGCGCAGATTGCAATGTGTTGGAGCGTTGGGAGCACGAGTCCTGGGTAAGCGTGATGTTCGAACGGAGAGCTGAGGCGTGAGCACGCCGCGGTTCCTTGTCAACGGCACGGCGCTCCTCGAGCCCAATGTGATTCTCATGGGTGCCGAGCTCCGCCACTTGCGCGCACGCCGTGTATCCATTGGGGGTGAGGTCATCTTGTCGGACGGCTCGGGCCACATTCGGCAGGGCGTCGTCACCGAGCTGAGTCGACACCGGGCCGTGATCCGCTTGCTCAGTGATGCTGTTGCACAACCAGCATCCCCTTTGCGACTCGTCTTAGCGCAGGCGCTCCTCAAATCGAGCAAGACAGATCTCGTCATCGAGAAAGCGACCGAGTTGGGGGTCAGCGAACTCGTCGTTCTGACCTCCGGGCGTTCAGTTGTACGTGCCACTTCAGAGCATCAGGCTCGCTGGCAGCGCATCGCCGCCAGCGCAACCAAGCAATCCCAGCGCAGCAGCGTACCACGAATCACAGGACCCACAGCGTTCGAAGGATTTCTGTCCGCAGCGGCCGCAGACGTACAGCTGCTGTTTTGGGAGAACTGCCGCGCCGGCGAATTGGCACACGTGAAGGTGGAGCAACCTCGCAGCAATTCAGTGCTCGCCGTTGTCGGACCCGAAGGAGGTTTCAGCACTTCAGAAGCCGAGGCAGCACAGAGAGCTGGGTTCCGCCTCATAAGCCTCGGGACACGCATCTTGCGTGCTGACACCGCTGCCCTCGTCGCCGTCACTCTCTGTCAATACTTGTGGGGCGACCTCGGCCCAAGCCGCACGTAAGTGCCTACGGCAGCTGCGCCGTATGGCAGCGGCAACTTGCGTGCGGGCCGTTGGGGCCGTAGCATACCCACACCATGTCACGCTTCCTCTTCATCATGGATCCGATCGAGCAGATCTTGCCGGACAAGGACACGACCTTCGCCTTCATGCTGGAGAGCCAGGGACGGCAGCACGCGCTTCACTACTGCGGCATTCACGACCTGTTCGTCCATTGCTGCGTCCCGCACGCACGTGTGCGCCGTGCCGAAGTAGCCAGGGACGTCCCGCACTACCACCTTTTTGAAGAGCGCATTGAACCGCTCACCTGGTTCGATGCCGTTTTCATGCGCAAGGATCCGCCGGTCGACCTCGCATACGTTTTTGCGACTCACCTTCTCAGCCTGCTGGACCGCACGCGGACGTGGGTCATGAACAACCCACGTGGCCTCCGTGAGGCCAACGAAAAGCTTTACGCGCTCAACTTCCCGAGCGTGATTCCACCCAGTATCGTTACCTGCGACATTCGCCGCCTGAAGGCGTTCATGGAGGAGCGCGGTGGTGAAATGATTATCAAGCCTTTGGACGGTTGCGGTGGCGCCGGCGTCTTCCATCTGCACCAGCACGACCGCAACGTCAATGCCCTCCTTGAGATGATGACGGCCAACGGGGGGCGCTTGATCATGGCCCAGGAATACTTGCCCGCAGTCCGCGCAGGCGACAAACGTTTGCTCCTGCTCGACGGCCTGCCGCTCGCGGCCGTTCTTCGCGTCCCGCGCGAAGACGAGCACCGCGGCAACATCCACGCCGGCGGGACCTGTATGGGAACCGAGATCACGGCCCGCGATCGTCTGATTGCCGATACCTTAGGACCTCGCCTGCGCGAGGACGGCCTCTACTTTGTCGGACTTGACGTCATCGGCGGCTACCTCACCGAGGTCAACGTGACTAGCCCTACGGGCGTCCAGGAAGTCGACTTGCTCAACGACGCGCGGATCGAGGCAGCAGTCATCGACTTCGTCGAGCGCCGCATTCAACCGCGCTGAGAAGTCCTGCACCCCCACAGCAACAAATTCGCCGTTTCCCAGCCCCCAAAACACGAACGGGGTGCCATGTGGCACCCCGTTCGTTCCCTCACGAATACGCTCCGCTAGGGCAAGGTAATGGTATCAGCCGTGCTACGCGAGCCCTGCATGTGGAGGTTGAACGCAGCGCTTCTGTCGGTGTTATCCCCGTTGTGGTGCTCCACGGCAACGCCGAGCAGGCCGCTCGGCAGCGGTGCTACGCCGATGGCGTTCATCCGGGTCTGCCCGGTGAGCGTACCAGCGACCGCGACATTGAAAATAGACCGGCCGCAGCTCGGAGTGTCGATATTGCAGAGCGGCAAATCTTGGAAGCAGGTCACCTTCCTGCTCGTCGAGAAGCGCTGCTCGAATTCGTTGAACACCAGGTACTGCACCACGGCTGCCCCGGGGATCTGCCTTAGCAAATCCTCCGAACACGGCACCAAAACAAGGTTTGTCGAGATCTCGTTATCGGTCCCCGGCACTGGATCCGCCGCGCCGTCAAAGAAGTGGTTCAGGATCAGGAAATTTGGGCAACCATTGTACTCGCCAGCCGTGCCGCCAAGCGTCAGCACGTTGTCTGACGTTGCGCTGCCCGCTACCGCCTGGATCCCTATCGCGTTGTAGCTGGCGACATCGAGAACCGCAGGGTCCGTATCGAATCTCTCGATAAGCCCCTCACCCTTCAGATCGTTGCGCGCGACCGGTGCACCCGTCGCATCGACGGCGATGCACTTCAGCTCACCCCTAAACGGGTTCTCCGGAACCGGGGGAATGCGCGTGCCGGCGTTGCTGTGCGTGCAGTTTCCGCCTGGCCTCGGGTTGCAATCGTCATTACTGCCGCACGCTTGAAAGGGGTTCCGTTGGCAAACGCCGAACGCCAGCGGCAGCCCGTCATCGGCCAAACCGTCTGAGGCCAGCCACTCGATCGGTTGGCCCTCGGTGAGGACGATATTGAAGTCCGTCTCTTGACACTTCGGCACGCAGACCCCACTCGCACACTCTAAATTCGCATTGACATAGAAGCAATGCACATCAATCGGTGTTGTCTGGTTGGTATTCGTCAGCCGGATGACCGTGTCGGTGTTGGCCTGCACCACCACGTCGGGGTAAACCACGATCGCTGCAGGTTTATCCGAGGCGATGTCCGCCCGTGCTGCTTGTCCGCTAGACATAACGAATGCCGTTGCGACCGCCATCGTCCAGCCTGCCCATCGCACCTTTCCCATCTGTAGTCTCCTTTCCGCTGTCCTCGGACGCCGCATCATCAGCACCGCAGGTTACGGGTTCGAATTGAGCTGTTCCGCAGGAATCGTGATGATATCCGCGGGCTCCTGACTCGGCGTGACCAGGGTAGTGTGGCCATTCTGTGCCGACCGGGCTGTGACAGCCCCCACTGTGTGAGTTTCCTCAATCACGGCAGTCACGCCCACCGGCGTGCTGGCCGCAGCACGCATCCGCGTCTGCACGACCGAGCCTTGAAGGTTCTTCGCCTGGAAGATCGGGTTGATCGTTTCGAGGTTCAACGATGCCCAACAGGTCAGGGTCGTCGACGCCGAGAACGTCTGCTCGAATTCGTTGGTAATCGAGAATTGCAGGGTGACGGCCGGGGTCGACTGCAGTTCGAAATTCTCAGTGCAGGGCACTACGGTGAGGTTCGCGCCAACGCTGCTGCCCTCTCGGACCACCAAGTCATCTGCCCCGACCGCGTTATGATCAAGTATCCAGGTAGCTGGACACCCCTCGTACTCGGGACCACCCGGGCAGTTAGCGCCGCCGCCGTGCCCCAGGCAAAGGACGTTGTCCATATTATTGGGGTTGAGCCCCTTGAGGCCGATCGCGTTGTACTTCGAGACATCGCCAGTCGCAATTTCCTCAAGGGTAGCTTCACCCTTGAGTGAGTTGCCAGGCAGTGGTGCACCGCCAGCATCGACCTCAATACACTTGAGTTCACCCGTGAAGCCGGGCACGACCGGCGGCACCCGTCCAGGATCCAAGCCGGCATCGCAACAGGGGTGCCCCCCTGCGGGACCGGATGTCGTATCGCAGTTTCCCACCCGGCAAGTGTTCTCAAACGACGGATACAGGCGGCCGGTTGATACGACCCAGTGTGTCGGCTGCTGCTTCGTCAGCCAGATGTCGAAGTCGATCTCCGTGCACAGCGGTGGGTTCACTTGTTCGCACACCGCGTTGTCGCCGCAGATTCCAGCCACCCGCGGATTGCAGGAAAGGCCGTTCAGCGCCCCGCCCTTACAAATGAAGCCCCCGGGCGGTTGCCCCGGGATCGTGGGTGCCCCGTTTACGTAGAAACAGTGGGCATGCCGCATACTGTTGGAGGTGTTGGTAATCTGAATGATCGTGTCCCGAGCTCCATCGGCTATCACCTTTGGAAAAATCAGGATAGACGCGCTTTGCTCTGTAGTTACTGCAGCTACCGCCGGCCTGGCTACAAACGCCACCCCGACCAGTGCTGCGAGTCCAATGAGCCTTATTAGCCCTCGCTGCCTACGCATTACCCTCCTCCTTTCGATCACGCCGCACCGAAATTCGCCTAGGCGAACCCCTTCGACCAAGTGCGAGCCTTATATCTGTGGGGTCCGAGATTGTCAAGTCAAAAGGCCCTTTTTTCATAGTCCACCCGCGGGCAGGTGAATGAAGTCACTCTGGGGCCGAATTCCCTGGAAATGCAGGTTGACCGCGGCGCTACCCGCATCCGCACGGAATTCCTCGGCCACGCCGAGCAATGCATGTCCATGTGCCTGATCTTGGTCGGCCACCCCACGGATCCTTGTCTGACCTGTCAACGTACCCTGCACCGCTGCGCTGAAAATCGAGCGATCCTTACTCGCTTTATCGATATCCGAGATATGGAATTCCTGGAAGCAGGTCACTGGCCGGCTGGTAGACAGACGCTGCTCGAACTCGTTAAAAACCAAAAACTGGACTGTCGTCGTGAGCGGCACCTGAGTGGCAAAATCTTCGGAGCACGGAACGAGCGTCAAGTCCGTAGTGACCTGACGTTGCGAAATCGGATCCAGCGCGCCGTCGAAGAAATGGTCCAGAATGAGAATGTTGGGGCACGAGCTGTACTCGGCCGCGCAAGTCCCTCCCGGACATGAAGAGGCATTCGAACACGGCAACCCGCTGTTGGCACCGCCATTACAACTGCCCCCGAGCACTAGCGTATTGTCACCGTTCCAAATGGCATTGAGCCCTAGGATCGCCGGGACGCCGACGGCATTGTACCCTTCCACGTCGATACTCGTCGCTGTCGAACGAATGATCTCCGCCTCACCCTTCAAGTCGTTCCGTTCGACGGGCACGTTGTTCTGATCAACGGCAATGCACTTCAGCTCACCGATGAACGGATCCTCCGGCACGGGCGAGATCCTGCTGCCGTCGTTATTCTGCCCTTTTGGACCCGGCCGCCCGCTAGCGCTCAGTGGGAGGCACGGCACGGCGGGGTTGTCGTTTTCTTGACACAGCACCGCCCCCTGCGAAGCCAGCCACGCAATGGGTTGACGTGCGGTGATACTCACGACAAAATCGCTCTCTTGCCACTCAGCTTTGCATGCGCCAATTGGGCTGCAGGTGACCGGCGTCGAGAGGCAGCTTCCCGTTCCATTCGTGCAATGCGGGGTCGCATTGACGTAGAAACACCACATTGTGATCGGCCGGTCGGAGGTGTTGCTCACCCGGATCAGCGTATCGACTGGGCCCCGTGCTGTTTCCGGCGGCACCGACGTATCCACCACCAGCTTGGGGAACACCAGAATCGCCGCGGCCTGATCGGACGTGACGTCAGCGCGAGCGCCCGAAAGCGCGATACACGCCGCCGCAACCGACACCGAACCCCACCACGCAGCCTGCTTGAGCATACCGAGCCGTCCTGTACGTACGTGCATCACGGAGCCTCCGGCAGTACGATGGTGTCGCTGTTTGGACGCACCCCTTCGCCGTGCAGGTTCAACGCCGCACGACTGACTAGCGGCGCCGCTGCCGGTCCCTGGCGGTGAAACTCCTCAGCAACTCCTACGAAGCCCGACTCGTCATCCGTCGCCGCGGTCATGCGCGTCTGGGCGAACCGCGTCCCGAGAAACCCAACGTCAAACACCCGGGCGATTGCACCGAGCGTCAAGTTGCTCCAACAGGTCACCGTGGTGCTCGTTGAGAACAGTTCCTCGAACTCATTTGTGATCTGGAATTGCACGGTCACCTTCGCAGGGATCTGGTTCTCGAAATCTTCGCGGCAGGGCACCAGGGTCAGTTGAGTGGCCACCCGCGACTGGCCGTTGTCGAGTTCCTCAACGACTGGGTCGGTGGCATTTTCAGCGAAATGATTGAGAATGACGGTCTCGGGGCAGGCGTTGTACTCCGCACCGCTCGGACACTGGCTGGACCGCCCGCCACCTAGGCACAGCGTGTTATCGTTATTCGACCCCTGATCCGAATTGATGCCGAGCACCCCGATAGCATTGTACTTGGACGCGTCACCAGCTGGGGTCACCAACGTCACTTCACCCTTGAGATGGTTGCCCTTGCTCGGGGCACCGGATGAATCCACCTCGATGCACTTCAGCTCTCCCGCAAACGGGTCAGAGACCGGCGGGATCAGCCCCGGATCAAAGCCTGCGCCGGAACAGCCCCGAAAATCCTTCGTGCAGGACTTGTCCGTCTGGTCCAACCGTCGGCCACTCGATACCACCCAATGCGTCGGCTGCTGTTTGGTTAGCCAAATGCTGAAATCGATTTCCTGACATTGCGGCGGGTTCAGAATTCCAGGCGGTAGGGACGGATCTTCCGGTACCGCGTTCACGTAAAAGCAATGCACGAACACCATCGAGTTCGACGTGTTGGAGATTTGAATGATCGTATCGACGGGGGCTCCTGTCTGTACGCCCGTTGAATCGAATTGCACTTTCGGGAAGATCAGGATCGAACTACTGCGTTCGGTGGTCACGTCCCCGGGCGCCCGCACGGCAGTGACCGCGAGAACGATGGACATCGCCACGCCCCAACGCGCAATCACCCCGCTCGCACTTCCCTTCATTCCACGCTCCTCCGTCGCGTCAAAGCTACCGGGCATCCCTGGCACCCGCCATTCCCCCGGCCACACGCCACGTCCGCGACCCTACGTCGCAAGTGTCGCTTTATAAACTGCTTAGCCCAACATGTCAACCTAAAAGATACAGTACCGCGCGCAGGGGCAAAAGGCAACCGGTGCTTGGCTTACTCGACACGGGCGAGCCAGTGTCTATACTCGGCATCTGCACCCCGCGTAATCGCCGTGAAGCGGCCCTGCAGTTCCTGCGTAATGCGCCCCGGTCGCCCTGCTCCAATTTGGCGATCATCGATCTCGCGTACGGGGGTGACCTCCGCAGCGGTGCCGGTCATGAACACCTCATCGGCCAGGTACGCCTCGTCGCGCGTGAAACGCTCCTCCACAACCTCGACCCCCTGCGCACGCAGGATGGTCAGCACGCTGTCCCGGGTAATCCCGGCGAGGATGGATGTCTGGGGTGTTGTCTTCACGCGGCCGCCGCGAATGATGAAAATATTTTCCCCACTGCATTCGGCAACGAAGCCCTCGGTATCGAGCAACACCGCTTCGTCGTAGCCGGCATGCCGGGCCTCCACCGCCGCGAGAATGGAGTTGACGTAATTCCCCACCGCCTTCGCCTTGGTCATGAAGGTATTCACGTGCATGCGCTGAAACGACGAGGTCTTGAGCCGCACACCATTGCGCACCCCTTCATCGCCGAGGTAGGCGCCCCATGACCAGACGATGATGGCCACACGTACGGGGTTCTGCACGGCAGCCAGGCCCATTTCCCCAGCCCCCAGGAAAACGAGCGGCCGGATGTAACAGGACCGCAGTTTGTTCGCGCGCACCGTTTGGATGCACGCTTCGGTAATCTGCTCCTTCGTGAACGGGATGCGTATTCCGAGGATGTGTGCCGAACCAAACAGCCGCTCCACGTGTTCCTCCAAGCGGAAGATCGCAGCGGCCCCATCGCGTCCCTCGTAACAGCGAATACCCTCGAAGACGCCGAGGCCGTAGTGCAGCGTATGCGCCAGCACGTGCACCTGCGCCGCATCCCACGGCACCAGCTCACCGTCAAACCAAATCTGTTCGCTCTTCTGCACAGGGGACTTCCTTTCTCGGGCCTGCGTAACGGAAGCGGCTTCCTAGGTCAATCCAGACCGCGTTCCGCCCGATCGAACCAACGCTGGTAGCAGGCGCGGATGGCCTCGCGCCGCACGGTGCATTCGTGCCAGAGGCCCTCGCTCACGACGGCAGGAGACCCCTCGAAGCCCAGGCGCTTCGCCATCGCCGACAAATCCATGTTCGCGCGATCGAGATCTTCCACCGGACGGTCGCGCGCCAGGCGCAGCGCGTTCTCAACGCGGCGCAGAAAGTGATAGCCCTGGGTGAGCAACGCGTGATCTCCTACGGACAACACTCCGCTATCCGTCAGTGCCTGGAGGGCTCCCAGCGTGCTCCGCACCCGAACGCGCGGTTCCGAAAACCCGTAATGCAGTTGCAGCATCTGCGCCAGAAACTCGATGTCCACCATGCCGCCTCGACCCGTCTTGATGTTCATGTGGTCCGGCGTCTCGCGTGCCAACTCGCGTTCCATGCGCTCACGGAGACGCCGGATCTCGTGGACTTGCGCCGGGAGCAGGGGGGCGCGGTACACGAACGCCGAGATGATGGAGCTGACTTGCTCGCTCAATTCCGGATCTCCGGCGACCGGTCGCGCCTTGATCAGCGATTGACGCTCCCACATCCGAGCACTCGTCTCGTGATATTGACGAAATCCCTCAAGAGAGGACACGAGCGGCCCCGACCGGCCCGACGGGCGAAGTCGCGTGTCGATACGGTAGACGATGCCCTCGCGTGTCGTCACTTGCAGAACGGTAATCAGCCGCTGGGCCAGCTTCGAAAAAGCTTCATGCAACGACAGCGGACCGCTATCGGGGGCATCCCGGTAGACGAAAATGAGGTCCAGATCGGAATTGTAGTTGAGCTCTCCACCCCCGAGCTTCCCCATCCCGAGGACGACCAGTCGCCCTGACAAGTCATCATACCCGTAGCGGGCGCAGACGTCCCGTCCGGCCACATCGCACGCGCCGCGCAGGCACGCCTCGGCCAAAGCCGTGAGCTCCGCGCTCACTTCTTGCGGCTCGAGCAGCGCTTGCAGGTCATTGATGCCAATCCGGAGGAACTCCTGATTGCGGAACCGCCGGAGCACACCGAGCATCTCCTCGAACTCACCCTCGCGGCCCAGCAACTCCTCAATCTCAGCATGCAACTCCTCGGCTGTGCGGTGGACACGCACCAGATCGGCCCGCACCAGTGTGTCGAGCAGTTCTGGATGGCGGATGAACGCATTGGCAAGAAACTGACTCCCGCCGAACAGGTTCACGAGCATGCGGAGCGTCCCCGGATTCTCCCGCAGCAACGCCAGGAAGCTGGTGCGCGCGCCGATCGACGAAATGAACGTAGCCAGGTTCTGCAACGCCAAATCCGGGTCGACCGCCTTGAGGATTGTCCCAAGCAAGGCGGGAGCCAGCTCGTACAGCACCTTCTTGCGGTGCGCCCGCGCCCGTGCAGAGGGGGGTCCGTCACGCAGCAGCAGCAGGTTCTCGTAGCTGGCCACTGGCCACGCGAACCCAAGCACCTCCAAGCGGGCGATGCTGCCGTCCCGGTCATCTAAGGTCCTCAACAGTTGCACGACGGCTGGCTCACCCGCGCGCTGTGTCTCTCTCGCCGGCTCGTAAAAGAGCTTCTCGAACGCGCGCCGTACGTCTCGCGTGTGCCGATCGAGGTCTGCCCACAGCTGCGCCACCAGGTCATCGCCGTGGTGCCCGAGCCGCCGTGCCAGCGTTTCCTGTTCGTGCGCAGTGGCCGGCAGGTTGTGCGTCTGCCGCTCATGCACGATCTGGATCTTGTGTTCGACGTTGCGCAAGAAGCGGTATGCTTCCACCAGCGCCGCACCCTCTTCAGGCGGGAGGTACCCGCCGGCAACCAACCGGCCCAACGTCGGCAGCGATCCGCCTCCACGCAACCGCTCGTCGCGCCCGCCATGGATGAGCTGCATGACTTGGACCAGGAACTCGATCTCCCGAATGCCACCGGGCCCGAGCTTGACATTGCCGCGGCCCACTTTGTCCCCAAGCTGTGCTTCCACCCGCACCTTCATCTCCTTCATGTCGGCCACGGTCGCGTAATCGAGATAGCGCCGGTAGACGAAGGGCTGGACCTCGCGCAGAAACTGCTCGCCGAGCGCGTGCGAGCCAGCAATCGGCCGCGCTTGAATCAGTGCCGAGCGCTCCCATGTTTGGCCGTACGCTTCGTAGTACAGCAGGGCATTCGGCTCCGCGTTGACGATCGGACCGTTGATGCCTTCCGGACGCAGACGCAGATCCACCCGGAAGGCGAAGCCGCTGGGCGTCACTTCCTGCAAGGCGCGGGTGATGAGCTCCGCGAGTCGGGTAAAGTACTGGCGCGCCGACAGCGATCCGCGCGGTCCACCGGTGCTCTCGCCGCCCGCGCTCCCGTGTAAGTACATCACGTCCACATCCGAGCTGAAGTTCAGCTCGCCACCGCCGAGCTTCCCCATACCGAGGACAGCGAAGGGGTGCGGGGTGCCGAGCGCCGGGTCCTCAGTACCCAGAAACAGTTGCCCGTACTGCTCCCGGAGCGCATGCCGCGCCCACTCGTACGCGGCGGCGAACAGACCGGCCGCCAGGGCGCTGAGCTCACTCATGGTGACTTCGACGGGGTAGCGCGCGGTGAGGTCAGCCATGCCGATGCGGACGTATTCGCGATGGCGCAACCGCCGCAGGCGTTCGGAGAACCGCTCCCACGGCTCCGCCACCCCGGCAGCAAGCTCCCGTTCATGGTCGGCTGAATCGCGCCGCACCGCCACCGCACAGTCACGGAACAACTTGATCCAATCCTTCCCCGCGGCGTGCAGCGTGTTGGTCAACGGTTGACTCGCACCCAACACGGTGAACAGGGCCGACAACTCCTCTCGGCTCAAGGGCTCGAGAGCCGCATGCTCCGGCGTCGCATCGAGCAATCGCTCCCAACCGGCGAGGGCCATGGCCGGGTCCGGAGCAGCGGCCAGCAGGTCCGGCACTGCCGCGGCGACCGTCGGCGCAAGATCGCGCAGCATCTCGACACATCGCGCCACCCGTTGCAAGGCGGCGCCAAAACGCTGCAGCGTCTTTTCAGTAGACTCCATTGTCCCGAAATGTATACGAACGGGGCCGCGCCGCAAAACGTGGAGTGGACCGTGCAGTCCACAGCGGATGGCCTCGAGCTACTGGGGATGCCCTTCCGCATCGGGCGCGATACATCGAGGGCTATTGGCGATTCGAAAATTTCGCCTATCCTGGTTCTTACTCATGAGTACCGAGTTCTCGGATGAATGAGCGGCTTAGAGCACCTCGTCGTAGGGTTCGATGCATTGTTCTATGAGTAGCTCGAACTCTTCCATCTG
>Ga0315286_10002473_pt1 | contig 17261 bp, 11 predicted proteins | sample YL17G10_0_MG_FD_205038 | JGI IMG/M metagenome (GOLD analysis project Ga0315286, IMG submission 205038) | Sediment microbial communities from Yellowstone Lake, YNP, Wyoming, USA - YL17G10_0 | ecosystem: Environmental > Aquatic > Freshwater > Lake > Sediment | place: USA: Wyoming | collected...
CGAGGCGGTAAAACGCCTCGAAAAGCCATTATTCGTTTATTCGTTTCAATAACCGGCAAAAGGACTTTTGTTGGTGACTCCTTTCCATCAGGCTAATGACGCAGGAGCTAAAACGTGCTGTGGAGACCCGGATACGAGCTGTAAATGAATTCATGATTTGAGTCGATTGAACCGCCAAGTATATTACAATAGTGCAAATCATTCAGGTATAATAATGGCTTATTGCGCGAAGGATTGTCATTTGTGAGGATATATGGGAAATCCGAGTCAATACTGTTTCAAGAGGCCGTGCGAATCATCGGCTAACCCTTCAAAGTATGACTTCTTCATTCACGACACCTTGCCGGTTTAATCCGGCGCACAAAGGACGCCAACATGTATAAACAACAAGTGACTCTTGTTTTGATGGTAATATCTATCTCGCTGGTCGCGTCTGCTTTTGGCAGTGTTCGTTCCGTCGCAGCCACGGAGTTGCGGTTCACATCCGCAATCCAAGCTAGTCCCGATGTTAAGCTGAATGAACAACTCGAGCAGTTCGAACACTTTCTCGCAGAAATGCAGCGCGAACTCGCCATCCCCGGGATGTCGGCGGCCATTGTCAAAAATCACCGTGTGATCTGGGCGCAGGGATTTGGGTATGCGGATGTAGAGGCTGGACGCTCGGCAACTCCGGATACACCTTACGAAATCGCCTCGCTTACCAAGCCCCTAAGCTGCTCAGTCCTGCTGCAACTGGTGGAACAGGGCCGGGTAAATGTGGATGATCCGGTTTCGAAGTACGGAATCCATATCAAAAGTCCAGGGGTGATCCAGGTGAAACACCTGCTCGGACATACTTCGCAAGGTGATCCGGGAAGCATCTTTCGGTACAGCGGCAACCGGTATGGATATTTGCAGAAGGTGATCGAGCGCGCTTCCGGTCAACCCTTGCCATCAGTGTTTATGAAGACCATCTTGAATCCGTTGGGGATGAGCGACAGCGTTCCGATCGAAATGACCGATCAACCCGCCTACGCCCATATCAGAAATAGACTTTCGAAACCATACGGTATGGATCGCACGTACCTAAAACCGTTCTCTGCTGCGGCAGGGTTGGTCAGCACAGTGTTGGACTTGGCAAAATTCGATATCGCCCTGGATCAGAATCAAGTGATCAGTCCGGAAACCAAAGCGTTGGCCTTTAGCGCACAGACATTATCTTCGGGTGATTCACCCGTCTACGGGCTGGGCTGGTTCGTCCAGGAATTCCAGGGCACGAAAATGGTCTACCACTTCGGATATGATTCCTTTTCTCACCTGTATCTCAAGTTCGTCGATCAGGGCTATACGCTGATAATTTTCACTAACTCAACGACCTTTGGGGATTTCTTATCGGCACGAGACTGGAATGTGATGCGCTGCCCAGCGGCGTTGGCGTTTTACAAGCTGTTTGTCCGTGATATGGAACTCTGTGATATGATCGGTTGGGATGCCAATGAAGATGTGATCGGTGCCCAACTGCGAGCCGCTCGAGAAGCAGGTTACAGTGACATCGCCAGGCAGGAGATTCTCAATCGTTATCTGACAAACCGGATTCTCAAAAGGACAGCACCGGCTCAAAAGGCGCTCGATACGTACACCCATTTTTATGTCACAACCAAACCACCACATTTGTCAACTGAAACCCCCTTTGCCAAAATCGATCGGGTCGGCAATAATGCTTATTCCATCATGGAATTCACCCTGGGGCAGGATACCAGCGTCGACATCTATGCCGTGGGGGAATACTTCATTGGGAAAATGGTGGATTATGGCGGTCTCGAGGACTTGTCATCCGGGAAACTGATCTGGTCGATGACGCACGATCGAACGTTACCCGCCGGAGGCGGTGCGATGAACCGTCAAGCGACAGACCAGATCGATCTTCGGGCAGGAACTTATCGCCTGCATTACCGCACCGATTGGGGCCATTCATTCGACAACTGGGATGGTCTGCCTCCCGACAACCTGTTCTGGGGTATTGCTCTGTATTCTGTTGGGCAGGATGCAATTGTGGCTAGCAGAACCATCATCCCCACACCGAAGGATGAGTTGCTGGCCCCGCTGATGACACCCGTAATCTCCGACCTGGAGTACGGTATTCTTTGGATATGCGTAGGGATATTGCTCAGTGTGCTGGTAACCGTGCCTGTGGTACTTTGGCGGAAGAAAAACGCGACCGGAACGACAAAAAACACCCGGCGTTGGACGCTACTCGCCGGCTGCGTGGCGTGGATCAACAGTCTTTTATGTCCACTTCAAATCTTTGTATTGATGATGATTGTCGATCTGGAAGATGTTGTCGAGTACCCGATTGTCCTCATTTCCAGATCGGATATCGATGAGCGAGCATTCGTGGTAACTTCTTATGTATGCATTGCGCTGACGATATTACAGGTAATTTGTGCAGTTCTGGCTTGGAAGGGAAAGCAACGGTCGCTGGCGGAACGACTTTATTATTCTCTTGCAACCACGGCAGCATCAGGTTATCTCTTGCTGTTGAGTACCTGGGGCTTGATCCCATCGTTGTATTAATGGCCATCTCCTCAAAACAGCAGCCAGATCCAAGGCAAAGGACGGCCGCGGCAGGAAACCTTTCCTCCACCACCCAGAGCGTTATTGGGAGGGTGACTTCGGCGATTTTGCGGTGTTCGCAGAATTGTGGCTTATCGGCGACGTGAGCGGCGATCTGGACAACGACGAGGATACTGACTTTGCCGACCTGCAAACGCTTACGGACTACTGGTTGTCCTAGTGCCCCTACGGCTGGACGCTGAAGTGACACGCGGCTGTCGCAGTTTTCTGGATCGCTCCTGCCAGCAATGTCATGAAGCCCGCACTGAAGCGCGTCAAAAATGTGCGCCTGGTATTCGCTTGGCTTGCCTATTTTCGTGAGTCGACGGCTACAACGGCACTACAACCGGGAAGCCCGTTATCTGCCAATTTCGAAAAAACTCTGATTTCATAAGTGCTGTATTAGTAGACGGTTATGCGAGGGCTGGCAGAGGTGCAACGGATTCAATGACCGGTGCCTGCCTCCATCGCCTGCGTTCCTCAAGGCCGGATTTTTTTTGATTCCTACCTGCTATTTGAGGTATAATTGAGGTGTCGGTAATGCTCAGGGTGCCAGCCATGGACAGCACATTGGGCAACCGGCCATTGACGGTGGGCTGGGGTTATTTCCTCTCCCTCCTCTCTCCCTCCGCGCCTCAGCCCAGCCGTCCCTTATCGGGCGGTGGCTACAGGAGTATGGACCGCATAGTCCTCTTGAGTCCCCTTTTTCTTATGAAAATGAGTCTTCGTGCGATAAGTATTATGGGTACCGCTTGCGTGCGCAAATCTGCTCCGCCAAATGGCCCTGTCAGGTCCAGCGCCAGCGGTGCCCCTTTTCCTGGGTGTTAACCGATCTTGCAGTTGACCTGAACTTCCTGCTCGGAACCAGCACCGTTGATGTCTATATCGACAACGTGACATTGAAGGACGCATGGCCCTGTGATCGCATCATCCAGACGGGACTGCTGAGTCAGGGGGTCGGTGTGTAGCCCAGCCCGCCCCATACGGCTCTTTGGACCCTGTGAAGATCGGGATTTCCGGGCTGGCTGGGATTTGCGCCGACTTTCATCATCCCGTAGTCGATGGTGCGCTTGTCCTGCCATTTCCAGTATTCGCTGTGGCCGTCGCCAAAGGAGAAGGTCGTGCCGTTGCCGTGTCTGACGGGCGGCGGGTCCTTGTGGCGATTGTCTCCGGCGAGAATACCGGGCGTGGTGACTGTCGAGCCCCACCAGGCTTCCCTGTCGTAGGGGACACTCCAGCTTGCGAATGTTACCCAGCCTTCGTCGAGAAAGACAGCCCTGTCGCCGGGGTGGATGAGCTGTATTCTTCTTTTGATCTGGGGGCTGCCTGGGCTGGGCCAGCCGTTCATAGAATCGACGATGGCGTAGGTTCGCATCTCGCCGCGCAGGCCAGTGGGGCACTTGTACATCTTTTCAGTCTTAACGTATGAAAACAGGGCGCCAGCCTTGATTGCGCCGACCTGGTTTTCTTCGGTGGTCTCGTCGGAATAGCCGGCCCAGTGGACCCAGCCGTCCTCGTCATGTGGGATGGGGCTTTGGCCGGGAGCCCCTGTGTTGCCGTTGACGATTCTGTCATCGTTGTCGTCGGCGTAGAGGACCCAAGCAAGACCGAGCTGTTTGACGTTGCTCAGGCAGACAGCGCGTTTCCCCTGTTCTCTAACGCGGTTCAGGGCGGGTATTAGGATCGCCATCAGGATGGCAATAATGGCGATTACGACTAACAGCTCGATCAGAGTGAAGCCAGTTCTGACCTTCATCGTTGACACTCGATTCTCTTCCAGAAAACGCTGCTCATATTCACCATGCGTTCCGGCCCGGGCGGGCCAAAGTGCCATATTCATCTCTCCACCGTGCGTCATGAGCAAAAATAAGACAAATGTAGCCTCGGATTGGGAGGCGATTTCGGCTCTGGTTACCATTCTACTGTAGTATCGCTTCTTCTTCAAGGGTAATCTGCGAAGGGCGAACAAAAGTGCAGCGACTGTTGGTGCGTCTGGATCGTGACCCTTCTGAGCAGATGCCAACTCTCACTTTTCTGCCTCTTTCATATGGATGTGCAGAGCCCCAAATTGTTGAATTGGGAACAGATGTGAAGAAAATGGACTAAAAGGCTCATTTTCTATGCGTGAGTACGTCTGGAAAGGAAGCCAGATCGTCAAATGTGAAGAATTCGGCAAGATGCGAGTGTCCTGACCAAATGTTGGGTATTGGATGAGGCAAAAAGCATTAGCAAGACCGATAGGTCTGCATGTCCGCTGTTGCCTGACGAAGAGGGAATGGAGTTCCTGCCGATGCCGGCAAATGCCGAATTGAGCTTGGCTATCGATGGAGATGGGAAGAGAGTCGGGTTCTTCCACTCACATCGGTGATTTCTTTTCTTTTTTCACCGCAGCCGTTTCTTCTGGCTGCAGTTTTCATCATGAGTCAGCGTGAGCTCTGCTTGTCCTTATATAACATAATCAATTCGTCATCCAAACCGTGACGCAAAAGCCGTAGACGAGGGGATGCAGCAACCAGAGTCTCTGCGGACATCGGTGTGATATTGAAGGGGAAAATACTTGTGCTGCTGAATATGTCCCCAGGTGATCCCGAACTACTTGAACGAGCCCATAGTGACGCCTCAACAAGCCATGCGACCAAGTCGATATCGTTCAGGTTCACAACTGTCCCGTGACTGTATAGACCTTTCTTGCCGACTTCTTTAAGCACGTGCCAATCGATGAATGCTCTCAACACGTATCGTACCCTTCGAGAGACTGTCGTTCTTTCTCCATACCGTTCGCTCAAGCGACGCTGGACTTGGGCTGCAGTAATATCACCCTGCAATTGCAGAAGGCGCCCTGTTTGCGAGGCAACCGCTCCCCAAAAGGGATAACATGCCATGATCATTCCCCAATGGAGAACGAGATGTTGAGGTTCAGACATCTCGCGAAGAAGATTGATACCGGAATCGCGTAATGCCCGAAGCTCTTGTGGTACCCGCACCCAGGTTCTCAGGAGGACCGTGATCGTCTTCCCTACCGAACTGCGTCTCTCTTTGAGCGATAGCGGAAAACTAGCAGTCAACATTTCTTCCAGCGTGCTTTTGATGGCGTCTGGGCCAGCACCTGCGAGTACTAACTGGGCTGTTTTTTCCAGCCATTGCAGGCGGATAAGGCGATCTATCCCCACTTGCTGTATACGAGCATTGAGCTTCATTCATCCCTCCTTTCGATCTGGACAAGAGGGACGATGAGCTCTTCGACAGAAATACCGCCGTGACTGACGATACGTTCTCCCTCACGGACAAATGCTAAACGGCCTGGAGCTATAAGAGCCAAGCAGGTATCCGGAAGACCTATCGGTTCCCATACGACCGCAGCCGGAAAACGTTCTTTTACTCTGTCCCGAAGCATTATGTCAGAGTAGATGCGAACCCGCTCACCGCGCACGTCGGCGACCACGCCTTCAGCAGGACGTCCATAACCTACTGCCTCGATATTACCGTGATCGGAGGTGAGGAAAACACGGAAACCACGGTCCAGAAGCAGATTGAGGATCGTGGCCATATATGGCTGCTGCGCCCACTGGCGCACTTGGTTGTGCATGCCAGCAATGCCTAGTTGCATCCCGTGCATGATACTGTCGACCTTGTCTATGACCAGTCCAGCAACTCTCACTTGAGGATGGGAAAGTTTTTCTTCAACAACATCTTGGCCGCCGTTACCCAACCTCTTCGTGTAAACGACCTCGTTCTTTGTAAGTCCCTGGTCGACCCAGAACTGCGCCCAGAGGATCGACTCTTTGTCCGTGGTCCGGATGCTGTCCGGGAAGAAAATGGGGGGTTTGCCAGCAAAGGCGGCCTGGCGCGAGATCGATGTGACTGATGGAATCCAAGCGAATATGGCGTTCTCGCGGAAACAGAATTCGGGTTGTCTTGAGGCGAGCACCTCGCGAACAACACACCATTGGTCATACGAAAGCCCATCCACAAGAAGCAAGGCAATCTTGGAGTTGCGGTCCTCTTTCACTTGACGAGCCAGAAATCGCGGGAGGTGGTGCAGCATGACGGGCGGTACAGGCGGCAGATTGATAAGCCCAGCATACCGCCTCGCCAACCATGCGGTGAACGCAGCATCGACTTGATTTCGGAGACCTTCGATGTTGTGGGACGTCTTCCCTTGGCTCGTGTTTTCCTGCTCATGAACCAACACGATCACTTCTGCCCAACGGCGGGCAAAATGGAACCACTCTCCATGTCGAGCATTCTCTTCCGGAATGCGGGACTGGAGACTCTCGATCAGTCTGGCCAGGCGACGCGATCTATCCTCGCCTGGGTCAGCTTTAACGCCTACGCTGAGCCAGGTGGTGGAGAGTTTATCCGCATGCTGATGGGGCACAGGTTGGAGCAATCCCTCAAGGAAGAGATTGTCGATGTAAACCCGGATGTCATGGTGGTCAAAGGGTAGATCAACGGGACCAGGGATTGTCCAATTGCACAGTTTCTCATCCACCCGAGCTCCTGAATCTCCTGTAGACGCAATACGGTCGAGAAACGCCGGCCAACGTTCTTGGAGAAATGCGAAGAAAACCTCCCTGTCCGGAATGATGATTTCAAGTGGCCAATCATTAAAGATCTCGTTCCGCCGCAACAATTGAATAAAACGTTCATCAAAAATACGCGGCATATGCTGTCTGCGGTAATGCCGTCGGAGAAGCACGTGGAGCAGATCGGAAGTTTGCTTGATGAGCTCGGGCGCTATTTCGAAAACGTGCCGAAGGACGAATTCCTTCGTGGCATTGTCTCCGAGTGCACCCGGAGCGTGCCTCTCCTGAGCATCATACAAGGCATCAAGATCGCTTCGGTCGATGGCAGCCACCACCGGATAACTAAGATCGGGAAAAAGGTCGCCAAGGTTGAAGGAGAGCCTTCGGCCCGCTCGAAGCAGATCGTACGGCAAAGAAGCAAGGTCGGAAGCCTGAGATCGTAATACCACCACTAAGTCTGTCTGTTCGCCGTGATCCCAACGGGAACGGAACTTGGATTCATAAGCATAGCGAAAGGCGACTTGATCTTCAAAGGGGATCAACTCGAAGCCCCGCTCTCGAATGCCCTCAAGAATCCCTTCCTCAAGCAGAAGACCATCAGGGTCTGCCACGATGGTGAGTCGTGCTACTTTTGGGGTGAACTCCTTGAGGATTTGATCACGCCAGCTACTCATAGGTGCCGCCCTCCACGCGAATCAAAGCAAGAGGTTCCATTTGAGGGTAGGCGTGGGTTCTACGCTCGAGTTGTTCGTGCAAGCCGCGCTCTTCCTCGGCAAGGAGATTCATGCGGTAGTTGCGGACCTGCGGGAGGCCAATTCGCTCAATGGACTTGCGCCGCGCTGCGAAGGCGTATTCAGCCTTTTCTCGCTCGCGATTGATGCGGAACCGGCTTTCTTGCACAAGTTCCTCATAGACGGGTTTCCCGTGTATCTCGGCTTCTTTTTGCAGTCGTGCCAGAGTGCCTTGAGAAGGAGCGACGCCAAGTATGGAATGGATTACTATGTTTGCTACCAAGAGCTGATCCCAGATGTGTCGTGCCGTTGGCGTGTAAACCTTGCCGTTGTCAGCCAAGAATAAAGGCATGATACGGCGACGATTCCAATCCGAAGTGACAGCGGTGATCTGCCAAAGAGACCAAAACCCCTTGACTTCATCCGTAATTCCGGGGACTTCTACACACGGAATCGGTTGACCCGGACCGAAGCGTGGAAGGCGCATCGCCAATCCTCGTACCTTCGGATCTTCCAGCGTCAGGTGGTGGGCGGGTGGAATCTCTTCGACATCTTTGCCCATAAAGACCACACTGGAGTACATTTCACCATCTGGCCACGTAAGTTTCCACATTCGGCCTTCTTTTTCGACTCTGCCGCCATACGCTTTCAAATAGTTTATAGTCATGCACTCTACCCAGTGCGGCAGTGGGTGCGACATCAGTCGCTGGGCTTCTTTTGGGTCGGGTGGCACTGCGACACTGAGTAAGCTGGCTCCCTGCTGAGCGTCCTCGGCCACACGTCGAACCCGATTGACGACGGACGCCACTGTATTGTCCACCGAGTCAGGATTCAGGATGGCTTCAACGTACAGTTCATCAAAAATCTCACCAGCCTGTGCGGAATCGAGAACATCGCTCGTCTTATCGATCCCAAACTCTTCAAAGATAACGGCAAGCTTTTTCTCGAGGACTTCACGAACTCGGTACTCCACCGAGTTCTCAAAAACAAAATTGATCGCTCGCACGGCGTGTTTTTGCCCAATACGGTCAACCCGGCCAATTCGCTGCTCCAGGCGCATCGGATTCCATGGGATGTCGTAGTTGACGACCACATGACAGAACTGAAGATTTAGGCCTTCCCCACCCGCGTCGGTGGAAATGAGCACGTGTGCCTCTTTAGAGAATGTCTCCTGTGCACGCTTACGTTCGTCCATGTCCATCGTTCCGTTCAAACATACGATGGAGAAGCCACGATCTGCCAGAAACGTGGCCAACATTTCCTGCGTAGGAAGGAACTCGGTGAACACCAGCACCTTCAACTCTGGGTCTCCTTCTTCCGCCTGAAGACGATATATCCAGTCAAGTAGAGCCTCTGCCTTCGCATCCGGCGCCGTCTGTTCACATCGCCTTGCAGCATTCAGCAGCAGTTCCACCTCGGCCCGTTCGTCTTTAAGAGCTGTGAGCCGGGTACGTAAAAGCGTTTCTATCTGCTCCTGGCCGTCGAGATCGACCCATTCATCTGGGTCCATGGGAAACAGCGTCAACTGCTCCTGGGGTGCCTGAAGCACGTCAAGCCGTCGCTCAAGAGTTGTCCTTATTGCCCGCGTGCTGGAGACGACCAGTCGCTGCATCAAAATCATCAGAAATCCAATGTAGCTTTTCTTCTCATGCAGCGCCTGGTTATAACCGAGGCGTACGTATTCTGTGACCGCCTCGTAAAGCGACCGCTGGGCCTGATGTCGTTCTTCCCAGCGAACAGGTGTCAACGCGGTACGTCGTGGTTTAAACAACGGCTTACCTTCCGCATCGATGGCTCGCCCCTTCTCGGTGCGAATTACATACGGCTGAACCCGTTCTCGTGTAACACTGTCGATGTCCGGAAACTCGTCATAGTCTATGAGGGAGATCAAGCGGTGAAAGGAGTCGGTTTTCCCCTGATGCGGCGTTGCGGAAAGGAGCAGCAGGTATGGAGCCGCTTCGGCCAAGCCCTGACCTAGGCGATAACGCGACACTTGCTGCGTGCTGCCGGCAAGCCGATGGGCTTCATCCACAATTACCAAATCCCAATCCGCAGAGATCAGGCCTTCAAACCGCTCGTGGTTATAATCATCGACCTGTTGCTTGGACCATCCTCGCCGGCCGTCGATGGGCTTGACAGAATCCATCGGGCAAACTACCTGGGGCCAAGCACGCCAAACATTATCACCTTGAGCGATGTGTCGGTAAGCCGAAAACTCGCTGGGAATCAGCAATCGAAATTCCTCGCTGAAGTGCGTCATCATCTCTGCGACCCATTGTGTTACTAATCCTTTCGGCGCGATGACTAGGGTTCGGCTTACCAGTCCACGTAGTTTCAGTTCCCGCAGAATCAAGCCTGCTTCTATTGTCTTACCAAGACCGACTTCGTCGGCCAGTAAATACCGGACTCGGTTTCCCGATGTTGCCCGTGACAGCGCACGAATTTGGTGGGGTAGCGGAATGACCGAGGACTCAATTGGGGCGAGTAGTACGTCTTCGCGAGTTAGCGCATCGGCTACTCGTGCCGCTGCCGCAATGTAGCGCAACCCCTCAACAGTACCAGTAGCCGCTTCAGAAAGGGGCTTGAGCTTGGAAGCCGGAATGCACACTACGGAGTCCCGCCCGGGCAACCACACCCGGCAGGTCGTCTCACCCCAAAGCGTCTGAGATTCAATGACCTGACAGAGTTGCCTGTGGTCCGGGCTGTAGTACCATTCGCCGCCAGTCAAATGTCGTATCTCCTTTTCCATTGTCCAACGGGCTTCGACTGAATTTCCCTAAGAAAACCACTTATTGCATACATGCCACGCCCCTGGCGTTCAACCAAGTCTTTCCTTCTCATCCGGTCATCGAAGACCTCCAGCGTTTTACGCCATGTGTCTTGCTGCGTGGTGGTTATTTCGCCCAGATACAGCACCGTTCGCTGAACCGTCGTGCCGTCGGCAACTCTGCGGTTCTCGACGACGCTGAAGTATTCGTGCCACTTGCCGTTCTTTTTGCGTTTATAGCTTCTCACAAACATGCCGATAGTTTGGCGTCAGAAAAATTGGCTCGCAACAGGATAGGTCTTCACCATGTGGGGTTTGAGACCATATGGGGCATTATTGAAGCGTTATACGGGAAAAATATTTTTGAAATCGCGATTTGGCCACCCAACTGCGAAAGTTGGGCTAGCTCTGCGGCGGCAAGCGGATCATATTCGCCCACGTTGTTGCGCCCGTCTGTGAGAAGCAGAATCACTTTGCTCTTTATCTTGAAACCCATCTGTTCGGCAGCGTCCGAATCGACCATGCGTGATTGGGCAAGCTGGGCGTTTCTCCGAAAAAGCTCTTCTTCGGCTTTCTTGAGTCTTGCCGCCGCCAGGGCTATTGCATCGCCTATCGCGGTGCCGTCCTCGCTCTCGATTTGAACGATCTCGCGGTAAAACGCCTCGAAAAGCCATTACTCGTTCAATGTACTTTGCTTGTATTGCTCGGGCCGTACTTGCCTCGATTCGAAAAATGGGGAAGAGGGAAACTAAGGCCCGGCTTGAACAATTATGTAAGGGCCGTCATAAGAAGTCGTAAATCCGGAGGGGCAGGCTTACACTGAGCCAAGGGAATAGGGGTGTTATGGCTGAGGAGTAGGTTGGTTTTTGGATCTGGGGTTTTGAAAGGTTCTGGGACATTTACATCATAATCATTCCAGCCCGGTGAACACCAGTCTCTGTCCTGGCCGCGTGGCACGCTCGACAATCTGACCCGACCACGGGTTCAACACCCGTAGGGTTCCGCCAACGGTCGAGGTGATTTCCAGCTTCGTCACTTTACCGTCTTTCTGTTCTGCTGAAACCAAGAACCCGCCCTGTGCGCGCAGGTTGGTGAATTTCGCATCCTGCTCCTTCGGGTAGCAGGGAAAAACCCGGATAATACCTCCAACGCTCTGCATCAGGAATTCGGTAACAACAGCGGCCACGCCAATGCTTTCCGGCATGAACGTGCCGTGTTGATGTCCCTGCCAGACAAACAGGCCGTTGGGCAATTCCCGGCTTTTAAACCATGCTTTTGTGTCTGGGACCGCCTCCGGCATGGACAGTCGGGCCTTGGCAATATTGAACATGACATGGGAATTATTGCCGTTGAATTTGGTGTCCTTGATGGTGTGACGGAACAGTTCCTTGACTGGTTCAGGAGAAAACCAGGTAACCTGTTCCGCAGGAAATACCGGTGACGCAGGCACGGTAATATTATGCTCGCCTACCTGTTTGTAATTACAGCCGGTCCAATCCACCACAACCGGTTTGCCATTCGCATCCATCGCCACCGGATAATCTGCAAGCAGAGCTTTCATGGCGAGACACTCGACGGCCAGATCCCTGTCCTTGCCAAGCTCCCTGGACGCCTTATCAAAAGCATCAAAGGTGTAATGCACATAGGCGATATCGAAAGGACAGTTATCGATACCCATGGCGCCATGCTCAGGACTGTACGACGGTCCGAGCAGGATCTTCCCTGCGGCATCCTTCCTGCACTGTTTCATGAACGAAAGATAAAACCGCGCCGCTTCGCGGAGTGTCGGGTAGATCTTCGCCTCAAGATAGGCGCGATCCGGATCACACAGATGCTTGTGCCACAGATTCTGCGCTGTCATCCCGACCATGCCAATGGTCATTCCCCATGGACTCATGACGAGCGATCGCTTGTTTACACTTTTACAGACGGCCGGATCGGGTTCATGCAGAAAATGGCTGATCGAGTAATACACTCCTTCACAATCAAAGACCTCTTTGGCCTGCCATTGTGCCCGGGGCAGCAACCCGTGGACATACGAGATCCAGGGGTCCGCGAGTTCGGGATGATTGATGGAAATCACTGACCAAAAGGGCTGCCATGAATTGTAATTGAAATGGAAATCCGCATGCCATGGGGTGGCGTCTGTTGCCAGCGGGGGCATCAACCCTACAGGGAACCTGCCGCCAGGCTGGGAAACGGTCCTCGCGAAATACAGCATCCGGTACCACCAGTGTTGCAGGTCGCGGTCACCCAGTTCCACACCGCTGCGTGCCCAGAAATCGCGCCAGGCCTTCTCATGCCCGGCAATAAGCTGTTCCTGTGACCGTTCAACTTCAGCCACAGTTCTCTTCGCCAGCGCAATAGCGGCACCCCGCACATCTCCCGTGGTGATATCAAATGACGTAACCAGAGAGACCACCTTGTTGTTGACTGTACCCGCCACCACCAGGCAGTATTCCATCCCCGTGTAATCCATGTCGCCCGGCAGTGTTACATGCAGCCACTCAACGCCGTCGGTCTTTCCTGTTTGCCCACCACGGCTGGGCTCGATGCTTACCGCCTCCTTGGTGGTTATGAGGAGAACGTTCCTGTCGGCCAACACACGGACATCGGTTTTGTCGCCGTTGCCCGAAGTGATGGTGGCAACCGCATGCTGCAGATCCAATGCCCTTTGGGCCACGGGCGACGTCCCAATGCGGAGCGCCGCCGCGCACAGTGGCTGCGGAAATGGATTCTCATAACTTGGAGGAGCACCCGTCGAACCCGTCACCGACCTGGTTCGGATATTCACCTTGGGCAAAGGGCCATCCTTTGATGTGTCCACCCGCGCATCCCAGATATCGTTCTTGGTAATCCGAAGCTGAATACCGCCTTCTTTTCCCCATACAATACCGTAAAGATCACCATTGCCAATGATGAGGCTTTCACTTTGCCCATCCGTCATTTCTGAGACCGCAACCCTGGCATCCTGCAAGGCTTCAGGGTAAGGAATCACAGGCTCGTCGGCAAAATCCGCACCGTGTGCTAGTGCGGTCCATAGTGGCCATGCGGCAAGAATCGCCAGGCTGGTCACTGCGGCTTGATAATGTCGTGTCATTTGGGATTTCCTTCCATATCACCCTGAGTATTCTTACCCAGCTACACCGCTGAGCCTTATTTCCAATAGAATATCAAACCTGTAATGAAAAAACGAGATTTATTGGATCAGCGGGGTTACGCATTGATTTCTGGAAGGAGCTGTTGGGGACCCCAAGCGAGGAGAGAAACTCGAAAAAGGCATAGGTACAACGGGGAGTTGTACTGTTACAATAGGGGGATACCGGGGATGGCTCGGGCGATGTGCGTCTTCGCATCGGGCCGGCCGGAACAATGAACAGCGGGCGCTTTCACGGGGCGATCGATAACATGGTTGTGAGAGACATGAAATGAAAGCAAACAAAGCGACAGCATGGATTCTGGGACTGCTTATGTTGATGCAGACGGTTGTGTCTGCTGCCGAAGTCGCCCAGTGGAATGTGTTTGAAGCATCCTACGAGAGCGCGAAGGTGTACTCGAACGCGTTCACGGAGGTGGAGGTGAACGTGGTGTTTAGCCATGGCGACCAAAAGTGGGTTGTTCCGGCATTCTGGGCAGGCGACACGAAGTGGATTGTCAGGTTCGCTCCTCCGGCGCAGGGGAAGTACACCTACCGCGTCGAATGCACCGATAAGGCGAATACCGGCCTCAATGGAAAGGAGAATACTCTTTCGGTCGAGGCGTACAAGGGCGACAACCCGCTGATGAAGCATGGCTTTGTGAAGGCAAACCCGGGCAAGCATTACTTCGAACACGCCGATGGTACACCGTTCCTCTGGTTGGCCGATACCTGGTGGAAATGCCTGTGCAAGCGCATGACCTGGGAAGGCTTCCAGGAATTGACTGCCGACAGGAAGGCGAGAGGATTTTCCGTGGTACAGATTGTCTGCGGACCTTATCCCGATGAAAACTTCTTCGCGCCAAGCCTGGAGAACGAAGGCGGACAGCCTTACCTGGTGAAGGATATGAGCGTGGTCAATCCGAAATATTTTGATTATGCGGACAGGAGGTTCAAGCATCTGGTGGACTCCAGTATTGTTCCGGCGATTGTCGGAGCCTGGGGGCGGGGCGACTGCAACAGCATGGATGCTTTCGGGCCTGTCAGTATCAAGCGGCACTGGCGTTATTTGATTGCGCGATATGGCGCCTATCCTGTGGTCTGGATCCTTGCCGGCGAGATCGCGGATGAGACTAAGTGGGGAGAGGGTCCGTGGGCTGAAGTTGCAAAATATGTCAGAGAGATTGACCCTTACAAGCATCCGCTGACATGTCACACCGGACAGGGCCGGCGTGGTGCGGAAGGGGATGTGTGTCTGATTGACTATGATATGGTTGGCGGAAACCATGATGAAAGACAGGCCGTCGCGGACGGAACGCTCAAGCTTCTTACCTCTGCCTGCGCGAAGAAGCCTGCCATGCCTGTGCTGTGCGGCGAAACGTGTTACGAGGGACATATGCAGCAGGGGTTCGGTGATGTTCAGCGGCATATTTTCTGGAGGAACATGCTGAGCGGTGCGGGGGGCCATACCTATGGCGCAGCGGGAATCTGGCACGCAGGCGTGGAAGGTGATCACGGGAATTGGGGAGCGTGGGACCGTCAACCCTACGACTGGACAACCTGGAAGGAAGGCGTGAATTATCCTGCCTCCAGGCAGTTGGGAATGGGAAAACAACTGCTGGAGAAGTATCCGTGGCAGAAGTTTGAGCCGCATCCGGAATGGGCGCCGGGCTGCTTTGCCGCCGGCATTCCGGGCGAGGTGCGGTTTGTCTATCTGCCGCGTCGCGATATTTATAATTGGGACGGGCCGGAAGTGAAAGATCTCGAGCCAGATGTAGATTGGCATGTCTACTACTTCGATCCGGCGGCGGGCCGGAAGTTCGACCAGGGCGTGATCAAGGCCACGGCGAAGGCCGGCGACAAGGATGCAAAGCCGGTTAGCTTCAAGAAAAACGTTCCCTCGCCGCAGGATTGGGTATTGGTGTTGGAGAAAGCCGGTGCGCGGAATGCGAGTGGTGAGAAGACGAGTTCCTCGCATGCAGAAAAGGAGACCACGACAGAGGGTCTGAAAGCCAAAGCCGCGCGGGGCGACATCGCTGCCCAACTGTCCGTGGCTTTCCGTTACCGTGGTGGCAAGGGCGTGAAACGGGATTACTCCGAGGCGATGCGCTGGGGGCATCCGGCCGCCGATCAGGGCGATGCGGCGGCGATGGACTTCGTCGGCTGGATGTTTTTCGAAGGACTCGGCGTCAAGCACAATCCGACGATCGCTGCCGGTTACTTCAAAGCCGCCGCTGGAGAATCCGCCACCGCCGCATGGAATTGGGGGCAATGCTGCTTCGGTGCGCAGGGTGTGGACCAGGACATTCCCAAGGCGCTGGAGGTCTGGAAGCAGGCGGCGGCCATGGGCCACGGACGCGCGGCCTCCACGGCGGCGATGGTCTATCTGGCCGGTGAAGGAATCGCTCCCGACATGGCGGAGGCGAGAAAACTTGCGGAGCGCGCGGCGGAGTTGAACGATCCCTCCGGCCTCGTTGTGCTGGGCGAGATCGAATACCAGGCCGGCGAGATCGAACCGGCTCGCGCCCACTGGGCGAAGGTCTCGCAGATGAAACCCGTCGGTCCCACCGGGCGTCCTGAACAACCCTCGGACAACATGGCCGCCCAGCAGGGCGCCGATTTGCTGAAGCTGATCGACTACCGCCGCCGCAAGCCCGAGCCGGGCAAGTTCGCACTCGTGCCCGTGCCGCACATCCATCAAGGCTGGAACAACTGCGGCGCCACGAGCTGCGCGATGCTCGCCCGTTCGCAGGGCAAGACACTCGGTGGCTGGGACTACAAACGGCTCTGCCCTTCGCCCCTCGGCACGGGCACGGACTGGGGCGACCTGCTGAATGCGTCGGAGAAGATCGGCCTGCGCTGGAAGCTCGTCACATTCACGCCCGACGACGCAGGATTCGACAAAGCCACGACCTTCGTGCGTTCCGAACTGGATGCCGGGCGTCCGGTGGTCATTGATTTCAAGTTCACCGGCCCAGATTACCCTAACGGCGAGGCCGGCCACACATTGGCTATCGCCGGATACCTCGACGAGGAGAACCTCTACATCCTCTGCAATCCCGCCATCGCCACGCCTGGGCTGCAGTTCATTACCGCGGCAGACCTCAAGCACTTTTGGCGCTCCGACCACTACGGCGGGTTGTCGAACAATGTACTCTCCCGCCCGGCCATCGTCATCGACACGCCGCAATGATCAAACAACTCACAGGAACAATTATGACTATCAAATCCACCACACCCGGGAATGCCATTTCGCGGCGTCGCTTCATGTTAGGTGCCTCCCTGGCGGCGGCAACTCTTGGCGTTAACCCACTGGCGGGCATGGCTGCGTTGACGCAGGAAAACCCTGCCCTGGCAGACGCTTCGGGGAAATTGTGCCTGTGGTCTGACCGACCGGCGAAAGCATGGATGACGGAAGCCCTGCCGATCGGCAATGGACCCATGGGCGCCATGCTCTTTGGTGGTACCGAAGTCGAGCGGATCCAGTTCAATGAGATCAGTCTTTGGGT
>Ga0315286_10002475_pt1 | contig 17257 bp, 11 predicted proteins | sample YL17G10_0_MG_FD_205038 | JGI IMG/M metagenome (GOLD analysis project Ga0315286, IMG submission 205038) | Sediment microbial communities from Yellowstone Lake, YNP, Wyoming, USA - YL17G10_0 | ecosystem: Environmental > Aquatic > Freshwater > Lake > Sediment | place: USA: Wyoming | collected...
TTTTTTTTTAGGTCGCCTGTATTGGTTTCTAATCCTACAATGAAGAGAAGGAAGACAACTCCGATAAAAGCGATTTCTTTGAACTCAGGGGAAGTTAAATGCAGGTTGAACTTGAAGACCGATGCGCCAAAGAGGCTAAGTGAGGTGCCTGAAAGAGATCCGATAAGTACTGGACCAAGAACAATACCTGCAATGATTTCTCCAATGACCCCTGGTTGTTTCATCTTTTCAAAGAGAACATTGAAGATTTTTGCAAAAATAATCGCGAGAGTAATTTCCAGTAACATCCCATGCAACCCATTAGCAGTAAACCTATGGAGATGGGTATCGATTCTTGGTATTTAAAATCATGGAAAAATCGACTCTCAGAGATTTTAAATAATCTTCTCGTGATTAATAATACTGAGGACGATGAGTGATAAACATTCAGTGATCACCGAGTTATATGAGTTCAAGGTAAAAGACCTTTTAGAGCTCATCGATGCAAAGATTTCATATGTAGAAAAAACAGATTCTATTGAACAAGTTTTCTTGCTGTTGGGTAAAAAAAATCATATATGGGTCGTGGACGATAGTATCGCATTACATGTTCTTGGGATTATTACGGAGTCTGATACAATCCAGCTTTTTGCACCCCCCTACACCCCTCTGCAATCCTTTGAAAAACCTACACTTCAATCATTTCAATACGGGCTGGCAACAACTGCGGAGGAAATTATGTCCAAACGACCAATCACCGCAGATCCGAACGAAAGAATTATCGATGTGATAGCGAAGATGAAACAACATAAAATCAAACAACTCCCAGTTGTTGATGAAAATGAACGACTGATTGGTGAGATTTCTTTGAGTCGTCTCATTCAGGAATATTCGAAGCAACAAACTGAATTTATTCAGAAGAAAAAAACTAAAACAACCTAGAAAAAATCTTTCGAACATTTATTGATAGAAAGTTTTATATCGGAAGGGCCTATATTTAAACATGGGGACATTATGAAGAAACACCTATTGAACGTAATAATCATTGGAATTGTATGTATAACGCTGCTCACCACCATCCAACCGATTTCCGCATATTCAAATGAAATGCAGAAGCAAAACACCAATACACAAACCAACCAAGAAACCGAAGAAATAAGTAATTTCGGCCCAAGTTGGTATAACAAACCAGCAACTTATGCACAGCTCATTAGTTGGTACCAAGCACTTGAAACCCAGTATCCAGGGTATATCGAAGTCTTTAAAGCAAATGTTCTATATAATACAGGGACTATTCCAAACGGTTATGATGATTATTATATACGAATAACAAACGAATCACTAGGATTACATAAGCCAGAGGTTCTTTTCCTTGGTGGTCCTCATGGTGATGAAACTGTCGGAACTGTTGGAATGTTCTGGTTTACTGATTGGCTTATGCGTATGGCCTTTACCAACGAGCCAAGCCTGTATTATTCAAAAGACTGGCTGCACTGGCTCATCGATAACAGAGAAATCTACATCGAGGCATCGCACAACCCCTATGGATTTGATCACGATCAACGATATGATTCCCATAATTGGGATCTGAACCGAGAGGCAGATATGGGTTGGGACCCTTCTGAGCCAACAGGAGGCATCTGGGGGAGTGTGAATGGAAAGACACTTCATGCATTTGTTGACAATCACACCATCAGAATTGGAGCTGATTTCCATGGTGGTGCACGATGCTTGCTGTATTCCTGGGGAAATATGCATAGCAATATCGTTGGTACAAGCCCGATCACAGGGCAATCATATAACTATGCCCCACCAGATTTTTACTTCCATGATACATCTAGCCTTCGATTAGGTGACTTCATCGGTGATTATGGGGGAAATCTCGACAAATATAGTATAGGAACCATCCCTGATACTATTGGATATTCCGTCGGAGGTGGTATATGCCCTTGGGCATATGGCGCTGATGTCGAGAAAAATCCTGTAGAGGATCAATATGTTGATGATGAAACCTTCGGGAATTATTATGGAGCTGGAGTATTGTGGCTTTCCCCAGAAATGTCAGATATAAAGAATCCCAGCCAAGATAGCTTCGGGAACGATACCGTTGCTCGCTATGGTACTGAAGTCCGCCGTGTGCTCTTACACCAAACCGATTTAGCACAACCCTACCTTCGCTGGCAATCGGACAGCATCGAAAATCATGCTGTTGTTTTAACCAATACACCAGTCAACATCACCTGGCAGGTGAATGGCAGCATGGTCGTCGACCATACCTCCCTCCAATATGGAAACAACCCAGATCCTATCCAAACATGGACATATACCACAACAGACCATGATGAACACAACGGTGATTACCTTGGCGGGACTGGATGGGACAATGCAATGGGCGGACAAACAGCAGGCACCACCTATAAGGAATCAATTGAATTTACCACCCCGGGAGAATATTATTTTGTCGCAAAAGCACAGGTCGACCAAATTTATGGCAACGTCCTTCGACCAGATGTTTATGGGAATGACCCCTATCTGAGACTGATCAAAGAACGGACCAATGACACGTACTATGAATCACTTCAAGGAACCGATGGCCAGGAAGAACTCTTTGGGCAAACCTGGTGGTACAGCCCAATCTTGCATGTCACGGTCAAGTCACCGAACGAGGCACCAAATACACCTGAGAGACCCAGTGGACCAGTAAAAGGCAAACCAGGCTCATTGTATCTTTATCGAACAAGCACCGTTGACCAGGAGGGGGACTCTGTGTTCTACATGTGGGATTGGGGTGATGGGAATATCAGCGAATGGATCGGACCGTTTGCTTCAGGATTCCAAGGAGGCGCTCAGAAATCATGGAGTGCCAAAGGAACATACAGTGTGAAAGTAAAGGCAAAGGATGTCTATGGTGGCGAGAGCGACTGGTCAGATCCTCTGCCGATTACCATGCCGACAAGCAAGAGCACACAGATAATGTCGTTACTCGCACAGTTCCTTCACAATCTAATGCAGTTCCTTCAGAATCTATTGAAATAAAACATGAAAGGGACAATTCAACCGCTGAGTTACCAGTTCAGGAGTTGACCGTAATTCTACGGATATCTCTTTTTTTCTTTTTTTCATACTTTTAGATGATTGAATGAGAGTAAAAACATTTAATAAGGGTCACCACATCAAAACTCTTTAACAGTTGTAACGTGGGGGAAAAAATGACAACAACGAAAGTCATACCTATGGGAAAAACAAGTTTAGAAGAAGCAGTCAAGATAGCCGAGAAAGGTACCCATTGTGGTATGTGTAGAATCGATTTTCTAGGCACAGGTTTATGTCCTTCAGGGAAAAAACATGGTTTTTTAGCATATTGGCCACAGGGACGTATGGAACTTGTGAAACATTTGAACGAAGGTCGAATTAAACCCACAGAAAAACTCATTGAGATTGCAAATTCCTGTACTCTTTGCGGTATCTGTGATAAGCAGTGTAATTTTGCCACGCAGCTGAGGCCAGAGAAAGTTGCCCGGGCATTGAAGGAATATGTCGATAATTTAGATACAGAAAACGTTCACAGTGTTCCTGAGGACGATATTCTCCGAGGACTCCGTGAAATTGTAGGAGAGAAGTGGGCGACCAATGATCCCATCATTATTTCTTCCTATGTTAGATCAATAATTCCTCCAGATGTAGAATTAAATTTCTATATTGTCATGCCAGAAGACACAGAGCAAGTATCAATGATTATAAAATATGCAAATAAACATAACATCCCCTTTCTGCCACGAAGCGGCGGAACAGCTTTATCAGTAGCTACACCAACGATACTCTCAAATGCCACGAGCTTGGAACACGGTATTGTCATCGATCTCTTAAGACTCAACAAGCTTGAAATTCATCCTGAAAGTAGTACCGCAATCGTAGGTGCCGGTATCACTTCTTTCGAACTGCAAAAAGCAGCGTATAAGCAAAAATTAAGGGCAAATGTTGCTGAAGCAGGGGCTCATGTCTGTGCTAACATTGCAACAACAGGAATTGTTACTACATGGGGAAATGCCTATGGTTGTTTTGCGGATAATTTTATTGATCTTACACTCGTGGATAACGACGGAGACATTAAAAACCATCGTGATATGGAAATAGCAAACCCCTATACGACTGAACATGGATTCACGAACATCTCGCTGAGTCCGTCCTATATCATCACGGAAACCACCGTGAAACTCTATCCTGTTTTTGATGATGAAGAAGCAGTGTTCGTCCCCTTCGATAACCTCGAGGACGCCTTGGATATGATCATGACGCTTGGCAAACGTGGTGTAGGGTTATCGCTCGCTGTTCTTTCCTATAAATATCTGGCTGAATTTATTTGTCCAACACCTCAGATTGCTAGAGATTTTGAAGATATTTGTAAAAACTATCTGAAACTCAGATATGTGGTCGATGTTATCTGCAATAAAGATGATAAAAAAATCGTAGAAGAAATGGCAGAATACACTATTGATCACTCCATGTTGAAAAATTTAATATTGGGTTCACCGAAACTCGCCTCACTGAAAGACAGCGAATTCATGAAGATTCTTTCAGAGGAAGAAGACCCCCTCAGGGCTATCTTCGCAGGTCCCATGAGAAAACATTTTGAGAAAGGCTTAGATGCCTCCCCTGAGCAGCTAGCCAAAGTGTATGATAAAGATTTACAGGATTTTTTCAGAAAAGTCTATTCGAAACCTGAAATGACTGATATTGTTTGGCTTCACGCATTCCGAATATTACCTTCGCGATTAATGAGACAGCGGATGGCGATGGGTCCTGGAGGAGCGATATGGGCTGGTGATAAAGATCATGTCCTGAAATGGGTTCATATGTTTGCAGAGGTTGGAGATAAATATCACTTGGAGCATGCACTTGGTTTTATTAGCCCGTTGGATAATGGGAAGTTTATCTACATTGAATATGATTATTTTTATGATCACAATGATGCTGAGGCAGCCAGTAGAATAAGTAAAACATTACTTGAAACAACAGAGAAATCGCTCGTACTCGGCGGTGTATTTACCCTTATTAACTATCTCTTTAAAGGCATCTATCGGAAAGAACACGTTCTGTACCCCTTATTGAAAGGATTAACTAAAGAAGAACAAATCATGTTTAGAGACGTGCTTCACTCTGTATTAGGGGAGTTTGAAGAATGGTAAAATTCTTGTCAGAGGAATGGATTGAATATGGCAAAAAATATATGCTTGAAACACTCGACCCAGAAAAAGACCTGAAAAATATTACGACATCATTACTTGGGATTATTGAACATGTTCCCCCCAATGATACCACAATGAATTTCTACCTGGAACTCAAGGAGGGAAAATTACATGATTTTACGGCTAACACTGATAATACTTTTGAAGGAAAAGAGGCTGTTTTTATCATACGAGGGAACTACGGTACCTATAAAGATATCCTCGAGGGGAAGTTGGGTACGGCTATGGCTCTTCTCAAAAACAGGTTGAAGATAAAGGGGAGTAAAATGGAGGCGCTAAAAATAATAAAACCTCTTGACAGCGTTATCGAATCTTTACGAAAAATCACTGATGAATTTGAAGAATAAAACAACATTTTTATAGTACGCCCGCTAGCCGCTTTACCTAAAAGTGCAAAAGTTCGTTATTAAGTTAATGATGTAAAAATCAAGGAAAAATTAATTTTAATCAGTATTTCTTCTGGTATTACGAAAATCCTTAACACCAGGATAATCAGGAAGATAGTACTGAAATTTCATAATAGATCCTAATAAAAAAGTTGGATATGGATTGATATACATCCAAGTTATCTTTTTTTCACTTGTGACTTCGAAGAAAATACATAAACCGAAGATGCCATTGGATCCACTACAAATAAGGGTATTTCCACTGCTCAGTCTCTGTACACCTGAAACAAAACTTGAGTAAAAAACAAATTTTGGTATTGTCGTGTATATCCATATTGGTTTTTCTGGACCATATGCGGAACCAGGTTTTAAATAATAATACCCATAAATGTCCACAGGAGGTACAATTTCCTCAACAGATGAATAACTAAATAACAGACGGCGTTCAAAGCCGTTATTAAAAATTGTTATATGACCTTCACCTGGTAATCCTGATTCGATCCACCTTGCATCATGCTGCCCAAAGAGCTTCTGGTCATTTTTATCCCCAGCGCGATATGCCTCCGGGTTACCCCAACGGTAAAGAAGATCACCTCCCTTACCGTATCTTCCGCCAGTATGACCTGCAGCTTCCGAAGTTGTAGTACTATGATCAATTATCCAGATTTCATTTAAATTGCGAGCACTTATTAATATCTGATCGAATTCTTCGTTAAAGTCAACTGAGTTTACATGGCTAAAATCACATTTACTAGTAATTGGAGCAGATCGTTCAATACCTCTATAATTAATGTCTACCAATTCTGGATGATCCTCCACAACTCCGTAGTTTTGTTTTGCCGGATCATAGTCTTGAATAAGATGATCCCAAAGATGCCACTCCCAGACAATATCACCACCAGATGTACCATTTGGTTTAACCTCGATTAGATGATCTATTTCTAATATCTGAAGTCTTGGAACAAGCCCACTAAAGAAGTCAGGATTCAGACCGCCCTCAATAGCTTCGGTTTTATTTTTTACCTCCCAAGCAATCATTAATATATTTCCATTAGGCAATGGTCTAATATCATTATGTAAACAATGTAGCTCGTTACTATATTCAAACTCCCAGGTAAGATTTCCCCCCCAATCAAACATCTCAACTCGTCCACTAAAACCACCACCTGGCATTCCTGGACGTCTTGGACAATCGCTACGTATAAGATTTCCATTTTCTAAAAGATGGGCGCCTAATCCCTGAGAGTAGTTACTTTCCCAGGTATTAACAACTCTCCATTTGTCGTTTATCAAATACGTTATTTTTGAACGTAATGGAGTATAAAGGATATATCCTTCAAATGTTTTTTTATCATTATAATCTGCTGAAGATAAAGCTGTAAAACCTGTTAAAATAATCATTCCTACAAAAAGTATTACCAATAATTTTTCTTTCATAAGAATCCCAGTACATTTAACATATAACTTATGTTATTTATTCTTTGCGACTGTGCATACAGTATGATCTGAAAATAGAATGATGGCTTCTCTCGATAATATGCATTTTTGTTTTATTTATCTTTTTTTTTACTAACCTCTTTTTCTTCAGCTTTTCAATAGTTATTTTTAATTTGTACCTAGAATCATGAATATCCATATTAATTCAAAGGAGTTTTGCATTGGGGGATGTTAACTTTTATGATAAGAGCCGGTGGAGGTAATGCTCCAAAGGGCTCAATTCCGTAACTTAAAAAACAGTTAAAATTCTGCCGAAAACACAGAGACGGAAATCTTTATATAAACGTAGCGGACAAGCATTATCACGATTTTTAAGACCCATGGTTTTTTTGTGCGAAAACAAAAGAAAAAAAAGAAGAAAAATAGAAGTTTTAGTTTATTTTTCCATCTTATATTACAATCACATTGACGATAATATTTCGTCTACACCAATCTATTAACCAGGGACATTTTAGTTGTCCGAGGATTGGCGTTGCAGCAATGTCTGTGAACATAGTAAGCGTTGTATTTTCAGATATGTTTCTTGTATGAATGAATTTAAATTGTCCTGTATAAGTACCAAAATTTTTCTGTTTCAGTGTATCGTCTGTAAAATTAACCTTGTTATTATTTATGGTTAGATCATATTCGAAAAAACCACCTCTATACATTTTAAAATTATCATCTAATTGAAGCGTTATATTTGCTATTGTTGTTATTTTAAGAGATCCTGGCGCCATACTATGGTTTATTACCGTATCTGGATTACATTCAGCAATCACTTTGACGCATCTACCAATTAAAAAATCAATAATGGGAAAAAGCGACCATTGCACCCATACTGTTATATTGCCCGTGTAAAACACTTTTTCGTCAACTTCACTGGCAGTATTTGTCTGTATGAGTTTCTCTGAAATTTGATCTATGCGGCTGTGATTCTTGCCTAAAACACTGGGTATAACACTTGCTCCAACAAACAGCATTATTATTCCAACAACAAATCCTTTCTTCCACAAACCATTTCTCATTTTTTATTTCCTCCTTTTTTATTCCTCCCCGTTATTACAGGGTAAAACTGTACCTATTAACCAATATTTATATATTTCCATTTTTTTAAATATTTAACTGCATCTATAAATGATATTATAGAACATCGAAATAATATCTCTGCTTTTTTAAAACTTTACCGCATTCCCAGTTGCAACTATAAAAATTGAAATACAAAGCCTGAGCAATTTCGCACTTACCATCATCACGGCTCAAAATGGGATGAAAACACGTGTTTTTTCCAATTTTGATGAGATCAATACCCTGGTTTTTTGTGGAAAAACACCGGGATCATAGGTTTTTCAGCCTTTTTGCTGGCTGAAAACCAGAAAATATCGTGAAGTGCGAAATGTGATCTAATCAAGAAAAGAACGATCAACTGCGAAAGTCAGGATTTTACCAGTTAACCGAAGGTAAATTTTACCAATTGTTTGTCTATTGCATTACATTCCAAACCATAGTTCCTTCAACATCAAGATATCCTTCATCAATGAGAACATATTCAGCAGGGGAGGGCTCTACCATTGGCAGAGCGTAAACTCTGATAACATGACCATTGCTTGTTTCTGTTGTTTTATTACTATAAACCCTCCAATCACATTTTATGGGGTCAACCGGGGATCGATCATTTATCTTTTGCTTAAATGTATCAGATAAAACACTGCTATAATTCCATTCATTCAATCCAAGCTCTAGTCTACCGATTTGACCTAACTCATCAACTATAGGTCCATCGAACGTTGCGCCTTCAATACCTAAATCATTTATTTCAAAACGAGGTAAAAAAATATGCTCCCAATCGTTCTGATCATAGGGGGGACCATTACTTCCATCAGAGTAATCAAATAATTTTCGATCATACATATGATAGTAGTTCATTACGCTCACATAATTACCCCAGGTACTCATAAATTCTTTTTTAGAAACATTAGAAGTAAATTGATTCCAATTACTATCAGCCCCATAGAAATATTGTCCTACTAAACCTATAGTATGTCCTAATTCATGCATCACAGCACCCGCTTCTATAAACCTATACATCCGAGGAGTATATGCATGCTTATTATTTGAAAACCATGCCCACATTCTCCCTAAACTTGTTCCAACTGCTATGGCGTCGTATCTATTAAACTCGGCGATATAACTAAATCCTGCTTGATGACTTATAACGACATAACGGAATATACCTTTTCTTTCATCGGGGAAGTTATTAGAATAGAACCGTAAGAGATCACCTGTTGTATCTCCCATAATATCAACATGTGGCAAAACTTCTCCGCCACCGTTTTTAGGGCCATCTGGCCAGCCATATCCATCGATGACTACTGTTATTCCATGTTGACAGAATCGTTCAATTAAAGCCTGGCCTGATTCTTCATAATATTTATGGGGAGAAATTTTGTCCGCGAAACGCTTGAGAGAAATTTTGTCTTCGCTTTTCATTCCATCAAATTCAATATAGATATTTTGTTGAAACGGATCAGCAAAATAGTTCTGCATCTTGTATTCTTCTGTATTCTCAATTCCATCGATATCTGGATCAAGAACCTTATGGTTATTCCATTTGAACGGATCATATCCCCATTTCCATTCCCAAGTAGTGGGAATCCCATCTTGATCTGGATCGAGTTTTGAGTCATCAACTTTAGGGTCAGTGCCCAGGATGTTTACCTCAGTCCAATAAGGGATACCATCATAATCCCAGTCCGTCTGATATAAATTGAACCATACTTCGAATGTGGCACCTATGATGTGACCGTATCCATTTTCATCCTGCTCAGAATCATCACCAGTCCATCGACCAGTGCGATAATCATAAACAACATGAAATGTATCTTTTTCTGTATCCTTGAATTTCCTGCCTAAAAGTCCAGTTTTTACTCGTTCAACCAAAGTAACGGTTATATCTGATGTTTTTTGTTCTTCCTCGCAATCATGCACTACTTTATTCTGTTGATTTATACCATCCCAGGTATTATACAAAACAGTTCCACTTTTCGTGAATGTTGAGATATCTTTACTGCTAGATAGTTCTCCGTCTATGTCTGTTTTAAAATAAAATTGAGGTTCATTTCGCCAGCTCAATCCTGGTGTCATCAGTTTTTGAAGAAGGCCGCGGTGTCTTATTCGTAATACTTCTAAGGTGAGGGCCTGGTTGTCTAAAGGGCTGATTCTGTCATCGATGATTTTAGGTTCTTCTTTTTTTTCTTGGACTATTTCTTTCTTTGCGAAGTATTCATAGTAAATAAAAACACTTGACAGTATCAGAAGAGTTACGAGTATTAATGCAACTGCTGTCATGAATCTCTTCTTGGATTTCTTATCGTCATTATTTGCGTTCGGCATTTGCTTTCTGCCTCCCCAATTATCTTTTGAATCTACTGGTTCAATTTAAATGTTTGGAAACGATAAAAATAAGGGGGCAAACATTGACACGGTTTTAAGACACAATGTTTATTGTGCGAATCAAAAAAAAAGAGGAACATGAAGTTATGGTGTGTATGTGGTAGATACTAACTCACATTTGTAAAAATACCCAGGTTTTCCAATTTCACCTATGTAATCATAAGATTGTTCTACGAACCATCCTATTTCAGGCGAATAGTAGGAGCTAATGTGAGTATATCCTTTACTACCTGTGTATTCTATTGTGACGTTGTAGGTATCATAGTTACCCGCAGGAACTGATATGCTCGCCATCTCACACGTATACTTCTGTTCACCAGAATACCCAAAATAGATATGGTCAATAAGACCCTTGATGAGCCCCCAGTAGAACGAACTATTTTCATGAATCACCCAAGAAAAATTAGCGAGTGTACCATTGGTTCCTGCGGTCAATGGAAACGGCAGTAGAATGTATAGAGGTGTATATCTTCCCCCCCAAGTATCGTAAAATTGTCCAGGCAGAAATGGATAGATTTTCTCTGTACCCAAGAACACAAACCCTTTTTCCGTTTGAGAATAACTAATATAAGAAAGATCGGTTTTTTTTATGATAAATTCACCGCTTAATTTCGTACGCGGAGTGTATTTCATTCGAAGCTTGCTAATAATCTGGCTCCCTTCATTATTTGTCGAGGTCATCTTCACACGGTAGTTTTCTCCACACACATCGGTAATGGTATAGGTACTCGTACAATTATGATACCATAAATCCCATAAGATGCCATCCTCATTATACCCATGATTTATGTAATGTTCCTTATAAGTCCATGAATCTCCTTTCACCCATACTGGTACATCTACCTCAGATGCTGTCGTGCGATTATTTTCTTTCATGTTGACCTGTGTTGAAGACACTACAGTGGGGACTACAAGTATTAAAATAATCATTCCAATGATTTTTTTTCTCATAAGCCTTTCGCTCCCCTAAATTAAGATTTAGTGAGGGTTGTTATCCTGTGGATTCATTTAAATGTATTGTGAAAATAATTTTTATTTATAACCGTATTATATGTAGAAAAATTGAGAAGGCGGCTGGCCTCACTAGGAGGGGATGGGATGCACTATAACAAAACAAATCAACTACCAGCCAGTTCCTTCCAATAAGTAATTTAAATGGTTATTTATTTGACTGTCTGTCGAAAAATAGGTAAATCATTATTTAAAAAAAATGTAACAATATGTCAGAGATGATTACTTTTATCTTAATTTAAATGTAAATGGACCCAATATGAATAGGTTTGAATCTCTTGTGATATTATCAACCATTACATGAATAGTCGCGGAGCCAAAACCAAATAAAAAGGCTGTTCTTATGGTCACTGATTCACCCAGGTTAAGCAATGGTATTGTTCCCGTTTTTTCTCTACCGAAAATAGTCCATCCATCAAGGGTAATTTTCCAGGGTATATCTACTAAAGATGATTGTCCAATATTTCCCACAGCAGCTGATGCTCCAATTCCTCCACGAATATCAGCTATTTCAATATTTGGTAAATCTGGTAATTTTACAGCATAAAGAACACCTCCAGCACCCATTTCATTTGCATGACAAGACTTACAACCACCAACAGCAAATTTACCGTCCGGGGAAATATCGACAGAATACATGGAACCAGCAGAGTCTACAGTAAAGACAGGTGTAGCGTTTGTTCTATCAAACACTTTAAGTTCAGGGTATGTATTGAACTGATCACCCCATGCGGCAGCAATCCCCCGTACTCCATTCGCCGATAAATCAACCTCCGTAATTAATTCTTGATAGTCACCAGCACTAACTGTTGAATACTCCCACAACGGTATATGACTCTCGGTATTGAACATAGCGATTTTCGTATGATCGGCATCGATATAAACCGCTCCAATCATGATAGTAGATCCATCTAATGATAGATCTAGTGCTGATATCCACCATTCATCAGAAAACTCAGAAATCTCATAGGTCCATAGGGGGAAATATGAAAATCCAATCCATTTTAACACTCTCATTTGGTTTTGTAAGTCTGGATAAGCAGCAATAGCAATGATACTTCCATCACCTGAAATCCGCACTATTGCATTAGGGGTGCCTTGGCTTTTCCATCTTACTTTCTTGAGATGTGAATCTAAAACAACCACGTCTCCACCCGAACTGGAAAAGGCCACAATCGTGCTATCCGAAGATATGTCTAACGAAGCAACCCAACTTGATACTGGATCTGATGAAGTGGAAACAAATGGATAAATCCATATCGGCGTATTCGTGGAAGAATCAAAGGAAATTATGTTACTTTTTTTTTCTGTTTTTGAATAAACCGCTAATACCATATTTAGACCGTCATCTGAGACACAGAGACAACTAGCATCAAACCCATCATCAAGTGAATAGGTCCAATCTGGAATACCACTTGTATTGCTCCATCGATGAAAAAAATTTTCTGTATACCCTGCAAGAACCTCACTCTGTTCCGATGAATCTATTTGTGGATCTTGATATAAATTGGGCCCACATACCCATTCCCAGTTAGGGGTTCCAGAACCAAGGGTTTCAAAAAGTTGAAATCTTTCATTATTCGATCCTTGAGCCACCCCTATGTTATATCCATTATTACAGATAGAAACAGAATAGGGAATCGAGTATTCGTCGAGATACTCCCAGATTATTTCATCACTCGATTGTGTACTGATAGTCGAAATGGAGGATGAATATATATTGTTTCTTGGTTTTATAAACTCATATTTTGTTATATATTTTTGAGGAGAAGTCATCGATTCTGTTGTGACCGAGGAGCATTCCAAGGGAGCCCGATGCCCCGATACATTCCAAACCTCGGCACTCATTAAATAATTCTGCTGAGACGATAATAACGTATCTAATCCTACTTTTTGTCCTTTATTTAAATATAATAGAGAATTCGCTCCAATTCCTTCTATTGGTATAAAACTTGTTCCAACAAACAATAGCATTATTCCAAAAACTCGACTTCGTCTCACTAATCCATTTTTCATGATTTTATTCCTCCCCTGTAAAACAGGTCAAGGTTTGTTATCCTCTAGATTCATTTAAATGTTTGGAACAAATAAAAATTGAATAAAGGAAACAAAAAATAATTGTTTCGATTTTATCCCTAGCTACAGGATGGAAGTTTTAATTAAGGGATGACAGAAAATTAGAAGATGCCAATGCTGGTTATAATTCTTCATAACTAAGATCATATATTCGAGCAGCGACGTAACCATCTTTATTAGATACATTTGGTTTATAGCCAAAGCCATCATTGCGATGTCCTATTTTATCACCAGTATCATCAATCAACGGAAACTGGGGTCTCCCGCCATTCCCTTCAGGATTCTGTCGAATCCATTCATAAACCATATCTGCGGTATACTCATACACTTCCCCTAACGAGATCCTCCCATCCTGGTTACTATCGCTAGCCGACCCGTTCAATCCGAAATAAAAATAACCAATAAAAGGAGCATTCGCTAATTGGGCTTCTGTAGACGCGGTAAGAACCACATGATTTATACCGCTTAGGTCATTGATAAAACCCCCGCTAAAACATGGCTGTATAACAAAGATAATCCGTCGAGCATGAATGTTTTGAGTATACTCTTTTAGGTCATGATCGTAAATCCGCTCACCAATTTCACTCTGATTAGTATTTTTACCCAAATCATGGTGTAGAATCATGGTTTTTCCACTAGTGTTTTCTGTTTTTTCTAATGCAAAAAAGGTATCATGAGCAAAGATACCTCGCCAGAAATCTATGTCGATACCAAGACGCTTGAAAAAAAGATGATGAGTATCTGCGCCATGATCTATCACGACCACGTAAAGCAAATCATTCTCATTGAGTATAGATGCGAGATGAGTAAATACCATCATAATGTTTGTTTTTGTGGCGTTGTAGTCAATAATAGCAGGATTCATACTGAGGTTATCAGCCCAGTCTTTTTTTTGTGTCACAAGCACATAAATATTATTGTCGGAAAAGTTATACTTGTTCGTCAACACATCATATTGTCGCTGCGCGTCTCTTGTGAACCAATTATAATGTTGGCTATCGTTGAAGTAACCAACGAGTATCACCGCATATTTTTTATCATAATACTGCACCTTCAAATTAGAATTTACACATGGGCCTTTTTCCGATATTTCCTTTGCCATTAATCCTTTAGGTTGGTCACGTAATAAGACTATGTTTTTTCTATCTGATTTCTTAACAAAATAGTCTGAATCTCCAAGTATCGCTGGTGATACCACGATGAAGGAAACAATAAGCGATAGGACAACGCTGGTGAGTGAGAAAAGTTTTTTCATAATACATCATTTTGGATGGGAGTTTTTAATATATGATTGGCATTGTATGGGAACCGGAATCGGTAACCATGGGAATACGATTACAAAACCAATTCTGATCATATTAAACCAAGGGCCCCTCCAATCACCCCACCAATTCATTGGTGCTAATGCAATACTTAACACAGCCCTTATTTTCATTTTACTTGTAGTAACAATATTATTAAAAACTATGAAATCCATATTCGAAAGAATCAGCTCGATTGATATATTGTTTTCTTTGAAATCATTATGATAGATATAATTATTTGAAGATTTAATATCCACGATTCCTAAATCATTATACCAGATGCAATTATTTATAATTTCATTATTACTTGATCCTGCAAGATAAATACCCATGTTGGTGTTATTAGATATCATATTATTTTCTATCGAATTAGATGAGCTTGCATTAAACCAGATATCGATAGGATTATTAGACAAGGTATTGTTCGCTATTGTATTCGATGTACTGATATCCATAAAAATTCCGTATTTTGTGTTGGACATTATTATGTTATTTTTGATATTGCATCCTCTGGCTTCTTTAAAATTAATCCCGCACTGACCATTATTTTTGATAACATTTCCAGTAATGGTATGTCTATCACCAGTATCATCCCAGATGCCGTCCATTTGATTGCCGATAATGGTGTTATTTATTATTGAAACCCCAGATTTACTATATATTTCAATACCATCTCCCTGATTACGTTTTGAAGGAGGATTTACTTGTTCTTTACGCCCGTTATGTGCAATATAATTATCCTTAATAATTGCACCATAAGTTTTAATCCCGTCATCAAGATTATCTCGTATGGTATTATTACTTATGGTCGTGTAACTATATGCTCTTACTCCTGCGCCATTATGTTGAATAATATTGTGAGAGAGAGCACAGTTCGTTATTCCTTCCGCAAATCGGACTCCTGTATACAAATAAAAAAGGTTTCCCTCTGCTGATGTACCATTTTCTTTCCCACTTCCCGTAATGTTAAACCCTGTAATCGTTACATTATTCGCAGTCACTAATATGGTGTTATTGTAAAAAGATGCATTTATAATTGGAGGGTATTGAGTATCACCCGCATGGAGATCGTCTCCTCCCGCATAAATAGTAAGTGATTTATCTATTCTACACACGGGTCCTTTACTTTGATATGTCCCGTTGCAAACATGAATTTCATCACCAGCGCTTGCATTGTCGATAGCATATTGAATTTTACAATACGGCCAGTTCCACGAACCATCACCGGGACATTCTGAATCATCGTCAACATAAATGATACCTTTGCTTTTAGGTTTCGTATAAATATCATTTGCTCTTTCACTCTGATTCATAACATTCCCACTTATAATCGGTGTGAAACATGCTCCAACAAACAGGAGTATTATTCCAAAAACCAAGCCTCTCGTCCCCATATCATTTCGCATTTTTTATTCCTCCCCTGTTAAAAACAGGTCATGGTTTGTTATCCTGTGGCTTCATTTAAATGTTTGGAACAAATAAAAATTAGAACAACAGTACCAAAAGATAACGAGATCGGCATCATTTCAACATTACTAAATCCTGTGATTAGATCTTTAAAAACAGGTCATTAGACCACTTTGTCTGGTGGTAATCATTGATATAAGATTATCGGAGAAATATTAGCATAATTTTACATTGAATTTTGTATAAATAAAAGATACATATATCTTTATCGAAAGACTTATAAAAATTTTGTTCATATTATATTTTCAAGGAGGAAATATGGATGAAAAAAACTACCAAAAAAATGGGTTGTTTTTAGGTCTGATATTTATCTCAATCATATTGTTAAACCCACTCATAGGACCATTTCACGCAGAAGCAACACATGAACAATCAGAAGTAATACCTGAAGAATCACCACAATCACACCCATGTCTCATCCTAGGGGATATTTTGTTTATGGATTGGGGGGAAAATGTAGACTTTATTATAAATTGGAATGGTATTACGTCCAATGATCATTGTGCACTTTTTGTAGGAACGAAGCCAGATGAAAGTGGGAATCAATGGTTTATTGAGGCTGACCCTTCGGGAGTTCATTATTCCACTCTTTTAGATTTTGAAGATGTATGTACTAACTTACTAATAGCCAGAGTGAAAAATACAAACCAAGATCAACGACAAGCAGCAGTCAATTGGACACGACTGAGAATAGGCGCAGATTACCAATTTTGGGCTTTTGAAGATGGGACCTATTGCCTTAAATGTGCAAATCCTGATGCGCCGCTTCGCACAGCAAATCTCTGGTACTGTTCTGAGCTTGTCTGGGCTGCATGGTATCATCAAGGTATAGATATTGATTACAATGGCTGGAGACCCC